>Ga0207695_10001350_pt1 | contig 41584 bp, 38 predicted proteins | sample KBSC54metaG_FD_184354 | JGI IMG/M metagenome (GOLD analysis project Ga0207695, IMG submission 184354) | Corn rhizosphere microbial communities from Kellogg Biological Station, Michigan, USA - KBS C5-4 metaG (SPAdes) (version 2) | ecosystem: Host-associated > Plants > Roots > Rhizosphere > Soil...
GCCGAATTGTGGCGCGCCCATCGGGTTGCCCCACGGGCGCACGCCCTCCTCAAAGATCAGCTTATGCCACTCGAAGGCCTGCATCGAGACGAAGGTCACGCCGAACAGCGCCGTGGCGAACATCAGCGCGGCCGTTTTCCTGCGGTCCCCGCGATATCCAAAATTGACTGCCATCGCCATCGTACCGCTGCTGCTGATCAGCACGAAGGTCATAATCGCGATCAGGATCAGCGGAATGCTCTGCCCCCCGATCGTCAAGGCGAAGACCGCGCTCGGGTTGGGCCAGGGCACCGTCACCGATGATCGCATCGTCATGTAGGAGGTGAGGAAGCAGGTGAAGATGAAGGTATCGCTAAGCAGGAAGATCCACATCATGGCCTTCCCCCAGTGGACCGCCTTGAAGACTTCCTGATCGCCGGCCCAATCTGCGGCAAACTCGTTCACGCCCTGGGGGGGCGAATGGGCGGTGTCCGCCGCTTGGACTGCGGTCTGCGTCATGATTGGTCCACTTCGCTTTCGATCAGGTCGATAACAACAATCCGAACATCGCCAGCCAAACCACCAGCAGGAAATGCCAATAGGTAGCGCTCAAGCTCACAATTCCATGCACGTCGATTCCGTTCGTCGCGCGGCCGATCGCCCGCGCCCACGCCACGAGGCCCCCGCCGATATGGAGACCGTGGAAGGTCGTGATGAGATAGAAGAAGCCGATCGCGGGATTGGAGGAAGGGAAATGCACCACCGGCTGGCTGAGATCGCTCCAGTCACCGAGACACAGCGACGGGCCCGCGAGAAAAAAGCCGGCGTCATGAAGCTGCCGCCAGACGACAAGCTGGCCGGCTAGAAACAGGAAGCCCAGCACCCCGCCGGCAATCAGATATTCACGTATCTTTGCTGTCTGCTGATGTTGCGCGGCAAAGCGCGCCGCCTCCCAGACAATGCTTGCAAGAACCAAGACGCCGGTATTGACCCACAGCAGCGTCGGCCGGGGGATCGAATGCCAATCGTGCACGACTTCATAGCTTTCGCCGTGCGACAGCATCCGCATCAGATAAGCAGCGGTCAGGAGAGTGAAGAGCATGGTTGCGACGCAGAAATAGACCCACAGTGCCACCCGCGCCGCCTCCGGCCGATAGTCTGCCGGTTCGAGATACGCGGTAGCGCCCGGCGTCTCCCAACTCTTCTCGGTGAGCCTGTCGAAGATGCTCATGTCGGATGATGCCGCGCCGTTCTGTCCGGCGGCTCGTTCTGGGGAATGAAGTCTCTGGCTGCACCGGGCACACTATAATCATAGGCCCAGCGATAGACGGTTGGCAGTTTCGGCCCCCAGTTTCCATGTGCTGGCGGCGTATCGGGTGTCTGCCATTCGAGCGAGGCCGCACCCCAAGGATTGGGATCGGCCTTGGGGCCTTTGAACAGGCTCCAAATCATATTGCAGAAGAAGACGCCCTGCCCGACGAACACGATCAGCGCGGCGATCGTGATCGCTTCGTTCGCGCTATGCGCCGATTGCGGAATGAACGCCGTATCGCCGAGCGCATAATAGCGCCGCGGGACGCCCAGAAAGCCCAGATAATGCATCGGCAGGTAGATCGCGTAGACGCCGAGGAAAGTGACCCAGAAATGGATCTTGCCCAGCGTCTCATTCCACATCCGGCCAGTGATCTTCGGATACCAGTGATAGATGGCGCCGAAGATTACCAGGATCGGCGAGACCCCCATCACCATATGAAAATGGCCGACGACGAACATCGTGTCGCTGAGCGGCACGTCGACCGAGACATTGCCGAGGAACAGGCCGGTCAGCCCGCCATGGATGAACGTGAACAGGAAGCCGATCGCGAACAGCATCGGCACGCGCAGATGGATGTCGCCGCGATACAGGGTCAGCAGCCAGTTATAGACCTTGATCGCGGTCGGGACCGCGATGATCAGCGTCGAGGTCGCGAAGAAGAACCCGAAATAGGGGTTCATGCCGCTCACATACATATGGTGCGCCCAGACGAAGAAGCTCAGCGCGCCGATGATCACGATTGCCCACACCATCATCCGGTAGCCGAAAATGTTCTTGCGGGCATGGACACTGATCAGATCCGACACGATCCCGAAAGCCGGCAGCGCGACGATATAGACCTCCGGATGCCCGAAGAACCAGAACAGGTGCTGGAACAGGATCGGGCTGCCGCCGTGATAGCCGAGTTGCTGCCCCATCGAGACGATCGACGGCATGAAGAAGCTCGTGCCCGCGATCCGATCGAGCAGCATCATGATCGACGCAACGAACAGCGCCGGGAAAGCGAGCAGCGCCATGATGCTGGCGACGAAGATGCCCCATACCGAGCAGGGCATTCGCATCAGCGTCATGCCCCGGGTGCGCGCTTGCAACACGGTCACCACATAATTGAGCCCGCCCATGGTGAAGCCGATGATGAACAGCACCAGCGACGTCAGCATCGTGATGATGCCCCAGTGATGCCCCGGCGTTCCTTCAAGGATCGCTTGCGGCGGATAGAGCGTCCATCCCGCGCCGGCGGGCCCGCCGGGCACGAAGAAGCCCGTCACCAGCACGATAACCGCGAGCAGATAGACCCAATAGCTCAGCATGTTGACGAACGGGAACACCATATCCCGCGCGCCCACCATCAGCGGGATCAGATAATTGCCGAATCCGCCCAGCAGCAGCGCGGTGAGCAGATAAACCACCATGATCATGCCGTGCATGGTCACGAACTGCAGATAGTTGTTCGGCGTGATGAAATGGAAGGTGTCGGGGAAGCCGAGTTGCAGCCGCATCAGGACGGAGAGCACCAGCGCGACCAGCCCAATCGCGATCGCGGTCAGCGAATATTGGATTGCGATGACCTTGTGATCCTGGCTCCAGACATATTTTCCGATGAAGGTGTGGGGATGATGCAGCGGAATCAGGTCGTCAGCGATGGTGACGGTAGCCATCATTTATCCCCAATCGATACGGGTTGCGCGAGTGCGAGACGGGTATTGGCCGCATCGGCGCGCGCCAGAAGTTGCGAATAGTTCGATTGCCCGGCCAGCCAGCTGTCGAACGACTTTTGGTCGGCCACGACGACATTGCTGCGCATCATGTAGTGTCCCATGCCGCAAAGTTCCGCGCAGAGGACCTCGAAGGTTCCGGTGTTGGTCGGCTTCATCCAGAAATAGGTGACGATGCCGGGAACCAAGTCCATCTTGGCCCGGAATTGTGGCACGTAGAAATCGTGCAACACATCCTTCGATCGCAATATGAGCTTTACCGGGCGATTCACTGGAAGATGCAGATCGCCGCTCTCCACCAATATGTCGTCACGCGCATAGGGATCGCGCGGGTTGAGCCCGAAAGGATTGTCGGGCGTGACATTGCTTGTGCTGGCGGTGCCGAGCACGCCATCGGGTCCAGGGAAGCGATAACTCCATTGCCATTGCTGCCCGATCGCCTCGACCACCGTCGCCTCTTTGGGCACGGTGACGAACTCATGCCAGGCGAGCAGGCCCGGTGCCAGCATGGCGACGATACCGGTCCCGGTCCAGACCGTCAGCTGCTTTTCGAGCCGGGCATTTTCCGGTTCGTAATGCGCTGTGTTGCCTGGCTTGTGCCGGTAGCGAATGATCACCCAGGCCATGAACAGGTTGAGCGCGATGAAGACGATCCCGCAGATCCACATCGTGATCATCAGCGCATCGTCGATCGATCCCCAATTGGACGCACGCGGGGTCTGCCACCATGGCGCGAATAATTGGAAGGCGATCGACACCAATACCAACAGAGCGATCGCGATTGCTATTGCCACGCATCTTCCCCGTCTGTGAGCGTTTGCACCCACGTCCGGGACCATTGTCAGGTTCTGACCGGCGCGCGGGAACCAACAGACATCTTCACTATAGAACGAGACCACCCATAAAGATAGCGCCGTGATAAATCCGAACCGACCAAAAATTGCGCGTCAAGCCGACGACCGTTGCGTCGGGTCGCGGTGAGACCCTCGGCGGCACCACTCGCTCGGGAATCCCTACCAATTCAAATCAAATGAATGACGCTCTAGCTGAATGGTGCTCCAGCGGATGCGGCAAACTTACTGCAGGGGAACCCAAAAAATGTTCTTGCGCCTGTGAGAGGAACGGCCCAGCTTGAGTATTCACGTCCTTGCGCGTCAGATGCAAGACAAGGGGAAGGTGCCCGCGGCGGACCTCTGCTTCTAGCGCCCGGCGCGCCTTCGCATGAGAGGAGGCGAACCGATGGGCACACTCCCCACCACCGATACAGTTCCCACCGGCCGAAATGCCCGCATGGTCGCTCTGGTCGGACCGGCGGGCGCGGGCAAGACGAGCCTGGCTGAAGCGCTGCTTCACGCCAGCGGCGCGATCAACCGGGCCGGGTCAATAGCGGCGGGCTCAACGGTTGGCGATGCGAGCGACGAAGCGCGATCACGTGGCGGTTCCACTGAAATCAATCTTTCACATTTCTCGTGGCAGGGAGATCGCTTCACGCTCCTTGATGTGCCCGGTGCGGTGGGCTTGATCGCCGACGGATTCGCTGCCCTGCAATCTGCGGACCTCGCCCTTGTGGTGGTTGATCCGGTACCCGAACGCGCAGGTCTGGCCGAACCTATTCTGCGGCGGCTGGATGCACTCGGCATCCCCCACGCCGTCGTCGTCAACCGTATCGACACCGCCCGCGTTGGATCCGTCCATGGCCTGATCGACAAGTTGCAGCCGCTCAGCCGTGAATCGCTGGTGCTCCGACAGATTCCTGTTCGCGAAGGTGAACAGGTTGTGGGCTATGTCGACCTGGCTTTGGAACGGGCTTACCGATACTGCTCGGGCAGCAAGTCCCAGAAAATCGAGATGTCAGCGGATGTCGCCATTCTCGAACGGAAAGATCGCGGCAAACTGCTCGAAACATTGGCCGATTTCGATGATGCGTTGCTCGAAACCCTGTTGATGGATGAAGTGCCCGAGCCTGCGATGGTGATGGCCGATCTTGCCGAGGATACCGCGCGCAATCGCGTGGTGCCTGTAGTGCTCACCTCGGCACTGACCGGAGGGGGCATCCATCGGTTGCTGAAGCTGCTGCGCCACGAAGCACCTGGACCGGAGGCAGCTGCGGCGCGGATTGGCACGACCAATGGCATTCATGTATTCAAGGTTGCGCAAGGGAATGCCGTCGGACGGCTCGCCTATGCGCGGGTCTATGGCAGCCCGCTGCAGGAGGGTGAGGAACTGGTAGTCGGCGACAAAACCGCCCGCTGCGGCACCTTGTTTGCCATGCAAGGCGAAAAGACCCTGAAGCAGGCAAGTGCTGGTGCAGGCGAGGTGGTCGCCATATCTAAATTGGATGATGCCACTACGGGCATGGTGCTCGCTCGCAAAGGTGGTGCCGCGAACAAAGTCGCCATACCGGACTACCCACCGCGCAATGCGAAGCTCGCAATCGCCGCGCGGGACCATAAGGACGACGTCAAGCTCTCTGCCGCTCTTCACAGGCTGTGTGAGGAAGATCCGACGCTGGATTGGCGGCAGGACGAGGCCACTCGCGAGACCCTGCTTAGTGGCGTGAACGACGATCATCTCGAGGTCATCCTCGGCCGGCTCAAGCGCCGCTATGGTGTCACGGTGGTTTCCCGAGCGCCAAGCGTCGCCTATCGGGAGTCGATCCGGAAGAGTGCGACGCGACGAGGACGGCACAAGAAGCAGTCAGGCGGGCATGGCCAGTACGGTGATGTCGTCCTTGAAATCGCTCCGCTCGATCGCGGCGGGGGTTTCCACTTTGCGGACCGCATCATCGGTGGCGCCATACCCAAACAGTGGATTCCTGCGGTGGAAATGGGTGCGCGCGATGCACTGGAGGCCGGGCCGTTAGGCTTTCCGGTTGTGGACGTCGCGGTCACTTTGACCGACGGTTCATACCATTCGGTGGATTCTTCAGAACTTGCCTTTCGCATCGCCGGCCGCATGGCGGCGAGCGAGGCGTTGGCGGCCGCCGCGCCTTATCTACTTGAGCCTATCTGTCGTATAGTCGTCGATATGCCGGCCGGCACTGGTTCGAAAGCCGTGTCGGTGCTTGCCAGCAGGCGAGGACAAATTCTCGGCTTGCTGCCGCATCCGGATTGGGACCGTTGGGAGCGCGTGGAAGCGTTCTTGCCCGAGGCAAGCTTGCAAGGGCTGGACGGGGATCTTTGCTCGTTGAGCCAAGGTCTTGCCCAGTTCACTGCCAGCTTCGACCATCTCGCCGAGCTGGCAGGGAAACAGGCGGACGAAATCATTAGGGCCAGAAAAGAACCGGCTGCAGCATAGCCCCCTTTCACGCTACGGCCGGAACCCCAACGAGTGTCGTCAACCGGCATGGGCGCGTTGAACGATAGCTATCCCCTGGCAGTGATCCAAATCCTGCCACTCCTCGCTCGGCCAATAGGGCCAAAGTTCGCCGCTTGAACGAACGACCGATTACAGGGGACGGCCAAAGCGCTCCGAGCGGCCGCTCTGGCGGCGGCTGCGGTCCGCATGCGGAACCCATTTCGAAATGACAGCACTCGACCAACATATGCCGTTTCGATGCGGTTACCGGAAGGTCCGCTCACGCCAGAACCGGCCATCCGCAAGCTTTGGCAGTTGCCGCTTAGCTAATATCGGGCGATTGTGTCGAAACCATACAGCGGCCACTATTAAACAGCATTACGCCTGCTATCAGAAGCGGTGGCGCAAAGGCTAGTGCGATGGCTGCCGTCGGCATGTCGCGGGCGATCATCCAGCCGCCAAAAGCTGGTCCAATGCTTCCGCCGACCAATCGGGCAAAGCCGATCGAGAAACTCAGCGCTGTCGCCCGAAGCTTGGTTGGGAACAGAAAAGCCGGCATCGCGATCGCGCCGCCGAAAGCGCCGTTCATTACCAGGCAGATGCAGCATACGCCGATCGAGAGCGCCGTGAAGCTGCTGCCGAGCATGACGGAAGGGACGAGGACAATCGCAGATGCGACGAATGCAGTGGCAAGGGCGGGCAGGCCACGCCGATCCATGGCGCGTCCGGCGATGAAGGCGCCGATCGGACTCAGGCTCTGCGCCAGCGCCGTGATGAGCGCGACATCGCGCATCGAGTCACTCCGCTTCGCCAGCAGCGTGGGGAGCCAGAAGTTGAAGAAGAAGGAAGCCGCATAGATGACGGTCATTGCCAACAAGCAGAGGATCATTTTGCGGCGGTGGGAGCCTGTAAGAAGGGCGCGGAGTTGATGCTGCGGCTTGAGCGGTGCGACCGTCCGCACCGGCTCATCGATGACCAAGAAAATCGGCACCGCGATCAGCAGGGCCAATATGCCGCCAGCATACATGAGCGCGGGCCAGCCATAAGCAGGCACGAGGACGGAAGCCGACAGGCTCGACGCGACGATACCGACCGGGATGCTCGCCGACATGACGGCCGCGACGGTCCCGCGCAAGCGGGGAGCGACGAGGTCGCTTGCAAGCATTACGGCCAGCGGTACCGATGCGCCGAGTGCCAGTGAGGAGAAGGTTCGGACCACAGCGAGCTGGACTAAGTCGGTCACATGCGCGGTGGCGAGGGTTGCGATACCGAAGGCGAGCAAGACAGCAGCCAAAGGTCGCTTGCGACCATAGAACTCGGCGACCGGGCCCGCCCCCATCGTCCCAAGAGCTGATGTGAGGACGTTCCCGGCGAACATTATGCCGAGAAGGGCCGGGCTGGCGCCCCATTCGCGCGTGATGATCGGCGCCGCAAAGCCGATCGAATAGGCATCGAAGCCCTCCGCGATCATCGCCAGCGCACAGAGCAAAATAGCGATCGGCAGCGCCGGCGCCTCATGTGCTAGCGCGGGTTCGACTCTTCGTTCAATTCCGACACTGGCCATGCGCGCCTCTCACCTTGAGACGAGCAAGCTATCAGAGAAGGGCGCTGTGAAAAGCACTGCTTTGGTCGCACAGCGCTGCCTTTTAGGTAGCGCCTTCTTCGTTCGGCTTTCTGCGCGCATCGTCGACAAGGTCGTGCAGGATCCCCGTCAGATGCTGCGAGAAGTTGCTGGTGATCGGATCGAGATGGTCCTTGGTGCGCGCGACGAGGCGCAGCGACTGCGGGTGTAGGTTCTCGTCCGCTATGGGAACATAGGCCAGCACGCCATTGGCGACGTCCTCGCCGACATCGAGAGGATTGAGCAAAGCGACGGCCTGCGATCGGGAAACGAAGCGACGGATGAGCTCGACCGAGTTGGTCTCCAGCACCGGGGGCGTGATCAGGTCGAAACGACTGAGCGCGAGGTCCACAGCGTGGCGCATGCTCATGCCGTGGGGCGCCAGCACTAGCGGATAGCTGAGGATGTCGCGCAGCTTGATAGCCGTCGCCCCCGCGAGGGGATGATCGGTCGCGACGATCGCGCCGAGCGGCACATCCATCGTGAAGAGTGTCTTGAGGCCCGGCCTAGGCGGGATCGCGAAACCCAGGCCAAGCGTCGCCTCGCCGCTGATGACCATATTCGAGATCATGTCGGTGGCCGCGCTGGTCAGCCTGATCTGAACGCGGTTGTGGAGCGAGAGATATTCGGAAACGATCTGCGCCATCGGCCCAGCGGCGAGGCCGAAGCTGGTCGCCAGCGTGATCGTGCCGCGGTGAAGGCCGCGCATCGCCTCAATCCGCTCGAGAGTGTGGGTATGCGCCTTGAGGGTGGCGCGGACATGCTCGATCAGTACCTCGCCGGTGGCGGTGAGCCGGAGCCGTCGCGGCATGCGTTCAAACAGCGGTTCGCCCAGTTCCTCCTCCAGCGCTATGATCTGGCGGTTGATCGCCGAGGACGCGACGTTGAGCACGGTCGCCGCTTTCCGGATCGATCCGACGCGGGCGACTACGTCGAGGTAACGTAACATCCGGCCGTGAAGCATGGGTGTCTCCAATTTTCCGAGCTTTAAAAAGCAGCGCCGTGCACGCAAAACGATGCTTTTTTCATGCCGATCCTGCCTTAAGGTTCGGCACCGGTCCAAGGTTTTTTGCGCGGCCATGCCGCGGTACGGGGGTTGTCCATGAATGCGGTCAGGCATCCAGCGCGGCTTTGGTGCGACATGCCGTCATCCGATTTCGCGCGACTACCGCCGAATACGGTCGCCATCTTGCCGGTGGGGGCGATCGAGCAGCATGGCCCGCATCTTCCCGTCTATGTCGATAGCTGCATCAACGAGGGGCTGCTGAACCTGGCGCTTGCCGAGGCGCCGGACGACCTGCCGATCACGGCGTTGCCGATGCAGGCTGTTGGCAAGAGTGATGAGCATATCTCGTTTCCCGGTACGCTGACGCTCCCGGCGAATGTGCTAACCGAGCTTCTGCTGGAACTTGGGCGAAGCGTTCATCGCGCGGGCATCCGCCGGCTCATCCTGCTCAACTCGCATGGCGGGCAGCCGCAGATCATGGACATCGTCGCGCGCGCGCTGCGCGTCGAGCTCGGCATGTTCGTTGTCAACGTCGCCTGGTCGAAGATGGGGATGCCGGGCGAACTCTTCTCGGCCGAGGAGCGAGCGTTCGGCATTCATGGCGGCGAGATCGAAACCTCACTCATGCTCCATCTGCGTCCCGACCTCGTCGACATGAGCCAGGCGCGCAATTTCGTATCCTGGGGCCAGACGATGCGATCCGACTTCGAGATACTGGAGCCGGAAGGCAAGACGGGTTTCGGATGGCAGGTCGAAGATCTTAATCCCGATGGCGCCTGCGGCAACGCCGCCGCCGCCGATGCGGAGCGCGGAAGATCGCTGGCCGAGCACGCCGTGAAGCGCTTCCTGATGCTCGCGGCCGAGGTCGCGCGCTATCCGATCGAGCGGATCGCGCGGCGTAACCATCAGGAGGACGGCCGTTGAACCTCGGCGATTTCCTGAGCCGCATCGAAGGCGTGCCGTGCAGCACCGCCGCCGCCGAACTGAAGCGCAAGAGCAAGGACTTCTTCTGGTTCAGTCCGATCCTGTCGGAGCAGCTCAAGAATTGCGAAGCCGATGTCGTGGTCTGTCCGCGAACGGTCGACGAAGTCATCCGGGTTGCGGCAGCCAGCGCCGCGACTGGCGTTCCGCTGACCCCGCGCGGCGGCGGGACCGGCAATTATGGGCAGGCCGTGCCCCTGCAGCGCGGTGCCGTCATCGACATGACCGCGCTCGATAGGCTGGTTAGCCTCGAGGACGGCATCGCGACCGTCGATGCCGGCAAGACGCTCTTCTCGCTGGAGGAGGAATTGCGCGCCCGTGGCCATGAGCTGCGCATGTTCCCTTCGACCTGGCGGCAGGCCACGATCGGCGGCTTCGTCAGCGGCGGCACCGGCGGCGTTGGCTCGGTGACATGGGGCGGTCTCCGCGAGCCGGGCAATCTGATCGAGGCGACGATCGTCACGGTCGAAGCCGAACCTCGGATCATCACGCTGACCGGTGCCGACTGCAACGTTGTCAACCGGACCTTCGGCACGACGGGCCTGCTCGTGCAGCTGAAGATTCCAGCCCAGCCCGCCGTCGCCTGGCAGGACCTGCTCGTCGTCTTCGACAGGTTCGAGGATGCGGTTGCGTTCGGCGGCGCCTTCTGCCGCGCGCAGGGCGTCCAAAAGCGGCTTTGCTCGATCTCCGACGAGCGCATCGCCGCCTTCTACAAACCCTTCGCTGAGTGGATTCCGTCGGGCTATTCGGTGGCGGGGCTGATCGTGGCGCCGGCGGGCGTGCTTGCCGCCCGCGAGATGGCGGCGGCGCATGGCGGCAGGGTGGTGCTCCACCGCGCCACCGAGGCAGCGGAGAAAGGCGCGACGCCGATTTACGAGATCGCCTTCAACCACGCGAGCCAGCATGTGCTGCGCCGCGAACGCGGCCATACATATCTTCAGAGCCTCTATCCCTCCGCCGACGTGCTGCACGCACTGCGCGCCGAACTCGGCGAGGAGGTGATGTGGCATCATGAGATGATCGGCTTCGATGGCGGTCACTCGATGAATGGCCTGCCGGTGCTGAAATTCACCGATGCCGCCCGTCTCGAGGAGGTGATCGCCATTCACGAGCGCGCGGGCGCTCCGGTCGCCAATCCGCACGTCTTCACGGTCGAGGACGGCAGCCGCTACAAAAGGCTTCCCGGCGACCAACTCGGGTTCAAACGAGAGGTCGATCCCAAGGGTCTGCTCAATCCCGGCAAGATGCGCACCTTCACCGTCGCGGCCTCGGGATGACGGCGCTCTTGCAGGAGCGGGCGGTCATGGGCGATTCGACGCTGCCGGGCCTCTCCACCGCATCGATGCTGACATCTGACGGCGTTCGCCTCGACGCGGATGTCTGGACGCCGATCGGGGGCAAAGGACCTTGGCCTGTGCTGCTCATGCGCCAAGCCTATGGCCGCCGGCTCGGCTCGGCGCTCTGCTATGCCCATCCCGCCTGGTATGCGAGCCACGGTTTCCTCGTCGTGATCCAGGACGTGCGCGGCCGGGGCTCGTCGGAAGGGTTATTCAAGGCATTCGAACATGAAGCGCGGGATGGCGTCGAAGCGATCGCCTGGGCTGCATCCTTACCGGGCGCCAATGGCCGGGTCGGACTCTACGGCTTCTCCTACCAGGGCACCAACCAATTGCTGGCAGCCGCCGGGCGCCCTCCCGCGCTGGGCGCGATGGCCCCGGCGATGATCGGTTGGGATATGGCTACCGACTGGGCAAGCGAGGATGGTGCGACGCGCCTTGCCTCGAACGTCGGCTGGGGCATCCAGATGGCTGCGGGCACCGCGCAGCACCAGTGCCGGCAGGACGCATGGGACGAACTGTTCGCGGCGTCGCGATCGGTGCCGGTCAATGGCTGCGCGCCGGGTCGGCCGCCGGTTCTCGAACGCTGGCGGTCGCTCGGCCATTACCATGATTGGTTGGAACGCGAGGACGGAGATCCCTATTGGGATGCCGTTTCGCCATCGCGCCATGCGGCCGCTTTGCGAGAGATCGCGACACCTACCTTGTTCGTGGCGGGATGGTTCGATACTCACTTGCCGGGAACGCTCGCGGCCTATGACGTTCTTGCCGGCAGCGGCGCGTCGTTGCTGATTGGTCCGTGGACGCATTTTCCGTGGGACCGCTGCGTCGGCGACCGCGACTTCGGGCCGGATGCGACGTCGCCAGTAGATCGCGCGCAGGTTCGCTTCTTCAAGCGGTGGCTGTCTGGCACGGCGGACGACGCGCCCGATCCCCGCTTGAGGGTCTTTGACATGGGCGCATGCCGGTGGCGTGACGCCGAGGCCTGGCCGCAAGCCTTTACAGTCCTGCACCTTACCGGCAGCGGCCGTGCGTCGATCGACAACGAGGATGGCGCGTTGAATCCGACTCCGGTCGCAACGGAGACGGTAGACTATATCGTCCATGATCCGTGGCGTCCGGCACCGAGCGTTGGCGGGGCGTTCGGAACGCCGCCGGGGCCGGTCAACCGTGACGTGGTCGATCGGCGAAGCGATGTGATGACATTCACCACAAAGCCGCTTGAGACGAGTATGGCGCTCTTAGGATCGGTCGAAGCTGAATTAACCCTCGTCAGCGATTGCGGCGCGTTCGACATCGCCTGCACGCTATCGACGATCGGCGATGATGGGCGGGTGCTGCAGATCGCTGAAGGTTATCGGTCGGTCGCCAACCACAGCAATGGCGAGCGCGTGCGAGTCAGCCTACGGCGGACCTGCGCGACCTTGGTCGCAGGTACGCGTCTACGCCTGTCGGTCGCCGCCGCCTCTTTCCCGGCCTATCCGGTCAATCCAGGCACCGGGCAGCGACCGATCGATGCGGAAGCCGCCGATGCCGGGCTCATCACGATTGGGGTTGTCACTGGCGGAGGCCATGGATCGCGACTTCGCCTCGCCGAAAGTGCCGAACAGGAAAGCGAATGATATGGACAAGATCGTAGCCCGGTCGGTGGGGCATGTTGAGGTCCGCCGCATCGCTCCGGACGACAGCAATTATTTCGTGCTGCTGTTCGATCCGGAAGCCGACGCGATCGAGCCGGTGTGCGTCGTCGAGATTTTCACTGTCGGCGGCAAGACGCCGCCAAATTCGCATCAACGGGCGCACGAATTCTTCTATGTCTTGGCGGGCGAGGGCATCGCGATCTGTGGCGAGGAGGCGCGCACGATCGGCAAGGGCGATGCGCTGATGCTGCGGCCGGGTGCCGAGCATGTGATCAAGAATACGGGTTCGACCAAGCTCTACACTTTAACCTTCATGGTGCCGAACGAGGGCTTTGCAGAGCTGATCCGGGCGGGCGAACCCCTGTCGCTTGATGAAGAAGACCACGCCGTCCTGACCGGCGCGATGAGGGAGGCGGGGGCATGACGTCGCATCCGCTTGGCAGCAGCCCACGCAACCAGTGGCACGTCAACAGGGCGACCGCCGATTTCGTGCGCACCGAGATGCCGCCGAGGCCGATCGAGCTGGACGCGACGCCGCAGCGCGTCCGGTTCGATCTCGCGCGCACCGCTTTGATCATCGTCGACATACAGAACGACTTCTGTCATCCGGAAGGCTGGCTCGGCTCGATCGGGGTCGACGTGTCGCCGGGACGGGCTCTGATCGGATCGATCGCCCGTATGGTGGAGCAGTGCCGCAAGGCCGATGTGCCGATCATCTGGGTCAATTGGGGAAATCGCCCCGATCTCCTCAACCTCGGCCCGTCCACTCTCCATGTTTACAATGGCGATGGCACGGGCACGGGCCTTGGTGACCCGCTCGCCAACGGCGCGCCGGTGCTCGAACTCGGCAGCTGGGCGGCGGCCATCCTCGACGAATTCGGCGATACTTCGGGCGACATTCACGTCGCCAAATACAGCATGTCCGGTTTCTGGGACACGCATCTCGATGCGATCCTGCGTAATCTCCGCATCACGACCTTGCTGTTCGCCGGCGTCAATCTCGATCAATGCGTGCTGTGCACATTCCAGGATGCGAGCTTTCGCGGCTATGATTGCGTGCTCCTCGAGGATTGCTGTGCGACAACCTCGCCGGACTATTGCGCGCAGGCGACGCTCTACAACATTCGTCAATGTTTCGGCTTCATTGCGGCCTCCACTGGGCTGGCCGACGCTATGCCAACTGTATGACGACGGACGCCGATCCCATCGATGAGCGGCTCGCCCGCATGGCGCCGCTAGCCATCCCCGACGATTATTCGCGCTGGGTGGCGCATTGGCTCGACGTGCTCGACGGGCACGCCAAGACGTTCAACGCTGTTCCGCTGCCGGACGACGTCGAACCGGCTGCGGTGTTCCGCGCATGACCGTCTCTTCTGCCGCGGCGCTCGATCAGAGCCTCGCCACGATCGAACGCCGCGATCCTGCTCTTAATTGTTTCACCGCGCTCTATTCGGATCGCGCCCGGACAGAGGCGGCCAATGTGGACCGCCGCCCGGACGCTGGCATGCTGGCCGGCACCTGCTTCGCGGTCAAGAATCTGTTCGACGTGGCAGGCGAACGCACGATCGCCGGATCGATCGTGCTGAACGATAGTCCTCCCGCATGTCGGGACGCCACCGTGGTGGAGCGATTGCGGGCGGCCGGCTCGGTGCTCGTCGGCGCCACCAACATGGACGAGTTCGCTTACGGGTTCTCGACCGAGAACGCGCATTACGGTCCGACCCGCAACCCGCACGATCCCGATCGCATTGCCGGCGGGTCGTCGGGCGGCTCGGCGGCCGCCGTCGCCGCCGGCATGGTCCCAATCTCATTGGGCTCGGACACCAATGGCTCGATCCGCATCCCGGCATCGCTGTGCGGTGTGTGGGGCCTGAAGCCGACCTTTGGGCGCCTCTCGCGCCGAGGCGCCTTCCCGTTCGTCGCCAGCCTTGATCATGTCGGCCCCTTCGCCTCGTCCCTGCGAGGACTCGCCGGCGCCTTCGACGCCATGCAGGGCTACGACAGCGAGGATCCCGCCGCGCAAGCCTATCCAGACGTGTCGAGCATGGCGGCGCTGACGCAAAGTCCGAAGGGACTTCGCGTGGGCCGTCTCGGCGGATGGTTCTCGTCGATCATGACGGCAGAAGTAGCGGCGGCGTTCCATTTGGTCGCCCGAGCCGCAGGGGCGGCGCGCGAAGTCGAGCTGCCCGGCGCCGAAGCGGCGCGTTCGGCCGCCTTCTACATCACGGCCGCGGAAGGCGCGCAGCTCCACCTAGAACGGCTGCGCGCCCGTCCGCAGGACTTCGACCCGGCGACGCGCGACCGCCTGCTCGCTGGGGCGCTGCTTCCCGCCGCCAATGTCATCCAGGCACACCGGGTGCGAAGCTGGTTTCAGGCGCAGGTCAGGGCATTGTTCAGCGAGGTGGATCTGCTGATCGCGCCCGCCACGATCATGGCCGCGCCGACGATCGGGCAGGAAAGTGCCGAGATCGGCGGCCGCACAATCCATATCCGCGCAAATCTCGGGCTCTACACCCAGCCCCTGAGCTTTGCGGGATTGCCGGTGATCGCGGCGCCCGTCGCGACGCTGGGCTTGCCAGTCGGCGTACAGATCATCGCCGCCCCCTGGCAGGAGGAGAGGGCGTTCGCGCTTGCGGCAAAGCTTGAAAGAGATGGGGTGCTAAGGGCGCGGATCGCAGCGGCATGAGGGGCACGTTTTAGGAGCGACCGGCCGCCAGGCAGCGACCGACGGTGTCCTCGCTATCGCTGGTAGCGGTACGATCGGCGGAACATTTCGTCGATATGCTCGCCTGCCGTGCAGGTCGCGAACCGCTGTGGGTTCGCCGGCGTAACGCAGCCGGGGATGGGCTCGATCACCGCGGCGCTGCGCGGCGAATAGAAGAAAGGGATCGAATAGCGGTCGCGCGCCGAATTGTTGTTGCGAACACGGTGCATGTTCGAGGTGTAGGCGCCGTTGGTCCAGCGCATCATCAGATCGCCCAGGTTGATCACGAACGAGCCGGGCACCGGATCGGCCGCGACCCAGGTGCCGTTGACGTCGCGCACTTCGAGGCCGCCGAGCGTGTCTTGCGCCAGCAAGGTGAGACCGCCCCAGTCGGTATGCGCGCCCGCGCCGATTTGGTTGAAGGCGGCGTCCGCGCGCTGGGGGGGATATCGCAGCATACGCAGACGCCCGGACGCACCTTGGTAGAAGGGCGCAAACCAGTCGGGGCGGAGATCGAGCGACAGTGCCAGCAGCTCCAACAGCCGGTCGCCGAGCGCCTGCAGGGCATCGCCATAGCGCAAGGTCTGCTTGCGTTCCGCGCTCAGCCCGGACGGCCATTGGTTCAGCCCCGGTGCCGACGAGGGCGCGGTCGTCGCGGGATTGTCGTCAGCAAGGTTGGTGACGCAGTAGAAGCTCTCCTTCAGGTCGGGCGGTGCGGGCTCTGCATCTGTATCCTGGCTGTCGAGAATTTGCCCGCCCACCGGCTCATATCCGGAGGCAGAGAGCGAGTTGCGCATGTGAAGCGCCTGCTTCTCCGCTTCGCTGACGGCGAACAGGGCGCGAGCAGCAGCGAACTGCGCGTCGATTAGAGCCTGCGGAATGCCGTGCCCTGTCACGTAGAAGAAGCCGACATTGCGGCACGCCTCGCCGATCGCTGCAGCGGCCTCCCGCTCGGGGCCGCTGATGTCAATGACCGGGATAAGCTCGGCCGTCTTGGGCGGGGCATAGAGTTGCATGTGCGCCTCCTGCGGATCAGAATCGCTTGGTAACAGACATGCCGTACATGCGGGGGGCGTTATAGAGCGTGTTGACCGTCGATCCGGTCTGGTACGTGCTGTTGGTGTAGGCGGTGTTGGTCAAATTCTTGACCCAGGCCATCGCCGACCAGCCCGTGTCGGTCAGGATGAGTTGAGCCTGGGCGCTGACCAGTGTCGCATCGCTGTCGATCCGGAACAGCGGCGTGTTCTCCGTATTCGGATAAATCTTGCTCTGCCGGTGAACCGAGGCACCGAGCGCGAGTTCGTAGCCGTCGGTCACGCGAAACTGGTAGCGAACCGACGCCGTGCCCGAAAAGGTCGGCGCGTTGGCGAACTTGTTGCCCGGCGCATAAGCGACGCCGCCGCTCGAGAAGGCACCGACCCAGGTGTCGATCAGCCCCGCATCGGCACGCAGTTCGAGCCCAGCGACAGGCCGCAGCACCGCCTCGAAATCCAAGCCCTTGATGTGCGCGTGGGGCACATTGGCGAAGCGGTTGACGAGAAGGTTGCCGACAAACTGCTGCTGGTTGGTCTGGAGATCGTGATAGTCATAGTAGAACAGGCTGGTCGATACATCCAGCATGCGGTCAAACAGACTCTTCTTGGCGCCGACTTCGAAGGCGTAGATATTTTCACCCTTATACGGGAGCAGCTGGGACGTGCTGGTCGCCACTGCCGGCGCGATGAAGCCGCCGCTCTTGAAGCCGTGGGTGACGCTTCCATAGAAGAGCGTGCTATTGTCTGGCTTGTAGTTGAGGCCGACCTTCCAGGTGAACGCGGTCTGATTGACCGCATCATCGAGGAAAGCCTGGTTGCGGTCGCCAGCATCCACGATGCGGTTCTGGTTGGTGTCGAACCAGGTGCCGCCGACCTTATTGTCATGCTCGTAAAGGAAACGGCCGCCGACATTGACCGTGAGGCGCGGTGTGAGTTCGTAGTCGAGCTGGGCGTACGCCTGCGCGGTCTTGGTGTCGGCGTCGTTGGTGCCGATGTAATTGCCGCCGTTGATCGGCGCGATCGTGTAGGTCGGATTGTTGGTGTTCGCGCTCGACAGATAGACGCCGGCCATCCAGCCGAGGCGGCGATGGCCGGTGGACGCGATCTGGAGATCCTCGGAAATCTGCCACGTGCGCTGGTCGAGGATCGCATTCTGCTCGGTGATCGGCAGCGAGTCCGACTTGTGGTAGATCTCTTTCCAGTGGAGATAGCTGGTGACGGACCGGATCGCGAAGCCGTCGCCCTCATAAGTGCCCAGCAAGGTGCCGGTGTAGGTCTCGCCCTTCACTCGCCAGGAATCGTTCTCGGCGATCGTGCGAACGTCGGTTGACGGACGAACCGCGCCGAATAGCGAGGCGCAGCTGTTGCCGAAGTCGATCTGGTTGGCGAGCGCCACCGGGCAGAGCGCGGTGGTCGCCCCGGGGCGGCCCCCGGGCACACGCCGACCGAAGACGGTGAAGGCGCCCGGCTGATCGTCCTCATGCTGGTAAGCGAAGATGCCGTGCAGAGTGAAGCGCCCGCCATCGGTCCATTTCAGTTGACCGCGTACGGAGACCTGGTGGATCTCGCCGAAATCGTCACCACCGGGCAACGTGTTCTTGATCCAGCCCGCATAGCTCTGCCTCGTCTTGACCGACAGGCGGCCGGTCAGGCCGTTCGCGATCGGGCCACCGATGGCGCCTTCCGCATCGAAGGCCTTGTAGTTGCCATAGCCGCCGGTGATGTAGCCTTCGACCATATCGGTCGGCGCGGCCGAGCTAATCGTGATCGCGCCGGCGGTCGCGTTGCGGCCATAGAGGCTCGACTGCGGCCCCTTCAGCACCTCGACCTGGCCCAGGTCGAAGAACTGCTGGCTGATCGTGCCGATATTGGGACTGTAGACGCCATCGAAATAGACAGCGGTGGAAGGATTACTGGCGACAGTGAAGTCGTTCATGCCGACGCCCCTGATCGTGATAGCCGGCTGACCGCCGCCGGGACGGATCTCGCGGACTTCGAGGTTCGACGTCGCCTGGATGAGCTCGCCGATCCGGTCGATCTTCTCTTCCTTGAGGCGCTGGGGGGCAATGGCGGTGACATTGATGCCCACGTCCATTGTCGATTGTGCACGCCGCTGGGCCGTGACGACGATGTCGCCGCTGTCGGAGGCGCCGGCCGCCGACGCGTCCGCCAGTACGATTGGCGCTGCCGACGGAGTGGGTCCGCCCGGGGCGGCAGTAGTGTCGCTCGCCGCCTGTGCTGCATTGGCGCTTGTCATCAGACCGACAGTGAGCGCGACCATTGCGACGCCCGTGGCAGGACGCGGCTTCGCTTGGCTTTTGTTCGAGATAGACATGTGATTCCCCCGTGCTCCGTCACTCGCGCCGTTGAGCTTCCTCTGCATGTTGCTGCACGCGGGCCTGGGTCGGAGCGTGTCGTTGGGCGCATAGAAGCGAAAGCAGTGCATCCTGAAAAGCACTGATTTACGCTCAGAGCGATGCCTAAAAGGCAGCAGCATTGGTTTCGTAAGTGCTGCCTTTAGGGCAGCGCAACGTGCGCTTTCCGCTGCTTTTAATATGGTCCGTAATCAAGCATCGGTACGGGCGAACCAAGATCGGACGCGGTTGAATGCTCATCAACGATATCGAAACCCGGCGTGAAATCGAAGCCTTGGTCGAGTGCTACGAGGCAGCGCTTGGGGCCAATGACTTGAAGATGCTCGACGGCTTTTTCTGGAACTCGGACGATGTCGTCCGCTTCGGCGTTGGCGAGAATCTCTACGGACAGGAGGAGATCGCGGCCTTTCGCCGGGGGCGCACAGGCGGCTCGCCGCCGCGCGCGGTCCGGCGGGTCGTCATCGCAACTTTCGGCAGCGATTTTGCTGTGGCCAACGTCGAATTTCAGCGGATGGGCGGTGAGGTGATCGGCCGGCAGAGCCAGAGCTGGGCACGTCTCCCGGAAGGGTGGCGCATCGTCTCGGCGCATGTCTCGCTGATGGGATCCACGTCGTGACCGGGTGGGAATGCTAGGATGCTGCACACGCTCCGCTGCCGCCGTGGCATCACCGTAGCACCACATCACCTCGCCGCCCAGGCGGGCCGCGACATCCTGCGCGAAGGCGGCACCGCCGTCGAAGCGTGCGTGGCAATCGCCGCGACACTGGCGGTCGCCTATCCGCACATGACCGGGATCGGCGGAGACGGTTTTTGGATCATAGCCGAGCCCGACGGGGATGTCCGCGCGATTGATGCCTGTGGTGCTGCCGGCGCGAATGTCACGGCGGATCTCTATGCCCGCCATGACAGCATCCCCTGGCGTGGACCGCTCGCGGCCAATACGGTCGCCGGTACCATCTCAGGCTGGGCAGCTGCGCTTGAGCATGATGCGGGGCAACTGCCGCTCTCAAGGCTGCTCCATGACGCCGTAACGCTGGCAAATGAAGGTGTAGCCGTGACCGCCGGGGGCGCCGACATCGCACGCGTCAAGGGCGCGGAGCTGGTGTGCCAGCCCGGTGCCTATGGTGCCATCTACCAATCCGACGGCCGACCGCTCAAGGAGGGCGATCTGCTGCGCCAGCCCGCGCTTGGCCGGACATTGCGCACGCTCGGGGAGCGCGGCCTGGACGATTTCTATCGCGGTAGTCTCGCCGCTTCCATGTCCACCGATCTGGAGAGGCTCGGCAGCCCGCTACGGCGCGACGATCTTGCCGCTCATCATGCCCTGACCCCGGATCCGCTGCGGCTTCGGGTCGGCGGCGCGACCTTGTTCAATACGCCGCCGCCGACACAGGGGGCGGCCTCCCTCCTCATCCTTGCCTTGCTTGAGAGGCTCGATCCGCGCGAAGCAGACAGCTTCGCGCATGTCCACGGAATCGTCGAAGCCACCAAGCAGGCCTTCCTCTGGCGCGACCGGCATTGCGGCGACCCGGCCTATATGGCTATCGATGCCCAGACCCTGCTGTCGGACGATGCCGCGCTCGACGCCATGACAGCTCGCATCGACCCCAAGGCTGCGCTGCCGTGGCCTCATATCCCCCAGCAAGGCGACACGACGTGGTTCGCGGCGGCCGATGCGCGCGGTCAAGTCGTGAGCTGCATCCAGTCGACCTTCTTCGAGTTCGGCTCGGGCCTCGTTCTTCCGGAGACCGGCATCATCTGGCAGAATCGAGGCGCGAGCTTCCGCCTCGCGGCGGATGGCTGGAACGCGCTCCGCCCCGGGCGTCGTCCGTTCCACACCCTCAACCCTGCGCTCGCGAGGTTCGACGATGGCCGGGTCATGGCCTACGGCACGATGGGCGGGGAGGGCCAACCCCAGACCCAAGCGGCAGTGTTCAGCCGTTATGCCCGCTTTGGCGTCCCGCTTCAGGAGGCCGTCACCGCGCCGCGCTGGCTACTCGGCCGGACATGGGGCGAGGAAAGCACTTCCCTGAAGCTCGAAAGCCGTTTCGATCCGGCCCTCGTCAAGGCGCTGGCCGATGCCGGTCATGATGTCGAATTGATGCCGCCTTTCACCGCGACGATGGGCCATGCCGGCGCAATCGTCCGGCATAGCGATGGATTGCTGGAAGGCGCGACTGATCCTCGCGCGGATGGCATCGTCGCGACATGGTGATGCCGCCTAGCTGCCATCTCGGCCCACCCGCAATGAGTTTCGCGCGCCAAGGGCGGCGGATCCTCTGCGCCGTCTTACAAACCCGCGGAAACTGAACTCATGCAGGCTCTTCGCGCTTTCACCGAACCCTTCATCCTCATGCTGCTGGGAACGGTGGCATTGGCGAGCTTCCTGCCCGCTCAGGGGCCATGGAAAGAGGTCTTTAGCGTCACCGCCAACGCGGCGATTGTTCTGTTGTTCTTCCTTCACGGCGCCAAGCTGTCGCGGCAAGCGATCATCGATGGCGCACGTCATTGGCGGCTTCACCTCGTCACGCTGTCGATCACCTATATCCTCTTCCCGCTTCTCGGACTCGCTGTGACATATCTGCGGGTTCTGAGCGGCCCGCTGGCAACGGGTATCCTCTTTTTGTCGCTGCTTCCGTCAACAGTCCAGTCTTCGATCGCTTTCACGGCGATGGCGCGCGGCAATGTCGCCGCCGCCGTCTGCTCGGCATCCTTCTCGAACCTGCTCGGCATCTTGCTGACGCCTCTGCTGGTAACACTGACGATCCAGACCAAGGGCTCGGCCGGCGTGTCGTTGAGCGCGGCGCAGACAATTTTGCTTCAGCTTCTCTTGCCGTTCGTGATTGGTCACCTCATGCGCCCGCTCATTGGTGGGTTCGTGACACGGCATAAGGCGATGGTGACGGCAGTCGATCGGGGATCGATCTTGCTCGTCGTTTATACTGCTTTCGGTGCTGCGGTGCTGGATGGCCTATGGCACCTCGTCTCCGGTCGTGATCTCGTCATCATTGCGCTGGTGTGCTTCGTTCAGCTAGCGATCGTGCTCTCGGCTACTTGGATGATCGGTCGCGCGATTGGCTTTGAGCGCGAGGATCGGATCGTGCTCCTGTTCTGCGGGTCTAAGAAGAGCCTCGCCTCCGGCGTGCCGATGGCGGGCGTCCTGTTTCCGCCGGCCAGCGTCGGCCTCATCATCCTGCCTCTGATGCTGTTCCACCAGATCCAGCTGATCGCCTGCGCCGTGATCGCCAGGCGCCTTGCGGCGCCAGCGCCGACATCACGTCCCATTGAAGGAGTTATCGCTCCGGGGTGAAGACATCACGATAGAAATCGCGCACCGCTCGAAAGCCTAGGATGCGATTCTTTTCCAGCATTACGAGGTGTGTGGCTTCGCCGATCTCGACCCATTTCCGATAGGGCGCATTGCGCAATTCCAGGAAGATTGCCTGGGCGAGGTTGATCGGGACGTCGAAATCCCACTCACCGTGTACGAGAAGAACAGGAACACGAATTTCACTGGGATCGTAATACTTTCGCCCCATACTCCAATAGTCGTGAATATCCTGGATTGGCCCGTTCGTGGCGCGCAAGCGATCGGGCGCTCGGCCGCTGCTCCACGGATCCTCGGCAAGTGTGAAGTCAGCCCATTGCTCGAACCAGCCCTCCGGCACGAGAGTGGCCCGGCTATGCTCCGGCGCTGTATTGAGCCAGCGAGCCTTGCTGTCGCGAACCGGAACCAGCCGATAGGAAGCAAGCGCTCCGCCGGTGTCTATTGGTATCGGTTTGTCGCTGAGCCACTGGGGCGCAAGGACCGTTAGCTTATGAACCTTTTCGGGATTTCGACTGACATAGGCTCCGGCGACTGTGCCGCCCCACGACATGCCAAAAACGTTGACCTTCGTGAGGCCACGAAGATTTAGGACATGGTCGACGATGACCAACATGCATGGAAACAATGAGGAACGACGATTTCGAAGGACGATTCGTCTAGTCTAGTCGGGTTTGCAGGATATCGAGCAGCTTCAGAAAGGACGTCCTATGAACCTTCTTCTCGCAAGTCTTGCCCTCAGCGGCAGCTTTCCAAATCTGCCGACACCCCTAGAACAGCCGGTTGCCTATACTGCTTCAACGGCGACTGCCCGAGGTGTCATCCGGATCAAGAGCGTCTACGGCTTCGACGAAACCGTGTCGCGGATCAAAGCGGATGTCGCAGCCAAGGGGATCCATTTCTTTGACGAGATCGATCAGACGGCGCTCGGAGAAAGCGCGGGCATCAAGCTGTCGCGCTCGACACTGGTTTTGTTCGGCAATCCGCCTCTTGGCATCCAGTTCCTGACGTCCAATCCTTATGCCGGCCTCGACTGGCCGGTTCGGATGCTGGTCACCCAGGACACCGCCGGGAGCGTCTGGATTGCTTGGACCGATTTTAATTTTATCGCCAACCGCTACCGGCTCAAAAATCGTAACGCTCAGCTCAAGATGGCGAGCGAGGTCGCTGCATCGATTGCGTCGGCGGCAACCCAGTGACTCCCGTCCAGGCATCGGGCCTGGCCAGCTTTATGGGTTTTGCTCTCGCGCTGCTTTGTGCCGGCCTTATGGGCTACGCGATCCAGCGCGGAGCTACCTGTACCGTCGCTGCCATGGACGAGATAGTAAGCCATCGCCGTGTCACCCGCCTTGCCGCCATCATCGAAGCGTCGATCTGGGTGACTGGTGGTTTGCTGCTAGCGTCGTTGCTTGGCGTGCTGCCGATGCTGCCCGCAAGCTATGCTGTCACCGGCTGGACAATTTTTGGCGGCGTGCTGCTTGGCTATGGCGCTTATGTGAACCGGGCATGTGTTTTTGGCGCCATCGCGCGCATCGGCTCCGGTGAATGGGCATATCTGCTGACGCCGGTCGGCTTCTTCCTCGGCTGTTGGCTGATCGCGGCATCCGGAATAGGCAGCGCAACCCGGACCGGAAGCGCTTCGCCCATTTTCCATGCTTCACGTCTTCTATTGCCGCTCTTTCTGGCTTTTGTGATCTGGCGCTTTTGCCAAGCGGGATCAGCTTTCAGAGGAAGGCGCTTCGTCGCACATATTTGGTCTCCCCATCATGCGACGGCACTGATAGGTATTACCTTTGTCATCATGCTCCTAACGGTTGGCGCATGGGCGTACACAGACCTTCTCAACCAGATAGCCCACGGCATGGCGGCCATGGTGACTTCACGATTTATCCTGCTCCTGGCGTTGTTCGCAGGTGCGCTGCTGGGAGGGTGGACGGCCGGCCGTCTCAGCCGGCGCATGCCATCCGCCGCGGGCTTCGGCCGCTGCCTGGCGGGAGGGATGCTCATGGGCTGGGGCAGTAGCCTCATTCCCGGCGGCAATGACGGATTGATCCTGATCGGCCTGCCTCTCTTGATGCCCTATGCCTGGCTGGCATTCGGCGCGATGTGTTTTACGATTGCCGCGGCCATGCTGATGTCGAAACATGCCCAAATATGAGCTGATCGTTCCGTTCACGCATCCGGCCGCCTTTCGTCGATAAAGACCATCGGCTTCTACGACGAACGGGATTCAAGCGCGCCAGCCGTTCGTCACATGACGGCAAGGCCAGCCATGACTGCTGATCCATTGGGGAACACCGACGCGGAGACGCTCTGCCAGGCAATTGTCATGCCGCGGCGCTGAAGCGGCTCATATAGCGCTGCGCAATCGCTTCGACCGGCATTACCATGAAGACGTCAACAGTGTTGAACGGGCGATCGATCACGGCGCCGTCGCCAACCATCGCGCCGACACGAAGATAGCCTTTGATGAGCGGCGGCAGCAGGCGCATTGCCTGCCGAGGATCATAGCCGCCGACGGGGAGTATGCCCATCTCGACGCGGCGGTCGGCGAGCGCATTCACGCGTAGCGTGGGCGGCGCGAGATGATGGTGATAAAGATAGGAAAGCGGGGTGGCGTGTGCGTCCGGTTCGGCGCCGGCGAAGCTCGCGCAGCCAAACATGCGGCTGATGCCGTGCGTGGCCAGATATTGGGCGATGCCGCGCCAGAGCAACTGGATTGTTCCGGCGTCGCGATAGGCGGGGGCAACGCAGGAGCGGCCGAGCTCCAGTAGCTCTCGCTTGGCGTCGGCCGAGGCGAGAAAAGCGCTGAGATCGAATTCGCCGGCAGTGTAGAAGCCGTGATGGCGAGCCGCCACGCTGTGGCGAAGCAGGCGGTAGGTACCGACGACTAGCGGCGCCCCGCTTGCCCGATCCTCAACCAGCAGATGATCGCACACCGCGTCATAGGGATCGCGATCGAGGCCAGGGATGCTCAGCCGCTCGTCGATACTCGCACCCATATCTCCATAGAATACATTCCAGCGGAGCTTCTGCGCGGCTGCGATGTCGGCATCGTTTTCGGCGAGGCGAACGGTGAGTGCGCGCGGGCATGGCGGTTGGGCGAGTTTGAGCGTCATACTGTCTCCCGAGCGCGCGGCTGGCGCATTTCGTTGTGGAAGGGTAATAAGCGCCCTCTCGTCGTCGTTCGGAGGGCACGCCGATGGAAATGCAGCAGGTTCGCTACTTCATGGCGCTGGCGCAGACGCTGAACTTCACGCGCGCGGCGGAGCAGTGCAACGTCAGCCAGCCTGCGCTGACGCGTGCGATCCAGCAGCTTGAGCACGAGCTGGGCGGCCCGCTGTTCAATCGCGAGCGCAACAACACGCATCTGTCCGAGCTGGGGCGGATGATGATGCCCTATCTCGAGACGGTCCATGCTTCCGCGCAGGCGGCGCGACAGGCTGCGAAAGCAGCGAAGAAGCTCGAGAATGTCACGCTGACGATCGGCGCGATGTGCACGATCGGGCCACAGATCATCGCTGACCTGCTGGTGCGTTTTCAGGCGCAGCATCCCGATGTCGAGGTTTCGGTGGCGGACGGCGGGGCGCCGGCGATGATCGAGAAATTGGAGAAAGGCGATCTGGAGATCGGCATCATTGGCATTCCCGAGGAGCTGCCCGACACGTTGCATCAGGTACCGATCTTCGAAGAGCCGTTCGTGATCGTGTTGCCGCCCAATCACCGACTTTGTGCCAAGAATGCGGTCGCGGTCGCCGATCTCAACGGCGAGCCTTATGTCGGGCGCTCCAACTGCGAAGTCTTCCAGATGGTAACCGAGGATTTCATGCGACGGGGCGTTTCCACCCGCAAGGTGTTCAGCTCGACCCGCGATGACTGGGTCCAGGGCATGATTAAGGCCGGGCTCGGCTTTGGGTTCTTCCCGCAATATTGCGTGATCGATCCAGACTTGGTGGTGCGCCCGCTGATCGAGCCGGGCTATTCGCGAACGATATATCTTGCCACGGTGCGGGGGCGGCCACATTCGCCGGCGGTGGGAGCGTTCGTGAAGGAGGCTCGCCATCATGACTGGTCGGCCTTCGCCCGGGTCGCCTGACAATCGTCGCAATCGCCGCGACCTGCGAGCAGATCGGCACATTGGTCGATTGCGTTGAGCGCGATGGGTAACCCTGCGAAAATCGATGTCTGCATCAGGACTTCGATGATTTCGGACCGCGCGCATCCGAGATTGAGCGCCGCCGTCACGTGAGCCCGCAATTGCGGGATCGCGTTGCCAAGTGCGGCGAGAGCGGCGACCGCCGCAAGCGCCCGTGCCGTGGGATCAAGTGCGGGACGGGACCACAGATCACCATAGGGAAACTCGATCGCCATGCGGGCGAAATCGGGCGCCAGCTCGGCAACCCGGTTAGCCGCCGCATCCCGCCCGGTAAGGCCGATTTGTTGCAGTATTTCGACACCGCGGCGGTAACGTTCGGACATTGTCGTTATCGATCCTGAAATGATCGGCGTGACGCTCCGGTATCCTCTCGGTAGAGCGCCACGCCGTGGGCACCGGCTCGGTGGATGGGGAAGCCCCGCCGACCGGTGGCGGATGAATCAGTCGCGTACCTTGACGTCAGCGGACAGCAGCTCGGCCGGAACCTTGCCGTTATTCTTCCACCAGTGAGAGATGCCGCCGGATTCGCTGGCGACCTCGCCCGCTCTATGGACAATCGGCACTGCACAGCTGCTGCGATATTCGGTCATCTCGCCCTTCACCGTGATGATCAGCGCCGGACGACCCACATGGCTGTGCAGCGGCACGATGCCGCCGGGCTGAACGACGAGGCGACGCATGCGCAAATCGCGATTGTCGACGTTGATCTCCTTGGCGAGATCGACCGAACCGATCACGTCGTCGGTCACCATCGAAGGCATGGTGGGCGCACTGGCGAGCGCATTCGCCCGTTCCTGGCCCTGTGGGCAGCTGCCGGCGAAGGCCGGGGTGGCGGCGACGCAGGAAAGCGCCAGGGTGGCCAGGCGGAGCGTGCTGGAAGTGTTCATATCGAGATCCTTTGCGTGACGATGAAAGGGGGCCACGAGACCGGAAGCTGTCGCGGTCGGGGTGCGTAGGGGGACAGGTTCGCCGCCGTCCCGGCCTCGTGACGTTTTCAAACTACGATCGGCCGCGGCTTCGGGATAATCCGATGACTGCATCGATTTGATGCACGAACGGCATTTCAGATCACGACGCGATCTCAGCATCCTGAAGCCCATCCAAGCTTCAGGAGAAGGATCGCATGAACATCCAGCCCATCGAACAGTTCAGCGCCGCGCCCGAGCTCGCGGGTCGCGTCGCAATCGTCACCGGATCTACCAGCGGCATCGGTCTGGGCGTCGCCCGTGCGCTGGCTGCGGCCGGTGCGAACATCGTCGTCAACGGTCTCGGCGATCCCACCGAGATCGATTTCACGTGCGCAGATCTGGAAAAGGAAAGCGGATCGCGGATCGCCTATAATCCCGCCAATCTGCTCGATCCGGCCGGGGCGCGAGCACTGGTCGAGGAGACGCTACAGGACTTCGGCAGGGTCGACATCCTCGTCAACAACGCCGGCATTCAGCATGTCAGCCCCATCGAAGAGTTTCCGATCGAGAAGTGGGATGCGATCATCGCGCTCAATCTGTCGGCTGCGTTTCATGCGACACGCGCCGCGTTCGGCATGATGAAGGAAGCCGGCTGGGGCCGGATCGTCAACATCGCCTCGGCGCACGGTCTCGTGGCCTCGCCTTTCAAGAGCGCCTATGTCGCGGCCAAGCACGGCGTGGTCGGCCTGACCAAGGTGACGGCTCTGGAAGGCGCGCGGCACAATGTCACCTGCAACGCAATCTGCCCCGGCTATGTCTGGACGCCGCTGGTTGAGAATCAGATCGGCGATACCGCCCAGGCGCGCGGGATCAGCCGCGACGAGGTGATCCAGAATGTGCTGCTGGCTGCCCAGCCCAGCAAGCGCTTCGCCGAAGTCGAGGAACTGGGTGCGCTCACCGTCTTCCTCTGCAGCGAAGGCGGTAAATCAATCACCGGGACCGCGTTGCCGATGGACGGCGGCTGGACCGCACAATGAGGAGATATGCTATGGTACACACATCTCTGATGCCCTGTCTGGCCGCTTTCTATGCGAGGCCGGAGGCGCCTCAAACGCCGTCGCAGGTGGGGGCTCAAAATCGGTCGCAACGCTCCAGGTTGGGCCTGCGCTTCGTGAAAGAAGCGCCCAAAAAGGGCATCCTCGCGGAACTTTGCGAAGCGGGATGCCATGACTGAATGCCGCGCCCGGGTCGTAATCGTCGGCGGCGGCTTTGGTGGGCTGGCGGCAGCGCAGGCGCTCCGCAAGGCACCCGTCGACGTCACCATCATCGACCAGCGCAATCACCACCTGTTCCAGCCGCTGCTCTATCAGGTGGCGACGGCGGCGCTTTCGCCGGCAGACATCGCTGCGCCAATCCGCGCGATCGTGAAGCATAATCGGAATACGCAGGTGGTCCTTGATCGTGTCGTTGGCGTAGACGCCGGAGCGCGGCAGGTGCAGCTCGAAAGCGGACAGACCATCGATTATGACTGGCTGATCCTGGCGACCGGAGCGCGACACAGCTATTTCGGGCGCGACGAATGGGCTGCTCATGCGCCGGGCCTCAAGACGCTAGACGATGCTACCGCGACCCGGCGCAAGGTGCTGCTGACGCTGGAGCGTGCGGAGAGTGAGCAGGATCCGGACAGGCGGCAGGCACTGCTGACCTTCGTCGTGGTTGGCGGCGGCCCCACCGGTGTCGAGATGGCCGGCGCGATCGCCGAGCTGGCGCGCCAGTCGGTTTCGAAGGATTTTCGTAGCATCACGCCGCATTGCTCGCGCGTGGTGCTGATCGAGGCGGGTGAGCGGCTGCTGCCCAGCTTTCCACCGGCGCTTTCGCAAAAGGCACGGCGCGCGATCGAGGAGCTGGGCGTGGAAGTCGTACTCGGCCAAACAGTCGGCGACATCGCGGCGGATGGAGTGAGCGTAGGCAATCGTTTCATTCCCGCATACACCGCCGTGTGGGCGGCAGGCGTGCAGGCTTCCCAGGCCGCGCAGTGGTTGCGGGCGGAATGTGACCGTGCCGGGCGCGTGCTGGTGGGCAGCGATCTCAAGCTTGCGAACGACGATCGGATCTTTGCGATCGGCGATACGGCGTCCTGTCCCGGCGCCGACGGGCGAGCCTTACCGGGGATTGCGCCGGTCGCCAAGCAGCAGGGCCGCCATGCCGCGCGGACGATCCTGCGCGCTTTGCGCAGCGAGCCTGCCGAGCCGTTCCGCTATCATGACTATGGCAATCTCGCCACGATCGGGCGCAGGCGCGCAGTGATCGATTTCGGCCGGATGACGCTATCGGGTTTTCCCGCATGGCTCGTCTGGAGCGCCGCCCACATCTTCTTCCTGGTTGGCTTCCGCAGCCGGCTGATCGTCGGGGCCAGCTGGCTCTGGAACTACCTCACTTTCGAACGCGGGGCGCGCCTGATCACCGGCGACGCCCCAACATCAGCATGAGAGGAAAGGGATATGCAGGACGTCATTAAGAATGAGCTTCACGCGCTCGGCCAGCAGGTGTTGGTGCTGCAGGGCGGCGGTGCACTCGGAGCCTATCAGGTGGGCGTCTACGAGGCGCTGCACGAAGCCGGGATCGAACCCGATTGGGTGGTCGGCACCTCGATCGGCGCGATCAACGCCGCGATCATCGCCGGCAACACGCCTTCGGAGCGCATGGAAAAGCTCCGCGCCTTCTGGAAGCGTGTCGAGCATGGCCATGTCTTCGACAACATGCTGCCGCCCATGATCTCGACGCCGCTGCGGACCTTTAACGCGGTGATGTCCGGCATCCCCGCCTTCTTCAAACCCAACGGACTAGCCTTCCTGAGCCCCCACACTACGCTCGGCGCGGAAGCGGCCGGCTATTATTCGGTCGACCCGTTGCGCGAGACGCTGGCGGACCTGATCGATTTCGAGAAGGTCAATACTGGCTGCACTCGTCTCACGGTGGGGGCCTGTAACGTCCAGACGAGCGAGATGGCCTATTTCGACTCCCGCGATATGCCGCTCGACATCCGCCACGTGCTGGCGTCGGGCGCCCTGCCGCCCGCCTTCCCCGCAATCCGCATCGACGACGAGCTCTACTGGGACGGCGGGATCCTTTCGAACACGCCGGTCGAGGTCGTGTTCGATGACAATCCCCGCCGCAATTCGATGGTCTACGCCGTCCACATCTGGAATCCGCACGGGCCGGAGCCGCAATCGATCTGGGACGTAATGAACCGGCAGAAGGACGTACAATATTCGAGCCGCGCGGCGAGCCACATCAAGCGTCAGCGCCAGATCCACAAGCTACGGCATATCATCACCGAGCTTTCGGCGATGGTGCCGCCCGATCATGCCACGAATGCCGATTTTCGGGAAATGGCGTCCTATGGCTGTTCAACGCGGATGCACGTCATCCGCCTGCTTGCGCCGATCCTCGATTATGAGGATCACAGCAAGGACGTCGATTTCAGTCCGTCCGGCATCCGTCAGCGCTGGCAGGCAGGCTATGACCATACCATGCGGACGCTGGAGAGCGCGCCCTGGCGCGAGGAGGTCGATCCGCTCGAAGGCTTCGTGCTGCACGAGGCTATGGGCGGGAAGATGGTCCACACGCCCGCGGCGGATTAGGTCACGCGATCTTTGACCGCCGCAATAGCGTTCCGGTGGATGGCGTCAATGAAGAGATTGCTAGCCACTGGATGTGACCCCGCACGGATCAAGGCGAATTGCGCCTTGGGCTCAATGTAGAGGCGCTGTCCAAAAACGCCTAAGGCGGCGATCGAGGCGTGGGCGCCATGATCGATCCACCAGAAGCTGCGATAGGATCCGTCCATGCGATCGGCGTAACGCGATCCGCCGAAGAGCGCACGATCGCCGCCCGCGAGCAGCGACGACAATAGCGGGGCTTGCGGGTGCTCGAGCAGCCAGAGCGTAAGACGGGCAAGATCACGCAGGGTTGTGTTGAGGCCCGTGCCGGCGATTTCCATGCCGGCGGTATCGAGCAGCATATAGGCTTCGTCGCCGCACCCCGCCGGCCGCCAGATCATGTCCTCAACCAGCTCCGCAAGCGGCCGGCCGGTAAGGCGCCGGAGCATCAACCCCGCAACATCGGCGACGGGCGTACGATAGAGAAAGGATGTCCCTGGGGCGGATGCTGTGCGGATCAGCTTGGGCAACGCTGCCGCGACGCCGCCCAGACCGCGTTCGGGCCGCCAATAGGCCGCTGAATAGAGATGCACCTCGGCATCGGGATCGTCGTAATTCTCGTCGAAATCGGCCCCGTCGATCATGTCGAGAAGGTGACGCAGGCTTGCTTTTGCAAATCCGGTGCCGGCAAGCTCGGGCAGGCAATTGGCAACCGCTGTTGCAGGATCGATGGTACCCTCGCCGATCAGCTTTTCGGCGGCGAGGCCAATGATCGATTTAGTGATCGAAAACAGCATGTGTGGCTTGTTGGCCGTCATACCGTTTCCATAATATTCATAGGCGATGCGACCGCGGTTCAGGATCAATAGGGCGTCGGTGTAGGTGCGTTCCATGAAATCGGGCCAGTCGATCCGGTTGCCTTCGCCGTCATCGAAATGGAGATGGCCGAGGTCGACTGGTGCCTCCTCGAGTCGGCGCGGCGCCGCGCTGGGCGCAATGGCGCGCGACGGCACCAGTTCGCGCGCGTGCTGGAACGCCCAGCGGGAGAAGGGGTAGAGCCGCCAATTGTCACGCGTCACCCGATATTGGGATGGCACGTCCGGCCCGGGGCCGATTCCGGTCTTTTGCCAGTCAAGGGGCGGCGGCAGCGTCACGCGGTCGGGGGATAGCGCAAGCTTGCGCGCTTTTCACCCTGCCAACGACGAAAGACCCGCCAAAGGTTTTCCGGCTTATGGCCTCGTGCGCGGTTGGCCGCGCCGATCTCGAACAGCAATGCATATTGGCGCATGAGCGTGGCCCAAGCGCCGCGCAGGGTCATGCGGCTGTCCCAGATATGCGTCGCCTCCGCCCCGGCGCCGTTGAACTCGACGATGATGAGATCCTCGCCTCGGCGGAGCGCCTCAAAGTCGGCGAAACGAACGTCGAAACGGCCGAAATGGAAATCGGGAATGCAATCGGCGATGCGATCGAAGCGGGCTCGCATTTCCTCGGTAATCCACCGGCCGCCGTCGCGGAAGATCGCGCCACGGCAATGATTGCCCGCGAATACCAGGCGGATAGCCTCACCCGGCACAGGAACTTCATCAAGGCGCCCGGCGAAGCGAGGCAAATAGAGATCCGCGACCTTTCCAGCGCGCACGTCGCCACGGATGAGTTGTTCGATCGTGCGGATACCGTCGCCGATGACATGTGGGAAATATTTGAGCGTGAGCGAGAAGATCTCGCCCCGCTTTTCACCTGGCCTGCGAACATAGAAGATGCCGGCCTCGCCCTCGGCCTGCACCATTTTCTGGACAATGAGGCATTGCCCCTTTGGGAAGGCGGCGAGATAGGCCAGCAGCTCGCGTGCGTCACGGACGGGGCGGACGCCGGCGCCACGGCAGCCCATGTCGGGCTTTGCGACGACCGGATAGCTGAAGCCCGCGCGTGCCATCCGGATTTCGGCTTCGGCTAGCTGGGTCGCGGCGGGGCCGGCGCGGAAGAGGACCACATAGGGCGCGAGGGCTGCGCGTTCCTCGCCACGGAGTTGAGCGAAGATATCGCGCTTGGATTCGCCTACCAGTCCGCCGGCTGGAAAGCGAGGATTGGCCAGCAGCGGCAGACGCAAGCCGCGGTAGTGGATCGCGAGCAAGCCTATCCACAACCACATCGGCAGATAAAAAAGCCATGCTGGCCAGAACTCGAAGAACGACAATGCCGGCGCCGACGCGTCGAACGTTGGCATTGCCTGTCCCGAGCAACGGAAGTTACGCATAAGCCCGCTGCCTGGCTTCGCCGACTCCGCTGCGCGAAAGACTGTGGCGGAACGTCTCTTCGAATAAGGCACGCTGCATCTGGCTTCCGCCCATGGATAGGAGGTTACCCCTCACTTGGCCGAGCGCGGCGGCCGCTTCGCGCCATTGGCTTCGTGCGTGGGCGACCGTGCCTCGCGCAAGCAAGCCGATAGGCGTGCGACAGGATCGTTCCTCAAGTTGTGATTGCAGTTCGTAAGACGCGGCGTCGCGTCCAGCTCTGGCGAGGGCATAGAGATAGTGGAGGTCGAGGAACGGGCTGAGCCGGTCCTCTGCATGCGGTGCGATATGATCGGCGATATCCTGCCAGCGCGAGCCGGCGCTGACCCCTTGCATTTCCAGACGCGCGAGCAGCGAGATGGCGTTGATCTGGTCCTGGCAATGCTGCTTGCGGACACCCCAGATCTGGTTGTCGAACAGCCGAAGCGCTTCATCAAGATCGTCAAGCTCGATCGCGCACAGCGCCGCGTGCCACCAGTTGTGGGTCAGCATGAAGGATGAGCAACGGTTCCAACTCGCGGCATGCGCGCGCAGGAAGGCGCGGCCCTTCACCCAATCCTCGCGCGCAGCGTGGACGTGCGCCAAAGCATGCTGCGCCCAGGGATCCGTGAGCGGATTGCGATCGAGCGCGTGACAGGCCAGCCGCTCGGCGCGATCGGTGTCGCCAGCTTGCTCGACGGCGAAGGCAAGCAGGCCGGAGGCATAGCCGCCGGGATCGGCCATGGCCGCGATAGATGCGGTGCGGACCATGCCAGGAACGTCGCCAACGCCAAGCTGAAGGATCTGGCAAAGTTTGGCGCTGATCAGATCGTGGGGATATTCGCGCACAACCTCGTGGAGGAGGCGGATGGCGGCGGCGCTATCGCCTAGCGCCCATTGGCCAATCGCAGCGATGATCTGGCGTTCGCGGATCGTTGCGTGGGGCGCAACTGCATCCGCCGCGGCGAGCCGGGGTGCTGCCTGGACATGGCCCTCGCGCGTCATCTGGGTGAGGAACAGCGCGGCGGCATATGCCTGTGCCAGAGCGCAATCACCATCATGTGCGAGAGCCTCGAAGATCACATTGGCGTGGCAGCCATGACTGAGTAGCTCCGCGCCGAAGCGATGAATGGCCTGAACAGCGGCAAGCGAGCAGGTGGTGACCGCGATCTCGGGAGCCTCGGTCATGCGGCCGCACTCCCCGCGGGGAGCCATCCGACCACAGTCTGCCGGCTCATGAACAGCAGGATCGCGGCGGAGATCCACACGCCGCAGGCGAGGCTGAACAGCAACCCGCCATCGCGGGTGCCGTCTGCATTGAGCACCGAGACGCCGAGCGGCGTGAACAGGTGAAACAGAATCGCACCGGAAATCACCCCGAGTGAGACCAGCGCGCCGATCGGGCGGAGCCATTGCAGGCCGGGAAACAGCGCCGCCAGCAATATGATCGACGCGACAAGCTCCGCGCTGCCGATCACATATTGCGAGAAGATGCCGTTCGGCGCGAACGGGCCCGGAAAACCGAGGCCGCCCGCCCAGGCATCGAGCGTGCCGAAGATATACTGGGTTTCGGGCGCGTTGGTGAACTTGAAGCAAAGCGACTGGATGAAGACGAACGCGATGTAGATCGTGAGCGCCAGCGGCGCGTAGTTCCTGTTCATGGCTGCATCCTCCGTTGATGTCGAAGATGCTTTTCGGGGATCGGCGCGGCGAACTGAAATGCCGGTCCGTCATCAGAACGATACGTCAAAGCTATTTCCGTGCTTGCGGCTCCTTCGTCATGTCTTTGAGCCAAGAAGGAGACGCGGCATGGATCTTGGCAACATCGCGGATTTCATCGTGGGCGCTGGGGACGATCCGTTCACTGCAGGGGTCACCATCTTCCTCGCGACGCTGCTCGCCGAGGATGCGACGGCCATGATAGTCGGCGTGCTGGTGTCGCGGGCGATCCTCGCACCGGCACCTGCTTTGGGCGTGCTGCTGGCGGGCACGATCTCCGGCGACATCATGCTGCACCTTGCAGGCCGCTATGCCGGCGAGAGTTGCCGGAGGAGGGCGATCTTGCAAAGATCGGCGGTACGCCGTGCAATCGCCAGCCTCAGCCAATCGACGATATGGATGGTGGGCTTGGCGCGGTTCGTGCCGGGGATGCGGCTTCCGGTCTATTTCGCGAGCGGCTTCGTGAAGCTGGACTTCGTTCGCTGCCTCGCGATGATCATGCTCACCGGGTGCCTTTGGACGCCAGCCCTATTCTGGGTCGGCCTGACCGGCGGAGGGCCTGCGACGCATGTCGATAGCGACATTCTTCGACCGTTGGCGTTGGTTGTCGCCCTTTGCCTGATCGCTGTCTGGATAATGCGCGCAGGCGGACCAACATCCGTGCGCAAAGGAGATTTGCCATGACCGACTATCGTAAGACAGACGAAGCTTTGGCTGCACTGACCCCAGAGCAGTTTCGGGTAACTCAGCAGAACGGCACCGAGCGGCCAGGCACCGGTCAGCGGCTGCATCCCCTCCGATTGCGTTTTCGCGTGGAGGGGTACAGAGTTAGGGAGCAATTCACGCCATGAGGCATCGGCTATCCGATACCGGCGGAAGCGGCGCAGACACAGCTTCCCGCAGCCAGGCTCCAGCGCGATACCGTCAGGAACAGCCCGAGCCCATCGGCCAGCGATGGGAGGGCCGGCGGCCATATCGGAGAGACAGAACATGAAATACGCCCCCCTCGGTCGCACCGGGCTGCTCGTGTCACGGCTCGCGTTCGGCGCGATGACCTTCGGAGTCGGCACGGAGGTGGCGCCCGGCGCGCGCAACAATATCGATCAGGCGGCCGCGGACGCTCTCGTCGGCCGCTGCCTGGATGCGGGCATCAATCTGTTCGACAGCGCCGACACCTATGGCATGGGCGAATCCGAGATCATGCTGGGCAAGGCGCTGGGCAAGCGCCGGCGCGAAGCCGTGATCGCGACCAAGGCGGGCTTCCGCTTCGGCGCGAACCGCCTCGACAATGGCCTGTCCGCGCGCCACATCATCATGGCGGTGGAGGAGGCGCTAGTCCGCCTCGGAACGGACTGGATCGACGTTTTCCAGCTTCACCGCCACGATGCGCTGACCCCCTACGAGGAAGCGGCGCGCTCGCTCGAGCAGCTCGTGTCGCAGGGCAAGGTCCGCTATGTCGGCCTATGTAATCATCAGTCCTGGCAGATGGAGCGATTTCTGGGGATTCAGCAGCGGCTTGGCTTCCGGCCGATGACGGTGGCGCAGATGTATTATTCGCTCCTCGGTCGCGATCTGGAGCAGGATTGCCTCGACTTCTTCCAGGATACGGGGCTAGGCACGCTGATCTGGAGCCCACTCGCCGGCGGTTTCCTCACCGGCAAGTATCGCCGCGATGCGTCCGCGCCGGCAGACTCGCGCCGCGCCGCCTTCAGGATGCCCCCGGTCGACATGGAGCTCGGCTACCAGGTGATCGAGGCGCTTGACCGGATGGCCGCGCCGCGCGGCGCCAGCGTCGCGCAGATGGCACTGGCCTGGATCCTCGCAAAGCCCTGGGTCACCTCTATCCTGATCGGCGCCTCGCGGATGTCTCAGCTGGAAGACAATCTCGGTGCGATCAGTATCCAGCTGACTCCGGGCGAGATTGCGGAGCTGGATGCGATGACGAAGCAGAAGGCGCGCTATCCCAACCTGCGCTGGCTGCCCGACAATAGCGACGCGGAAACGATGCGCGGCGCCGTCGGCAAGGCCAAGGCTTGACCGCCGGTGGCGCTCCCCGATGCCTGGCGCGCGCGGCTGGCCCTGCCGGCGATGGTCGCCCCGATGTTCCTGGTGAGCGGCGTCGAGTTCGTCGTGGCGAGCTGCGGCGCCGGGCTGATCGGGACGCTGACACGCAACCATTGCCGCAGCGACGAGGAATTTGAGGACCAGCTCGTCCGCGTCAACGCCGCGCTCGACCGGATGCGCGAGGCCAATCCGGAGCGCCGCATCGGCCCCCTCGCAGCCAATGTCTCGATCGGCATGGCGCCGGAAGCTCGGCGGAATGCGCTGGACGCCTGCCGATGCCATCGGGTCGATGTCGTCGTGACCGCGGGCGGCAACCCCGCGCCGGTGGCCGAGATGGTGCATGGCTGGGGCGGCCGTATCTTCCACGACGTGACCTCGATCCGCTTCGCCGAGAAGGCGATCGCGGCCGGCGTCGACGGGCTGATCGCGATCGGTGCCGGCGGCGGCGGGCATTCCGGCGTGATCAGCCATCTCGTTCTGGTGCCGCAGATCCGCCGGATCTTCGGCGGCACGATCGTGATGGCCGGGGCAATTGCCGACGGTGCCGCGATCCGGGCGGCGGAGATACTCGGTGCTGATCTTGCCTATCTCGGCACCCGCTTCATCGCCACCCGGGAATCGCTCGCCGAGGAGGCCTATAAGGCGATGATCGTCCGGAGCGCCGCCGCCGACCTTGTCTACACCGATGCCATCAACGGGGTGCCGGCGATGTGGATGACGGAATCGATGGTCAGATCTGGCCTCGATCTCGCCAACCTGCCGCTGCCGCGCGGACATGGCACCGACCATCTGCCGGCCGACGTCAAACCCTGGAAGACATTGTGGAGCGCCGGACAGGGCGTCGGACTCATTGATGACGTCCCGACCGTCGCCGAGCTCGTTTCGAGGCTGGCGGAGCAGTATCACGCAGCCAGTGCAATTCCGCCCTTCGGGGAAGATCAATGACGGTAAAAAAGTCGGCCTGCCGCATCTGCGCCGGCCAGTGCGCATTGGACGTCGCTCTGGACGACCAAGGCCGGATCACGAGCATTCGCGGCGATCACGACGACCCCGTCAGCCGTGGCTACGCGTGTATCAAGGGACTCACTTTGCATGAAGCGCACCAGAGTGAAAGCCGATTGCTTCATCCCCTGCGCCGCCGCGCGGATGGTACGTTTGAACGCGTTTCGTTCGACAATGCTCTCGACGATATCGCTGAACGCCTACAACGCATTTCTGCCGTTCACGGCCCGAATGCCATCGCCGGCTTCAAGGGCACGATGAATTACACGAATTTTATCGCCAACCTTCTGCTCCCGGCCTTCATGCGGGCAATTGGCTCCACCGCCTTCTATTCGCAAATGACGATCGATCAGTCCGCCAAATGGGTCGCCGTCGAGCGCCTTGGTGTGTGGGGCGCCGGCAAGGATCCGTTCGAAACCGCCGACGTGCTCATGATGGTTGGTACCAATCCCCTCGTCTCGCTCGCCACCTTCAACTTCGCTTTACAAAATCCCGTGAAGCAGATGCGCAAAGCCAAAGCGCGGGGGATGAAGCTGATCGTCATCGATCCGCGTCGAACCGAGACCGCGGTTCATGCCGACCTCCACCTCCAGCCGCTGCCGGGCGAAGACAGCACAGTGCTCGCGGCGATCCTCAATGTCATCTTGGAACGCGGTTGGCACGATGCCGAATTCTGCGAACGATACGTCGACGGACTCGATGAGCTCAAGGCAGCGATCGCGCCATTCTCACCTGAACGGGTCGAGCATAGGGCTGGCCTGTCTCCCGGCCAGATCACCGCAGCTGCGGCGATGTTCGCCGAGCCGATCGTTACTCCTGTGGGCACGCGCCGTAAGCGCGGATCTGGCGCCTCCGGGGCAGGTCCCAACATGGCCCGCAATGGCAATATTTTCGAGCATCTGCTGGAAGCGTTGAACGTCATCTGTGGGCGCTTCGCAAGAGAGGGCGAGGCTGTACCTCACCCCGGCGTGATCGGCCCGCGCAAGGAGCGGCGCGCTCAGGTATATCCGCCGCTCCGCGGCTGGGAGTCGGCCGAGGATCGTTCGCCTTCCGGCTATGGCCGGCTTTTTGGCGAGCGCATGACCGGCGCGCTTGCGGACGACATCTTGTGCGATGCGCCAGATCGGGTTCGTGCCATGATCGTCGACGGAGGTAATCCGGCCATCTCGGTGCCAGAGCCCAAGCGGATTGGAGAAGCGCTCTCCAAGCTTGATCTGCTCGTGACCCTCGATCCGTTTATGACCCGGACGGCGGCTCTCTCGGACTATATCCTTCCGCCCACGATGATCTTCGAACGCTATGAACTAGGTAGCCGGGATTATGAAGGGATAACGAGTTTCGCGCCGTACGCGCAATACACGAAGCCGATCGTCGCGCCACCTGAGGGCTCCGAAGTTGCCCATGACTGGGTGATTCTATGGGAGATTGCCCGGCGCATGGGCAATATCATTGAGCTCGATGGCGAAGCGATGGACATGACCGCCCGACCGGACGACGAGGCGATGATCGCGCGTCTTCTCAAGCGCAGTGCCGTACCGTTCGAGGAGCTGAAGCGGAGCGCGGCAGGCAAAATATATGATGTTCCGCCGATGGCGGTGCTTCCCGCTGACAAAGACAGCGGGGCTCGGTTTCAACTTGCGCCTGATGACGTGATCGCCGAAATCGAACAACTGTATATTGAGGTTGGCAATAGCGAATATCTTCTGCGTCTCGCTTGCCGGCGGATGCGGGAGGTGCAGAATACGATGTACCATCACCTTGCGACGATTCATCGCCGTACGCCCTATAATCCTCTGCAATTGAATCCGGAGGACATGAGGAACCTGGGCATCCACGATGGCGAGAATATCCTCGTCCGATCGCCTTATGGTGAACTGCATGCGGTGGCGCGGGCAGATGACAGCCTGCGCCCAGGCGTAGTAACGATGACGCATGGTTGGGATCTATCGACCGGCCGAGATGAAAAGGGCCGGACCGCTAACGTGAATTGGCTTACCAGTACCACGCACGATCGAGATCCGATCAATGCCATGCCCGTGATGAGCGCCATTCCGGTGGCGGTTGAACCGTCCGCGCGGCAAAAACCAACTCAGCCGCGCTCTCGTTCTCAGTAACGAGGAATAGAAGCCAGTCAGTTCAGAGCTTGCTCGCGAAAGAAAATCCCTTCTTCGCGATGCCATCACTCCTTCACAAGGTCACAGTAGGGGTAATTTAATCCTTCAGATTCGGCCAAGATGGGAAAGTATTTTCATTGCCCCTCGTAGACCCGCACTTGCTTGTTGTAATCTGCTTCACGTTTGAAACGGCGGCAGACATATGAAGACCGACCAACCGTTTTATTGGAGGAGAGCAAGCGGCGGTAATGATCGACCGCGATGCGGTCGATGTCTGGGGCTGGCAAGGCCGAGCAATATGATAGCTGAACCGCGATACCTGGGCGGTTTCGCGTATCAAATTATTGCTCAGGCGGCGATTGCCGGCGCTCGCAGGGGCGTCGGTGCGCCCTTGGCGCCGCGTACGAGGCGACCCGGTAGCGTGCCCGTCGCCTCGCCGTCGCGATAGGTGACCGTCCCGCTGACGATCGTCGCGACATAGCCCTCCGATTTCTGCGAGAGGCGCTTGCCGCCGGCCGGCAGGTCCACGCTCACGCTCGGGCGTCGCAGGGAAATGCGATTGAAGTCGATGACGTTCAGATCCGCCTTGTAGCCGGGCGCGACCACCCCGCGATCATGCAGGCCGAGCGAGGCGGCCGGCTGGCTGGTCAGTGCGCGGATCACCATCTCGAGCTGGAGGCCGTCCGCGCCGGTGCGCTGTGACAGAGTGTAAGTGGTGTAGGCGGCATCGCAGATCATGGCGTAATGCGCACCGCCATCGCCAAGCGCGACGATCATATTGTCCTGGCCGAACAATTTCGCGGTGCGCGCGATATAATCCTGATAATCGAAGGCGGCGCTCATCAACAGCGCCCTGCCACCATCTTCCAGGAGCGCGTCGTAGATCACCTCGCGCTCGGGTCTGCCCTCGCGCTCGGCGCGCGACGCTATGCTGTCTTCGCGCTGGAAGTCATAATCTACCGGATCGGCCAGCGGGTAGAGATTGGTTTTCATCTTGATGAGACCCATGAAGGCGGGGTTCGGATCGTCCGGCTCTTCGGAGAGAATCTTCGCGCGCAAATCCGGATCGCGCATGCGTGCTACCTTCTCGGCCAGCGGCAGGTTCGCCAGCGGGCGATAGCTCGGGTTGAGCGCGAAGGGATTGTAGCTGACATCGAGGCCGTAGAGTAGGCCCATCGGCCGGGGCAGGAACTGCGCGTTGACGGTATGCCCCTCGGCGTTCAGTGCCTTCGCGCCCTCGACATAGACATCCCAATTTTCTATCCGCGAAGGCACGGCAATGAGGCTATAGTTAAGCGGACGGCCCGAGCTCTTGGCGATGGTGCGGAACAGGGCGATCTCGCCAGCCGCCTCGGTATCG
>Ga0207695_10001351_pt1 | contig 41580 bp, 38 predicted proteins | sample KBSC54metaG_FD_184354 | JGI IMG/M metagenome (GOLD analysis project Ga0207695, IMG submission 184354) | Corn rhizosphere microbial communities from Kellogg Biological Station, Michigan, USA - KBS C5-4 metaG (SPAdes) (version 2) | ecosystem: Host-associated > Plants > Roots > Rhizosphere > Soil...
GCCCAGCCCTTGCTGGACGCCCTGGCGGCGGAGTTCGGCTTCAGCCAGGCGGCCGTCGGCGTGGTGGTGACCGCCACCCAGCTTGGCTCTGCGCTGGCCTTGGTGCTGGTGGTGCCGTTGGGGGATTTGCTGGACCGCCGGCGCCTGACGCTGGCGCAGTTGCTGCTGCTGTTCGCCGCGCTGGTCGGAGTCGGGCTGGCATCGTCGCCAGCCTGGCTGCTGGCCGGCATGCTGGCGGTGGGCCTGCTGGGCACGGCCATGACGCAGGGACTGATTTCGTATGCGGCGGCGCTGGCGGCGCCGCACGAGCGCGGCCGCGTGGTCGGCACGGCGCAGGCGGGCGTGGTGATCGGGCTGCTGCTGGCGCGCACCTTGGCCGGCCTGATCGCCGATATCGCCGGCTGGCGCATGGTGTACGCGGTGTCGGCCGTATTGGCGCTGGTGATGCTGGCGCTGCTGCATGGCCGCCTGCCGCGGCGTCCGGCGGATGAAGGGACGGTTCACTTGTCATATGGACAACTGCTGGCGTCAATGGCGAGCTTGATGCTGCATGACCGTGTGCTGCAGATTCGCGGCGTGATCGCAATGCTCATGTTCGCCGTGCTGAACATTTTCTGGAGCGCCCTGGTGCTGCCGTTGAGTGCGCCGCCGTATTCGCTGTCGCATGCGGCGATCGGCGCCTTCGGCTTGATCGGCGTGGTCGGCACGCTGGGCGCGGCCAAGGCCGGCAGCTGGGCCGATCGCGGGCGCGGACAGTGGACCAGCGGGGTGGCGCTGGCGCTGCTGGCGGCGGCCTGGCTGCCGCTGTCGCTGCTGTCGTGGAGCCTGTGGACGCTGGCTGCGGGAGTGCTGCTGCTGGACCTGGCGGCACAGGCGATCCATGTCACGAACCAGGGCATGATTTTTCGCGCGAATGCGACGGCGCACAGTCGCCTGGTGGCTTGCTACATGATCTTCTATGCGGTCGGCAGCGGCGCCGGTGCGGTGCTCTCGACTTCGACGTTCGCCGCCTGGGGTTGGGGCGGCGTATGCTTGCTGGGCGCCGGCGTCAGTGTCCTGGGGCTGATGTTCTGGGCCTGGAGCTTGCGGCACATGCCGCGCGCGTGAGGGGGCGAGGGAAAATCAGATCCGTTCGCTGGCGAGCACGATGACGCGTCCCAGCAGGACGCAATCCGGCTGGTCGAATTCGAGGCGAGGGTAGCGCTTGCCGGCATTGTTGTCGGAGGTCATGAACCAGCGCCCGAGGTCCAGGGCCAGGCGCTTGATGATGGCTTCGCCACGGTAGTTGATCAGATACACGGCGCCGTCTTGCAGTGCGGTGTCGCCGCCGTTGACCACCACGACGTCGCCTTCATGCAGGCGTGGCGCCATGCCGGCGCCGGTCACCGCGACGGCGAACAATTTGTCGGCGTGCAAGCCGTGCGACTTGAGCCAGCTTTTCCTGAATTTCCAGACGCACAGCGTCGGCGCGACCTCTTGCATGGACGTGCGCGCCGAGCCTGCTGCCAGCGTCAGTGCAACCTGACGAACAGTGAAGGTGTCGTCCGTATCCGTTTTCGGCGTCTGGCGCACGACATAGGGTGTCGCCATCTCGCCGACCGCGAACTGATCGAAATACAGCGGGCCGAGGTGCAGGCGCTCTTCCAGTGCGCGGGCGGCCTTCTCGCCGAAACCCTGACCGTCCCGGTAACTCGACGAAAGCAATTGCGCCAGGCGCGACTCGCTCATGCCGCTGGCGTCGCAAACCTGGCGGCGGTCGCCGTCATAGCGATCCGCGATCAACGCAAGCAAACGTTTCCGTCGATGTTCATGCATGTCCATGCCTGCATTTGAACGCAAATTTAGCATTTGGTAAATTAGCTTTTGCTTGACTTGTCTGTAGCAGATGCTAAATTGTCGTTATGACACTGATCGACTATCTCAATTCCGTTCCGATGGACAGGCGCGCCGCACTCGCTGCGTACTGTGAGACGTCGTTCGACTATCTACGCCAGATCGGCTACGGCAATCGCCCGTGTTCACCGCTGATTGCCGTGTGTCTGGAGCGCGCTTCGCAGGGGGTGATTACCCGCAAAGACCTGTTTCCCGACGACTGGGCCAAGTTGTGGCCGGAGTTGGGCGAAAAACACGATTGATTTCTCCGGTATCCATGCCTCCGTTCAAAACATCCCTGTGCCTGACACCCGGCAGCTTTCTCACGCTGCCGCATTTCTCTGCGAACGACGCGGATGCGGCAAGTCTTGCGCGATTTCTCCTGATGGCAACGCTGTTCGCGATGCTGCCGGCGCTGTTGTATTGGCAGTATCGCCGGCGCCACTGGTGGACCATGGGTGCCGGGCTGACCGCGTTCATCCTGGCGCTCGATCACCTCATGCTCAAAGACCGCGGCAGCCTCTGGCAGACGCTGGCGGCGACAGCCATCCTGGGCGGCCCTTCGTATCTTGCAGTGACGGCGCTTTGGGCGGCCCTGCGCAGGATCGGCCGGGCGGTAAGCGGCGGGGTGGACGCGCCCTTGTCGCTGGCCGACTGCGTCGCGATTGCACTGTTGGCCATCGTGATGCACCTGTTGTTCTTCGTCGTCGCGACGATTGCAGACGTCGCCAGCGCGGCGCTGCTCAACGTCGCCGGCGACTTCGTCAATTGCCTGTACTACCTGGCGCGCCCGGTTGATTTGCGCAGCCACGGCGATCAACTGAACATGCTGTTCGCAGCTGTGCCCACCTTGGTGGTGGCGACGCTGCTGCAGGCGTGGCTGCGCCGGCATCGTTCCATGAGCCCACGCACACCGTTGCTGCTATCGCGATGAGGAGCGATGCGTCAATAAAAAAAGCCGTCATCTTGCGGATGACGGCTTGATTGCGGAGCGCGAGGATCTTACGCGCGCGCTTTCTGTGACTTCTTCGCTTCGTTCAGCAGGAAGGTTGTCAGCAGCGGCACCGGACGGCCGCTGGCGCCCTTGGTTGCGCCGCCGCGCCATGCCGTGCCGGCGATGTCGAGGTGGGCCCAGGTATATTTCTTGGTGAAGCGTTCAAGGAAGCACGCCGCCGTCACGCTGCCCGCCGGCTGGCCGCCGATGTTGGCGATGTCGGCGAAATTCGACTTCAGCTGTTCCTGGTAGACGTCCTGCACCGGCATGCGCCATGCAGTGTCGCCGCTGGCCTTGCCGGCTGCCAGCAGGTCGTTGGCGAGCTGGTCGTGGGCGTCGTCTTCACGCGTGAACAGGCCGGTATTGTGATGACCCAGCGCCACCACGCAAGCGCCGGTCAGCGTGGCGATATCGACCACGGCGGCGGGCTTGAAGCGTTCCACGTAGGTCAGCGCGTCGCACAGGATCAGGCGGCCTTCGGCATCGGTGTTGAGCACTTCGATGGTCTGGCCCGACATCGAAGTGACGATGTCGCCCGGCTTGGTGGCGCGGCCTGACGGCATGTTTTCGCAGGTCGGGATGACGCCGATCACGTTGAGCTTCAATTGCAGCTCGGCGATGGCGCGGAACGTGCCGAGCACCGAAGCGGCGCCGCACATGTCGTATTTCATTTCATCCATGCCGGCGCCCGGCTTGAGCGAAATGCCGCCGGTGTCAAAGGTGATGCCCTTGCCGACCAGAACAATCGGCGCATCCTTGGACTTGCCGCCGAGATGCTTAAGGACGATAAACTTCGGCGGCTCGTCGCTGCCGTTGGTGACCGACAGGAAGCTGCCCATTTTGAGCGCTTCAAGTTGTTTGCGGTCCAGCACTTCGACGCCGAGTTTGTATTCCTTGGCCAGTTTTTTTGCGCTGTTGGCGAGGTAGGTCGGGGTGCAGACATTGCCCGGCAGGTTGGCCAGGTCCTTGCTCAGTTCCATGCCGTTGGCCAGCGCAACCGCTTCGGCCAGACCGGTCTTGGCAGCGGCAGTGGCGGCGGTGGAAACCGCCACGGCGATCTTTTTGACGCCGGTCGGGGCGGGATCTTTTTTGCTCTTCAGGACGTCAGAGCGGTAATTGTTGTCGCGTGCAGCCAGCACCAGCGCGCGGATGGCCCAGGCGATATCTCGGCCCTCGCGGCCTTTGATCTTGTCCAGCGGCAGCGCCACCAGGGCATCGACGGCGCCGACGGTGGTCAGCGCGCGTACGGCGCCTTGTGTTGCAGCGGAGAAATTTTTATCGATGATCTCTTCGTCGGCGCCCAGGCCGACCAGCAGCACGCGCTCGGCGGCGACGCCGGCGAGGCCGCGCAGCAACAGGGTGGAGCCGGGCTTGCCGGTGATGTCGCCGGATTTCAGCGCATCGCTGATCGCGCCCGATTTGTCCAAGGCTTGTGCGGCGGGTGTCAGTTTGCGGTTTTCAAAAACGCCAACGACGAGCACGCCGGTCTTGGCGGTGTTGACAGAGGTTTTTGCGTCCAATGTTTTTATGCTAAAGTCCATCGCTTGTCCTTAGTTTGCTAGTTTCTGTTTGCATCAATCTACCTCTGCGATTATAAGCCCCGAATGATTTTTGAGCGCGCTCTTCGACGCGAATTGATGAGCACCGCCGGCGCAGTGTTCACAACGCTATTTACGATCACCCTCACCGTGATGCTGATCAAGATCCTCGGTCAGGCTGCCGGCGGACAGGTGAGTTCGCAGGACGTGCTCGCGCTGATCGGCTTCCAGGCGCTGAACTACATGCCGGTGATCCTGATCCTGACCGGCTTCATTTCGGTGCTGCTGGTGGTCACGCGTAGCTACCAGGATTCCGAAATGGTGGTGTGGTTCGCTTCGGGTCTGAGTCTGACGCGCTGGATCAGGCCGGTGCTGCGCTTCGGCTGGCCAATCATCCTGCTGACCGCGGTGCTCAGTTTCGTCGCCACCCCGTGGGCCAATCAGCAAAGCGCGCAGTTTCGCGAGCGCTTTGAAAAGCGCGAAGACATCGCGCGCGTCTCTCCCGGCAAGTTCCAGGAATCCGCCACCGCCAACCGCATTTTCTTCGTCGAGGGTATTTCCGGCGACGCCAACAAGGTCAAGAACGTCTTCGTCAATACCTTCCGCGACGGCAAGAACAGTATCGTGGTCGCCAAGGAAGGCGAAATGGAAGTCGACAAGGACGGCGAAAAATTCGTCGTCATGACCAAGGGCCGTCGTTACGATGGCATACCGACCCAGCCGGATTTCCAGATGGTCGAATTCGAACGCTACGGCTTGCTCGTAGGAGGGCAGTCGCAGGCCGCCGCCGGCGACAAGTCGGCGCGCGCGCTGCAGACCTGGGAGTTGCTGGCGCTGGACAACCAGTTCACGCGCGGCGAACTGCTGTGGCGCATGGCCTTGCCATTGATGGCCTCCACCCTGATGCTGCTGGCGATCCCGCTGTCTTTCGTCAATCCGCGCGTGGGCCGCTCGATGGGCCTGCTGGTCGCCTTGCTGCTGTTTGTCGTCTACAGCAACACAGTCAGCGTGATGCAGTCTTCCGTGATCCAGAATCGCACTTCGTTCCTGCTGGCCTGGTGGCCGGTGCATCTGGTGGTGGCCTTGCTGGTGATCGGTCTGTTCTTCCTGCGGCTGAAGGTCAATAGCCACTATCACCCCGCAGTCATTTTGTCTCGCGTACGGCGTGCGCTTTTCCTGAAACGGCAAGCCTGATGAGAGTCCTGCAACGTTACATCACCACCGAGATCGTCCGTTCGGTTGCGTTCGCGCTGGCGGCTTTCCTCGCGTTGTTCGCCTTTTTTGAAATGATGGGCCAACTGGAAGCAGTCGGTCGCAACGGCTATCAACTGCAGAACGCCGTGCTTTACGTCATCATGGGTTTGCCCGGCAACGTGTATGAACTCATGCCGATCGCGGTGCTGATCGGGACCATTTACGCGCTGGCCCAGTTTGCCGCGAGTTCCGAATTCACCATCATGCGCGTGTCCAGCATGTCGACACGCATGACCGCCAAGGCGTTGGCCAAGATCGGCCTCGGCTTTGCCATCGTCACCATCCTGTTCGGCGAGCTGGTGGCGCCCAAGGCCACCGAACTGGGCGAGAAGATCAAATTGCAGGCGCAGGGTTCATCGCTGTCGCAGCAGTTCCGTTCCGGCCTGTGGGCCAAGGACGTGATCAAGAGCAAGGGGCTGGAGGGCGACGTCATCGGCACGCGCTTCCTCAATATCCAGCGGATCCAGACCGACGGCCGCCTGGAAGGCGTGAAGATCTATGAACTGGACAAGGATTTTCATTTGTCCGACCTGATCGTCGCAGCGCGCGGCGACTACCTGGGCGACCATACCTGGCAATTGTCCGAGGTGCAGAAGACGACCTTCATCGTCGACGAGAAGGTCAGCGCAATCACCGCGCCGATCGCCACCGAAAAGGTCAAGACGGTCAATTTCGTCTCCGAAGTCACGCCTGAAATCCTGTCGGTGCTGTTCGCCGATCCGGACCGCATGTCGGCCTACGATCTGCGGGCCTACACCAAGCACCTGGAAGCCAACAACCAGCGCACTGAGCGCTATGAAATCGCGTTCTGGAAAAAGATCGTCTATCCCTTGTCGATCTTCGTGATGTTAGCGTTGGCGTTGCCGTTCGCCTACCTGCATTTCCGCGCCGGCGGCGTCAGCCTGAAGATCTTTACGGGGATCATGATCGGCGTGAGCTTCCAGCTGATCAATAACCTGTTCTCCCACCTGGGCTTGCTCAACACGTGGCCGGCGCTGGTGACAGCTGCCCTGCCGAGCACGCTGTTCATGCTGATGGCGATTGTTGCCCTGCGTTGGGTTGAACGGCGCTGACTATGACGAAAATGGAAAAATCACTGATCCTGTTCGCGCATGGCGCGCGGGACCCCAACTGGGCTGAACCGTTCAGGCGCTTGCGTGGGCTGACGCAGGCGAGCTTGCCTGGCGTCGCGGTGGAATTGGCTTTCTTGGAATTGATGACTCCGGACCTGCCGCAACTGGCGGCGCAGCAGATTGCCGACGGCGCACGGCAGGTCACGATCGTGCCGGTATTTTTGGGGCAAGGCGGACATGTCCGGCGCGACCTGCCGGTACTGATCGAACAGTTGCGCCAGGATCATCCCGGCGTGAGTTTCCACGTGGCCGCAGCGGCTGGTGAAGACGACGGCGTGCTGCAGGCGCTGGCGCAATATTGCATCAGCAGTTCAAAATAAGCGTCCGCCGTTCGGCGTAGACCGGTCCGGCGCGAACAACACCACTTCTCCCTGTGCATCGGGGAATCCCAGCGTCAATACCTCCGACATGAACTTGCCGATCTGGCGCGGAGGAAAGTTGACCACCGCCGCCACCTGTTTTCCCACCAGTTCCTCCAATTGATAGAGCGCTGTGATCTGTGCGCTGCTCTGCTTGATGCCGATGGTCGGACCAAAGTCGATTTTCAGCTTGTAGGCCGGTTTGCGGGCTTCCGGATAGGCTTCGGCCGAGATGATCGTGCCGATGCGGATATCCACCTTGAGAAAATCGTCGAACGTGATCAGCGGCGCTGCAGGTGCGCTGGGGTCGTGTAGCAGGTGCATGGGGATATGCTCGAAAAAATAGTCAGACGGTGTTCAGTCACGGCTTGCCAGCGCCTCGCCGATCATGACGAGCACCGGACCGCTGCACTGGGCCAGGCCTTGTTCCAGCGTGCCGAGCTCGAGATCGAGGATGCGTTCGTTGTCGCGGCTGCAATTTTCCACCACCACAACCGGCGTCGTGCGGGCATAGCCGAGCGACAGCAAGCGTTGCGCCGTCGCGGCGGCTTCGCGGCCGCCCATGTACTGCACCAGCGTGTCGCCGTTGGGCATGATGAATTCGCTGGGCTCGTCGGGCGCGGTGCTGGAAGTGAACAGAGAAACGCTGCGTGCGACGCCGCGCTTGGTCAGCGGTCGCTGCGCCGACGATGCCGCCGCCAGCGCGGCGGTGATGCCGGGGACGATTTCGTAGGGGATGTTCTGGCTGTCGAGTGCGCGCAACTCTTCGTCGGCGCGGCCGAACAGCATCGGATCGCCGCCTTTGAGGCGCACCACCAGACGGTATTGATGCGCGCATTCGATCAGGCGTTCATTGATGACTTGCTGGGCGGTGGAGCGTTGGCCGCTGCGTTTGCCGACGGAGATTTTGACGGCTTGCGGACACAGCTCCAGCATTTCTTCGGTGACCAGCGCATCGTGCAGCACGACGTCAGCCTGCGCCAGAAGACGTGCGCCGCGCACGGTGATCAGATCGGCGGCGCCAGGGCCGGCTCCGATCAGGTAAACCTTGGCCACGAGGTTGTCGGAAGCGGCGGGCGTTGGCAGATTGGCTGGGCTCATACGAAAGAAGGAAAGAGATCGCAGCCCGGCGTATACCGGCTGCCGTGCGTTCCAGACCGCATCGGCGGTGGAACGCGACAGCAGCGATTATCAGGCATCCAGGCGGATCATGCCAGCGGCAACGGTTTGGTGGGTGACTTCATCGATCAGGATGAAGGCGCCGGTAGCGCGGATCGCATCGTAGCTATCCACCGCAATGGCTTGCTGCACATTGATCGACACGCGCGCGATGTCGTTGAGCTTGAGCGACTCGGCCGGATGGCGCTCCTGCGTGTTGATGTCGAGCAAGGTGTCGATCTTCGCCACGCGCGCAGCCACCTGTTTGGTGGTGTGCTTGAGCCAGTATTTGCGGCGCGGATCGAGCGCATCTTCGGATAGCCAGCACAGGTCGGCGCTAAGGGTCTTGAGTTGCGTCGGCGCCTGCCCGGCGGAAGCCAGCATGTCGCCGCGCGAGATATCGAGGTACTCATCCAGCAGGATCGTCACCGACTGGCCGGCCGCTGCCGATTGCAGCGAACCGTCCAGCGTCAGGATGTCCTTGACGGTCGCGGTCTGGCCGCTTGGCTGCACCAGCAGTTTGTCGCCCTTGCTCACCTTGCCGGCTTCGATGCGACCCATGTAGCCACGGAAGTCGTTAGCTTCGTGGCCGTTGTGGCGCGCCACCAGCTGCACCGGGAAGCGGAACGGTTCTTCGTGCGCATCTTCGTACACCGACAGCGACTCCAGCAGCGCGATCAGCGTCGGGCCCTTGTACCACGACAGCTTCTCGCTGGCGGTCACGACGTTGTCGCCGGCCAGCGCCGACAGCGGGATCGGACGCACGTCCTTCAAGCCCAGTTGCGCGGCGAATTCCTGATACGCCCCGACGATGCGGTCGTACACGGTCTGATCGTAGTCGACCAGATCCATCTTGTTGACCGCGACCACGACATGCTGGATCTGCAGCAGGTGCGCGATGGTCGAGTGGCGTTTGGTTTGCGTCAGCAGCTCAACACTGCCGTCGTCGCCGAGCTTGACCTTGGACACGTCGATCAGGATGATCACGGCGTCGGCAGTCGAAGCGCCGGTCACCATGTTGCGCGTGTATTGTTCGTGGCCAGGGGTGTCAGCGATGATGAACTTGCGCTTCGGCGTGGCGAAATAGCGATACGCGACGTCGATGGTGATGCCTTGTTCGCGCTCGGCTTCGAGGCCGTCGGTGAGCAGGGACAAATCGATGGTGTCGCCCACGGTACGCTTGTGCTTGGCGCGCGACATGGCGTCAAGCTGGTCGGCGAAGATGCCCTTGCTGTCGAACAGCAAGCGGCCGATCAGCGTGCTTTTGCCGTCATCCACCGAACCGGCGGTGATGAAGCGCAGCAGGCCGCGTTCGTGCGAAGTTACGTTGAGATCTTTTTCGGCAACAGCGGCATTCATCAGAAATATCCTTCTTTTTTACGTTTTTCCATCGACGCTTCGGAGGTCTGGTCGTCCATGCGCGTCGCGCCGCGTTCGGTGATCTGGGTGACGGCGGTTTCGGCGATGATGGCGTCCACGGTAGTCGCATCGGAGGCCACCGGGCAGGTGCACGAAATGTCGCCCACGGTGCGGAAGCGCACCACGCGGTTCTCGACGGTTTCGCCTTCCCTTGCCGGGGTCAGGTCGGTCAGCGGCACCAGCAGGCCGTTGCGTGGGATCACCTGGCGCTCATGCGCAAAGTAGATCGGCGGCAGCGCCAGCTTTTCGCGTGCAATGTATTGCCAGACGTCGAGTTCGGTCCAGTTCGAGATCGGGAACACACGCATGTTTTCGCCTGGATGGACGCGTGTGTTGTACAGGTCCCAGAGTTCGGGACGTTGCGCCTTCGGATTCCATTGACCGAACTCGTCGCGGAAGGAAAAGATACGTTCCTTGGCGCGCGCCTTTTCTTCATCGCGACGGGCGCCGCCGATACAGGCGTCGAACTTGAATTCAGCAATCGTTTCCAGCAGCGTCACGGCTTGCGCCGCATTGCGTGAATCGGTCAGCGGATTGCGCAGGCGCACGGTGCCGCGCTTGATCGAGTCTTCCACCGAACGCACCACCAGCTTTTCGCCGAGTTCGGCGGCGCGCTGGTCGCGGAAGGAAATCACTTCCGGGAAGTTGTGGCCCGTATCGATGTGCACCAGCGGGAACGGGAATTTACCCGGACGGAATGCCTTTTCGGCGATGCGCAGCAGCACCACGGAATCCTTGCCGCCCGAGAACAGCAGGGCAGGGTTGCTGCACTCGGCTGCGACCTCGCGCATGATGTGGATCGCTTCGGATTCCAGCCAGTCGAGATGACGGCTGCTGGCGTTGTCCAGGAAGAGTTGTTCAACTGCTGTGTTCATACGATGACCTTCGGTTCAAGTCGGATGCAAAAACGAATATCGGATACTGCGATGCCGGCAACGCCGCCCATCGACATGTTGCTTGCCATGGAAAAATCAGGCCGGTGCGGTCTGCGATTTGATGCGGATCAGCTTGCCGTCCACCACGTGCAGGCCGCATTCCTTGGAGTCGGGGTTTTCCCACCACCAGCGGCCGGCGCGTACGTCTTCGCCCGGCTCGATGGCGCGGGTACAGGGCTCGCAGCCGATCGAGGGATAACCCTGGTCGTGCAGCGGGTTGTACGGCACCTGGTTGTCGCGGATGTATTGCCAGACGTCTTCTTCGGACCAGTCAGCCAGCGGGTTGAACTTGGCCATGCCGTGCGCCGGATCGTCTTCCTGCACGTCGAGCGCGGCGCGCGTGACCGACTGCGCGCGGCGTTGGCCGGTGATCCAGGACTTGTTGCCTGCAAGCGCGCGGTTGAGCGGCTCGATCTTGCGGATGCGGCAGCATTCCTTGCGCATCTCGACGCTGTCGTAGAAGGCGTTGAGGCCGTTCTGCGCAACGTATTGTTCGACGGCTGCAGGTTCCGGGCGATACGGCGTGACGTCGTAGTCGTAGGTTTCCCTGATGCGGTCGAGCATGCCCAGCGTTTCTTTGTGCAGGCGGCCGGTTTCCAGCGTGAAGATGCCGATCTTCTCCTGCAACTTGCCGCGCAGGATGAGGTCGGTCAGCACCATGTCCTCCGCCGCCATGCTGGAGGCGAACACAGCCGGCGCGTAGTCGGCGGCGATCTTTTCCAGTGTGGCGCGGGTAGCTTCAATGAGCGCTTGCAAAGCGTGTTCGGACATGGCGTTACTTCCTTTTCCCTTGATTCCGATTTTCTGCGTCAACGATCAATCGCGGGTGACAACCGTCTCGCGTTTGGCGCGACGGAACAACGGGTTCTTCTCATCCCACGAGGTCTGGTACTTTTCCGAAAAATCGGTCAGGCCCTTCAATGCATCGTGGATGTCCTTGTCGGCGCGCACGGCGAAGGCGTTGAAGCCGACGCGCTGCATGTAGAACAACTGGTCGCGCAGCACGTCGCCGATGGCGCGCAGTTCACCGGTGTAGCCGAGGCGCGCACGTAGGTTGTAGGCGATCGAATAGCCGCGGCCGTCGGCGAACTTGGGGAAGTCCACGGCGATGACCTTGAATGGTGCGAGGTCGTCTTTCAATGCTTCCGGACGCTCGTCGCTGGCGAACCAGACGCCGAGTTCCTGGCGGCCTTGCAGCGTGGCGCGTTGCGCCTGCCATACTTTCAGCGGCACGATGATCTTGCCTTCCGGGACGGCGACGCCTTCCGGGGTTTCGCCTTCGTTCAGGCGCAGTACGGTCCAGTCATCGCTGATGACGACTTTGTCCTTGATGATGTGAGTGGAATTAGGCACAGACGTCTTCTCCAGTGACATGACCAGCTTTGATCGGGGTTGCATAGACGAAGTCCTTGAACGGCGTGACGCCGACGCGACGCACGGTGTCGATGAAGCGTTCGTCTTCGATGCGTTGTTTGACGTAGACCTGCAGCAGGCGGTCGATCACAGTCGGCATCTGGTGCGCCGAGAACGACGGGCCGATGATCTTGCCGATGCTGGACGTGTTGCCTTGCGCGCCACCCAGCGACACCTGGTACCACTCGGCGCCGTCCTTGTCGACGCCCAGGATGCCGATATTGCCGACATGGTGGTGGCCGCAGGCGTTGATGCAACCCGAGATGTTCAGTTCGATGTCGCCGATGTCGTGCTGGAAGTCGATGTTGTCGAAGCGCTCTGCAATGGCTTGCGCGATCGGGATCGACTTGGCATTGGCCAGGGAGCAGAAGTCGCCGCCCGGGCAGCAGATGATGTCGGTCAGCAGGCCGATGTTCGGGGTCGCCAGGCCGTGCGCCTTGGCTTCCTTCCACAACGCATACAGTTCGCTTTGCTTGACGTCGGCCAGCACCAGGTTCTGCTCGTGCGTGACGCGCAGTTCCGAGAAACTGTAACGGTCGGCCAGGTCGGCGACGAAGTCGAGCTGGTCGGCGGTGATGTCGCCCGGCGGCACGCCGGTCTTCTTCAGCGACAGGATCGCGGCCGCATAACCGGGCACTTTGTGTTCCTTGACGTTGCGCTTGATCCAGTTGGCAAAGCCCTTGTCTTCGGCCTTCAGGCGCTCGTATTCCGCATCGGCGGCGGGCAGGGTTTCATATGCAGGGGAGGTGAAGTAGTTCGCCACGCGCTGCAGTTCTTCTTCGGTCAGCGTCGATGGGCCGTCCTTGATGTCCTGCCATTCTTCTTCCACCTGGCGTGCAAATTCTTCAGGGCCGATGGCCTTGACCAGGATCTTGATGCGCGCCTTGTAGATGTTGTCGCGGCGGCCGTACTGGTTGTACACGCGCAGGATCGCTTCCAGGTAAGACATTGCGTGCTTCCATGGCAGGAAGTCGCGGATCTGGCTGCCGAGGATGGGCGTGCGGCCCATGCCGCCGCCGACCAGCACGCGGAAACCGACTTCGCCGGCTTCATTCTTGATCACGTGCAAACCAATGTCGTGCACGGCGGTTGCTGCGCGGTCCTGTTCGGAGCCGCTGATGGCGATCTTGAATTTGCGCGGCAGGTAGGCGAACTCGGGGTGGAAGGTGCTCCATTCGCGGATCAGTTCGGCGTAAGGGCGCGGATCGACGATTTCGTCGGCGGCGACGCCCGCCAGTTCGTCCGAGGTGGTGTTGCGGATGCAGTTGCCGGACGTCTGGATGGCGTGCATCTCGACCGTGGCGAGTTCGGCCAGGATGTCCGGGGATTCTTCCAGCTTGATCCAGTTGAACTGGATGTTCTGGCGCGTCGTGAAGTGGCCGTAGCCGCGATCGTACTTGCGCGCGATGTGGGCAAACATGCGGACCTGACGCGACGCCAGCAGACCATAGGGAACCGCGATGCGCAACATGTACGCATGGCGCTGCAGGTAAAGACCGTTCTGCAGGCGCAGGATGCGGAACTCGTCTTCGACCAGTTCATCGGAAAGGCGGCGGCGGACCTGGTCGCGGTACTGGGCAACTCGCTCTTTGACGATCAGGTGATCGTATTGGTCATAACGGTACATCTTGTCATCCCTGTTAACGTCTTGCAGAAGTCTTTCATGGAGACTTCATGTGATAAAAAACAGCCTACCAAATCAGCTTCAAGGCAACGCTCGTCAGCGTAATCGCCAGCAGGCCACGCAAAAATTTCTCCGGCACCGCACGCGCGGCGAGGGAGCCGATGGTGATGCCCGGTACCGAGCCCAGCAGCAGCGCGCCGAGCAGACTCCAGTCGATCGAACCCAGCCACCAGTGGCCGAATGCCGCAATCGCCGTCAACGGCACCGCATACGCGATGTCGGTGCCGGCGACTTCCGCCGGCGAAAGTCGCGGGTACAACAGCACCAGCAGCGTGGCGCCGACTGCACCGGCGCCGATCGACGAGATCGTCACCAGCGTGCCAAGCACGGCGCCTGCCAGGATGGTTGCCCTGGACAGTTCGAGGCCTTGCAACTGGCGCTCCGGATGGGCATTCAGCCAGACCTGAAGTTTACTCTTAAACAGCAAAGCGATCACCGTGAGGAAAACGGAGATTGCGATGGAATAGCGGATGACGAGGCTGATGCCGTCGCTGACGGCGCCAAAATGCTTGAGCAGCAGCGTGGTGACGACGGCTGCGGGCAGGGCGCCGTAGGAAAGGCGGCGCACGATATCCCAGCGCACCGTGCCCTTGAAGCGATGCGCGAACGTACCGGCCGTCTTCGTCGCCGAAGCAAAGGCCAGGTCGGTACCGACCGCCACGCTCGGGTGGATTCCGAAGAGCAGCGTCAGCAAGGGCGTCATCAGCGAGCCGCCGCCGACACCGGTCAATCCGACCAGCAATCCGACAGCGAATCCGCTGACTACATAAGAAACAGTCATATCACCTCGTCTATAACAGCTCGAATCGTAATAAACTTAGGCTTCAAACCAAACTACATACTATTTATTTGCTTATATGCACAATCGGCATATACAAATTCATTTGCTGAGCATATCGAAGGACAGGCCATGAATCTGCATCAGTTCCGCTTCGTCAGGGAGGCGGTTAGGCAAAATTACAATCTGACCGAAGCCGCCAAGGCGCTCTTCACCTCGCAACCCGGCGTATCCAAGGCCATCATCGAGCTGGAAGAAGAACTCGGCGTCGACATCTTTACCCGACACGGCAAGCGCATTCGCGGCCTGACCGAGCCCGGCCGGGCGGTCTTGCGCTCGGTCGAGCTGATCATGCAGGAAGTCGACGGCCTCAAGCGCATCGGCAAGGAATTCGCCGCCCACGACAGCGGCAGTTTCACGATCGCCACCACGCACACCCAGGCGCGTTATTCGCTGCCCAAGGTGGTGCAGGCCTTTACCCAGAAATATCCCAAGGTCAGGTTGTCATTGCTGCAAGGCAATCCCAAGCAGATTACCGAAATGGTACGCAACGACCAGGCCGACATCGCCATCGCCACTGAAGCGCTGGCCTCGGGTGAAGGACTTGTCTCTTTGCCATGTTATCAATGGGAACACGTGGTGGTAGTGCCGCCCGATCATCCCTTGCTCAAGTCCAAGAACCTGTCGCTGGAAGAAATCGCCGGCTACCCGTTGATCACCTATGACGGCGCGTTCAGCGGCCGCAGCAAGATCGACCACGCCTTCTCGCTGCGCGACCTGAAACCAGACATCGTGCTCGAAGCCATCGACGCCGACGTCATCAAGACTTACGTCGAGCTGGGCATGGGCGTGGGCATCATCGCCGGCATGGCCTTCGACACCGATCGCGACCGCGGCCTGCGTTCCCTCCCGGCCGGCCACCTGTTCGGCACCAATGTCTCGCGAGTGGCGCTCAAGCAGGGTGCTTACCTGCGCAGTTATGTCTACACCTTCATCGAACTGCTGGCGCCGACGCTCAACCGCAAGTTGATCGGCCAGGTCATGGAAGGCGAGAAGGACATGTACGAACTCTGAGTTGCCTGCGGGCAGTTGGGTTTATTGATTGGAACTGACGCGATGATGTCGATGCTTGCCGGCCTGCATGGCCATACGTTGCGCCGGGCGCGCCGGCTGTGGATGCAATACGGAATTTTATGGCTGGGCGCCGTGCTGGTCGGCCTGGTGGCGGTGATGTATGCCTGGCTGATCGATTTCGGCTTCGAGATGTTCAGCGCCATGCGGCGCGATCACGTCTGGTTGCCGCTGGTCTTGACGCCGGCCATGAGCGCCTTGTGCGTATGGCTGACGCGCCGGTTCTTTTCGGGTGCCGAGGGCAGCGGGATTCCCCAGGTGATTGCCTCGCTGGCGGAGGAGAATGATCGCGGAACGCCGCGTCCTTCGCGTGCGCCTGCATTGCTGACGCTGAAGATCCTCGCCGGCAAGATCGGCATCTCTTTTCTGGGTATCCTGGGCGGCTTCACTATCGGCCGTGAAGGTCCGACGGTGCACGTCGGCGCCGCGTTGATGTACAACATGCGGCGCTTCTATCCGCGTCCCAGCGCCATCCTTGAGCGGCGACTGATCCTGGCTGGCGCTGCAGCCGGCTTGTCAGCCGCCTTCAATACGCCGCTGGCCGGCATCGTCTTTGCGATTGAAGAACTGTCGCGCAGCTTCGAGCAGCGCGCCAGCGGCATCGTCATCACCACCATCATCTTCGCCGGCATTGTGGCGCTCGGCCTGAACGGCAACTACACCTACTTCGGCACCATCAATGCCGGCAATGACAGCGCGCGCGAGCTGATTGTCGCGGTCATCGTCAGCGGCATCCTGATGGGTGTGGCCGGGGGTGTTTTTTGCTGGCTGCTGCTCAATACCCACAAGTGGATTCCGGCGCCGCTGCGCACCCTGCGCGCCGAGCGCCCGGTGGTGTTCGGTGCAGTGTGCGGTCTGATCGTGGCGATCATCGGCTTGTGCGCCGGCGGCATGACCTTTGGCAGCGGCTATGCTGAAGCCAAGGGGCTGCTGACCGGCCAGACGCAATTGTCGGCGTGGTATCCGCTGGCCAAGATGGCCTCGATGGTGGGTTCTTACCTGCCGGGAATTCCTGGCGGCATCTTTGCGCCGTCGCTGTCGATCGGCGCCGGCTTCGGCAATCTGCTGCACATGGTGTTCGAGCACACCTCGCTGTCGATGCTGATCGCCTTGGCGATGGTGGGCTATCTGGCTGCAGTGACGCAATCGCCCATCACCGCCTTCGTGATCGTGATGGAAATGATCAACGGCCATGCGCTGGTGATTTCATTGATGGCGACGGCCTTGCTGGCAAGCCGCGTTTCACGCTTCTTTGCGCCGCCGCTGTATGAGGCGTTGTCGGAACGCTATGCACATCCCGTCGCGAAATGATGGGAATAATTTGCTGAAGCAATAAAAAAGCTGAGACCGCGAACGGGCTCAGCTTTTTTGCAGGCCTTACAGCGTATTGCTTAGACTTGCGCCACAGCCTTGGTAGCGGCGCGGCAGCCTTCCAGCAGGAAGGACAAGCCTACGACCAGCACCAGTTCACCCTCTGCAGAGCGCGCGGTACCGGTAATGCCGTTGGTCTGGATGGCGGTCAGCGGTTTGATCACCAGGTCGGCGGTACCTTCCACGGCTTCGACGCCGAGGATGTACGGATGCGGCACGGCCATCACGATACCGACACGTTCGTTGCCCGGTTCATAGCCGAGCACACCGGCCAGCGAATGCACCGGCAGCGGACGGCCCTGGTCACGCAACACTGGCGCGCCGCCGACTTCATCGAACTCGTCCGGCAATTCCACCACACGTTCGACCACCGCCATTGGCAAGGCCAGTGCAGCACCGGCGGTACGCACCAGCATGGTCGGGATGATCGACAATTCGATCGGCAGGCGAATCGAGAAGCGCGTACCGACACCCAGCGTCGAATCAATGCGGATGGTGCCGCGGTGTTTTTCCACCGCCGTCTTCACCACGTCCATGCCGACGCCGCGGCCGGATACGCTCGACGCCACTTCCTTGGTCGAGAAGCCCGGCAGGAACACCAGTTGCAGCGCTTCGTCATGGCTTTGCGCTTCGTGTTCGCCGATCAGGCCCTTGCCGATCGCCTTCTTGCGCAGGAAATCGGGATCCATGCCCTTGCCGTCGTCGAAGATTTCAATCATAACGCTGCTGGCTTCCTGCCATGCCTTGAGCGAAATGGTTGCCTTGTTCGGCTTGCCGGCTGCGCCGCGATCAGTTTCGATGCCATGGTCGAGCGAGTTGCGCAGCATGTGCACGAGCGGGTCGTACAGGCTGTCCACGACCACGCGGTCGACTTCGGTTTCGGCGCCGGAAATCGCCAGATCGACGTCCTTGCCCAGGTCCTTGGCAAGTTCGCGCACCAAGCGCGGGAATTTCTGGAACAGGCGACCAACCGGTTGCATGCGGGTCGACAGCGTGGCGCGTTGCAACTCGCTGGAATAACGCGATGCACGCCCCAATGTTTCGGCCAAAGTCGACATCAATGCGGCGGCAGTGCCTTCGAACTTGAACTGTTGCAGTTTTTCCAGCAGCACGGCGGCCTGGTTGGCGGCCTGCACCGATTCGCCGGCCACTTCAAGCAGCGCGTCGAGTTTGCCGGCATCGATACGGATGCTTTCTTCCTTGGCATTGCCGGGTTGGTTGTCGGTGGCGCGACGTGCTGGTGCGGGAGCCGCCGCAGCCGGTTTCGGCGTGGCCGAAGGCAGCGATTTCGGATGGCCGGAGGCGCTTTCCGCTTCCGCTGGTGCAGCTTCGACGGCCGCAGCAGCCACTGGCGCAACTTCGCCGGTACCGCCAGAAACCGCTTGATACAAGGCGTTCCAGTCGAGCGAGCCGTCAGCACCGAGCACGCTGGCGCCGCCGTCGGCGGAAGGCGTCGAGCCGGCGGCCGGAGCGGCCGAACTGACAGGCGTTGCAGCACTGGCGGCAGGCGCTGCCGGTGCAGCAGCAGCAGCCGGCGCCGCCGCGTTGCCTTCAATGGCTTGGGTCAGAATGTCTTCAAGGTCTTGCGGCATCGACGCCAGGCTGGCCGGATCGGCGCCGTTTGCCAGCTCATTGAGCTGGTCGGCGACGAAGCCGCTGGCTTGCAGCGCCGCTTCGATCGCCAGCGGCGTGACCGGCGCCTTGCCGGTACGCAGCGCGTCGAACAGGTTTTCCGTCAGATGACAGGCCGATACCATGGCCGGCAAATTGACGAAACCCGCACCGCCCTTGATGGTGTGGAAAGCGCGGAAAACCGCGTTCAGAATTTCCAGATCGTCAGGATGCCGTTCAAGAGTCAGCAGATGCTCTTCAACGCTAGTCGCGAGGTCCAGGGCCTCGACGACAAAATCCTTGAGCATTTCGTCATCCATTAGAACCCCAGGTTAGCGAGTAAGTCATCCACATCATTCTGCGCCATGGCCGAGCCGGGAGCAGAAGGTCCGTTCAACAACTCAACCGGCTTGTCAGCCTGGATCGCCGCCTTGACTTCCGGCGGTGCGTTATCGCGCAGCAGCTGCGCGAGTTCGCGTTCCGCCACGGCGGTGATGCCGACGATCTTCTTGATCAACTGGCCGGTGATGTCCTGGAAGTCCTGCGCCATCATGATTTCGAGCATGCGGGCTTTTTCGACCTCGGTGGCTTCGATGACGGCGGAAGAGAATTTCTTGGAATCGTTGGCCAGGTTCTTGAATTCGTCGATGGTCATCTGGCCGGCAAACAGGCGCGCCCAGCGGTCATCGATGTCTTTGGCCTTGCTGGCGAGAGCGTCCTGGGCGGGCATGCCGGCGTCGATCGAATTGAGCACCTTGTTGGCGGCTTGTTCGGTCAGCGTGGCGACGTGCTCCAGGCGACCCTGGGCATCGCCGATCTGCGATGCGACGTCCGACAGCGAGCGGTCGTAGCCGAGTTCGCGCATGGAATCGTGCAACAGACGAACGATGCCGCCCAGGCGTTCATACATGGGCTTGTCGGACTGGTCTTCGAGCGAGGCCGCCGGATCTTCGGCTGCCGCCGGCGCTGCCGCTGCTGCCGAAGCCGGCAGGGTCTGCGCCGAAATCTCATCGAATAGTGCCTCTAAATCAACGTCGTCACTCATGATCTTGGTATCTCCATACAAATTTGATGCGTTATTTGCTTCCGCCGCGAGGCAGGTAATCTGTCACAACTGAACTACATGGTTCGACGAGATGGTTCGGTGATATGAAGCTCCTGTTGCTATAAGTGCGCGGCAACGGCCGCCGGATATCCATTGCATATCGGCAACAAATAAAAAATCTGTAGAGAGCTTGCCCCTGTTTTTGCCCGATCCCCCGGAGAGTGTCCCGGTAGGAACGGACTTCCGCTATTTGTTGAATGGATTATAAGTCCCTGTCAAGCGGCTCCATCGGCTAAAAAGCGATGAAAATTCCCCATTTAAATGGCGTTATGGCGATGCTGTTGATCTTCGGGCAATCATAATGCAAGCCCGCTTCGTTTGTCACGGATGATTGCCGCCTGTGGCATTGGCGCATACAATTGCGCCGTTTTGGTGCTCGCCGGCATGTTCGTGCCGGCAGTTAAACGGGAAGCACGGCGCGGTCGACTGAGAAACCAGGACGTCCGCCAACGTGCGCTGCCCCCGCAACGGTAAGCAAGCGTCGTTCCTCGTCGGAACGGCAACCTGCCGACTTCGCCACTGTGACCCCCTCGCACCTTTCGCGCGGCAAGGCATGGGAAGGCGCGGCGGGCCAGGCTTGCAGCCCGGATACCGGCCACGACTGAGGAAAGCCCCCGGCTTTCCATTTCAATCCGGCTTGCGGGGAGGCAGGCCCGGAGATCATTGCAAAACAACATCATGACATTCATCGCCCCATCCCGCTGCGCCGCAATCGCCTGCGCTGTGTTTTCACTTGCTCCATCCCTGGCGCAGGCCGCCGACGATACGGGCCTCGCGCCGTTGGTCGTCACGGCGTCGCGCTTTCCGAACGACCCAGCGTTTCCGCCCGTGGGCGCGACCGTGATCGGCGCCGAAGATATCCGCAACGCCGGCATCGACAACGTCAACGAAGCGATCCGCAAACTGGGGGGCGTATATGGCCGTCAAAGCCTGGCGGGGCCTGGCGACTTTGCGCTCGACATGCGCGGCTTCGGCAGCAACGGCGATCAGAACATGGTGATCCTGATCGACGGCGTCCGTTTGTCGGAAAACGAGTTGTCGACCGCCTTGCTGTCGTCGGTGCCGATCGATTCGGTCGAGCGCATCGAGATCGTGCGCGGCGGCAGCAGCGTGCTGTATGGGGATGGCGCCACCGGCGGCACGATCCAGATCATCACCAAACGCCCGGCTGCGGATGCGATCCACGGCAGCGTGGTCGGTGAAATCGGCAGCAACGGTTTGCGCAGCGGCCGCGCCAGCGTCGCCAAGGGCTGGGACGGCTTCGCCCTGAATGCGGCGTACAGCAAACAGCATGCCGACAACTACCGTGACAACAATGCCTCCAACCAGGAAAATTTCAGCGGCACGGCGCAGTGGTTTTCCAACGAAGGCCGCTTCGGCCTGCGGGTCGATCTGGCGCGCGCCGACTACGGCCTGGCCGGCTCGCTGAGCATGGCGCAGTTCCTCGCCAATCCGCGCCAGGCCACCACGCCGAAAGATTACGGCTCCTACGACAGCGACCGCATCACCGCATTCTTTGAGCGCAGGTTCGGCGCGCTGGAAGCCGCAGCCGAGTTGTCGCATCGCGAGAAGATTTCCCGTTCCAGCTATGGCGGTGGTGCGATCAGCGAAGTGCATAGCCGCACCACCCAGTTCTCGCCGCGCCTGCGCCACATTGCCGAAGGCGGCATGCTGAAGAATGAACTGGTGGCCGGCGTCGATTTCTCTGAATGGGGGATCGGCAACGTCGACGGCAGCGGCGACGCGGCGCAGACTGCACGCGCCGCCTACGTGCGCGACGAAGTGCAGATCGCCGGTAATACCCGCATCGCGCTGGGTTTGCGCCATGAGGTAATGGACAAGCGCAGCACCGCCACCGCCTACGACAAGGCGCAGGGAGTCAACGCCTGGGACGTGCAGGCGAGCCATGCGGTGCTGCCGTTGCTGCGCCTGTTCGGCAAGGCCGGCCAAAGCTATCGCTTGCCGACCGCCGACGAAAACCGCGGCATCGTGCTGGCTGCCGGACAGATCCTCAAGCCGCAGACCTCGCACGACCTTGAGTTCGGCGCGACCTGGGGCGGCGCTGACAACAATGCCACGCTCAGATGGTTCCGTCATCGCATCAAGGACGAGTTGTTCTACGATCCCACCGTCGGCGCGTTTGGCGCCAACGTCAATCTCGATCCGACCAAACGGCAGGGTGTCGAACTGGAAGCCGCTGCACACCTGAACGCTGATTTCAGCCTCAAGGCGAATTTCCAGCACATTGCCGCAACCTTCACGGCCGGCCCGAATGCGGGCAGGGAAATGGTGCTGGTGCCGAAGAATACCGCCTCGGCGCGGCTCAACTGGCAGTCCGGCAACCAGACCGTCAACTTCGGCGTGCTGTGGGCCGATGCGCAGCGCTACGGCAGCGACTTCAGCAACACCTGCAATGCACGCATGCCGTCGTACACCACCGTCGATGCGCGCTATGCGGTACGGATGAGTGCATGGGAGCTGGCGCTGACCGGCAGCAACCTCGGCGACCGGCGTTATTTCTCGCAAGCCTTCGGCTGCGCCTCGGGCATCTATCCGGAGAGCGGCCGTGCAGTAAAATTCACCGCCCGTTACGACTTTTAATATCACTTAAGGACTTCATGCGCAGAGCGATCCTGCTGCTTTCCTGCCTGGCCGTATTGGCCGGGCTGGCACTCGTGCTTTCAGGCCTATGCGGCAGCACCGGCTGCCTGCGCCCGAGTGGTGATCCTGCCGATATCGCGATGCTGCTGCAATTACGCGTGCCGCGCGCGTTGACGGCGTTCACCGTCGGCGCCTTGCTGGCGATGGCGGGTGCGCTGATGCAGGTGCTGTTGCGCAATCCATTGGCTGAACCCTATGTGCTGGGCGTGTCCGGCGGATCCGCCGCGGGAGCCTTGCTGGCGATGCTGCTGGCGGCATCGATCAGCTTGCCTCGCCAGCATGTCGCCGCCGTCGGCGCCGCACTGGGAGCGGGCCTGGCGGTGCTGTTGCTGTTCGGGCTGGTTGGCAAGTCGCTACGGCGTTTGCCGCTGTCGCCGATGGCGGCCGGTCATCGTTTGCTGCTGACCGGCGTCATGCTGGCGGCCGGCTTCGGCGCTGTGATCACGCTGGTGCTGACGCTGGCGGGCGATACGCAATTGCGCGGCATGGTGTTCTGGCTCATGGGCGATCTCGAGGACAGCCGCTTCCTGCCGGTGGCCGCCGCCATCGCCGGCGCAGTCCTGCTGTGGTCGATCTGGAATGCGCCGCGCCTGAACCTGCTGGCGCGCGGCGAGAGTTTTGCGCAGTTGCTGGGCGTACCGGTGGTGCGTCTGCGCGTGGCGACCTTGTGCGCAGCGTCGCTGGCGACGGCTGCGGCGGTGACGCTGGCCGGCACCATCGGCTTCGTCGGCCTGGTGGTGCCACACGGTTTGCGCCTGCTGGTCGGCAACGACCAGCGCGTGTTGCTACCGGCTGCAGCACTGGCCGGCGGCGCCGGCCTGACGCTGGCCGACCTGGCGGCGCGCACCATCGTCGCGCCGATGCAATTGCCGGTCGGCGTCATCACGGCGTTGATCGGCGTGCCGTTGTTCCTGTGGCTGCTGTCACGGAGTCGCGCATGACGGCGAGCCTGCTATTGCAAGCGGAAGGGCTGACGCTGCGCGCCGGCGACGCCACCTTGGTGGAAAACCTCGACTGGCAAGTGCGTGCCGGAGAATTCTGGTGCGTGCTCGGCAAAAACGGCATCGGCAAAAGCACCTTGCTGCATGTCGTTGCAGGCCTGATGAAGCCCGTCTCCGGCCGCGTCTGTTCGCAGGATGGCGATATCGCACGAACCACGGCGCAGCAGCTGGCCTTGTGGCGCGGCCTGCAGGCGCAGCAACAGGTTGATGCGTTTGCGTGCAGCGTACTGGACAGCGTGATGGCGGGTTTGCATCCGTATCGCCCGGGCTGGGGCTGGCCGGATGAAGCTGACCGGCGCGCCGCGCTGCAGGTGTTGGACCGTCTGGACATGGCGTCTTGCGCCGATGCCGACGTGATGCGTTTGTCGGGCGGCGAGCGCCAGCGCGTGGCGATGGCGACCCTGATGCTGCAGGCGCCGCAACTTTATCTGCTGGACGAGCCCGCCTCGCATCAGGACGTCGCCGCGCAGCAACTGGTGATGCGTACGCTGAAAGAACTGGCTGACGACGATCACGCCGTCGTCGCCACCATGCACGACATCAATCTGGCGACGCGCTTTGCGTCGCACGTGTTGCTGATCGCTGAGGGAGAAGTCTGGCAGGGCAAGGCTGTCGATATCCTGCGTCCGGACCTGCTGGAGGCGGCCTACGGCTGCCGTTTCGAGATCGTCGAATCTATTGCCGGAAGATGGTTGATGCCGGCCTGACGGCTTGCTATCCGGGCTGGCGGCGTGCACGCACCGTGTCGAGAATCTTGCAGACCTCTTCGGTTGCATCAAGCACGCGCGGCCCCGGACGGTTAAGCCAGTCGGCGTTGACCGTGAACAGGTTGCCGGCGACCACCGCTTTCATCTTGCCGAACTGGCGCCAGTCGTCAAGCGGGTGATCCTTGGCGTCGTCGGGGGCGAGGATGGCCTCGGGGTTGGCGGCAATCACCGATTCCAGGCTGACCTGCGGCGCCAGCTGCGGCAAATCGCCGAAAATATTGTTGCCGCCGCAGGTGCGCAACACCGTCGACACCATGTGCTTGCCGTTGAGCGTCATCAGTGGGCGACCCCAGATCTGATAGAACACATTGACCGGCTTGCGATCGCGATAACTGCGGCTCAACGCCTGCCAGCGCGCGCGGAAATCGGCAGCGGCTTTTTTTCCTTCCGCCTCGGCGCCGCTGAGCACGCCCAGTCGCTCCAGCGACGTCGCAATCGTCGCGTAATCGGCCGGCTGGCTTTCAAACACGGGCAAACCGAAGGAGCGCAGTTGCTGCAACTGCGAGGCCGAATTGCCGCTGCGCCAGGCCAGGATCAGGTCGGGTTTGAGAGTGAGGATTTTTTCGATGTCGACCGCGCTGATGCGGCCGACCGAGGTCACTTGCAGCGCAGCGGGAGGATAGTTGCTGTAGTTGCTGACGCCGATGACATACGGTCCGGCGCCGGCGGCGTACAGCAATTCGGTGGTGTGTGGGGACAGGCTGACGATGCGGCGCGCCGGTTTTTCAAGGCGAATGTCGTTGCCGAAATCATCGATGACGGTGATGCTCGCCGCCGCATTTCCGGCGCACATCACTGCAAGCGCGGCGGCAAGCAGCGGCGTCAGCCGATGGCGCATCAGACTTCGAGATTGTCGATCAGGCGCGTCTTGCCGAGCTTGGCGGCGGCAACCACGACCAGTTGTTCGCCCTGCGCCAGATCACCGGCGGACGGCGGTTGCAGGTCGTTGCGCTTGCGGATCGAGATGTAGTCTGGCTGCCAGCCGCGCTGGGCCAGCGCATCCATCGCCTTGCGTTCCAGCTTGGAGATGTCGAGGTGGCCGCCGCGCACTTCGTCGGCGACCTGGTTGAGCACCTTGTACAGCTCGGGCGCTTCGGCGCGCTCGTCGGCCGACAGGTAGCCGTTGCGCGAGGACAGCGCCAGGCCGTCGTCGGCGCGCCAGGTTTCGGCGGCAATGATCTCCGTCGGCAGCGCGAACTGGCGCGCCATGTTGCGCACGATCATGAGCTGCTGGTAATCCTTCTTGCCGAACACCGCCACGCGCGGCTGCACACAGGAGAATAGCTTGAGCACGACGGTGGTCACGCCGGTGAAAAAGCCGGGACGGAATTCGCCCTCAAGGATGTTGCCGAGGTCGTCAGGCGGCTGCACGCGGTATTCCTGCGGCTCGGGATAGAGATCCTTTTCCGTCGGCGCGAAGAGCACGTAGACGCCTTCTTTTTCCAGCTTGTCGATGTCGGCCTGGAAGGTGCGCGGATATTTGTCGAAATCTTCGTTCGGACCGAACTGCAGGCGGTTGACGAAAATCGACGCCACCACGGGATCGCCATGAGTGCGCGCCAGGCGCATCAGCGACAGGTGACCTTCGTGCAGATTGCCCATGGTAGGGACGAAAGCGGTGCGCAATTGGCCGCGCAGCTGGTCGCGCAGTTCTTCGATGGACGAGATGATTTTCATGGCGTGGTGTCGTGAATGGGGTACGGAAGCTGGCTGCGATGTACTGGGACGACGGAGCTGAAGGGTTAGTTCGGCAGCTCAGCTCGGTGAATAGGACAGCCGCACGTATATCGGCGCGAAGGCTTCGGCCTGGGTGATTTCGATCAGGGTTTCCTTGGCCAGCTCGAGCAGGGCGATGAAGTTCACCACCACCACCGGCACGCCGCGCGCCGGATCGAACAGGTCGGCAAACTCGACGAAGCGCGCCGACCGCAGGCGGCGCAGGATGCCGGTCATGTGTTCGCGCACCGACAGTTCTTCGCGGCTGATATGGTGATGGGCGGTCAGCTTGGCGCGCCGCATGATGTCGGCCCACACCGAATGGAGGTCGTCGAGGTTGACGTCGGGCCAGCGGGTGACGACGGTTTGCTCCACGTAGACCTGGGTGCGGACATAGTCGCGACCGACTTGCGGCAGCGAGTCGAGCTCTTGCGCGGCCAGCTTCATTTGTTCGTATTCGAGCAGGCGGCGCACCAGCTCGGCGCGCGGATCTTCGGCTTCTTCGCCGGAGTCGGCCTTCTTGACCGGCAGCAGCATGCGCGATTTGATTTCAATCAGCATGGCCGCCATCAGCAGGTATTCTGCGGCCAGCTCAAGATTGTGTTTGCGGATCTGTTCGACGTATTCGAGGTATTGCAGGGTGACCTGCGCCATCGGAATGTCGAGGATGTTGAAGTTCTGTTTGCGGATCAGGTACAGCAACAGATCCAGCGGTCCCTGGAACGCTTCCAGGAAAATCTCCAGGGCGTCCGGCGGAATGTACAGATCGGTCGGCAGCTTGAACAGCGGCTCGCCGTACAGCTTCGCGAATGCGACGCCGTCGACCACGTTGGGGGTCGAGTCCGGCTGGCCTTCCAGCGTCAGTTCGGCAGCGTCGGAGGATGGATTCCCGGCGTTTTCGATCATGCTGGCGAATCAGTGATTTTGGTAAACGTAAGGCTGTTGCTTGACGCGGGATTCCTTGTCGCGCGCGGTCTTGTCCAGATCCAGCGGCGTCTTGTCCCACAGCAGGGCGCGGCCGGCGCGTTGCTGTTCTTCGAGGTTGGGATTCTTTTCCTTGAGTTCGGCGATGAACTTGGTGGCTTCCGACTCGTATGAGGTGAAAAGTTTGCTGAAGAACATGATTTATCCCGGGAATTCTTGTTAACTGGCTAATACCCGCTATTCTACCCTGTCTTGAAGCCTGAACATCAAAGATGACCATGATCAAAAACAAGTTGCTGGCCCGGCTGCTGGCCGTCTGCGCGACGGTGCTCGCGCTCGGCTGCGACCGCAACGGCAATCCCGTGGAGGAATTCGGTTTGGACAAGTTGAACAAAGGCGTATCGACCGAGGCCGACGTGCGCGGCGTCATGGGGCAGCCGGACAACGTGCGCGAGGAAAGCGACGGCGGCCGCACGCTGGAATATCCGAAAGGCCCACAGGGCGTGCGGACCTGGATGTTCCGCATCGGCAATGATGGAAAGTTGTCTGATTATCAACAAGTGTTGACGGTGGAGAACTTCGACAAGGTGCAAAAAGGCATGACGCGCGAGGAAGTGCGCAACATGCTCGGCCGTCCGCGTACCGTGGTGCCGTTCGCGCGCAAGAAGGAGGAAGTGTGGGACTGGAAATACCTGCACGTCCATGAAGAGCGGCTCTTCAACGTGCATTTCGACATGGAGACCGGCAAGGTCGTGCGCATGTCGATTTCCGAGATATCCGGACACTGACCGGCGGTCGCAGCCGGTCAGCGGGTTTGATCAGGGCGGATGCGAGTAGTCGCCGAATTCCTGGCGCTCCTGCACCACCACGGGATCTTCCCCGATGTCCATGCGGCTGCGGCGCAGCATGCCGGCTTCGTCCAGCACCGAATACGCGGTCGAGCAAAACAGTGAATGCATGCGGCGCATGTCGCTGATCAGATCCAGATGCAGTGAACTGGTCTCGATGCTCTGCTGGGTTTCGCCGGCCAGTCGTGTCAGGTGGGTCTTCGAATAAGCGCGTTCGAGGTCGCGGAAGGCTTCCTTCTCGGCCAGCAGCTTTTGCGCGCTCTTGAGGTCGCCGTCGAGGAACACCGACAGCCCCAGTTGCAGGCTTGCCACCAGGCGCGCATGCATTTCGCAGACCTCGTTCATGCCGGCCGCGGAGAAGCTGCGCTGCAGCGCGATCTTCTTGCTTTCGATGCCCTTGACGATGCGCTCGATGATGTCGCCGGCCTGTTCCAGGTTGATCGTCAGCGTGACGATGTTGGTCCAGCGGCGCACTTCCTTTTCATTGAGTTCTTCGCGCGAGACGCGCGCCAGGTACATTTTCACAGCCGTGTACAGCTTGTCGACGTCGTCGTCGAGCTTGCGGATCTGCTGCGCGCGCTGCTGGTTGTTGTCGCGGATGACGGGCAGCAGGCTCAGCAACATTTTCTCGATCAGGTCGCCGATGCGCAGCACTTCACGGGAGGCGTTGGCCAGCGCCAGCGAGGGCGTGTCGATCGCGGCCAGGTCGAGATGGCGCGCCACGGCGGCGTCTTCTTCGTCCTTCTGCGACTCGGGCAACAGCCGCACGCACAGGCGCGACATCGGCTCCACCAGCGGCAGCAGCAGGCCGCAACGCACCGTGTTGTACAGCACGTGGAAGGCCACCACGCTGAAGCGCAGGTCCTTGCCCAGCAGGGCGATCCACAAGTCGATGTAATTGATGAAGGGCAGCACCACGATTGCGCCCGACAGGCGGAACAGCATACTGCCCAGCGCCACCCGCCGGCCCGCGACGTTCTGGCTGGCCGCAGTCAGCAGCGCCAGGATACCGCTGCCGAGATTGGCGCCGATCACCAGGCACAGCGCGACCTTGAGCGAGATGATCCCGGAGGTGGCCAGCGTCGCTGCGAGCAGCACGGCGGCCAGGCTGGAATAGGTCAGCATGGCGAACACCGCGCCGATCAGCGCGTCGAGGATGATGTCGCCGGTCAGTGTGGAAAACAGCACCTTGATGCCGGCGCCCTGGATCATCGGCCGCGTCGCGGCGGTGATCAGCTCCAGCGCCAGCAGGATCAGACCGAGGCCGATCACGGCGCGCGCCAGGCGGCCCACCGAAGTATGGCGGCGCGACAGATACACCACCACGCCGCCGAAAATCAGCAACGGCGAAATCCACGACAGATCGAAACTCAGCACGCCCGTCATCAGTGCCGTGCCGACATCGGCGCCGAGCATGATGGTCAACGCCGGCGTCAGGCTCACCAATCCTTGCGCAACGAATGAGCAGACGATCACGGCGGTGGCGTTGCTGCTCTGGACCAGGCTGGTGACGCCGACGCCCGCCAGGAAGGCAAGGCTGCGGCGTTTGATGCTGGTGCTCAGGATGCGGCGCAGCTGCGCGCCGTACACGCGCAGCACATCGGTGCGCACGATATGGGTGCCCCATACCAGCAGGGCCAGTGCAGAAAGCAGGTTGAGAAGGGTGGTCATGGCTCCAGCAAATGTTGAGTCAATTCGGCAAATCCGGCGCCGAAAGGATGCCGCGTGATGAAGCGCGGAGGATGTTGCAGGCGGTCGGCGAATTCGAGCACGTTCGCCACGCCCACCGACAACGGAAAGTAGGCGAACATCGGCGCGTCGTTGGGCGAGTCGCCGGCAAATACGCAGCGGCTGCGTTCGTCGTCATTGGTGAGATCGACGTCGTAGCGTTCTTGCATCATGAGACGCGCCATGCTCAGTTTGTCGTAGTCGCCAAACCAGCCGTTGACGTGGATGGAACTGATTTTTGCAGTCATCCCCGCATCTTCCATGATTTGCACGATGCGATCAACGGCGACGCGGTCCAGCGGCGGCACATCCTCGCAAAAATCGATGGCCAGGTCATACTGGCGGCAGAACTGATCGGACGCCACGGCGCAACCGGGTACCTCGCGCAGGATGCGGTCGCGCACTGCGGCCAGCTTGTCGGTGTTATTGCGGCGGCTTGTTTCATCCAGCAGATGGCGTGTGCGCAGCTTGTTGGCGGCGCGGTCGTGCCACATGTAGAGTGCGCCGTTTTCGCCGATCACGCCGTCGACCGGCCACATGCGCGCGATCTGGTCGCACCACCCAGCGGGACGGCCGGTCACGGGAATGACGCGCAGGCCGGCGCGCTGCAGAGTCTCCAGCGATTGATACGCTTGCGCGCTGAGTTTGCCGTCGGTGGTCAGGGTGTCGTCGATGTCGGTGAAGACGGTCGTGACCTGCGCGCGCGGCAATTGGTCTACGGATTTCATTTCAATTCCAGTAATTGCGGTTGGTGGTCGGAAGAACGCGTGTCGCTGTCGATGTCGAACGAGCGCACGCGCGGCAACAAATCTTCGCTGGCGAAGATGAAGTCGCAGGCAAAGGCTTCCGGCCATTGTTCGCGGTCATATAGACCGACATTGTGCGGATGCGGTTTGTTCCCGTGCAGGTATTCCCAGGTGTCGCGCAGCCTTGGGACGCCGTCCTTGAACGGATGCTGCAGACGCGAATGCAGCGGATCTTCCGGCCGGAAATTGAAGTCGCCGGTGAGGATCGTTTTGGCCGTCTGTTCGAACGCATGGTAAGGCGAACCCGACACGTCGCGCACGCGGCTGCGGGCCGCCCGCAGCGAGGTCTCGGCATGGATCGCGCGGATCGCCTCGACCTGAGCGCGGCGTTGCAGCAGCGAATAATATTCCAGATGCGTGTTCATCACGCGCACGGCGCCCAGCGGCGTATCCAGCGTCGCTTCGATCAGCACGCGCGGCATGCTGATGACGTCGGCGTCAACCGGCCAAGGCAATTGGTGGCGCAGCACGCGCGAGACCGGATAGCGCGACAGGATCATGTTGCCGAAGCAGCGCCGGCTACCATCGGGAGCACCGACATCGACGCCGGCCGCCGGGATGGCGGTGAAGTCCGGCAACAGCTGCGCGAAGATTTCGAACTGGTTCTCGCCCGCGCTGCCGGCCAGCGACGGGAAATTCGCCGCCACTTCCTGCAGGCACAGCACGTCGAAGTCGCCAAGTTTCTTTGCATCGCGCACGATGCGCGCCGGATCGACGACGCCGTCGACGCCGCGCGACCATTGGATATTCCAGCTGATGAGTTTCATCGTCGTCTCCTCAGCAAATCAACGAATGCCGGCGCGCATGAACGACTGCACGAACTGGCGTTGGAACAGCAGGAACGCCAGCAACAGCGGCGCCGAGGTCATCAGCGTGGCCGAGGTGATGATCGACCAGTCGACACCCTGGTCGGTAGACGAGAACACCTGCAGGCCGACCGTCAGCGGACGCGATTCGACCGAGTTGGTGACGATCAGCGGCCACAGGAAATTGTTCCAGTGCGTGCTGATCGAGACCAGGCCGAACGCCAGGTAGATCGGCTTGGCTAGCGGCACGTACACTTTCCACAGCACCTGCATGGCGCTGGCGCCTTCCACGGTGGCCGCTTCATCCAGCTCGCGCGGCACTGTCTTGAAGGTCTGGCGCAGCAGGAAGATGCCGAACGCCGAGGCGAAGTAGGGCAGGCCGATCGACAGGATGGTGTCGCGCAGGCCGAGCAGGTTCATGGTGTTGTAGTTCTCGACGATCAGGATGTCGGGCATCACCATCAATTGCATCAGGACCAGCATGAACATGAGGTTGTCGCCGCGGAAGCGGTAGCGCGAAAACGCATAGGCCGCCATCGTCGCCAGCACCATCTGCGCAATCAGGATCATCGACACCAGCAGGAAGGTGTTGAGGAAGTAGCGCGGGAATGGCGCCGCATTCCAGGCGTTGACGAAGTTCTGCAGCGTCAGCGGCGCGGTCAGCGAGAAGCGGGTGGCAAACTCGGCCGGATGGAATGCGGTCCAGACCGCATAGATCAGCGGCAGCAGCCACAGCAGGCCGAGTACCCAGGCCGCGATGGTTTCCAGTATCTTGTTCCGTTCACCGAACGGATTGGTGGCTTGAGCGATCATTGGTAGTGAGTCCTGCGGTCGAGAATTCGGAATTTGACGAAGGCGATCACCGCCAGCATCATCAGCAGCACCACGGTCAGCGCGGCGGCGTAGGACGAATCCCAGAAGCTGAAGCCGACTTCATAGATGTAGTACAGCAGCAGCGAGCTGGCGTTGTCCGGTCCGCCCTTGGTCATCACCACGATATGGTCGACCAGGCGGAAGGAATTGATCAGCGCATTGATCAGCACGAACAGCGTGGTCGGCATCAGCAGCGGGAATTGCACCTTCCAGAAATACTGCCAGCGCGACGCGCCTTCCAGGCCGGCGGCTTCCGCCAGTACCGGCGAAATCTGTTGCAGCGCGGCCAGGTAAAAGATCATGAAGAAACCGGCTTCCTTCCAGATCGCCACCACCATCATGCAGCCCAGCACTGTGTCCGGATTGCCGAGCCAGTTGTGCGAGGGCAGCCCGAGCGCATTGGTCAGCTGCTCCAGCAGGCCGTATTGCGGCGTGTAGAAGAACAACCAGATATTGGCCACCGCAATCATCGGCAGCACCGTCGGCGTGAAGTAAGCCAGGCGCAGCAGGCCGCGGCCCAGCAGCTTGTCATTGACCCACAGCGCCATCATGATGGCCAGCGCGATCGAGACCGGGATGGTGCCCAATGCGAACCACAGGTTGTTGAACAGCGCTCGCCAGAAGACCGGGTCGTCAGCCATCAGCGCATAGTTTTCCATGCCGACGAACACCGACGGAGTGGCGCCCTTGGGCGTGGAAAAGAAACTGTGCCAGATCGTCGCCACCGCAGGATAGTGGGTGAACGCGATCAGCAGCACCATGGCCGGCATCAGCAGCAGCCAGGGTGTAATGGAAAATTGTGTGCGATTCATGTAAAGCCTTTTGCTGACTCGGACCAGATGCAATGCCGGTGCAGGAATGTGGCCCTGCACCGGCATTGCGCCCTTGCGTCGCTCAACGTTAATTAACGATTCCAGCTGCGCAGGATGCGATCGGACTCGCGTTGCGCATCCTTCAGCGCAGCTTCCGGCGTCTTGGTGCCCGACAGCGCCGCCTGCAGGTTGTCGTTCAATGCCTTGGTGACGCGCTGGTTGTCATGCGTCGACAGCTCGGCCACGCCGTATTTCATCTGCTCGCGCGCCACGGCCGCAGCCGGCACTTCCTGCAGGTATTTCTTCATTTCCGGCGTATCCCAGGCGTCCTGGCGCGGCGCCACGTAACCGGTGGCGATCGACCATTGGGCCGCGCGCGCAGGTTCGGTGGCGAAGCGGATGAACTTCACGGCGGCTTGCTGCTGTTCCGGCGACGTTTTGTTGAACACGTAGAAATTGCCGCCGCCGGTCGGGCTGCCCGGATGCTTGTTGGCCGGCAGCATCGCCACGCCGAACGGGAAGCTGGCGTTGGCGCGGATGTTGGTCAGGTTGCCGGTGGTGGTCCAGACCATCGCGGCCTTTTGTTCGAGGAAGTCCTTCGGTGTGGTGCCCCATTCGATCACGCCGCTCGGCATGACCTTGTGCTTTGCCGACAGGTCGACCCAGTATTGCAGCGACTCGACCGCAGCCGGCTTGTCGAAGTAGGTCTTGGTGCCGGCGGCGTTCATCAGCACGGTGTCGTTCGGCGTGGTCAGGCCCTGGAACATCCAGTAGGTAAAGCCGGTCGACGGGATCTTCAGGCCCCATTGCGAGACGTTGCCGTTGGCGTCGCTCCTGGTCAGCTTCTTGGCGTAGGTGATGGTCTCGGCCCAGGTGGCAGGCGCCTTGTCCGGATTCAGGCCGGCTTCCTTGAACAGGTTCTTGTTCCAGAACATCACGATGGTGGAGCGCTGGAACGGAATGCCCCAGGTCTTGCCGCCGGTCTGGCTGTTCTCCATGAAGCCCTTGTAGAAGCCTTCGATCCACTTCTTGTCTTCCGGTTTATTGGCCAGGCCGTCGATCGGCACGATGGCGTTTTCATCGATCAGCGTGAACAGGTCGGTCGACAGCAGCACGGCCAGCGTCGGCGGCGTGCCGCTCTTGAACGCGGTCAGCGCCTTGACGATGCTTTCCTGGTAGGTGCCGGCGTAGACCGCCTTGATCCTGACGTCCGGATTCAGTTTTTCAAAATCAGCGACCATGGTGTCGATGGTCTTGGTGATCGGGCCGCCCACGGCGACCGGATAATAGAAGGTCAGCTCGACCGGATTGGCTGCGAATGTCGGGGCCGCGGCGAAAGCGCCTGCAACCGCTAGTGCGGCCATGGATTTCAGAATGACTCTACGCATGTTTGTCTCCCAGATTAGTTATGGTGATACGTCTGTGGTGCAAGGTGAAAGCAATGAAAACGATTACATCGGAAGGCGACGCAAGCCCGATTTCCTGTCGAAGAAATACTGGCTGGCACGATCCCAACCCAGCTGGATCGCATCGCCCGGCACCAGCGTCAGCTGGCCTGGTACGCGCATGAGCAGCGAGGCCTGGCCGACGCGGCAACCGACGATGGTGTCGGCGCCGAAGTATTCGATCGTGTCGACGGTCGCGGCGATGCCTTGCCCGACCAGATGGATGTGCTCGGGGCGGATGCCCAGTTGCCATTCTTCGTCGACGTTGTGCGGGTGGATCGCCGGTCCGCTGCTGCCTTCGATGACGAGGCCGCCGGCGCTGTTCGACAGCGGCAGGATGTTCATCGGCGGCGTGCCGATGAAACGCGCGGCGAACACGGAGGCCGGCTGCGCATACAGCTCGGCCGGCGGCGCGTTCTGTTCGATCTTGCCGTCGCGCAGCAGGATCACCTGGTCGGCCATGCTCATCGCTTCGGTCTGGTCGTGCGTGACGTAGATCATGGTCATGTTGAGCTGCTGTTGCAGGGCGCGGATTTCACGGCGCATTTCCTGGCGCAGCTGGGCGTCGAGGTTCGACAGCGGCTCGTCCATCAGGCAGACCGGCGCATCGGCAATGATGGCGCGGCCCAGCGCCACGCGCTGTTGCTGGCCGCCCGACAACTGGCCGGGACGGCGGTCGAGCAGGTGGCTCAGGCCGAGGATGTCGGCGACGCGCTTGAGGCGCTCGTCAAAATGCTTGGCCGGCTCCTTGCGTACGCGCACGCCGAACAGGATGTTGTCGCGCACGTTCAGGTGCGGGAACAGCGCATATGACTGGAACACCATGGCGATCTTGCGTTGCGCCGGCGGCAGGTTGGTGACGTCGCGCTCGCCGATGCGGATGGCGCCGGTGGATGGCGTGTCGAGGCCGGCGATCAGGCGCAGCGTGGTCGATTTGCCGCAGCCGGACGGTCCCAGCAACACGGTGAAGTCGCCCGACTTCACTTCGAAATCAATGCCTTTTACAGCCTGGGCGTCTCCCCAGTTTTTGGTAATGCCCTTGAGCGAAATTGCTGCCATCGCGGTGTCCCCTCGGTAAAGAAATGAATGGTGATGCCAATTGATGCGGTCGCGCTCAGGTCTGCGCCATCTGTGCGGCCAGGTGTTTTCGGATGGTGCAATGCTCTTCGAAATAGGCGGCGAAGTCGGCGCGCTGCTGTTCGCTCATGTGCAGGCCGCACTTGGTGCGGCGCCACAGGATGTCGTCCGGCTGGTAAGCCCATTCGTGCGTGATCAGGTAATCGACCTCGCGCTGCACCAGGCCGCCGCCGAAGTCACGGCCGAGCTCGGCCGGGGTCTGCGCTTCCTTGAGGATGACGTGGGCGATGCGGCCGTGGCGGCCGAACAGGCGCGTCAGGAAATGGGCGTCGAGCTGGGCGTATTTCTTTTTCAGGTAGTCCAGTTCCTGGGCACGGTCGGCGCGCTTGAACTTGCCGCCGGGCAGGGCTTCGTCCTTGCTCCAGGGACCGCGACGGGTCTTGGTCCAGGGCGCCAGTTTCTCCAGCACGGACTCTGCCAGGCGGCGGTAGGTGGTGATCTTGCCGCCGTAGACCGACACGCATGGAACGTTGTCGGCATCCTGCAACACCAGCGTGTAGTCGCGCGTGACCGCGGACGGGTTGTCGGACTCGTCGTCGAACAGCGGGCGCACGCCGGCGTAGCGCCAGACGATGTCGGCCTCGCCGATCGGCTTGGCCAGGTATTGATTGACCGCGCGCAGCAGGTAGGCTTCCTCGTCGGCGCTGATCCTGGCGCCGTTGTCCATGTTCTCCTGCGGCACGTCGGTGGTGCCGATCAGCGTGAACTTGTCTTCGTAAGGAATCATGAAGACGATGCGCTTGTCGTCGTTCTGCAGGATGTAGGCATGCTCGCCGGCGAACAGGCGCGGCACCACGATGTGGCTGCCGCGCACCAGCTTGACGGCGGCGTGCGCCTTGCCTTGCTGGGCTGGATTGAGCAGCTGGTCCATCTTCGCCACCCACGGGCCGGCGGTGTTGACGAGCGCCCGCGCGGTGAGCTGCTTGCGCGCGCCGGTGACGGTGTTTTCGACTTCGCATTGCCACTGGCCGTTGCTGCGTTTGGCGTCGACCAGGCGCGTACGGGCGAAGATGTCGGCGCCGTGTTCCTGTGCGCTCAGCAAATTAAGAATCACCAGGCGGGCGTCGTCGACCCAGGCGTCGGAGTAGGCGAAGCCGCGCGTGATGTCGGCGCGCAGGCCGCTCGGGGCGCTCATCCGGTCGAGCGCGATGCCTTCAGAGTGCGGCAGCGTGATGCGGCCGCCGATATGGTCGTACATCCACAAGCCGAGGCGGATCATCCAGCGCGGACGCAGGCCTTTGACATGCGGCATGACGAAGCGCAGCGGCCAGGCGATGTGCGGCGCGATGTTGAGCAGGTGTTCACGCTCGGCCAGCGCTTCGGCGACCAGGCGGAATTCATAGTATTCGAGGTAGCGCAGGCCGCCGTGAATCAGCTTGGTGCTGGCCGACGAGGTGGCGCCGGCGAAATCGTTCTGCTCGCACAAGGCGACCTTGAGGCCGCGTCCCGCAGCGTCGCGCGCCACCCCGGCGCCGTTGATGCCGCCGCCGATGATCAGGAGATCGTAGGTTTCCGTACTGGTCGCTGTGCCGGTTGCTGTATTCATTGCTTTGCTCGTTTGCGGTTGGTTTTGTTGTTTGCGGTCTTGCCGGCGGGCGCTTCCGGCGCCGCCTCGTTTTTGTCTTCGTCCAGCTGCTGCACCAGCAAGCGGGCGGTTGGTTCGTCGATCACCAGTTCATTGATGAAGCCGCCCAGCAGCGCTGCGCGCAGGCCCGGAATCTTGCCCTTGCCTGACACCACGCAGATCGAATGTGCGGCGCGCTGGAAGCGGTCGAGGTCGGGGCCGCTGCTGCGCGCGTTGAGCGCCACGTCGCGCCAGCTGCCATCGTCGCGGAAGAACACGGTAGCGATGTCGCCCACCACGTCGTCGCGTCGGATATCTTGCTGGTCCTGTTTGTCGAGGTAGCCGCCGGTGTGGATGTGGCTGCCGGTTTCGGCCGCACCGATGCTGAACAGCAGGATGGTCGCGTCGTTCTGCAGCGTGCGGATGGCCTTGATGCTGCGCTCGCGCCACAGTGCGGTGCGCGTGTCGGCGTAGTCGAAAAAGGCCGGCACCGGGAAGCTGTGAGCGCGGCCGCCGTAGTTTTGGGCGAAGCGCGACACCAGCGACTCGCCGAAGGTGTTGACGATGTTGGCGCCGGCGCCCGAACCGTTGAGCTGGACCACGTCGACGTCGTGCACCGCCTTCGGGCTCAGGTTGTCGGCGATGGCGGCGACGGTGTTGCCCCAGGCCAGCCCGATGACGGTGGACGGTTGCATCAGCGTGTTCAGGTAAGCGGCGGTGTGCGCAGCGACGCGCTGCATGCTTTCGCGTTCGGTGGCGGCGGCCGGCACCGGCACCACCTGGATCGAGCGCAGCGGATAGTGTTTGGTGATGGCGGCTTCGAGATTGCCCGAGAGTTCCTGCGGATCATGCACACGAATCTCGACCAGGCCGTTCTCCATGGCGTACGACAGCAGCCGCGACACGGTCGCACGCGAGGTGCCGATCTCTTCCGCGATGGCAGCCGTCGTCATGTTCTGGAAGTAGTACAGACGTGCAACGCGCACGGCGGAATAAGCAATGTCCTGACGATCCCCGGTAGCCATTTTTTCTCTTTGAACAGATGATCATTGTTGATGAACGTTTGTACAATAATCGAAATAATTCGAGAAATCAAGCCTGACGCTTGACGCCATGCAGCATCGGCCTACTCGCGCGTGTCGGTTTGGTGACGATTGGAAGCACAAGGAAGCGCGGAAAAGAAAAGCCGTCGCGCGCGACTGCGATTGCAGCGCGGGCGACGGCTCGGGATGCCAAGGCGAGCGTTTAGTTGCGCAGCCAGCGGCGCATCACGATGGGCGAGGGCTCCATCGGGTTGGCGCGGGTGTATTCCAGTTCGGGGGCGATTTCAAAACCGAAGGCGGCGTAGACGTCGAGCAGTTGTTCCTGATCGCTGCGGACCGCCAGGCGCAGCTCGCCGATGTCGGCGGCGAGGGCGCGGTGGATCAGTGCTTCCATCAGGTGTTGCGACAGGCGTTCGCCGCGATAGCGGGGCAGGATGCCCATGCGCAGGATTTCCCAGACGTCGAGTTCGGTGTCCAGCGGCAGCCAGCGCACCGAGCCGGCCGGTACGTCGCCGCGCAGCAGCACGAAACCGCCGCCACGCTGCAAGTCTTCGGCGACGCGCTTGGGTTCTTCGCGATGGCCGCTGGAACTGGGCGCAACTTTATTGGCCCAGCTGGCGCGCGTGAGCTCGGCGATCAGCTCCGCATCGTCGACGGTGGCTTCACGAATCAGAAGGTCGATGTCTGCCATGGTGTCTGCGATGTCGGATCAGCGAACCCGCATGCCCGGCTCGGCGCCCGGCCACGGATTCAGTACATAGATGCCCGGCTTGGCTTTTTCGTCCTTGGCCGAAGCGGCCAGCACCATGCCTTCGGAAATGCCGAACTTCATCTTGCGCGGGGCCAGGTTGGCGACCATCACGGTCAGCTTGCCGACCAGCTCTTCCGGCTTGTAGGCCGAAGCGATGCCGGAGAACACGTTGCGCGTCTTGCCTTCGCCGGCGTCCAGCGTCAGGCGCAGCAGCTTGGTCGAGCCTTCGACGGCTTCACAGTTGACGATCTTGGCGATGCGCAGATCGATCTTGGCGAAATCGTCGATGCTGATTTCGGGCGCGAGTTCTTCGATGCCGGCGTCGTTGCCTTCAGCCGGCGCTGCGACAGCAGCCGCTTCAGGCGCATCGAACAGCGCGTCCAGCATCTTCGGATCGACGCGTTGCATCAGGTGGGCATAGGCATTGATGACGTGACCATCAGGCAGCGCAGTCTGGACGTCGGCCCAGGCGAACGGCGCGACGTTGAGGAAACCTTCCACTTGTGCCGCCAGTTGCGGCAGCACCGGTTTCAGGTAGACGGTCAGGATGCGGAAAGCTTCCAGCAGGCGGCTGCAGACTTCGTGCAGTTGCGCGTCCTTGGCGGTGTCCTTGGCCAGTTCCCATGGCTTGTTGGCGTCGACGTAGGCGTTGATGACGTCGGCTTGTTCCATGATTGCGCGCAGGGCCTTGCCGTATTCGCGTTGCTCGTAGAGCGCAAGGATTTCCGGCGCGATGCCGCGCAGCCTGGACAGGAAAGCATCGTCGGCAGTCGCCCACGCGGTCGACAGCTTGCCGTCGAAACGCTTGGCGATGAAGCCCGCGGCGCGGCTGGCGATGTTGACGTACTTGCCGATCAGGTCGGCGTTGACGCGTGCAACAAAGTCGTCCGGATTGAAGTCGACATCTTCCACCTTGGCGTTGAGCTTGGCGGCGATGTAATAGCGCAGCCATTCCGGATTCATGCCGATGTCGAGGTAGCGCAGCGGCGAGATGCCGGTGCCGCGCGACTTCGACATCTTTTCGCCGCTGACGGTGATGAAGCCGTGCGCGAACACGTTGGTCGGCGTCTTGCGGCCGGCGAACTTCAACATCGCAGGCCAGAACAGCGTATGGAAATAAGTGATGTCCTTGCCGATGAAGTGGTACTGCTCGGTCTTGTCGTCGGCCATGAAGGCGTCGAAGTCGCGGCCGGTCTTCTCGAAGTAGTTTTTCAGCGAAGCCAGGTAGCCGATCGGGGCGTCCAGCCAGACGTAGAAGTACTTGCCCGGCGCGTCGGGGATTTCGATGCCGAAGTAGGGCGCGTCGCGGCTGATGTCCCAGTCGCCCAGGCCGCTCTCACCGTCCAGCCATTCGCGGCACTTGTTGGCCACCTCAGGTTGCAGGCGGTTGTTGTCGAGCGCCCATTCGCGCAGGAAAGCCACGCACTTCGGATCCGACAGTTTGAAGAAGAAGTGTTCCGACGACTTCATCACCGGCGTTGCGCCCGACAGCGTCGAGTACGGATTCTTCAGGTCGGTCGGCGCGTAGACGGCGCTGCAGTTTTCACAGGAGTCACCGTACTGGTCCTTGGTGCCGCACTTCGGGCATTCGCCCTTGATGTAGCGGTCCGGCAGGAACATGCTCTTGACCGGGTCGAAGAACTGGTCGATGGTCTTGGTCGTGATCAGCTTGGCGTCGTCGCGCAGGGCGCGGTAGATGTCTTGCGACAGCTGGTGGTTTTCCTGGCTGTCGGTCGAGCTCCAGTTGTCGAAGGCGATGTGGAAGCCGTCCAGGTATTGCTTGCGGCCGGCGGCGATGTCGGCAACGAACTGCTGCGGCGTCACGCCGGCTTTTTCAGCCGCGATCATGATCGGTGCGCCGTGGGCGTCGTCGGCGCCGACAAAATGGACTTCATGGCCCTGCATTCGTTGGAACCGGACCCAGATATCGGCCTGGATGTATTCCATGATGTGGCCGATGTGGAACGCGCCGTTGGCGTAGGGGAGGGCGGTGGTAACGAAAAGTTGGCGTGGCGATGAAGTGCTCATTGGCAATGCGTGCTTGGGTTGGTGATCAGGAAAGAGGGTCATTTTAGCAGCCGCAGGGGCTTTGGCGCAGGCTTGATCCATAAACAAGCCGGAAACGAGCTGATGAAAACGCCGGTTTTCATGTCTTCATGGCAATTTTTAGTGGCAGGTGCGCTATCGATGCGGCAACCCCCGCGCTGCGATTGGTTTAGACTTGCGAAAGTCAATCAAGGAGAGGTAATGAGCATCACCGCAGAAGTCGTCAAAGCAGCGCTGTCCCAGGTCATCGACCCCAACACCGGCAAGGATCTGGTGGCGGGCAAGTCGGTCAAAAATATCCAGGTCACCGGTGCTGACGTCGCTTTCGACGTCGAGCTGGGTTATCCGGCCAACAGCCAGATCGAACCGATCCGCAGCGCCGCCGAGGCTGCCGTGCGGACCGTCGAGGGCATCGGCGCGGTCAAGGCCAACGTCTATTTCAAGATCGTCGCGCATGCGGTGCAGCGCGGCATCAAGCTTAAAACCAACGTCAAGAACATCATCGCCGTGGCTTCCGGCAAGGGCGGCGTCGGCAAATCGACTACAGCCGCCAACCTGGCGCTGGCGCTGGCTGCCGAAGGGGCACGCGTGGGCATCCTCGACGCCGACATCTATGGCCCGTCGCAGCCGATGATGCTGGGCATCGACGCCAAGCCGGAAACCAAGGACGGCAAGACCATGGAGCCGCTGGAAAACCACGGCCTGCAAGTGTCCTCAATCGGCTTCATGATCGATCCGGACGAGCCGATGGTGTGGCGCGGCCCGATCGTCACGCAAGCCTTGCAGCAGTTGCTCGACCAGACCAACTGGCGTGACCTGGACTACCTGATCGTCGACATGCCGCCGGGCACCGGCGATGTGCAGCTGACGCTGTCGCAGAAGGTGCCTGTTACCGGC
>Ga0207695_10001352_pt1 | contig 41574 bp, 29 predicted proteins | sample KBSC54metaG_FD_184354 | JGI IMG/M metagenome (GOLD analysis project Ga0207695, IMG submission 184354) | Corn rhizosphere microbial communities from Kellogg Biological Station, Michigan, USA - KBS C5-4 metaG (SPAdes) (version 2) | ecosystem: Host-associated > Plants > Roots > Rhizosphere > Soil...
ATTGGCGCTGGTCGATTCCCCGGCCGGGACCAGCTTCACAATCGACGGCATATCCTTCGACACAACGTAAACCGTCCCATTGGTCGGATCGGCTGCGGTGTTGAAGAAAAGCGCGCCACCGTTGACGCTGGGCAAGTTGATGGTATCCACCCCAACTTCAGGCGGCGTGTAGAAGCCGGTCCTCGCCTTGGTCAGCCGATCGCGCCAATGCTCCACCTCATCCGGCTTCATGAAGCCCGTGTACATGTCCTTGACCGTCATCCCCTGACGACCGAATGGTGGCACGACCGTGGGAAACGGCTGTGTCTTCGAGGTGACTTCGCCGGGAACATCGCTTTGTGGCACCGGACGCTCTTCGATCGGCCATAAGGGCTTTCCGGTCACTCTGTCGAAGACATATAGAAAGCCATTCTTCGAAGCGAGCGCAACCGCATCCACCATCTTGCCGTCATGCTTGACCGTGGCGAGCTGGGGAGCGGCGTTGGGATCGTAGTCCCACACATCATGGTGCACGGTCTGGTAATGCCAGAGGTACTTTCCAGTGCGGGCATCGAGTGCCAGCAGACAATCGGCGAACAGGTTGTTGCCCGGCCGGTCCCCGCCATACAGTTCATACTTTGCGGAGGCCATGGGGAAGAATGCAATCCCGTGCTTCTCGTCTACGGTGATCTCGCCCCACACATCCACGCCGCCCATGTACTTGTAGGCGTCTTTAGGCCAGGTGTCGTATCCCATCTCGCCGGGCCGCGGAATTGTGTGGAAGACCCACAGAAGTTTGCCGGTTGGAATATCGAAGGCGCGGATGTCTCCGGGAGGAGCCAGATAGCCTTCTCCGGTTGCGCTGCCCAGAATCAGAATGTTCTCAAACACCCGTCCCGGAGTTCTGGACGAGAGCGGCCTGTTTGTCCGATCGATCCCCAGCTTCAGATCCAGCTTGCCGTGGTCCGCGAACGAGTCGACCGGCTTGCCGGTCTTCGCATCCAGCGCATAGATGAAGCCGCTAGCCGAGACCAGCACGCGACGATCCTTGCGGTCCTTGCTCTCCCAATAGTTCATGCCGCGCATACCGGCGATTCCGCCAAAGCGCGAAGGTGCGCTGTTCGCTGCGGCAAAAGCATGGAACCAGAGTTCCTTGCCCGTGGTTGCGTCCAGCGCGACCAGCGAACCCTGCTTCGCCGCCACGTAAGCGATGTTATCGACGACTAAAGGGCTGAAGGTGTAGCTCACGTCGTCGCCGGTGAGATAGCTCCAGGCGACATCCAGATTTTTCACGTTGGCGGGAGTGATCTGCTTCAAGCCTGAATAGTGAGAGCTGTCAGGACCGCCAAGATAGTCCTTCCACGTGGTCCTGACTCCCTGGGCCGGTGAGGCTACGGTGCAGACCAAGGCAACCAGAGCGGCGGAAGAGCTAAGCCGGGCAACACGTGCTCGCGAGTGGTCCCGCATGGCTGTATCTCCATTCAACGGTTCGATTTGGCGGTCGTGCTGAATGCTCTTCCTGAATGCGATCTGCGGGTATTCCATTCAACTTTCCTTAGCTAAGGTAGAGTTCGGCTCGGGATTGGGGATGGGTATGGCGCAATGCCCAGTTCGCATTGCGCAACGTTCGCCAGCGTAGTTTTCCGGCAACGGCACTCTATCACGTCTGCGTAGACTGGCGCCCGCTCAAAAAAGCCTCACGAAAATAGCGGCAGCTTTGCTTGCGGCGTGGAAGCTAATCGGAGGCAGAGTTAACATCGCCCGGGTGCAGGCGGCGCCTGCGGCGACCCCAACCATAGGCGAGGCGCGCCAGCACACCGGAGACCAGATATCCGAGTGTGATGACCATCAGCATCAATTCGGAATTCCAGGCGATCAGGGCCCCGATCAGCGCAATGAGGGCGAAGAGCTGGAACGGTTGCCGATGCCCGGAGGTTATCTCCTTCGCGCTCCAGAAACGCCAATTGCTGACCATCAGGAACCCGGTGAACAGGATTAGGACCAGCCATACCAGCGCAACACGCGGGTTATCGATGGGAGAGCCACGGAAGCAGTGCACAGTCGCTGCGACCACGCCCGCACCGGCGGGAATCGGCATACCCACGAAGTATTTGCGCCCAGGCTTGCCTGGATTGCGTGGCTGAGGATTGACGCTGATGTTGAACCGGGCTAGCCGGCTGGCGCCGCAAATGACAAAGAGAAAGCAGGCAAACACGCCAGCATGGATGACATTGCCGCGCATGGCCGGATAGAGCGACGGCGGCAGCATGCGAAATCCCCAGACGTAAGCGAGCAGACTCGGCGCGACACCGAAGGTAATCACGTCGGCAAGCGAATCCAGCTCCTTGCCGAAGTCGCTCGTAGTTCGCGTCATGCGAGCGACCAAGCCATCGAGGCCGTCGCAGAGCACCGCCACACCGACCGCCAACGCGGCTCGGTCAAAGTATCCGGGATCGGCGGCCGTTCCCTGAATGGTCTGGGTAATCGCGTAGTACCCGGCCGCGATATTGCCTGCCGTAAACAGCGATGGGAGAACGAACATTCCCCGGCTCGGCCGCTTTCGCCTCGGGCCCAAGTGGCTATCGTCCTCTAGCTCAAGCTCGTCAGCCATCAGGACACCACGCTGGCAACGTGGGTCTGGTCTTCGCGGCTGGTAACGGCAATCACGGCCAGCACGGTCGAGCCGCCCTTTACGCGCATGCCCGTCCTCACCCGTGGCGCGACATCGGCGGGCATCAGCACGTCGGTACGCGAACCAAACTTGATCATGCCCACGCGCTGCCCCCGTTCCAACCTGTCTCCTGGCTTCACTTTACATACGATGCGCCGCGCGAGCAGGCCCGCAATCTGTTTGAAGCTCACATCGTATCCGCCCGCATCGATCACGACCAGAGTCTGCTCGTTCAACAGACCGCACTCCGCCTTCATGGCGTTCATGAAAGCTCCCTCGCGGTAATCAACCGATCTGACCGTTCCGGCCACGGGCGACCGGTTCACATGGACGTCGAACACGTTGAGGAAGATGCTGATGCGATAACGGCTGCCTTCTGGAGTCTCAATCCAGTCCGCCTCCGTCACCACTCCATCGGCCGGCGAAACGATCTCACCGGGGCCGCTCGGGATGTTTCTTTTCGGGTCGCGGAAGAACCAGAGGAAGAACAGGGCCAGAGGAATTGGAATAGCGGTCAGCCATACCGACTGAGTAATCAGCCAGAGGAGCGCAGCTGCGATACAGAATCCTAGCGCATAGAAGATGCCATCGCGCACCATATCCCTCTATTATAAGGTGTAAGCCTCTGCAGCCGAATCGCCGCCGAAGCTCTTGGAATTCCTCCTTCATGACAGATAGAACTCTCCGTGCCTTCGCCCGTCTATTGTTGTTGCTTGCCATCGCCGCTGTTGCCTCGGCGCAGGCCGTTTCCCACCTGAGCGGTACAGTAAAGGACGAGACCGGCCGGCCGGTTCCGGATGCCCAGGTTGTGGCCAGCGGCTCACAAGGCGAGGTTCACACCACCTCGGACGCAACCGGCGTCTTCGTGCTCGACTACCCGGCGACCGGCAATGTGATCCTGCGTGCATCGGCGCCAGAGATGCGGTCGGAGCCGGTACGAGCACATGCTGCTGATTCCGCCATCGTGCTCACGCTTGAGCCCGCCGAAGTGCAGCAGCAGGTGACCGTAACCACAACGCGCTCCTCCATCGACCTGCCTGCGACTTCCAACACCGTCTATACGCTCGGGCCACAGCAGCTCCGCGATTTTCCTGCCTTCAACCTCGACGACAGGCTCCGGCAGCAGGCCGGATTCGAGCTTTTCCGCCGCTCCAGCTCGCGTGTGCAGAATCCGACCAGCCAGGGAATCTCGCTGCGCGGCCTCGGTTCCACGGCAGCAAGCCGCTCGCTAGTTATGGAGCAAGACGTGCCGCTGAATGATGCTTTCGGCGGCTGGATTCACTGGAATGAGATCCCACAAGAAGCCATCTCCGGGGTTGCGCTGGCGACTGGCGGCGGCTCCGACCTCTACGGATCGAGCGCACTCGGCGGCGTCATCAATGTCGCACTCGCGCAGCCGACTCCGGCGCTATTCGACCTATCCGTACTCGGCGGGGGGCAGGATACCTCGGCAATCTCCGGACGGGCCGATATCGGCAACTCGCGCGTGCGCCAGCTCGTCGCAGCCGACAGCTACCGTACCGCCGGATACGTGGCGATTGCGCCCGGAATCGCCGGGCCCATTGATCAGCCTGCAAACGTGCATTACCAGACGCTACGCAGTGAGACTGACCGGTTGTTCTCCGGTTCGAAGCGTGTCTTTCTGATTGGTAACGTATTCAACGAAGCGCGCAACAACGGAACAACCGTGCAAACCAACGGAACGCGGCTGTGGCGCTACATCGGCGGAGGAGACTGGGCCGCGGGCTCCATGGTGTCCGGACGTGTCCGCGTCTTCGGCAGCAATGAAGGGTACCGCCAGACCTTCTCCTCGACCAATGCTGCACGCACTGTCGAGAATCTTACCCGTCGCCAGCGGGTACGAACTCAGGAGCTGGGCGCGTCCACGGATGCCTCCGCCGCGCTACGCCTTGTTGCAGTGGTCGCCGGCTTCGACGTGCGCGACATTCGCGCCACCGACGATGAGACCCCAATTTCCGCGGGCCGCCGCAACGGAGTGGCCGATACGTCCGCTCGCCAGCGCTTCGTTGGCGGCTTCGGCGAGTTGCTCAGCTCGCATGGTCCCTGGTCGGCGGCACTTTCTCTGCGCCTGGATTCGGTTTCCAACCTCGATACCGTCGCACTTTCGGCCAGCTCGGCCACAGCTCCGGTCGTGCACACCGTTACCCCGAACAGGAACGAATTCATTGCCAGCCCACGTCTCGGGATCGTTCGCCAGGTCGGAACTCTCGGCTCGGTTCACGCCTCTGTGTTTCGTGCGTTCCGCACTCCCACGATGAACGAGCTCTACCGAACCGGCCAGGTCGGCCAGGAGACGACGCTCGCCAACGGGAAATTGACCTCAGAGCGCGCGACGGGATGGGAGATTGGCGCCCGCCTGAATCCCGCTCCGCTCGCTGTCGTTTCCGGGACCTACTTCTGGACCGAGATCAACCGGCCCGTCTCTGCCGTGCTGATCTCTTCTACTGCAACATCCATTACAAACCGGCGCGAAAACCTGGGGCAGATCGTCAGCCAGGGGACCGAGCTCCGGCTCGATTTGGCTACCGGCCACCTGCTTTCCGCGGGCCTTGGTTATCAGTACGCGCATGCAGTAGTCACTGCGTTTTCGGCACAGCCATCGCTGGTCGGGAACTGGATACCGCAGGTGCCGCGTCAGAGCTTCACTGCGCAGTTCCGAGCAGCCCAGCATCGCGCGGGGGAGCTGACCCTGACGTTGCGGGCCACAGGCCGCGCCTATGACGACAGCTCCAATGTCTTTCCGCTGGCAGAATTCGTTTCGATGGGACTCTATGGACGGCACGACTTCGGTTCGCACTGGACCGCTTCCCTGCTGCTCGATAATTTGCTCAACCAGCGTCAGCAGGTCGCTCGTACGCCCAATCTTTCGCTCGGCTCACCCTTGCTTGCGCAGGGTGGTCTGGCTTTCCACTGGGCCCGCGACGAAGCACATTAGGGATAGCCTCTAGGTGGATTTCTGCGTCCCCGCTTTAACGCCATTCATCCAATCTGCACCCGGATGCGATACTGGAACAATCGCAACCGTCGCTTCTTTCAGGGGTCCCCCAGGCATGAAGGTTCGCTCGGCCGCCGCACGTCTGTCCGCAGTTGCTCTCTCGATTTCGCTGGCTGCACAGGCCCAGTTCACACCACAGAATGATCCGGCCAATCTCGCCGGCGAACGCGTCTCCGCACCGAATCTTGCCGACACGCTGCCGATCAACCACGGCACGCTCGCACTGCAGCAACTTCTGCGGAAGGTCCGCACGCGCGCGTCATTCATGCTGATCGTCGCTCATCCTGATGACGAGGACGGCGGCATGCTTACCTATCTCTCCCGGGGGCAGGGCGCGCGCGTGGCCATGCTGACGCTGACACGCGGCGAAGGCGGCCAGAACCTGATGTCGGCCGATTTCGAAGACGCTCTCGGCCTCATTCGGACCCAGGAACTGCTTGCTGCCGGTCGTTACATGGGTGTCGACCAGCTCTTCGGCACCGAGATCGACTTCGGCTTCTCCAAGACGAAGGAGGAGGCCTTCCGCAAGTGGACCCATGAACGCGTGCTCTACGACGCCGTCCGCGCCGTCCGGCTCTACCGGCCGCTGGTGATCGGGGCGGTGTTCATTGGCGCGCCGTCGGATGGCCACGGACAGCATCAGGTCTCCGGTGAAATTGCGCAGGAGGTGTTCAAGGCTGCGGGCGATCCCTCGGTTTTCCCGGATCAGATCGCCGCGGGACTTGCGCCATGGCAGCCGCTCAAGGTCTACGCGCGCATTCCTTTTGCGCGCATCGACAGCAAGGGCATGTTCGACTACGCCACCAACCAGTACGTACAGCCGCAGTTCACAAACTATGTCACCGGCAAAGTGACATCGACAGCGCCTAAAGCCAACGTCCTGGTGTCGGAAGGATCGACGGATCCGCTGCTCGGCGGACTGAGCTACGTGCAGTTTGCGCGGCAGGGCCTCGCGTTGCAGAAGTCGCAGATTGGCCGCGGAGTTCGCCCCACGCCGGCGGGCAAGTTCGATGTCAGCTATCACCGCTACGGGTCCATGCTTCCCCAGCCGGACGGCGATGACTCCGGCCTCGAGGCCGGCGGGTTCTTCGAGGGTATCGATATTTCCTTTGCGGGAATCGCTTCGCTCGCACCGGAGGCTGAGTCAAAGCTTCGCCCTGGCCTGCAGCGGATCGACGATGCGCTCGCCAAGGCTCAGCAGCAGTTCGATCTAGCGAAGCCCGAGGCGATCGCTCCGATCCTGCACGACTGCCTCGCCGAACTCGACGGGGTCCTGGCAGAGCTGCAGAACTCGGCCGTGAACGACCTGCCGGGGAACGAGACCTTTAATCTCCTACACGAGCTGCGCATTAAGCGTACTCAGTTGAACAACGCGCTGGCGTTGGCCGCAGGTCTGAACCTCAGCGCCTCCCTTAGCGGAAACGAAGTCACCGGCAACGTGCTGTCGGATCAAAAGTCCCTGATCATTAGCCTCGAGGCCACGAATAACTCCGGCGAGAATGCCGGGTTGAAGAGCCTTGCGTTTACGGTCGAGGGCACGGAAATTCCGGCAAACGAGACCCAAGTTATTCCGCCGCATGCATCCTGGCGCGCAGACCGGAGCGTTCAGAACTCGCGCGGGTTTGCTCCGACGCGCCCGTATTTCTCCCGCAGTGATATCGAGCAGCCTTTCTACGACATCTCGGATAAGAACCTTCGTAATGCCCCGCTTGCCCCGGCTCCGCTCCGAGCACGTGCGGAGATCGACTACAAGGGCGTGCCCGTCGTGCTTGAGGCCGCCGTGGCAGGGACACACATCGATCACGCACAACAGCCGGCGGTGGTGATTCCTCCGGTGTCAGTGGTTCTATCGAGGCGGACGCAGGTCCTTCTCCCTTCGCAGCGAACGGTCGCTATAGAGATGGACGTGAGACCAGCGGCTGTGTCCCGAGAGTCGGCGAGTCTCAAAGGTCCTGCAGGATGGGAGGTTGAGAGAGGGAGCAATCTGCAGGCTGCTCCAGGCCAGTTCTACTTCACGGCGGCGGCGCCGGCAGCTCTGCGGTCGCCAGTGACGCTTACCGGGAACCTGAAGTACAGCGACGGCAAAACTTACTCCGAGGGATACAGGACGGTTGGTTATCCCGGCATTCCGGGCACCAATTTCTACAAGCCGGCGAGTGTTCGCGTGGTGCCAGTCGATGTGGTGACCGCGCCTAACTTGAAGATCGGTTACATTCCGGGAACTGGCGACGACGTTCCCGAGGCGCTGGAGCAGTTGGGCGTGAAACCCCAGATCCTTAAGGCTGCGGAGATTACGCCGGAAGCGCTGAAAGCGTACGACGCGGTCGTTCTTGGCGTTCGTCCCTACGAAGCTAATCCTGAGCTGACCGCGGCGAACACCGCGTTGCTAGCCTATGCGCAAGGCGGAGGCGTGGTGATCCTGCAATACGTGGCCCGCGACCTTCCGGCCGGCTCCTCGCCGTACTCCCTGACGTTGGGTCCGGGAGAGAAGGTGGTCGAGGAGGACGCGCCGGTAACGCTGCTCGAGCCAGCGAACCCGCTGCTCACCTGGCCGAACAGGATCACGTCGGCCGACTTCAACGGCTGGGTGGAAGAGCGCGGCCATGGATTCATGGAGAAGTGGGACTCACATTTCAGCGCCTTGACCGAGGTCCATGACCCGGGACAGCAGCCGCAGCGCGGAGGTCTACTGGTTGCGCCTGTCGGCCGCGGCACTTATATCTACCTAGCGTATGCCCTTTACCGTCAGCTGCCCGAGGGTGTTCCCGGTTCCTACCGCATTCTGGCCAACCTGATCAGCGCCGGTAAGAATCGACGTTTATTGGATGCAGCCCGATAATCACACACAGACCTTGAAGGCTGTCCGGGCGCGGATTATTCCCGGCCGCGTTTCTTGATTTCAACGTTAAGGCGCTTGATCTTCTGATTGAGCGTGGACAGAGGAATCTTGAAGTACTCGGCGGCCTCGGTCTGATTCCAGTGGCAACGCTCCAGGCGGTCTGCGATGATCCTCCGCTCGATCTCTTCCATAAGGTCAAAGAGGCTGGCGTCCGGACGGTGATCCAGCAGGGTCGCGGAGTAATTGTTGCCGGTGAGCGACGCGGGCAGCAGATCCGGCGTGATCACGCTTGAGGTGGCCAGCACCACGCCGCGCTCCATTGCGTTTTCGAGCTCACGCACATTGCCCGGCCACTCGTAATCCATGAGGATGCGCATTGCGTCGGGAGCAAGGGATGGCACTGCGGTACCGTTCTCATCGGCGTACATCTTCAAGAAGTGGGCGGCGAGCAGCGGAATGTCCTGGCGGCGGGCGCGTAACGGTGGAAGCTCCAGACAGATGACGTTGAGGCGGTAGAACAGGTCCTCGCGAAAGCGGCCCTCGCGGACGGCCACCTGCAGGTCGACGTTGGTCGCGGCGATGATGCGTACGTCGACCTGAATCTCCTGTGTGCCGCCGAGATGCATAAAGCGGCGGTCCTGCAGGACTCGCAGGATCTTGGCCTGCATGTCCATGCTCATGGTGCCGATCTCATCGAGGAAGAGGGTGCCGCCGTTGGCCACCTCGAAGAGACCCTTCTTGGCGGCGACCGCGGAGGTGAACGCACCTTTGACATGGCCGAAGAGGGTCGATTCGAGCAAGTCTGAGGGTACCGCGCCAGTGTTGACAGGCACAAAGGGTTTGTCGCGGCGGGGCGAATTGGCGTGCAGCGCCTTCGCGATGAGTTCCTTGCCGGTACCGCTTTCGCCCTGAATGAGGACCGTTGAGCGGCTGGGCGCGACCTGGGCGACGAGATCGAAGAGCCGCAGCATGGGATCGCTCTTGCCGATGATGTTTTCGAAGTTGTAGCGCTGCTTGAGCGTGCGCTTGAGTTGGACGACCTCTTCCTCGGCGCGCTTTCTGGCCACAGCGGCACGGATATCCGCCAGCAGTTTCTCGTTGTCCCAGGGCTTCTGGACAAAGTTCTCAGCACCGGCCCGGATAGCCTCTACGACATTGGAGACCGTGCCGAAGGCGGTGATCATGATGACGGGCATGCCCGGGTGCATTTCCAGGATTCTGGGCAGCAGGTCCATGCCGCTCTCGCCCGGAAGCGAGAGATCCAGGAGCACCAGATCAAACTCGCGCTGGGCCAGCTGTTCGATGCCAGAGCCGCCGTCTACCGCGGTGGTGACCTGGAAGCCCTCCATGGTGAGCAGCGTCTCCAGCGAGTCTCGGATGGCTGCCTCGTCATCGACGATGAGCACGCCGGCCGGTCCGGCGAGTCGAGGATCAGGGGCAGCGGGGCGAGGCGCCGTCTCTTCCATGTTCAAGGTTGCGGTTGCATCCGACATATTGCCTCACTGCTGCTTTCTGACGTGTGCCGGGTCATGCCGTCACCGTGCTGCCTAACGCGGGCTGGCTGCTCTCACCAGAGCTCGCCTCACGCGCCAGTGTTGCCGCCGGCGGAAATTCGAGCCGGAAGATAGTGCCGGAGCCCACGGTGCTCTCCACGTGCATTTTGCCACCGTGCTCCTGCATGATGCCGTAGCTGACGGCAAGCCCGAGGCCGGTGCCTTTGTGCTGTCCGCTACGGGGCTGGGTCTTAGTAGTGAAGAAGGGATCAAAGATGCGCTTCAGGTTTTCCGGTTCAATGCCGGTGCCGAAGTCCTGCACAAGTACTGAGACGGAACCGCCGGACTCCTGAGTGGTGATGCGGATGCGAGCGTTCGCGCAGCCGTGCATGGCGTCCCGGGCGTTGAGCAGCACGTTGAGGGCGACCTGCTGGAGTTTACCCTCGTTGCCGTGGATGCGTGGCAGGTGGGGATCAAGGTCGGTTTCAACCGAGATGCCCGCACTCTTGAACTGGTGCTCGAGCAACGTGAGAGTATCGCGCACGAGGCGGTTGAGGTCGACCGACATGAATTCTGTGCCGCTGGTGCGCGAGAAATTGAGCAGGCCATTCACAATCTCAGAGGCGCGGAAAGTTTGCTGCGTGATCTTCTCGAGCACCGGGCCAAGCCGCTGGTTCTCTTCGAGCATGGGCCGCATCTGCTTCGCCAGCATTTGAGTGTAGCTGGAGATGACGGCGAGGGGAGTGTTGACCTCGTGGGCTACGCCGGCGGCGAGCAAGCCGATCGAGGAGAGCTTCTCCGCCTGCGAGAGCTGGGTCTCGAGCTCGATACGATCCGTGATGTCATCGACCAGCACAATGCGGCCGACCACCTTGAAGTCGCGGGTCATGAGTGGAGCGATGGCAACGTTGGCGACGCGAACTTCTCCCGTCGGTAGAGGAAGGCGGGTCTTGTAGAAGGTGTGAGTTCCCTGCTCGTCGCGCACCCGGTCAAACTGCTGCATGAAATCCGGCGGGAAGATGGAGGACATCGGCTGTCGCAGGGATTCCTGGCGGGACTTCGCGTACATGACCTCCATCTCGGCGTTCCAGCTCTCGATCCGGTCCTCGAGATCAACGGCGAAGATGCCGACGTGGATGGACTCGACGATGTTCTCGTGGAAGTCCTTGAGGCGTTCGAACTCGGTGATCTTCTGCTCCAGCCGACGGTAAAGCTGTGCGTTCTGAATGGCGATCCCGATGTAGCCTGCGAGCGAGCCGAGGACCTCCATGTCCTCGCTGGAGAGAAAGTCTCCGGAGTCCGTACGGCCGAGACCGACGACGGCAACGGTGCGGGTTCCGCCGCCCTCGCGACTGGCCACGCGGCAGGGCAGATAGTAGTTCAGGTCCAACAGCTGAGCGGAGCGCTGCTGGGAACGGGGGAGGCGCATGACCTGCTGCGGATTTTCCAGGAAGATGTGGTCTGCGGCGTCGTGCTGGTTGAAGTCCAGGAAGCCCAGATCAAGGGTTCGGAGGTCCGCAGCTTCGAGATTCGTGACTCCGTGAGATGCGGCCAACTCGAAGTGCTGCGCCGAAGCGCCGGACTCCGTGGCCAGGAAAACGGCGACGCGGGTAACTAACAGGGTCTGCGGGAGCCGCTCAACAATGGAGTCGACCAAGGCGCGGAGGTCGGTCTGGGAGTTGAGGCTACGGCCGAAGTTGATGAGAGTCTCGCGGTAATCGAAGCTCTTGCGCTCGAAGAGGCGATCGACGCGGGCCTGGATCATGCGCTTGAGCGGATCAAAAGACAGGCCGACGAGGATGATCGCGCTGATGGGACCCCACCTGCCAAAAATGGGGTAGCGAGTATGGATGACCTCCGACGCCAACCCGACCACGCCGAAGTAGGCTCCAGCCAGCGCCGCGGTGGCGAGCGTGTAAGCCACGCCACGCTTGATGATCAGGTCTACGTCCATCAGGCGATAGCGAACGATAGCCCAGCTAAACGTTAGCGGCAGGAAGACCAGCGAAAGCAACGCGATCTTTTCCAGCGAGGCCGGCACCTGGAAACCGAAGACGAAAGGCAGCGCATATAGCAGCGTGAAGGGGCCAATTGCAGTGATGGTGCCGCGCGCCAGCCACTTGAGCTGCTGACGCTCCAGCGGCGCGGTCTCGCGGACATAGCGCAGATGGAAGACAATGGCCGCGATCACGTAATACAGCGACATGTAGCCGAAACCGATCTGGTCGAGGCGATGATTCAGGATGCCAGTGGCCGACCACCGCGCGATCGCCCAGACCTGGAGAGCGGCCAACAGAGCTCCGGGCACGTACAACAGGACGGCAAAGACTTTATGGCGCAGCCGGGCCTTGTCTTCCGCAGTGGCGGCTCCGGTAAAGCTGACGGCGAAATGCAGAAACAGCGCCGGCTGCAGCATGTTCGCGATCAGGTTCCCCCAGTAGATAATCCGGTCCATGAGGCCGGGATTGCCGGTCCAGCGGAACGAGTACAGGACGAAAGAGACCAGACAGAAAACGTAGAAGTGGGTCGACTTTGGGGCGGTCCAGCGGCGCAGCAGGACATACAGCCCGATGGCCAGGTAGACCAGCGCGATCAACCGCTCGCCGTAGTTCTTGCTGCGATCTTCGGGCTCGAGGATGACCTGAATGGGAAAGTTGGAAGAGGTGGCGCGACCTGATTCGGAACGATGAATGGAGTAGGTGGCAGCGTTCCAGCTCCCGGTGCGGTACATCGCCTTCACCTGCTCTGCGACCCTTGGCGTGGGGCTGCCGTTGACCGCGCGAAGTTCGTCCCCCTCTCGAATACCGTATCGGTAGCCTGCGGAATCCTGGGGCACGCGATCGGCCCGGAGACCGCTGCCTGCCTCTGTCCAGGTAATGCCGTCGGTTGGGAACTCCGTACTGAGCTCGTCTGAAAAGTTAAAGCCGGAAAAAACGCAGGCTCCCAACGTCGCAATGGAAAGTGCGAGCGCCAGTATCCGAGTCTTGAGGGCGTTCCTCATGATCTATACACGAGACTAATCAGTGCTGAATTCCGTGCCGACCGAGAAAACAGACGGAGCCGCATGGATGGCGAGCAAGCAAATGGCCAAAACATTAAAGACTGGGAAGTGCAGAATAGGCGAGCGTCAGCCTTCCTTTCTCTACGGATAATCATAAATACTTCCGTTTTGTGGAGAATGGGTTATAACCAATCTGTTGGTTCTCTAGTCGAGATTTCCCTGCCCAGGCCCGGAACGGGCGCCAAGTTATGATGAGGAGCGAATGGCCACCAGCTCGCAAATGCCCGGCAACTTCAATGAATTTCTAGGGAACTCGGTCGCTGTCGAGTCACTGCGCACAGCGATCGCGGCCGGACGGCTGCCCCATTCATTGATTCTGGCCGGTCCTGCAGGAGCGGGAAAGTACACCTTGGCTCTCATGCTGACGATGGCAGTCGAGTGCCAGCGCCAGCCTCGAGACCTCTGGTCGAATGGCCAGGTTCTCGCGAGCTACTGCGGAAGTTGCACAAACTGCACCCGGATAGCGGCAGCGGCCGACCTGGAAGCGCAGGTGGAGGCTGCAGTGGCTGCTCGGGAAGAGCTGCGGGAGACGGATCGCAAGGAAACGCGGGTATTGATCCAGCCGCACCCGGATGTGCTGATCCTCCCCCCCGATCCGCCGCAACTGTTGATTAAACTGGGGCAGGTACGCACGATGATCCAGAGGGCGCAGTATCTGCCGGCGGAGGCGCCGCGGCGGATCTTCATTCTGACCGCCTCGACGATGATGAAAGAGGCAGCAAACTCGCTGCTGAAGGTGCTGGAGGAGCCGCCGGAGACAGTTCACATTATTCTGCTGGCGGAAAATCCGGGAGAACTGCTGCCAACGATCCGCTCTCGGTGCGCAGTGGTGAGACTCGGTGCGCTACCGGTAGAGGAGATCGAAATGGTGCTGGCGGACCGCAGGCCGGAGGTGCTGCCACAGCAACGGGCCCTGATCGCCCGGCTATCGCAGGGAGCTGCGGGACGTGCGCTCTCGTTCGATCTGGAGAGCTACATTGCAGCCCGTGCAGACGCCATGCTGTTCCTGCGCAATGCCGCAGGAGCGGTCCAGGATGGATCGATGGCGCGCGGGGAGGCGGGCCATTCGGCTCTGTTCCGCATGACTGAGACCTACCGCGCTGGGGCCGAGGGCCAGCAGAAGACCGCTGCCATGCTGCGGGCATTGGCACTACTGCTCGAGGATATGCTGTTGATCGGCGCCGGCACCCCGGAGTTGCTACGCAACACGGATCTGCGTGCGGAACTGACGAAGCTGTCGCAGGCACTTCCGTTCGCATGGATCGAGCAGGCCGCGCAGGGACTGGACCAGGTGTACTCGGGGATGCGGCGCAATCTGCTGCGGTCGCTCTCTCTGGACGCATTTGCCGGGCAGATTGCCGCCGTGGCGGCGGGCTAGGCTTAGGTCCGGGAGGACTTCTCTAACCGCTCGCGCAGGGCATCGGCCAGCGGGCCCTCGGCGGTTGGGACCGGGCAGACGATCACGTTAACGCCGCGATCATCCAACAGCCGAAAACCAAAGTAGAGCAAGCGCGCCAGCACATGGGGACTTTCCCACGGGCCCCAGCGAAAACTGACGCCAGCAGGGCCGGGGTCCCATCCATCGGGCAGCATGACGCCGACCTCTGCCGGTGGAAACTTTGCCACTTCAGCCAGCAGCTCGCGCTGATCGTTCACCCGCACTATGCGCGCGTTGGGCGCATAGTGGCGCATGCCCATTCCAGGCGACGGAAGGGCTTGCGGCTCTACCGAACTCTGCTCGCTGGCATGTGTGGTCTCGACCTCACCTCCGATGACGCCCGAAATCATGGCAGCGGAAACCGCACCTGGGCGGTAAATGACGCGGGCTTTCAGGTCGAAGACGGTGGATTCAAGGCCCACCGTCGTTTGTCCTCCATCAAGCACCGCGTCGATCCTTCCATCGAGGTCGGCGAGCACGTGAGACGCGGTCGTAGGGCTGGGCCGTGAGAAGCGGTTGGCACTCGGAGCAGCGACCGGAATGCCTGCGCGGCGGATAAGATCCAGCGCGACAGGATGGGATGGCATGCGCACTCCGACCAGAGGACGGCCGGCGGTGACGCCATCGGGCACCACACCGCTGCGCGGCAGCAGCATAGTCAGCGGTCCAGGCCAGAAGGCAGCGGCCAAGGCATTCACCTGAGGTTTCAGCTCATCGCTGAGGACCGCCACCTGCTCCAGCATGGCTTTGTCGGAGATGTGCACGATGAGCGGGTCCCACCCGGGCCGCTCCTTGGCTGCGAAAATTTTGGCCACTGCCTCAAGATCGAGTGCGTTTGCTCCCAGCCCGTACACGGTTTCCGTGGGAAATGCCACGGTTCCACCCGAGCGCAGCAGTTCTGCCGCTCGAGCTATTCCGACGGAGGCCAGAATGCCCTCTCCCTTGAGCCGCTCGGTTTTCACGGCCTGCCTTTCTCCTGCGCCAAGCCCTGCCCTGAATGCACGTTCATCGTTTGTACTCTCGCCGTATACTCATCGCATGCAAAATGCCGAGATTGAGCTCAAGTTTCCCATCGACGATCTCTCCCGGCTTCAGTCCCGACTTCCTCACCTCGGCTTCCAGCTCGACACGCCGCGTACTTTCGAACAGAACACACTGTACGACACATCCAGTCGCACGCTGCGCCTCTCGACCCAGATTCTGCGCATTCGACGCTACGGAGAGATCTGGACTGTGACCCACAAGCGACAGCCCGGAAACAGCGGCGAAGAGGCAGATACGCGGTACAAAGTGCGCATCGAAACCGAAACCCGCGTGGAAGACGGTCCTGCGCTGGCAGCAATCTTCGAACAACTCGGCTACCGCGCCGTGTTCCGGTATGAGAAGTTTCGCACGGAGTGGTCTCAGTCGACGCAGTCGATTCAAGGCCCTCTTTTCACGAACCCGGAACTCGGGCCAGAGGTTTCCGAGCTTCCGAAACCCACCCATCTGGTGTTGGATGAGACGCCGATTGGCGACTTCGCCGAACTGGAAGGTCCGCCGCAGTGGATCGATCAGACGCTTGCTGCACTGGGGATCGACCGCGCTACGTGCCTGACGGATAGTTACGGTCGGCTTTTCCTGGACTGGAGGAATCGCACCGGCAGCGCGGCTGAAAACCTGACGTTCGACGAAATCACGTCCACGGCAGGAACGCTGGTGGGTGCCCGTTGAAACGTCGCGGTCCGCAGCTCACATATGACTGCCAATAGCGGGCCGTGGCACGATCACACTGGGGCTAGAAGATCTGGAAGTTGACCTCGACGTTTACCTGCACGGGAACGGGATGACCGTTCTCCATCGCCGGTTTGAAGCGGTACTGGCGCACTGCCTCAAGAGCCTTCTCATCCAGGCCCATGCCGACTCCGCGGAGGATATGTACGTTCTGGGGCATGCCCTTGGTGTCCACTATGAGATTCACGGTGACCACACCCATGAACTTGGCTTTACGCGCCTCTTCGCTGAACTCAGGCTCGACTTTGGAGATCAGTTCGGGGCTCGATACTCCGCCGCCCACACGCCGCAATCCGCCGCCATAATTGCCGCCAGTGCCTGGTCCGAGTCCGGAACCGTTGCCAGAGCCAAGTCCGGATCCACTGCCATTGCCCATCGAAGTGCCGAGTAACGGCGAGTTTGGAACGCCCAGGTTGGGCATGTTGTTGTTCGCCATCTTCAGGTCTTTCTGGACCTCGATGGTAGGCTCCGGCATTTTGATCTTTGGCTGCTCCATAGGAGGAGCCTTGGGCGGGGTGATCTGCTGATCGGCGAACTTGGGGAGGTGGCCCTTAGTCACGGGGGTGGGCCCGCGCTGACCACCGCCGCCACCCATCCGGTCCTGCAGCTTGGGCATTTCCGGCGGAGGGGTGAGGTTCGTCATGATGGCCGACTTTGCCTGCGAGGCAAACTGGACGTGTTTATTCAGAGCCCAGCCTATGAGCGCAATCAGAATGGCATAGATGACGAAGGAAGCCGTCGTCGCACGCGGGTCCTGCCTTGTTTTCATCCGGTCCGGCACCGGAATCGGCTTGGACTCAAGGACCAGCGGGGGAAGCTTCACTGGGAAGAAGACGTCACGGATGCTGCTGACCAGCGAGGCGAAAGTGCCCTCTTCCTGCATCAGCATCCCGCCCTCGCTGAGCGAGGAATCCACACCGGCCTTCAATGCTGGGGCTGGCTTGACCTGCTCATCCCTCGGCACTATCTCAAAACTTGACAAGATGGTATGCCTCACCGGCAGGGGTGGGCCCGAAGCCTCTCTGCCTCTTCTCGAATCTCACGCGCCGAGTACTTCGGCCGCATTGCCGGTCTTTGCCGGTCTCTTCCATGCTGCGCGCGGGTTCTGGCCCCACGACACATTCTACAAAAGATTCCGCCGCCTTCGGCCTCCTGTCTCTTTGACGCATCATCCTATATGGAAGTCTCTCCCGGAATTCGATTCCAAACCTTCAGCGAATTGTTTTTTCTTTGCCATAGGACGTTGCTATTAGAAACGCTGCCGGGCGGCCGTTAGTTCCAGCAAATGCCGGGTTCCACCTCTCGCGGTCCATTAGAACAGCTTCCTCGGCGCGCTGAGGCGCTGTGCTCCGCTGCCCGGCTCGGATTTCCCACCTGCAAAGCGACAGACCCTTGCACCGGTGGCCTATACAATAAATCCTTGGGCCGCCCAAGCTGCGGTTCCATGCCTTGTCCAGGCCCTTGCCGGCCGGCCGCACCACTCGCTCACTGAGGAACGAATGCCCGAAGCGCCCGCAATCAAGTCTGCCGCCCTCAAGGACGACGCAGCCGACCGTAAGCCACTGAAATCCACTCTGAACCTGCCCCAGACCGCGTTCCCGATGAAGGCCGGGCTGCCGGTCAATGAGCCGGCGCGGCTCTCCCAGTGGCAGCAGGAGGACCTCTACGCAGAGATCCGCGCTGCCCGCTCCGGTAGGCCCCGCTACATCCTGCACGACGGCCCACCCTATGCCAACGGGGCCATCCACCTCGGCCACGCGCTGAACAAGACCCTCAAGGATTTTGTGGTGAAGACACGTACCATGGCTGACTACGATGCGCCTTATGTTCCCGGGTGGGACTGCCATGGGCTGCCGATCGAGATCAAGGTGGACGAGCAGTTGGGCCGCAAGAAGCTGGAGATGGACCCGGTCGAGGTGCGCCGCGCCTGCCGGGAATATGCCCAGAAGTACCTTGATTTGCAGCGCTCTCAATTTATCCGGATGGGCATCTTCGGCCGCTGGGATCGCCCATACTCCACCATGGACCCGGAGTACGAGGCACGGATTGCCGAGACCTTCTTCCATTTCTTTGAGAACGGCTTCGTCTACAAGGGGCTGAAACCGGTCTCCTGGTGCATCCACGACAAGACGGCGCTGGCTGAGGCGGAGGTGGAGTACGAACAGCACACCAGTCCTTCGGTATACGTCAGATACAAGCTGACCAGCGATCCAGCCCTGATCGATCCGCGGCTGGCCGGCAAGCAGGTGTACACGATTATCTGGACGACCACACCCTGGACGCTTCCCGCCTCGCTGGCGGTGGCCTTCCACCCCGAGTTGGAGTACGTTGCGCTGAATACAGAATCCGGCGTGTATGTAGTGGCACAGGCGCTCCTGTCGGAGGTGATCACACACTGCCGCCTGATGTCGGCGGCCAATACGGGCGAACCTGCCACGCAGTCCGACGTTCTGGCGCTCTTCAAGGGAACGCAGCTCGACGGCGTCACCTTTCAGCACCCTTTTCTGAACCGCACCGTTTTGGGAACCAATGCAGAGTATGTGACCGCCGACACCGGCACCGGCGCTGTGCACACCGCGCCCGCCCATGGCGTGGATGACTTCGCAACAGGCAAACGCTACAACCTGCCGGAGGTCCAGTATGTGGATGATGCCGGTCGGCAGATGCACACGGAGCGCTTTGGAGGTGAGGAGCCGCAGCCCTACGAAGGACTGAACGTCTTCAAGTCGAATCCCGTGATTGTGGAGCTGCTGAAGCAGCGTGGTGCGCTGCTGGGCGAGGGGAAACTGGAGCACTCCTACCCGCACTGCTGGCGCTGCCATAACCCGGTGATCACGCGGGCTACCGAGCAGTGGTTCATCGCGATGGAGACGCCGATGACCACACCCGATGGCGGGGAGACCACGTTTCGTCAGCGAGCGCTGGAAGAGATCAGGCGCGTGACCTGGGATCCAGCGTGGGGACAGGAACGCATCACGAACATGGTCGCGACCCGACCGGACTGGTGCATCTCACGGCAGCGCGTGTGGGGCGTCCCAATTGCAGTCTTCCTCTGCCGCAAATGCGGAGAGCCTCTGAAGGATCCGGAGATCAACAAGCGGGTTGTAGAGCTCTTCATGCGCGAATCCGCCGATGCTTGGTACATCCATACACCGGAGCAGCTGCTGCCGCAGGGGACCACCTGCAGAAGCTGCGGGCACGCCGAGTTCCGCAAGGAGATGGACATCCTCGACGTATGGTTCGAGTCGGGCGCCAGCTCCCATGCCGTGCTCGACTTCGACAAGGACACGCAGCAGGCGCCGGGCGATCCGGATCCGCGCGCCGATCTGTATGCCGAAGGCGGCGACCAGCATCGCGGATGGTTCATGTCTTCCCTGCTGTGCGGAATCGGCATACACAATCGCGCACCATTCAAGGAGGTCGCCACTTACGGATGGACGCTGGACGAGCAGGGGCGCGCGCTATCGAAGTCCCTGGGAAACTTTATCGATCCGGTGCAGGTGATGGATCAGCTGGGCGGCGACATCGTCCGCCTCTGGGTAGCTTCTGTCGACTTTCGCGAAGATGTTGTCGCCAGCCTGCCGCTGCTGAAGCGGTTGGCGGAAGAGATCTACCGGAAGCTGCGTAACACCTTCCGCTTCCTGCTGGGGAGCCTGCGCGAGCTGGATCCCGCGACCGGCGAGATGCACGATTTCGACCCGCGTCCGATGAGCGAGGGAGGAGACGCGGTGGCCTTCGACCAGATGCAGCCGATCGACCGGTACATCCTGTCGCGAGCAGCGGAGCTGACGGGAAAAATCACCAGGGCATACGAGGAGATGGAGTTTCATCGCGTCTACCACCTGCTGAACGAGTTCTGTAACTCGGAGCTTTCGGCGTTCTATCTGGACGTCCTGAAAGACCGACTCTACACGTATCCGGTGAAGTTCAAGGTGGGCAATGAGACGCAGCGCGAACTCTATATGGCAAGGAGGAGCGCACAGACGGCGATCTATAAGATCACGGACGCGCTGGCTCGGCTGACGGCTCCAATACTGACCTTCACGGCGGATGAAGTCTGGCAGAACATTCCGGGGAAACAAGGCAGCGTACACCTCCAGCTGTTTCCCAAGCCGGAAGAGCTGGCTTCCCCAGAAAGAGCCGGTCTGATCTTAGACTGGGAGAAGCTGCTCGCTTTGCGAACCGAGGTGCTCGCCAAGCTTGAGAGCCTTCGCGCCGAAAAGGTAATCGGCAAGGCGCTGGAAGCGGTTGTCGATATTCCGGTGGCAACCGGGTCGGAGACCTCGGCTGTAGTGCGATATAAACAGTCTCTTCCCGAGCTCTTCAACGTCTCCGAGGTGGAGCTCATCGGCGGCTCCGCCGCATCAGAGATCGAAGTCCGGCACTCGGAGGAGTCCAAGTGCGATCGATGCTGGCGCTACACAGATGATGTCGGCTCAGACGTCGACTACCCCACTGTGTGTGCGCGCTGCAGTGAAGCCCTGGACTCCATCGACTTTCCACCTTATGCGGCTGCGACGAGCAACTGAGAAATTGATAACGAGAACTCGCAACCATGTCTTGGACCACCATGCCTGAAAACGAAGCACCCGCACCGGGAACTCCTGCAATCGCTCCAAGGGACCGACGCCCATTGTTGTTCCTGATCTCCGCGTTGGTGATCGTGGCCGACCGCCTGAGCAAGGTGTGGATCGTCGCCCACATCCGTCCGGGATACAGCATTCCGGTGATCCCGGGGTTCTTCCGGCTCTCCCACGTGCTGAACACGGGGGCGGCCTTTTCCATGATGGAAAACTGGCGGCCGGACTACGTTCGCATCGGCCTCATCAGCTTCTCGCTCATTGCTGCCGTGCTGGTGTTTGTGCTGCTCTGGAATGTAGGCCGGGGATTCTCTTTCACCTCAGTGGCATTGGCGCTGATCCTCGGTGGGGCTCTTGCAAACCTTTATGATCGCATTGTGCTACACCACGTAGTGGACTTCTTGGCGGTGAATCTTTATCACTACCACTGGCCGGACTTCAACGTAGCGGACTCCTGCATCGTGATCGGCGCTTGCCTTCTGCTAGTGGAAATCTTTCAGCCCGAGAAGCCCGAGGCCTGAATCACGCTGCTGCAAACGTATGGCTGGCAAAGCCTACCGTGCCCTTATCGCTTTACCCACTGCCTCCACCGATTTCCCCAGCGCGTGCGTCGTCTTGCGATAGCTCGTTCCTAGGGCGCCGCCCGTAGATTCGCCCGCAACCGAGATGGCATCGCTCGTCGACTCTGTGGCCTTCCCCAGCGATTCCGTAGTCTCGGAACCGCCCTTGCCAATCGCACCTTCGGTCGCGGCGCTGATCCCGATCACCCCTTGCATCGGGTGCCGCCCGGGATGAAACCAGGCAATCTCTGTTTCCGGCAGCTGCTCGAGCCTCATGATAGGCTCCCCTGGAAAGTTGCTCTGCTGCATCTTCTGAGTAAGCATCCATCCCTGCGCCCGCACGAATTCCGCGCCGTTCATCGAATGTCCCACTTCGCCGAGGTTCACCACGCGCTCAATGCTCAGCGGCATCATCTGCACACACCTGTCAGCTCCGCAGCCGGCACTGCACAATCTGGCATCCAGGTACGAGGCATGTTTATCGGGCGACACCCACACGCTTGCGCCCTTACTCTCCGCATGCAGCGTCGAGGCACGCGCAATCTGGCTCACATCGCACACAGTCTGCTCGTGCGCAGCCGCGTACCAGTACAGCGCCTTCCACTTCTCACCAGAAGCACGGACAAGGACCGCCACATGCTCCGCATCCAACGGATGCCCATGAGGGCCGCAGTCGTAACTCCAAAGGTGATAGAAGTGCAGCTCCACTTCACGGGCGCCGGACGCCGTGCGAACCGGGAACGCCTGGCCGTAGATTGTCCCGTTCTCTGCCTGAACTCGTGCCAGCTTCAAATTCGGCGCGAACTCTGCAGGCTGGACCGCACAATCATGCGCTCCGATCTTGAATGCCGGAACGAACTGCTCGAGCAGGCGCTGCTCGAGCGCATCGCTCAGACCATCCCCGTCCGAATCCACTGAAGCCGTTTGCGCCCTGCTACCCGCACACAGCGCGATAGGGAACACCAGCGCCCATCTCAAGTACATCCTTCAATTCTAGGCGCGGCTCTGCCCGCAGCGATGCGGTGGGCTAATCTTTAACATTCAATAAATCGCCTACAACTATGATTGGCCGTGGCTTATTAGTATTACTAGGCGACTGAGCTTGTCAGCGTATTCCCGATCTGGTTGAAGGTGTTGGAAATCGAGGTCTTCGCCCCTCGCAGTCCGGCTAAAACTCCGAGCCCGATCAGCGATGCCATGAGCCCATATTCGATGAGGTCCTGCCCACGCTCATCGGTCGCGAGTTGTATGAACTGCTGCTTATATCGCTCCATAGCGTTCTCGCGCTCCTCTCCAGGCGCACTTCCAAAGCTAACGCGGGCGGGGGAGCGCCTCCATTCCCTATTTGGGGGATGCATCCTCGCGCGCGCGTGAGTTCTGAATCGATGCGGTTCGACAGCCGGCTTGTACTAGCTGAAAATAGAGGATGGCTATGTCTGACCAATCGCTCGAATTAATGGACCCGAGCCCTGCCGCTCCTGCGCCGGAGCAGGCGGCGATGAGCCACATCGTGATCCGCGGCGCGCGCACGCACAACCTGAAATCCATCGACGTCGACATCCCTCACAATGCGCTTACGGTAGTCTCCGGCGTCAGCGGTTCGGGCAAATCGTCGCTGGCGTTCGATACGGTGTACGCGGAAGGTCAGCGCCGCTACGTAGAGTCGCTCTCCGCCTATGCGCGCCAGTTCCTGGAGCGGCTTGAAAAGCCTGATGTGGACCACATCGATGGCCTGGCCCCGGCGATCGCAATCAAGCAAAAGAACCAGACGCGCAATCCCCGTTCCACCGTCGCCACGGCGACGGAGATCTACGACTATCTGCGCCTGCTTTACGCCCGATGCGGAACAGTGACCTGCCTGCACTGCGGAGGCGTCGTACGGCGCGATACGGTGGACGAGATTGCCGCCGCGCTGCTCGCCCTGCCGGAAGGAACCCGGACCTACGCGCTCTTTCCTATCGTTCGCACCGAAGTCAAATTTGAACCACTGCGGGCCGCCTCAAACGACGTTGAGGCGGAGCCTACGCCCCCAGTGAAGAAGGTGCGGAAAAAGATCGCGGGGAAGACGCCGGTCGAACCTGCGTTTGACCTGACGGCCACGTTGAAGGAACGGCTGGGGGAGCTACGCCGCCGGGGGTACAACCGCCTGTATCAGGCCGCGCCCGGCTCAGAGGACGCCCGGCTGGGAAAACTGGTTGAGTTCTCCACCCCGGAGTCGCTGCTGGAGCTGGACTTCTCGCGGCCCATCTTCGCATTGATCGATCGTCTAGCACTTTCGAGTGAGGTTCGATCCCGCATTGTGGACGCGATAGAAACCGGCTACCGCGAAGCCGGTGAAGTCCAGTTCCTGACGGTGCCCCGAGAGGAGGCGGAGGGCAGCCAGCATTTCCGCTACTCTGCGGCCTTCGAGTGCTCCACCTGCCATCGTGCCTATCGCGAGCCGGAGCCCAGGCTGTTCTCCTTCAACAACCCGTATGGGGCATGTCCGCGCTGTCAGGGATTCGGCAACACCATCGACTTCGATCCCAACTTAATCATCCCGGACCGCAGCCGCACGTTGCAGCAGGGTGCGATTGCGCCTTGGACGACGAGCAAGTACCGCGTGCATCACGGCGAGATGATTCGCTTTGCGAAGGGAGCAGGGATTCCGGTGGACGTGCCGTACTACGACCTGACGCCGAAGCAGCAGGACCTGCTCTGGGACGGCAGCGGTCTATACCCGGGAATTCGCGGCTTTTTCGCCGCGCTCGACCGCAAGAAGTACAAGCTTCACGTCCGTGTCTTCCTCTCAAAGTACCGGGGATATGCATTGTGTCCGGACTGCCGAGGACAGCGGCTGCGGGCCGAGGCCAGGGCGGTGCTGATCGCCGCGGGCAAGGAACCGCCGAAGAATATCTGCGAGGTTTCGGCCCTCACTATCTCCGCAGCACGCGACTTCTTCGCCACACTCAGCCTGACGCCGGCGCAGGAGGAGATCGCCGGCAAAGTGCTCGAAGAAGTTCGCCAGCGCATTCGCTTCCTGCATGAGGTTGGGCTGGATTACCTGACATTGGACCGGCTGAGTTCGACTCTGTCTGGCGGAGAGTCGCAGCGCATTCAACTGGCGACTTCGCTGGGATCGCGCCTCGTAGGAGCGCTGTACGTTCTCGACGAGCCGTCCATCGGACTGCACACACGTGACACCGAAAAGCTGATCCGCATTCTGCAGTCGTTGCGCGACCTGGGCAACACCATCCTGGTGGTGGAGCATGACCCTGACGTAATCCGAACCGCCGATCATCTGCTCGATCTGGGCCCTGGGGCCGGCGAGCTGGGCGGCCAGTTACTTGCTTCCGGCACGGTGCCGGAGGTGACGCTGAATCCACGGTCGATCACCGGCAAGTACCTCTCCGGCCGCCTGAATATTCCGGTTCCGAAGCAGCGTCGCGAACCCGGCCGCGAGAAGCTGGTGCTGACAGGAGCGCGCATTCACAACCTGCGTGGAATCGACGTAGAGATCCCGCTGGGATTGCTTTGCTGCGTAACCGGCGTGAGCGGGTCCGGAAAGTCGACCCTGATCCACCAGGTGCTCTACCGGGCGCTGTCGCAATCCCTGAACCGGGAGCCGGGTTCCAGTGAGCCGGAGCCGACGCACCTGTTCCGCACTTTAAGCGGGGTGCAGTACCTGAATGATGTGGTGCTGGTGGATCAATCGCCGATTGGCCGGACGCCGCGGTCCAACCCAGTCACGTACATCAAGGCATTTGATGAAATCCGGGCGCTGTTCGCGGCCCAGCCGGACGCCAAGCGCAAGGGCTTCAGCGCCGGAAGCTTCTCTTTCAACGTGCCCGGAGGCCGCTGCGATGTATGCGAAGGCGATGGCACGGTAACGGTGGAGATGCAGTTCCTTGCCGATGTGGAGCTGCCGTGTGAGGAGTGCGGTGGAACGCGTTTCAAGGCCTCAATTCTGGACATCAAGTACAAGGGGCGCAATGTGCATGACGTACTGAACATGACGGTGAAGGAGGCGCTAAGCTACTTTGCCGGGCACCCGAAGATCGTGGACAAGTTGTACGTTCTCGATGAGGTGGGGCTGGGTTATGTACGGCTGGGCCAATCCGCGACGACTCTCTCTGGCGGTGAAGCACAGCGCGTGAAGCTCGCGTCGCACCTGGCCACGGCTCGTTCTGCGGGTTCGCGTTCGGGAAGCAACGAGCAGGCGTCGAGGGCACGGTCGCGCACGCTCTACATCTTGGATGAGCCGACTACAGGCCTGCACTTCGACGATGTGCAGAAGCTGCTCGCCGCGTTTCGCAAGCTGATCGAGGGCGGCGGCTCGCTGCTGGTGATTGAGCACAACCTGGACGTGGTCAAATCGGCGGACTGGATCATCGATATGGGCCCGGAGGGCGGCAGCGCGGGCGGTGAGGTGGTTGGCATCGGCACGCCGGAAGAGATCGCCGCCAATGACCGCTCCCATACCGGTCGATATCTGGCGGCGGTGCTTCGCTGAGGACGGTGTCCGAGCTCCACATATGAGGCAGACCTGGCGGTAAACGAGACCACAGCCACCCCCTCAAATTGTCAACCCAGCGCCGCACGGATAGTATGCAGAGGACGTTGTGGGACGCTCCATTCAAGACAGCTGCAAGCGCGCAATCAGCGTCCGGCGCATCCAACGCGGACAACCTCCGCGCAACGACGCACCAGAGGAGTAGAAGCTCACCCGCCGCGGAGCTCTCTTATGTCAAGCCGCATTGAAGGCATCCCGGCTCCTCAGGGCGTCGAGGCGGTCGAGAGCTCGAACATCCGCTGGTTTGTATGCGCGCTTCTGTTTGCCGCGACCACCATCAACTACATGGACCGGTCGGTCTTCTCGAACATTGAGCCGCTGCTACATGGCGTTCCCTTCATGGGCTGGAATCCGGCGGCAGACAAGTTCCATCAGCCGGTGTTCGACAACAATTTCGGCAATGTGCTGATCTGTTTTCAGCTTGCATACGGAGTGGGCTTCCTTTTCGCCGGGCGCGTCATAGACCGGATTGGGACGAAGGCCGGGTATGCCCTGGCCGTCGGCATCTGGTGCCTTTCCTCCCTCAGCCACTCTCTAGTGACATCAGTTGCCGGGTTCTGCCTTGCGCGTATCTTCCTCGGCCTTGGCGAGTGCGGCAACTTCCCAGCCGCAATCAAGGCCGTTTCAGAGTGGTTCCCAACCCGGGAACGCGCAAAGGCAGTCGGCATCTTCAACTCAGGTGCAAATGTCTCGTTCTTCCTCACGCTCCCGCTGATCAACTATGTGACCTCGCACTCACGGCTCGGCTGGCGCGCTTCGTTTCTATCCACCGGCTTCCTCGGCCTCATCTGGCTGACTGTCTGGCTCATTTTTCCGTATAACAGGCTGCGCCGTGGTGCGACCCAGACTCAGGCGCAACTGGCGCCCGTCGTAAGCCAGAAGCAGCCGTTGCGAAGCATTCTGAAGAATCGCGGCACGTACGCCTTCGCGCTTGGTAAGGGGCTGACGGATGGCGTCTGGTGGTTTTACCTTTTCTATCTTCCGATGTTCCTCAACCGGGCTTACGGCAAGAGTACTTCCCAGGCTTACGTCTACATCCTGGCGGTGTACGTTATCTCGTCGTTCGGTTCCGTGCTGGGGGGTGCGCTCTCCGGCTGGCGCATGAGCCGGGGGCACTCTCTCAATGACGGCCGCAAATTTGCGATGTTTTTAATGGCGCTTCTGGTGCTCCCACTGGTCTTTGTGCCGCACATGGGAACGCTGTTCCCCGCTAATCCCTGGCCGGCAACGCTGCTAATCGCGCTGGCTGCCGCCGCGCATCAGGGATGGTCGGCGAATCTTTTCTCAACGCCGTCGGACATGTTTCCCTCCTCCGCGGTGTCGACTGTGGTTGGGATCGGCGGGGCGGCGGGGTCGGCAGGCGGCGCGGCGTTCACCTGGATCGTGAAGCATAACCTCTCCACGCATCCGCTGATGATCTTTGCCATCTCCGCCGGGGTGTATCTGGTCGCTCTCGCATTCATTCATCTTCTGGTTCCGCAACTTGGAGCCAAGCGGCCGGAAGAGCAGCGTGCCTGAAGCGCGGCAGAGCAGCAGACGCGCCGCAGGGTTTTCATAGCTTCAGAACGATACGTCGCGGGCTCACCCGGTCGAACCTTGGTAAACTGACGTTTCCAAGCCAATGCCTGATTCCTCGAAGAATTTCTACGTCACAACTCCGATCTATTACGTCAACGCGCGGCCGCACATCGGGCATGCCTATTCGACTATCGTTGCCGACGTACTGGCCCGACGGCACCGCATGCTGGGACAGGACACTTTTTTCCTGACCGGCACGGACGAACACGGGCAGAAGGTGCAGCGCTCAGCAGAATCGGCACGGATTCCGCCGCAACAATTTGCTGACCAGGTCTCAGCCAGCTTTCGAAGCCTCTGGGATCGCATGAGCATTACGTACGACGACTACATTCGTACCACCGACGAGCGTCACAAGCACGGAGTGCAGAAGCTGTGGAAGGTACTTGCGGAGAATGGCGACATCTATTTGAGCTCGTACACGGGCCAGTACTGCGTCTCCGACGAGGCATTTGTCGATGTGCCGGTGGGTGCGCCCTGTCCGGAGTGCGGTCGCATCACAGAGACGATTACGGAAGAGAACTACTTTTTCAAACTGTCGGCTTATCAGGACAAGCTGATTGAGCTGATCGAGAGCGGCAAGCTGCACATCCAGCCGGAAACCGTACGCAATGAGGTGCTGAGCTTCATTCGCAGCGGGCTCAAGGATCTCTCGATCTCGCGCACGACTTTTGACTGGGGTATCCCGGTTCCGGGAAATCCGAAGCATGTGATTTACGTGTGGCTGGATGCGTTGGCGAACTACATCACGGCGATTGGCTATGGATCGGATGATCCCGCCGAGCAGGCGAAATTTGCGCGGTACTGGCCTGCGGAAGTCCACCTGGTGGGCAAAGAGATCACGCGGTTTCACTGCGTATATTGGCCCGCCTTCCTGATGGCGGCTGGGCTGCCGGTGCAGCGATCCGTTGTCGCAAACGGCTGGCTGCTGTTCGAAAAATCCAAGATGTCTAAATCGCGCGGGAACGTGGTGCGAACGGAGACGATTCTGGATGCCTTCGGCGAACACTACCGCGCTAGCCTTGTCAAAGCTGGGCAATCCGAGCCGGACAGACGTGACGGCGACCTCTTCGCCGCCGACGTGCTGCGTTACTTCCTGCTGCGCGAAATTCCCTTTGGGCAGGACGGCAGCTTCAGCTTCGATGCGCTGATCACTCGCTATAACGCAGACCTCGCGAATGGATATGGAAACCTGGTGAGCCGGGTCCTCAAACTGATCGAAGGGCTGGGCGAAGTTCCCGAGCCGGCCGTAGAGCAAACCGCGACAGTTCATGAAGCCACGCAGCAGACCATCGCTTCGGTGGATAAGGCCTTTTCTGAGTACCGGCTTACGACAGCCGCAACGGAGATTGCAGGGCTGATCGCCACGGTCGACGGCATGTTGACCTCGGTGGCGCCCTGGAAACTGCTGAAATCGGGCGAAGCCGCGGACCGGCAGCGTGCGGCAACGGCGCTCTATACGGCGGCCGAGGCCCTCCGTCTCATTACTGCCCTGCTCTACGCGATCATGCCGCACACGACAGCCAAGGTGTGGGCGCAACTCGGCCTTGGATCGATCGAGGATGCAGCACGCCAAGGTGAGTTGAAGAATCTCGCCTGGGGTGGCCTGACACCAGGAACGAAGCTCGGAGCGCTTGCACCGATCTTTCCACGAGCAGAGAAAGGACTTGCAGAGACGATGAGCGATATGGAACAGAGCAGCGGTGGTGCGCCGCCCAGTACTGAGCAAGTGCAGAGCAATGCCGCGCCGCTTCCGGCGGCCCCGGACGGGCAAGCTGCGCCGGTGGAGACAGGCGCCAATCCTCCGCTCGCCCCACAGATCACCATTGACGATTTCGCCAAAGTTGACCTGAGGGTCGCAAGAGTCATTGCTGCCGAGAGAATTCCGAAGGCAGACAAACTGCTGCGCCTCGAGGTGGATCTTGGCTTCGAGAAGCGGCAGATTCTGGCCGGAATTGCGGAGCACTATGCTCCTGAGGCACTGATCGGCCGCAAGGTGATCATTGTGGCAAACCTGGCGCCCAGAAAAATGCGCGGGCTGGAATCGAATGGCATGGTCGTCGCCGCCAGCATTGGGCCGGATGGGGCTCCGGTGCTCGCGGGCTTTTCCGAGGACGTGGAGCTCGGGGCGCGGCTGAAGTGACGACAATCACCGCAAGGTGCTGAATCATTGAGTGATACTCCGTCGCAGGCATATACAGCGCATTTGCCGTATGATAAAAAGGACTAAGTTGGTCTGATATGCCGGAGACAAAGGTGACACTCCTCAGCGATGCTCGTGTACATGATGCCGGAGTTGTGCAGACGGTGAACCTCGCGGAGGAGGTGAGTCACTACCTTGCGCATCTGGGGTTCTTGCCCGGTACTCGGGTCGAGGTGCTCAGGCGTGCTCCTGCGGGGGACCCGACTGTGTATCGGGTGGACAATGTGGAGGTTGCATTGCGGCGCGATACTGCTCGGCACATCACGTTGAAGCTGGAGCATGGAGTAGGCGAATGAGCTGCCATGCACCGGTTCTAGAGCAAATTGAGGAGAATCCGAAGACCGCGAGCACAGCCTCGCGGTTGCGCACCGTGGCTCTGGTAGGTCCGCCGAATTCCGGGAAGTCCACTCTGTTCAATCGGCTCACGGGCATGCGGCAGAAGGTCGCGAACTATCCCGGAGTAACAGTAGAGCACCATTCCGGACGCATGAAGAGCATCGGCCGGTCCGATCTGACGCTGATCGACCTTCCGGGAATTTACAGTCTTTCGACGTACTCCGAAGACGCCCGGGTCGCGGTCGAAGTGCTGACCGGCAAAATGCCCGGCGTGCCCCGGCCGGATTGCGTTTTGCTGGTGCTCGATGCAACCCACATGAACCGTCAGCTGATGCTGGCCGCTCCGGTTTTTTCCATCGGCCTGCCTACGCTGGTGCTGTTGAACATGAGTGACCAGCTGGAGTTGCGCGGCGGCAAAATCGATACACTGGCGCTGGCCCGCGAGCTCGGTCATCCCGTCGCCCTAATCAGCGCCGCAAAGGATATTGGTCTAGAGGTGGTTCCGGACTTCCTGGTGCAGGCAGACGGAACTCTGAATACCAAGCTTCGGCCGGTGCAACTCCCGGTTTTGCAGAGTCCGGCGGCTTGCCGCGCGTGGGCCTCCCAGGTGACTACCCGGACGGGCTACCAGTCGCCTGCGGTCTCACGCTGGACGCAGCGGCTGGACTCCATCCTTCTGCACCGTGTGGCCGGCCCGTTGATCTTCCTTGCTGTCGTGTTCGCGGTGTTTCAGGTGGTTTTCAGTATTGGCCAGCCGCTGAGCGATGGATTGGGAGCCCTGCTTGACCATGTAGGCGCGGGCTTGGGACAAATGTTGCCGGACAACTGGCTGCGGCTCCTCCTGCTGGACGGCATCTGGAGAGGCGTGACCTCCGTGCTGGTGTTTCTGCCGCAGATTCTGCTGCTGTTCCTCTTTATCGGCGTGCTGGAAGACTCCGGCTATCTCGCGCGGGCGGCGCTGATTGCCGATCGGGTGATGCGTTCCATCGGCCTGAACGGCAAGGCATTCATCCCACTGCTTTCCGCCTATGCTTGCGCGGTTCCAGCGATCATGGCGACGCGCACCATCGAAAACAAGCGGGAGCGGCTCGCCACCATCCTGATCGCGCCGTTTATGACCTGCTCCGCCCGGCTGCCAATCTACACGCTCATCATCGCCGCCTTTGTGCCGCACCGGCTCTTCCTGGGTGGACTGATCGGGCTGCGTGCTCTGGTCATGCTCGGACTCTACGGGCTCGGCTTCTGCGCCGCACTGATTACTGCGCGAATTCTCAACTCCTCGGTGATGAAGGCTTCTCCAGCTCCTTTCATCCTGGAGCTGCCACAGTATCGCTGGCCGACGCTGCAGTCGCTTGGCCTCCGTCTTTATGACCGCGGCAAGCTGTTCCTGAAGAAGGCCGGAACCGTCATCCTCGGCGTCACGTTCCTTGTCTGGAGTCTGAGCGTGATCCCGGTTCGCGGCGGACAGCTTTCTGACCTGTCGACAAGCGTCATCGGCCATCTTGGCCACGGCATTGAGCCTCTGATCCGACCATTGGGCTTCAACTGGAAGATCGGCATCGGCCTCTTGAGTTCGATTGTCGCCCGGGAAGTGATCGTCGGAACTCTGGGCACGTTGTACGGTATGGACCCGGGAACGCACGCGCTCGGTCTCGAGGCTGCCCTGCGGCATGACATCACGGCCGCCGGAGCGATCGCGCTCGTTGTATTCTTCGCCTTCGCCATGCAATGCACCTCGACCCTCGCCGTCGTTCGACGCGAGACCAACAGCTGGAAGTTCCCGGCGCTGCAATTCACGTATATGACTACGGTTGCGTATCTCGCGGCACTGATCACGAACCAGGTGCTCTTGCGGCTGCTGTAGACGCTTCGCTGCGTTCTGCGCGATCACAAGCGTTCATGCCGTTATCATCGGATGTGCGTAGGAGGGATTGGTTCACGTGCCTGCTCTGCTTCGCCCGCCCGGACCCAAGAGTCGCGGGGTTCTCGGCAACTTTCCGCTGGGAGACAAGGACCCGCTTGGCACATACACGCAGTGGGCGCGCAGCTATGGCGACATCTTCCACTACCGCTTCCTCCACCGACACGTCTACTTTCTGAATCATCCGGATCTGATTAAGGACGTGTTGGTCACCCGGGCGCCGAGCTTCCGAAAAGGCGATGCGGTGCGGACGAACCGCCGGATCTTCGGCAATGGTCTGTTAGCCAATGAGGGCGCGTCCTGGCTGGAGCAGCGGCGATTGATCCAGCCGGCCTTCCATCGCACTCGAATCGAGTCCTACGCAGCTACGATGGTGGCGTACACGCAACGCCTGCTGACGGAATGGAGGCCCGGCGAGGTGCGCGACATGCACAGCGACATGATGCGGCTTACGCTGGAGATTGTGTGCCGCGCCTTATTCAACGTAGAGATTGGGGAGGAAGAAGAGCGAATTGCCGACGCGCTGAACACGCTGATGCAACTAGGAACTGGAGGCCGCCTCCTCCTGCCGCCTCTCCTGCGCCGCATACCAACCTCCGCGAACCGCCGCTATGAGAAAGCAACACAGGTGCTGGATGATGTGGTCTATGGTCTGATTCGTGACAAGCAGAGCCATCCAGAGCGCGGGTCCAACGACCTGCTAAGTGCGATGCTGGAGGCACGCTACGACGACGGCAGCGCCATGTCGAACCTGCAGCTTCGGGATGAGGTGATGACTCTTCTGCTGGCGGGTCACGAGACAACCGCTGTGACGCTCTCGTGGATTTGGCTCTTACTGGCCCAGCATCCTGAGGTCGAGCAGAAGTTGCATTCGGAACTAGATAGTGTGCTCGGCGGCCGCGCCCCTGGCGCACAGGACCTGCCAGTGCTGACCTTCACCGACTGTGTGGTCAAAGAAGCCATGCGCCTGTTCCCACCCGCTTGGGCGCTGGTACGAACTGCCATCACGGACATAGACCTGGGGGGATATAGGATTCCAGCGGGTTCTTCGGTCGTGATGAGCCAGTGGGTCATGCATCGCGACCCTCGATTCTACGACGACCCCGAGCTGTTCCGGCCGGAACGCTGGCTGGACGAGCGCTCGAAATTGCTGCCGCGCTTTGCGTACTTCCCTTTTGGCGGAGGGCCGCGCATCTGCATCGGAGCATCGTTTGCCATGACTGAGGCGGTGCTGGTGCTGGCGAGGATTGCCCAACGCTGGCAGATGCATCTAGACGATGCGCCTGCTCCGCGGCCGGTGCCCGGAATCACTTTGAGACCGGCAGGCGGGGTGCACCTCAGAGTGATGCAGCGAGCTTAGCGTTCTCCCCACTTCAGCTTGGACCGCAACACGTCGAAGATTCCGTTCTCCTTGAGTCGCAGCAGACGCACGCGATACTCACTTCGGCGGCAATCCACCTGATCTCCCACGTGCACCGGGACCGCCTCCTGGCCGTCCACCGTCAAATAGGTTTCATTCGGAACTCCGGTCACCTTGAGACTGATTGAGGCCTCGCCCGGGACGACAATGGGCCGGATGGTCAACAGGTGAGGACAGATGGGGGTGACCAGGATCGCGTTGACTGAGGGCATCACGATCGGACCCCCAGCCGCGAGGTTGTACGCCGTAGAGCCCGTTGGGGTCGATAGGATGACGCCGTCCGCACGGAAGGCAGCCACCTGCCGGCCATCGATGGAAATGGCGTAATCTGCCATTCGCGCGATGGAGCCCTTGGCGATCACAACATCGTTTAATGCATCAAAGCTGCGCCGATTCCCCTTGGCGCACGTCAGGTCGGCGCGGATCATACTGCGTAACTCTATGTGGGCGCAGCCCGTACACCAGGCTTCCAGCGTGGCATAAAGTTCCCCAAGCGGCACCTCGGTAAGGAATCCAAGCGAGCCAAGATTCACGCTGAGCAGCGGAACGTCGGCATGGGCCAGCGCACGAGCTGCTGCCAGAAGCGTGCCGTCCCCGCCAAGTACGATCGCGAGGTCCGGCTTGTGTGCCGCCATCTGATCACGCGCGGTGAACTCGATCTCCGCGCCAGTGGACTTCAGATATCCGGCACTCTCCTCATCCATCAGGGCCGTCCAGCCACGCTTCTCCAACCATGCACGCAGTTCTGGCAGGATTGCGGTCAGCTCAGGCTTCTGAGGCTTCGAAAGTATGGCGGCCAGAGGCATTGTTCCAACAGTGTAACGGTTCAGCCTTGGAACAACGCATGCAACAGATATTCGCGATTGCCTTCCGCACCGGTGATGGGCGAGTCGATCACTTCAACCTCTTTGCCGCCGGCAGCAATCACGGACTCCCGCACCCGCTCGATTGCGAGTTGCCGCGCCGCTTCGTGGCGTACGATGCCCCCCTTGCCTACATGCTCGCGTCCGGCTTCGAACTGGGGCTTTACCAAGACGACTGCCTCTCCGCGCCAGGTCCCATTTTCCTCAGCCAGAGCAGCGATCGCGGCAGGAAGGACCAGGGTCGCCGAGATGAATGAGACATCCATAGCCAGAAACGAGACCGGCTCCGCGGCTTTCCTAATCAGTTCTGCCGGGCGCAGTAGCCGCGCGTTGCAACGCTCCAGCAGGGTCACCCGAGAATCGACGCGCAGCTTATGGGCAATCTGTCCATATCCGGTATCCACGGCGAGCACATGTTGTGCGCCTCGCTGCAGCATGCAATCGGTGAAGCCTCCGGTTGAAGCGCCAATATCAATACAGGTCCGCCCCGCCAACTGAATCTTCCAGTGATCGAGTGCGGCTTCCAGCTTGAGGCCGCCGCGACTGACGTATCTCAGGTCTTCTCCCAAAATGCGCAGTACGGCCTCCACATCGATTGCGGTACCCGGCTTTTCAATCCGCTGTTCCGCCACCAGCACCCTGCCTGCCAGAATTAGCGCCTGCGCCCTCTCGCGTGAGCCCACCAGCCCACGCTCCACCATCGCTTTATCCAGCCGGATTTTCATGGTTTGGGCCGGCGCCTCGGCTGCCGTGATTTTCAGGATAAAGTAAACTGTTGCGCACACACGATATCGCTTACAACGTGCATCTTCGCCCCGCCCGGATCTCGATGTCTTCGCGCAGCAGAAATGGATGAACTTTCTCAATGGACCCCGACCGCGAGGCTAAAAAGAAGTCAGAGACGGCATCGCCCGGCCCTGCGTCGGTTCTCACACTCATTGCGTCTGGCGAGCAGCAAGCGATGGGTACGCTCTACGATCAATATTCTGGCCTCGTCTACTCCGTAGCCCTGCGCATCCTGCGCGATCCCAAGGCCGCGGAGGATGTGCTGCACGAAGTTCTGATGCAGATCTGGCGTGCCCCCCAGAGTGCTTCATCCGAAGCCTGTCTCAGTGTTGTCTTGGCTCTCGCCGCTCGAAATCGCGCCGTCAGTCTATTGCGGCGGACCGGCGGAGGAACGGGTGTCGATGAGATTCCTTGTGCTTCAGGAATTAGCTTCGCAGAGGGAGCTCAGCGCGCCGCCGCAGCGGAGAAGACACGCAGCATCCTGACACAGCTTCCGCGTGGGCAGAGCAAGGCGCTCTCCATGGCGTTCTTCGACGGGATGCCCTCCGCAGAGATCGCTGCCGTTACAAGCGAATCTCCTGCTGCGGTGAAGAAGCGCATCCAGACAGCGTTGCTGGCGGTCAGAAAGGCTGCGCTGGCGTGAGCCTTTCCGAAACTGTTCTTGATCGTACAGATGCGAAGGCCCATATTGCACCGGAAGACCTGGTGCTAGCCGCGATGCATCTTCTTCCCTTCAACGAAGCGGAAGCGGTTAAGCGCCACGTGAAAGCGTGCGGCGCCTGCCGCCAGGAAATGGCACGCGTTTGCGTTGATTTAGCCGTTCTGGCGTTCACGTCGAGAGAGGAGAAGCCAAGCCATGCTTCACGGGAACGTCTGCTGGCGCAGGTTGCACTAGAGAAGAAGATCGTTGCTGCACTCAAGCCGGCCGTTGCTACGCCCACGCCAATCGTCGCTGCCCCCACGCCAATCGTCCCTGCCCCCACGCCTGTGGTTGCTGCGCCCAGGGCGGCCGTCGCGCCGTCCGTGCCTGAGCCCGCCTTGCGTCCCTTTGCCGACTTTGGCCGCGGCAGAGGAACCACCCTCCTCGCTGAACCGGAAGAGATACTTCCGCGCCGCGCCGCACTGGAACGGTGGATTGGATGGGCCACGGCAGCATTCTTCGCTGCTGTCTCGGTCATCCTGTACCTGGATCGGCGCACTCTCAACGAAAATTTCGCGAATCAAGCTGCCGAGATGCAGCGTTTGAACACGCGTGCAGGCCAATCACACCGGCTGCTGGACGCCCTAACGGACCCTCAGGCGACCCGCGCCATGCTGGCGCCGAAGGCATCGCTGCGGACGGCGATTCAAGGCCCGCGCGGCGATATTACCTACAATCCGGAAAACGGCGCTCTGGTTTTCCTCGTAGGCAACCTCGATCCGCTCCAGGTTTATAAGACCTATCAGCTTTGGTTACTTCCTGGACATGGAAAGGCACCGATTCCGGCCGGGACGTTTCACCCCGACGAGCACGGAAACGCAAGCGTCATAATGCCGAATATCCCCGCAGGCATCGATACGAAGGCATTCGAGATTACGATTGAGGATGCCGGGGGGACCGACAAACCATCCGGGCCCATCGTACTGACCACCGGCTGACGCAACTCCCCGACAAGAAGAAAAGCACAGGCAACGGCTTACTGGCTGATACGAACGCTGACGCCGTAGCCCTGCAGCGGAATCGTCGTCCACACACTGTCTGTGTCGGTCTTAATCACGGTCATCACCTGGGAATCCTTACAGACGACGTAGATCTTACCCGTGGGTTGCGATGCTGCAGAAGCAATCCACACCGGGTGTCCATTGATCGGGATGGTGGCCGTCACCGTGTTGGAGGTCAGGTTGACCGCCGAAACTGTGCAGGTCGTGAACTTTCCCGCCACGGCAACGCCGTCCGGCGCGCAAGGCAGGTTCGGGTCTCCGGCGTTGGCAACATAAGCCCGGGTGAAATCGGTCAGCACGGTGACCATGATGGGATTGATCCCCACGGGAACCGTAGCCACAGTTTGGCCAAAGGTCGCCGCGTCAATGGGGTTCGTAGGATCGCAGTTTGGATTCGTGGGCAAGGCAGCAGAGGAACAGAGTGGAATCGAAATGATCGAAAGAGAGCCAGGAGTGGTGCCGGATCCCTCATTCAACACCACCAGTTCGTCAAGCCCGGGTGCAGTATCCGCCCACACGGGTCGCGTCCCGACCGGTATGAAACCAACCTTCGTATCCAGCGCATTGGTCTGGGTGTTGATGACGGATACCGTGTTGTCGCCCTGGTTCATGACGAACGCACGGCGATTGTCGGAGGTCACGACCCCATATACAGGACTGTGTCCGACATTGATAGTGCTCGAGATTGCGTTGCCAGCGCCGGTTTCGATGGCTTGAGCAATGCCCGGAGCTCCGCCGGTGGATTGTGCGAGCGAATACAAACGGGCCGAATTCCTTCCGCCCACCAGATACACCGGAGTAAAGCCGGCAGGAACGGGCAGCTGTTGTTGCAGGGCCGGCGGATTGCCGGTCATCTGATCTGTGGCGTTTACGCCTTGGTCAGAGACATACGTGGAGCTTCCCGTTGAAAACACGCTTACCGGATTCGTCCCACTCGGCAACGTAGACTGTGTCACCTGACTGGAGATCAGCTGGGAACTGAGCTGGAAGGAAGTGATCGTCTTGTCACTATTGAGCGTGTATCCGAAGGTCCCGCTAGAATCTAGCGCCAGGTAATACGGGTTGACGCCAACCTGAGCGGTCACCAGCACGGTGTCGCCGGAAAAGTCCGCCATGGTCATCAGCCCTTTTGCAGTCGGGCTCGGGCTCGAGACGGCAACCACGTACTTGGTGGGCTGACCCGCAGGGCCGACGACGCCAATGCTCGCGAGCACCGGCCGATAGGTGTTGCCGCATCCGGCCAGCGCTACCACCCCTGCTGTCACCATGGCTGCAGCCAGACGGCCCATCCATCTGTGGCTGCCAATTCGTGTCACTCTGCCCGCCGACTGCTTTCGTCCTAAACGCAAAACTTCTCCCACAATGCCGCGCCTGCTGGTTATGCTCAAGGCTTGATTGTAAATCACCGAACTCACGTGCATCCAATAAAGCCCCGACGGAACGCATCTGCTGCCAACAGCTTCGCAAGTTTCGCTCGATGAATACTCCAGGCAAAAGGTCCGTCGTTATGGGAGGCAGCAAAGCCATTCCCGCTTCGCGGGATCGTTCACAGTCCCGTGCCCTGGTGCTGGCAGCGGTGCCGCTGCTCTGCTGGGTTGGGTGGGGAGCACTGCGGTATGCGAGTTCCGCCGCGCAAGGAGGCCAAGTTTTCCTCATTACCGCAGGCGCCATCAGCAGCCTGTTTGGTCTTGCGGTGTGGCGCCTTCGAGCAGCAACCGCGCCCGCCGCCGCCTGTGGCACTGTGATCTGCTTTGACATCAGCATTCTGAGCCGGCGGCCCGGGAGCGCCTCTGTCTTCGCCTCCGGACTCGCGCCCCTCGTCCTTCTGTTCCTACTCACCTATGCAGCCACACGCTTTCGCCGCGACCGGAAGACATCCGGGTCCAGCAAGGAAGAAAAGCACGGCCGCAATGCCGCCCAGGTGATTGCAAACCTCGGAGTAGCCGCGGTTGCCGCCGCCCAATACAACTGGATCTCCCATGGAGTTCCCCCTCTCTTGGAAGCCACGACAAGTATTTTCGCGACGTCCCAGATCCCTATGCTTGCGGCCTTAGCGGAAGCAACCGCCGATACTCTTTCTTCCGAAATCGGCCAGGCCGCCGGAGGAAGGCCGTTCCTGCTGCTCCACTGGCGACGCGTAACGCCTGGAACGGATGGCGCGATCAGCATCGCGGGCACACTCGCCGGTATTGGCGGAGCGGCAGCAATCGCACTGATCGCCACCCCGACAATGGGCATCGGGATGCAGGGAATCAGAGACATCGTACTTGCCGGTACCGCCGGGTTGTTTGTCGATTCCCTGCTGGGCGCAACCCTCGAACGCGTCGGTTGGATCGGCAACGATGTAGTCAATTTTGCCTCAACGCTATTTTCGGCGGCGTTGGCCTATCTGCTGCAACAGGGGACGTTTCGCTGAACGGCTTGCCTACTCGCGCATCCAGTCAAGCTTCAGGTGCATGCGCATGGCCGTATAACTCAACATCTCATGCAGGTAACGCATCGTCAGGTCGACATCGTCGATGTGACCGAGCGGAGGCCGGGGAGACGTATAGACAATCAGCCCAGCGTCCTCACAAAGCTTGCGGATACGAAAAAGATGTGTACCGTCGCTGACTACGACCATCGTGTTCAGGTGGCGCTGATGAGCAATGAAAGCCAGGCTCCTGACCTGCTGTTCCGTATTGACGGACTCGGTTTCCGCGATAATGCGGTCATACGGAATGCCGCGCTGCAGCAGATAATCTCTGCCGACCGCTCCTTCCGTATGCCCGCTGTCGGCAATGCCGCCGCCTCCCAAGGTCACAATGAACGGCGCCACCTGCTCATGGAAAAGATCTATCGCGTGATCGAGACGGGCATGCAGCACGGGGGAAGGCCGTCCAGAGTACTCGGCAGCCCCAAACACCGCGATCGCGTCACTCGGGCGCACTTGGTCCTCCTCAGCTACCCGATGAATCTGGTAATAGAGCCACCCGAACCAACCGAGAGCAATCAGAAGACCCAGCGCAAGCAGTCGACGAGCAAACACCCGCATTCCGGACTTCCTCCGCTGAGCAACCATTTCAATCAAATCTTATCCGCCGAGCTCACCCACGGACGGCCCGGATCCGGCGACTCGCTGCGAACCAGTATCTAGCGCGTGTCTCCACGACGCCAGCGTCCATCCTAGCCGAGCTGGCGCCAAAGGGTATTCTTGTTCTATGCAGGGGCCTATCATGGCCTCCGCTCGCCCAGCCCAGGAGAAGCATTTGACGGCCGAAATCCTCCGCATCCACCCGACCGAGCCCGAGCCCGACCGCATCGACCGTGTCGTCCAGAGTCTCTCCCAAGGCAATGTTGCCGCGCTTCCCACCGATACTTTTTACGGATTGGCTGTGGACCCGGTCAATCTTCGCGCCGTCGACCGAATCTACGAGATCAAGACCCGTGCCCGGCATAAGCCCTTGTCGCTGCTGATCTCGGAGACAGCCCAGGCCTGGAATCTGGCACGGGACCTGGACAGCGCCTTCGACCGCCTGGCAGAACGCTTCTGGCCGGGGCCGCTGACAGTTGTCGTCAAAGCGGGCGCCCGCCTTCCTCTTCGCGTCACCGCCAACACCGGAAATGTTGCGATCCGTGTTCCGGATTCCCTGATTGCCCGCGCAGTAATCGAAAAGCTGGCGCTGCCCATAACAGCGACCGCCGCAAACCTGCGTGGAATGCCGGAGTGTACTGACGCTCACTATGTTCGCGCCCAGCTCGCGGAGCAGATTCCGCTGATTGTCGACGGCGGCCCCACGCCTCGCAACCTGCCCACCACCATCGTCGACCTCTCCGGCGGAGGCAACCACTGGATGATCCTACGCGAAGGCGCCATTCCCACCCACGAGATTGCGCTGACGCTGCAGCATTGAGGTTGCGGAGTCGCGCCAGACAAGCCTCATCCGGCAGTTTCCTGCCAGCCTGAGGCGTATACTGAATGTAGTTCTTTGAGTGCCACAGCAAGGTCTGGCCAGTCCACACATGGGGGCGTCACGGCTTCGACGGGATTGCTTGCGGCAAAGAGGCATGCCGGGGCGTGAACACCCGTAATCGCTCACAAAACCATAAGTGCCGAACCTCAATTCGCACTCGCTGCTTAATTAATTAAGTAGCCGGTCGCTCGGGCTTCGCCTACGGGCTCGTACCGACCGTCGCACAGTAGGCTGGCCTGTCCCTCTCCGCCTGCGGGGGCCCGGCGAGACCAATCAGGCTGGTCGCCGTCGTATCTTCGCCCGTTCTAAACGCCGGGGACGAGACAAAATGAACCGGGAAAAGCATGAATGCTCTTTGCTGAACGTAGTTTCGGACGCGGGTTCGACTCCCGCCGCCTCCACCACTTACCTGCCCCAGCTCTTGGTACAGTCATTATCGAACTTCCATCAGCTCAATCTTGGTGATCGCCCAGTCGAGGAGCTCGGAATTCTCACCGCCCTTCGAACGGAGCTGTTTCAACACTGGCAGTGCTTCCGAATCTGCACGCCATGCTGCGATCTCGACCAATCGGTTTCGCTCCTCACCCGAACTCGCTCCAAGCGCCGTGTGTATGCCAGGAAGAACGCCCGGCCCGGCAGCTACAAGCGCCCACATCGCGCGGTCAGCGACATCCTCGTCTGTTGACGAAAGCGCTGCAATCGCGGCCTCGGGATTGGCATCGATACGATCCCACAACTGATACCCGGCAACCAGCGGCATCACCGTTGTGTAGTCATGTGCCGGGCGAAACGCTTCGGATGCCAGAGAGGTGAGTGCTGCGCGCGGGCCCAATGCGGCAAGTGCCTGAACGTAT
>Ga0207695_10001353_pt1 | contig 41557 bp, 35 predicted proteins | sample KBSC54metaG_FD_184354 | JGI IMG/M metagenome (GOLD analysis project Ga0207695, IMG submission 184354) | Corn rhizosphere microbial communities from Kellogg Biological Station, Michigan, USA - KBS C5-4 metaG (SPAdes) (version 2) | ecosystem: Host-associated > Plants > Roots > Rhizosphere > Soil...
CATAGCAGACAAACCGCGATCATCGACACAAGCAGGCTTACGATCCGCTTCCGATACATCCTTGCATCCTTTCGCGTTTTAGAATGGCTCTTCCCCGATAGATTCCAAGATCGATTTTTTTGGACTGCGGCTGCCGGTGAAATTTGTCGCGGAGCTGGATACGTTGGTTCCGAGCTCGAAAATCAGGCTCCGCCGGATCGTGACGTCTCGGACCTCTGATAACCCGGGAATCAGCACTCAGGAGTTTTCGTACTGCGATTGCGCCTGCGAAATCCCGCGCCTGAAATGATAGTGGAGGAAGGCGCGATAGAGCGATGGACGCGCCAGCTTTGCCAGGCGCTCGCTATTTTCCGCGCGCTCGAATAACGGCTTCCAAAATTTGTTCGCGCTGAAATCGCTGAAGAGCATCCGCCGCACCATTTCCCGGAATACGTGCCACGCGATGTAGCGTTCGCGTCCAACGAAAGCCTCGGACCTGCGGAGCACCGCTTTGTAATCACCGATGGTGCGCCGATTGAGAATGTGGCTGACGACCACGAACTCGGGATCGGGCATGAACGAACGAAACTCGTCCCAGTTAACCCCCCGCTCATACATGCGCATTGCCGCCGACTCAAGTGTATAGACGTGGAAGTGATGGCCCCAGGCGGTAGGTTCGAAGTAAATGCGCAGGCCGTTGCGATGCAGCCGGAACCCGACCTCGATATCTTCATGGGCGGCCGCCCCGCCCCGCCCACGATGCTCGAGGAACATCCCCTTTTCGCGCATGAACTTGGTGCTGAGCGATATATTGCAGGCGCCGAACATGTAATACGGCAGATCCTCTAACCCTGCACAAATCTCGCTGAAGCGGAACGGATCGAAGTTGCGCATAAAGACGGTCGGCTGAGCGTCAGGCGACGGAACAACGTCGCCGAGGATCGCAACGTCTTCGCCCGGATGATCCTCGTGGGCTTTGAGGTGCGCGGCCAAGGCGCCCGGCGACATCAGGATGTCATCAGCCATCAGCAACAGTATTGGCGCGCGCGCTTCGCGAATACCCTGGTTCTGCGTGAAGCCTGGACCCCGGTTCTCCGAATGGGTGAGAAATCTCACTTCGCACGGCATCGTCCGCGCGACTTCCGTGACTACCGCGCCGATATCGGCAGGCGAGGCATCGTCGATCACGATGATCTCGTAGGAGCCGCCGTCGAGCGTCTGTGCGGCGAGGTGAGCCAGGGTTCGGCGCAGGGTCTCAGCACGATTATAGGTGGCAAGGATTACGCTTAAGCGAACCATTCAAGCTCTCCCGGCTAACCCAAAGCCAATGGACGATCACTTGCGGGCTGCCGGCGGAGGCGACTGGCCGCCATGTGGCCGTAAACAGGCCGTCCGTCGTGTACACCCTTGATGAAATAATAATAGAGGAATACGCGATAGAGTTGTCGGTTCATCAGCTTCGCGACTGGTTGCGATTTTTCAGCCAGATCAAAAAGGGGACGCCAGAAAAAACGCACTGTCACGGCATTGAAGCTCACGATGCGCGCCAAGTGGAAGACGAGATGAGTAGCGAGACGAGCATCGCGACCGCGCAGTTGATTGGGCTGCTGAAACACCTGCAGATAATCCCTGGCCGTGTGAGTATTGAAAACGTGGTGTGCGACGTTGATCTCGGGATCGGGAGCCATCTCCATGTAAGGCGCCCAGTTGAGGCCGCGCTGATAATAGCGAGAGATGGCCTGATCCAAAGTTTCGAAATGAAGATGATGGGCGCGCGCCTTTTCGTTATAAAGGAGCTTCAAGCCGTCTTTTTTCAGCCTGTATCCCAACTCGCAATCACAATGATTGTGCGGGCCGGCCCATCCATCGGCCTCGCGAAAACCGTTCTGACGGATTAGAAAATCGCGCTTGGCGGAGACGTTGCAGATCCAGAACCGGTAATAAGGAAGTGTGGCGACCCCTGTCAGGTCGCGAAATTGAAACGGGTCCCAATTCTTGATGAAAACCGTCTGCTTCAATTCCGGCGACTGATCGACGCGACCGAGCACGCAAACTTCGCGCTCCGAATGCGCCTGATGCGATCGCAAGTGCTCGCTGAGAGTCTCCGGCATCAACTGAATGTCATCGGCGATTAGCAGGACAAGCGGGGCCTTCGCCGCTCGTAGTCCGCGATTGGCAGTATACCCAGCGCCATGATTCTCATGGCGGAGATAGCGCAACGAACAGGGCATGATAGCTGCCATCTCTGACACCATCCCCGCGGTCGCATCGGGTGAACCGTCGTCGATGACAATGACCTCGTACTGGCGAGGGTTGAGATCCTGATTGGCGAGACACGTTAGCGTCTCGCGCAGGGTCTCACAACGGTTGTAAGTCGGCACGATGACGCTGATCCTGAGCGACAGGTTGTCCGCTTCAGGAAGCGTCGCGGGCGCTACGTCACCAGCTTCGACCAGCAGCCAGGCGGGTTTGGCATACTGGTCCGGTGCTTCCGCGGTTCGTCTCCTGACTTCGTTCTTGAAGTAGCTAACGACATCAGAGGTCGGTACCCATCCCAGCAACTCGCTTATGCGGGTGATATCTGCAAGCGAATGCGGGATGTCCGGAACTCGTGGCGGCATATAGATCAACTTGTCCGAAAAGACGTTCGCCAGTTCTAGGATTGAGGTCGCACGACCGGTTCCGACGTTGATCGTCGCATCGGTGACGGTGCTCTCAAACGCCCGGATGTTCGCTTCCGCTATCTCCGAAACGTGTATGAAATCGCGGGTTTGATGGCCGGTCCCCAGAATCGTCAGCGGTTCGCCGCGCATCCAGGCGTTCATGAAGACGCCGGTCACAATCGCGTAGGGGCCGGACGATGGCTGCCGCGGGCCATAGACCATGAAATAGCGCAGCCGGATCGTCGGCAGGTGATGCAATCGCGAGAACAGTTCGCAGTACATCTCACCGATGTATTTGGTCAACGCATAGGGCGTTTGACAGTCATGCCGCGCGTCCTCGTGATCGGGCAACGCACCGGCCCCGTAATATGTCGACGAACCGCTATAAATGACCTTCCTTACCCGATCCTTGCGCTCGAGAGCCGCTTTTAGGATATTCGCGGTGCCCGCTGCGTTCTGGGCCGCACAGAAATCGATCATTTCGGGGTTGGCGAGCGATGGAAGAACCTTGCTCATCGCGGCCATATGGAAGACTCCGTCCACGCCCTCCATAACCGCCAGGCAAGTCGCGTAATCAGTTATATCGCCTTTTATGAACTCTAGATCGTTATGCGAGGGCAGGTTCTCTATCTGACCGGTAAAAAGGTTGTCGAGCACCCGAACTTGGTAGGAGCGCTTGAGAAGCGCTTCGACAAGATGGCTGCCGATAAAACCAGCGCCTCCAGTAACCAGTACACGCATCATTTTCAAGAGCTAGAGGCGCGGTAAATACATTTTGCACAACAGAAAGTCTATTAAGGGCCTCAAGTTTCACCACGCATCTTGAACTTGGCCGTCACGATAACTAGGAGTAATTAGTGCGGTCAAGTATCGATCGATCGTCTAGGAATCGCAACCTCGGATGTGAAATTCCTTGTGATGACGCCAGCCGCCGACGCAATGGAATCCCCATTCACGGATCTTCGGACCTCGTACGAAGATCGTAACCGGTGGCGGTTGGCTTTCATCGATTTCGATCCGGTGCGGCGTAGCCGCTCTCCGTAAAATCATCTCTCCCACGCGCCTCGTCTCACGACGTTCGTCACCCATCCAATCCGTGTAACTACCGAATAAGACGACGGAAACGCTGGCTGCGGGATGATCATGGAGAGCAGCGCGCTCATCCGACCTAACAAAGCGGTGGAGGTAGACATCGAAGATCGGATGGTTTCCCCTAAGCTCCCAGCGTTCGAGATAGTCCAAGCCGTCAATGCGCTGAATAATCCGCGTCGGCGGATGAATTTCCATGTGCTCGAAGACCCACCTTCTGAGACGGGCCAAGATCAAGTCGGGGAGCCGCAGGTGCATGACATTGCCATATTAAAGAGAGCCTAGCATCATCGTATCTCTGATGACAGTCAATTAACGTGACCGACCGAATCAATACATGCGATATCTACTCGGCGCAAACGCAAATCAAATCGCATGATGCCCGCGTTCAGCCCTTCACGGGAATCTGCGGAATCGATTTTCTTCCGGGGAAATGAGTGGCGAGCGTTAATCGTAATCTGAGAGCCGGAAAACGGAGCAAATCCGCAAAGAGAGCATCTATGCATTGTAGCGAAAAATTACAGACTTTGTGGCGGATGATCCAGTCCGCGAACGGCTCTCTGTCAACCGTCAACCGGTTGACACTCTAGCGGCGGTTGACAATGCGATGGCTTACGGTCAATTCGAACTCTCAGGCGACTTTGACTCTCTCCGAGACCCCTTCGTGTTTCGACGGTGAAATTCGGCCCGAGGTTGGCTGGTATTTGGCCCAAGTAGCTGGTCGGGGTTTGGCATTGTCAAGGATGCGCGTGTTATCTCTCAAGCACGGGAGACTGTTTACTCTATGGACTGCGCAAGGTGCGGATCCGGAAAATCCGACTGACCAAAAGTTCAGCGGCGATTGCGGAAACGCACTCGGCGCTCGAACCATCCCTTCTTGGCACAAATCGAGCCAAGGCCCTGACCGAAGACGGAGCGCGCTCGCGAGGCCAAGCTTCCGATTGAATTCAAGGTTGACGTAAGATGCTGACCGCGTTGGACTGCGGAACGGGCGCGTCGATTGTGGAGCCTCGAAGTCATAGCGCTGCGCCATCACCTGGCGGTGCTGCGACGCCGGTACCCAAGTCGGCCGTGGCTCCAGTCATTCGATCGCTTGCTGTGGGTCTGGTTCTATCGAGGACTTCTCGCGCTCGAGTCTGTCGAAGTTGTTTCGTGGCTGACGCGTCGTTGCTTCGCGAGCAGGTGCGAGAAACTACGCCGAAACATGGTGTTGATGATCGCGGGCTTTTCCGCCGCCACCAGGAACATATTGTAGGAAGTGTCGGGAAATGACATGCCCTCCAGACACGGGTCGTTCGATATACTTATCCTGTAAATGCCTCGTGCTATCTCGGTTGTCACGAGATTCGCGACTGGCTGGCCGCAGCCGGCGCATACCGTCGCGTTCGCCCGCAGGTACTGGCCTATGAACCGCTGATACCCTGTTCCACCGGAACCGGCATCATGGGCTGGTCACCGAAATAGCCGCGCGGGGCGCCCAACGGAACCGGGGCGGTCCTCAACAAGCGCGACGAACTGCTAAACTCTGAACATCTCAACATGGAGAAATGAGCAATGGCAAAAGGCTTTACCGAAGATGAATTGAAGGGTGTCTTCGAGAAATGCAGCAACTGGGGGCGCTGGGGCAAAGATGACCAACGCGGTGCGCTCAACTTCATCACCGACAGGAAACGCGCGTCTGCCGCAAAACTGGTCGAGAGTGGTGAGACGGTATCACTTTCGTTGCCGCTTGCCACAGTTGCTGCTGCAGACAATCCGACTCCGGTGATGCACCTGATGCAGCAGGTCGGCCACGACTCGCACGAGGTTGAACTGCTGCCGTATAGCGCCGATTACTTCGCCATCGCTCCGCACGGACTCGCGAACACCCATCTCGACGCGCTGTGCCATGTCTTCCACAAGGGCAAGATGTATAACGGCTTCGACGCCAACGAAGTAGGATCGCACGGCGCGAAGAAGTGTGCGATTGACGTCGCGAGCCAGGGCGTAATCAGTCGCGGTGTCCTGCTCGACATCCCAAAGATCAAAAAAGTTGACTGGCTAGAAAACGGCGTCCACATTTTTCCCGAAGACCTCGAAGCTGCTGAAAAGGATCATCGCGTGCGAGTCGAGGAAGGCGACGTCTTGTTCGTACGCACCGGACGAGCAAAGCGGCGCAAGGCAAAAGGCGCATGGGACGCGCTCAAGGAGGGCATGGCGGGACTCGACGCGACCTGCCTGCCGTGGCTCCACGAGCGGAAGATCGCGGTGCTTGGATCGGACGGAATCAGTGATGTTGCTCCGAGCGGGTATTCAGAATTAGCATTACCGATTCATACCTGTGTGCTGGTAATGATGGGCCTCCACCTGATCGATAATGCCGATCTCGATGCGCTAGCCGAAACGTGCGCGCGTAATGGCCGCTATGCGTTTCAGTTCATCATGGCGCCGTTGGTCCTCAAGCAAGGCACCGCCTCACCGGTGAATCCGCTTGCCTTGTTTTAGGCTGGAGAGCGGCCAGTCGTGGGTGGTTGGCAATTCGGGGTTCTTGAACGCGTCGATGAAAAGGAGCGATGCCAATCATGTCGGTTAAAATCCAGCCAATGGTCTGCGGATGGCTCGAAACGGCCGCCGCCGGCATTCTGGCCAACGAGCCCGGACGACTCAAGCTTCCGATACCGAGCTATTTGATCGAGCATCCCAAGGGCCGGGTGATTTTCGATACCGGACTTCACCGCGAGCTTCAGCGCAATAGCAGCCGCATCGGCCCGCTGGCCAAGGCATTCACCGTCGAGTTTCACGCGGGTGAAGAACTGGCCGGGCGGCTTGCGGCACGCGGTATCGATCCCGCCCGCATCGACTACATGATCAATTCGCATCTGCATTTCGACCATGTCGGCGGCAATGCTGACCTGCCCAATGCGAAGCTGGTGGTGCAGCGTCGCGAGTGGGAGGCTGCGGCGGATCCCGATCTGATTCGCCGCAATGGATATAATCGCGCGGATTTTGACTTGGGACATCAACTCCAGCTGATCGACGGCGAGCACGATCTGTTCGGCGATGGCAGCGTGGTCTGCCTGCCCACCTATGGCCATACCGCGGGCCATCAGTCGCTGCGCGTGCGCACGGACAGTGGCGAATTCGTGATGACGGCCGATTCCTGTTACATGCGCAAAGTGCTCGAAGAAATGGTGCTGCCGCCGTTCGCGTTCAGCTATGACGCGATGCGCGAGGTGATCGAGCGATACCGGAAAATGGAACATGCCGGTGCGCGGTTAATTTTCGGCCACGACGCGGCGCAATGGAGGCCCGACGGATCGCTCGCCGTTCCGCTTGCTTGACAAAAAAGGGCCGTTCATTTTCGCCGTCGATTTGGCTTGCCCGGGGAAATTTTGTACCAGCCGAATTGCTAATCAGGGGCGGCGCGGCTGCATGAGGAGCGGGATCCAGCCTCTCCACTGAGCGTGCTCTCTCGCGTCAGTCGCAGGTTTTACGCACGAGATCAAGGCGCGCGCTTGATTTGACTATTCGCGGGCACTGGGCGCACCATCGCCCCATCGACGACGAACGCGAACGGAGGTGGCGTTATGGCAAACGGAACCGGGTTGCTTGTGATCTGGACCGACATCACGCCGGAGTACGAAGTCGAGTTCAACCAATGGTACAGCCAGGAGCATATTCCGCAGTTGCTCGCTGTGCCGGGATTTCAGACCGGTCGGCGCTATCAGGCGGTCGAGGGCCAGCCCAAGTATATCGTGCTCTATCAATTGGCCGATGAGAACGTGCTGAAGAGTGATGCCTTCCGCGCCGTGCGCGAAAACCCGACGACTTGGACCAGAAAGCTTACGCCTCAGTTCCGCAATACCCAGCGCGGGGTGTTCCGGCAGATCTTCTCCCACGGGGTCTCTCCGGAAAAACCAGCGGAGGTCGTGCTGACTGTGCGGCTCAATACGCCGGCGGATCACGAAAGAGATTTCAACGAATGGTACGATGAGGATCATGTTCCAGCGCTGGTGGGCGTGTCGGGCGTTTACTGCGCGCGTCGTTATGTTGCGGTCGAGGGCGACCCCAAATATCTCGCGGTCTATGAGATGCGCGATGGCGCCGCGATCAAGTCGCCGGAGTGGGAACAAGCGCGACTCTACGGACGGACCAGGCAGATCCGCCCGTATCTGAAAGATCTGCAGACGGTCGTCGCCAAACGGATTTTTCCGGCCTGACCGGCGCGAGCGGCCGCGATCGTCAACGAGGATCGCCACCGCACTCGAATTGACCGATTCGTTAGCCGAGGACCGTCCGCGCCAATTCCTCCATCTCGTCCAGGATGCTTTTCAGATCGGGGCGCAGCAGCCACAGGATTACCCGATTGGCGCCGGCCTGTTGCAGCGCCTTCAGCTCGGACTTCGTTCGCCACTGTTGTTCCAGCGCGAACACCGTAAAATCGAAACCGTCAGGGTTGCGTCCCACCGCCCTGGCCAGCGCCTTGACCTCGGTCACGCCCGCCGCAAATTGCTCGACCGTGCTGACCACCGGAATCCAACCGTCGCCCCATTCGGCCACCCGCTTCAGCGCATGGGGACTGCTGATGCGCCGATCAAAATCGGCGGATGAGGTTTGTGGGCTGGCTTCGGGAAGCAACGGACCGCCGGGAAATCCACGTAGCGACCGTGATATTCGGAAAGCTCTTCCTGCCACAATACTTTCATCGCGGCGACATAGTCTTTGATCTGGCTCCAGCGATGATCGAAGTCCCCGCCCAGGATCGTCGATTCTTCGCGGTTCCAGCCCGCGCCGATCCCGAACAAGAACCGCCCGCCGCAGGCGTCGTCGAGCGTTGCCACCTGCTTCGCCGTCAGTATCGGGTTGCGCTCCGGCACCAGGCAGATCCCGGTACCCAGCTTTATCCGGCTGGTGGTCGCCCCCGCCCGCGCCAACGCGATCAGCGGATCGGGCAGTTGCGATACATAGTACGGCTCCATACCGTCATGCTTGGTCCCCGGATACGGAATACTAGATTCCACCGGTACGATCGTATGGTCGCCGACCCAGTAGGATTCAAAGCCTAGTTCTTCCGCGCGCTTCGCCACCTTGGCCGGGTCAGCCGTACTGTTCGGCGTGACATGCATCAGTCCGATATCCATTTTTGTTCTCCTGTGCTCCGCAAAACATTTCGCTTTTGGCATGAAACCCCGATATCTGTTAGCAATTTTCAGCAGGCAACGTCGACGACAGGGGCCTCTTGTATCATGCGTGCGGGAGTGAGTTGGCTCAGGATCGTGGGTGATCTGGTTCACTTTCTGTGTCTCGGCTTGCGCTCCAGAGCTTCGCTTGCGGCCGAGAATCTGTTCCTGCGCAAGCAGTTGGCGTTCTAAGAGCGCAAGGTCAAGCCCCGACGTGCCGACAATGCGACCCGCCTGACGCTGGTGCGGCTGAGCCGCTGGTTCAACTGGCGAGATACTTTGATTGTGGTGAGGCTCCGGACCTTGATCGCCTGGCACCGCAAGGGCTTCCACCTCTTCTGGCGCTGGAAGTCCGAAGCTGGGCGGCGGCCAATCTCTGTCGAGCTACAACGCTTGATTCGGCGAGAACTCCTCGTGGGGCGAGGAGTGGATCGCCAACGAACTGCTGCTGAAACTCGGTCTGCGTGTTTCGCCGCGCACAGTTCGGAAGTACATGCCGAAGTTGCCAGCCGCGCGCGTCAAGACAATTTGGTGAAGCCGTCCGCGCTCCACTGTTCCGAGCCGACTCCATTGTGGACGAAGAACAATCCGTCCGGGTCATACTTCTTTTTGATCTCAGCGAGGCGAGGATAGTTGCTCCCCCAGTACGCCTGCTGCCAACCCTTCTCGAAGTAGTTGCTCTCGCTCACGTACGCGCCGCCGTTGGGCGCGAGCGCGCGCAGCTCGTTGATGCATCGATCGATACGCTCCGCGGCTTTACGTCCCTGCTCAACGCGCGGCTCATGTCCCGCGATTTCGGGATACGCGGGCTCCTGCCCATCGGCAACGATCGCCAGCGCGAAGGCGCTCAGCACCGAAGGATTGGTCGCGGTGTCTTTCGCCCACGCGATGGCCTCAGGCGGCGCGCCCGCGAGTCCTTTGTTGAAGTGCAATCCGATCTCCGCATGGCGCGAGCTCGCGAAGAGCGCATCGGCGAGGCGTTGCTGCGCGTCGGGCTTAAGCAGCGAGTCCGGCAGCCACAACGATTCGTATCCATACCAGAAGATGCCCGCCTCCCCGGTGGTTCCCTTCCACCATGCGTGATTCGGATCCGCGTCAAGCCGCGGATCGAAGGCGAAGGCGGGTTGGCCGATCACGTGTATGAGGGCATCGTCGAGCATTTCATGCAGAAAGCCGTCGCGCGGAAATGCGATCTCTGGCCAGTGCTCCTTCCACCATGGCGGGTCCCACCAATGGCGCGCCGGAATGCTTCCGATCGCGGTCAGACCTTTGATCGAACAGCCTGACTTGTTCTTCACCCAATCGAGAAACGGCTGCCAAACTTTCCTTGCGTCGTCGGTGCCAAGCCCGTGCGAGCTCATCTGGATTTCGAGCACATTATCGGGCCTCACATGCGCCTGCTCGCCCCAATGATCGTTGAAAAGTTCTTCGCGGTAGAAGCTCACGAACTCGCGAATGAGACCGCGGTACGCGTCGTCCGAAGGCGCTTTTACATTCAAGTTGGCGACGCCGAAATATTCCGGCAGCTCGTGCATCCGCACCGTCATCCTGCTCATGACGCCGAAGGTGCCGCCGCCGCCCCCCTTCAGCGCCCAGAATAGATCGGGATTCATCGATGCGTTGGCGATCCGAATTTGACCGTCGGCGGTCACGACTTCGGCCTCGAGCAAACTTCCGGCCGCGGTGCCGTAGTGCTTCGAGTAGCTTCCGAAGCCGCCGCCCGAGATGAGACCTCCGAGACAAACCGTGAGGCATCCGCCGCCCTGAACATACTTGCCGCCTTTGGTCGTCACCGCATCATATGCCTGGATGCCGATGGTGCCGGCGCCGAGCGTCACCGCGAGCTGCGGCTGCATGATGTGCTCACATCCCTGCGGAACGAATGCCTCATGCATCTCGATGTCGTGCATGTGACGAGTCCAGATCAGAAGCGAGTCAGGCGCATTGGATGTGCCTTGATAGCTATGGCCGCCGCCGCGCACCGCGAGACGCAAATTATTTTGCCGCGCGAAGGTTACCGCCGCCGCGATATCGTTGGCGTTGCGGGCCGTGACCGCATACACGCTCGGCTTGGTGGCCCACGCACCGACCCATCCGGTGGACTCGGTGAGTCCCGGCGCATCGCCGAGGAAATACGGATTCTTGAGGTTCTGGAGTAGTTGCTTTGCAGCGTCGCCGTCGGGATCGCTTTTGAGCACCGAGAGCGGAAACTCAACCGGAATCAAGTTTCCACCGACTGCATCGTTGAGTTGCTTCCATGCCGACTGCGATGGCCAAGCGGCATCGCAAGGACGGCGCCGGCTGAGATTCGTACTCGCCCAAATGCGGTGCGGCAAAAGCGGCAGGAGTGCCGCCGCCGATCCGACTGCTTTCAAGAATGCTCTTCTGTCCATCAGCCGCTCCTCCGAACGCTCTATTACTCATTGCGCCGGCATCGGCGCAACCAAAGCGACTGCCGAGACAACGTCGGAAGGCCCCGACTATCCCGAGGCACGACTTTCCATGGCGTCATCCTCCGGCCCCCGCTGTCAAGCGGGTACGAGTTGTGGCTCAACTCGCCGGATCATGACGCCTTCTTCACTTTTCCACCAACTTCGCGACACTACCGCCCAACAGCCACCGGTATCTGTCGCGAGTAATAAGCTTATATGGCGACTATCGCGGCGGCTGGGACACCTATGTCCGCGAAGGCTCGCAAATCCCTAGTAACGATCTATCGGTGCTCATTTCGGCATTGGCCAGCGTGACGGAACATCTCGGAATGGTCTTCACCAGCTCGGTCATTCAGGAGCATCCATTCAACTTCGCGCGCAAGGTTTCAACCCTCGACCATCTGACGAAGGGACGAATTGCGTGGAATATCGTTACGAACGCACTGGTTAATGGCGCGCGGAATTTTGACCCTGATGATTTGACCGAACATGACGAGCGGTATCGCTGGGCGCAGGAATATCTCAATGTGGTGTACAAGCTCTGTGAGGGCTCGTGGGAAGACGACGCCGTGCTGCGTGACGTACAGAGCGGCATCTATTCCAATCCCACCAAAATTCACAAAATCAATCATCGCGGATAACGGTATCGCGTCGAAGGACTGCATCTGTCAGAGCCATCGCCGCAGCGAACTCCCGTCCTGGCGCAGGCGGGCTCGTCGAGCGCGGGCCGCGAATTCGCCTCGCTGCACATCGAAGCTCAATTTAGCCGCGGCCTGAGATCGCCAAATCGTACATCCAGGAAATCCGTGCGCGTGTGACGGCTTGTGGGCGCCGTCCCGAGGACATCCTGTTCCTTCAAGGTCTCACTTTCGCCATTGAAGTACGGAAGCGGAATCCCGTCGCAAGGAGGCGGAGATCGACGAATATCTCAGTCCGACGGAATGCTCGCACATTTGAGCAGTGCCACCGGGTGGATTTCGGTGACATGGCTTGGGATCAACCGATCGGGCAGGTCGCGGTTGAGGGCGTCAGAAGCATCCTGCAGGGTGTCGTCGCCGGGGTTGGGGACAAACGGGCGGCAACCGTTAGTGACGTTGCACGCTCCCTCGGCGAGGGCAGGCGCGTCACCGGGACGCCCGAGCAGATCGCGGATCGCCTGGAAGCCTGGGCGGCAGCCGGAGTTGACGGGATCAATGTAATGTACACCACGACGCCGGGGACCTTTAAGGACTTCATCGAGTACCTTGCGCCGGAACTGCAGCGGCGCGCCTTGATGCAAAGAAAATTTTTTTCCGGCACCTTCCGGGAAAAGCTCTTGGCGCTGGACCTGTCCGGACGGCATTGAGACGGTCGTACAGGTACGAAGTTTCACGGAAATAGGGCGCCCTTTCGATGATCAAATAAGCGACTGGTCAATTTTGCGACCACCAGTTTCCAAATTGCGGAAACGCGACCATCGTCCCGAAGTTAATCGTGATTTTGGATGAAACCGGCGGGAACTCCGATAGAGCATCCATCGTCCGGTAACAAAGAAACTCATCGGCGGCAGCCTTGGACCCACAAGCGTTCGCCAGATTCCCAGACTCAGGGGTAAGGCCAGATTAATATGAAAAGTTCTACTACTCTACAGCTCTGATACGACTATTCGTGTGCTGTCATAAGTGGAATAAATCCAGCAGAACTCAACATCACATATCTCTCTATGAAAATAAGCTCTGCTTAATCAACGACGATCAAAACGCGGTATTCACTGTATCTGCTTCTTGTTTCTTAGCGAGAGACCGTCTAAGTAGCGATTCATTGAGACTGCTTCGTTTGATATGCTTTAGAGGCTAACTAAAAGCAATTTTAACGCTTCGGTGCTGTGTTGACCGCAAGAGGGCCTCTCGCAAGGCAGGGCTCGTTGAAGAACGTGCTCAACGTGGCTGCACGAGGCCGATAGCCGCAGGGCTAGACGACAAGCTTCGCAGTCCACTAGAAAGGAGGGTGCGCCGTGGTTCTTTCGCGAAGTCAGTTATGTTAGGGGGGCTGCTCACATGCCTGTTAAGCGGTTCGGGCTTCGCAGCATCTACGCGCTCACAAGCGCACTGCCACAGTGTGAAACCGGCGACGGCGGGCGCGGATTCAATATTTGTCGTCAACCCCGCCACAAACGCACTAAGCGTATTTCCGAGCGGCAGCTCTGGCAACGCACCGTCGCTCGTAACCAATCCGGGCTTGGCCAGCCCAAGCGGAATCGCACGTGATTCGGCGGGCAACATCTATGTAGCCAACTCGGGCGGTAGCGCAATATCCGTCTACGCTCCGGGTGCGACCGGCAGCCCCAACCCGATCGCGATGATCGCGGGTTCTAACACCGGTCTCAACTATCCTGTCGGGATTGCCGTCGATTCGAGCGGCAACATCTTCGTGGCCGATGCGGGCAGCTCCGACGGCGGCACCGACAATATTTTCGTCTTTCCTTCCGGTAGCAACGGCAATGTTGCCCCCATTGCAGTCATCGCTGGTTCCAATACCGGGCTCACCATCGCGCTCGCCCTGGGTTCCACCGGAAACATCTATGTCACTAATGACGCCAGTCAATTCAGGCCTGGGAGTGTCACCGTTTATAGTGCGGGAAGCAACGGCAACGTTCCACCCGTTACCACCCTTGCGGTCAGGGCTACTGGTTTGGTGACTCCCGCGGGGATCACTGGCGGTGGCGATCCACTTGGCACCGTGGAAATGTTTCCGGCCGGAAGTACAGGTAATACAGCACCGACGCTCATCATGGCGGGGTCGTGCAGCTGCTCTGGATAGCCCGAAGGGCGTCGCGGTGGACTCCGCCGGCAACATATACGTCGCTAATGGCGGAGAAATAACATCCGCTCCCAGCATTTCTATATATACGGCGGGAAGTAACGGATGTCTCACGCCAAGCGCTGTTATCTCCGGTACGACCGACCTAGTCCAGCCGGCTGGACTGACGGTGGATTCTAATTTGAACATCCACGTCACGGACTTTTTCTCCGATGGCATAGCCGTCTTCTCAGCCGGTAGTACAGGGAACGTCGCACCGATCAAGGCGATTGCAGATCCGAACACCGGCATCGATTTTCCCCTAGGCGTTGCGTTCAATAGTCATAGCAATATTTTCGTGGCTAACGCAGGTAGCCAGGATGGGGGCTTTGATAGCATCACATCCTATCTGGCAGGCAGCAATGCCAATGTTGCGCCCACAACCACCATCAGTTCGGGCGGCGCCACCGACAAGACCGGACTGAACGACCCTGACGCGATCGCTTTGGGTGCCGATAGCGGATTCTGGGTCGCGAACGCCTTGGGCGGCGCAAGCGGCAATGGCAGTCTTACCTGGTACGCACACGGCAGCAATGGCAATGTCGCGCCGCAGGTCGTTATTACTGGATCCAATACCGGCCTAAATGATCCCGTCGGTCTCGCGATCAACACCGCCAACAATCCATTCGTACTGAACGCGTCCGGAGGGCCGGACTATGCGGGCAGCGTGACCGTCTATTCCTATACCAACAGTGGAAATGTCGCTCCCCTGAAGACGATACAGGGCACTAGTAGTAGCAACATTACAGGCCTTGAGTTCCCAAGCGGTCTTGCTCTAGACAGCAGCAACAGCATCTATGTCACCAACGACGGCAGTGTTAGCGGCGGCGTCGACTCGGTGACTATGCGGCCGGCAGCAGTGGCAACGCCGCGCCGATGGCGACCATTTCAGGCCCGTTAACCCAGCTCGATCTGCCGAGCGGCATCGCCGTGGACTCGGGCGGCAACATCTATGTTGCGAACGACGGCAGCGATGGGAATGGCGTCGATATGATTGCGGTGTATCCGCCAGGCAGCAACGGCAACGTCGCGCCGACATTCACTATCAGCGGTTCGCTAACAGGACTCAGCCAGCCGGTCGGTATCGCGCTTTTACCCGGTTCGTGAAAAGCCAGACGTCGCAATGACGTGAATATAGAGCAAGAGATTCGCTCTCAGGGAGCGATAACTATAGGTGGCGAACGGTCTGCGGTCCGTTGCACTACCGATCACCACCACAGATATGACGAGTCACAGGAGGTGGACATGTCCTGGCTAGTCATGATTAGGACTTTAACGAGTATTCTGATACGTTATTCCTCGGAATTATTTTACGCATATCGACACAGAGACAAGAGCGGGAAAGCGCTCGTAATCGGATCTTTTATTTGCGCATTGGTCGCGCCATCAAATGTGTTGGGTTCGACGATCACTCCACCGATGAATTTTGGGAGAGTCACGACTGGCTTCAACTCAGGCGAGGGCACTTACACCGCGACGATTTGCGCCACATCGGGTAGCGCGTCGTTCACGATTGATTCAATTTCCATAATCGGAGCAGACCCGGGAGATTGAGCTATCCTTGCGGTTCATCAGAGAATTCCTGCGCGTTACTGCCGGTCTTTCAGCCTATGTCCTACAGTAACCGACAAGCGACACTGTCTGTCACCACGAACTTAGGAAGTATTACATGGGCTATGGAAGGAGTAGGCGGAATCATCCTCGCTAATGGTGGGCCCACGGGAGATGAGGAATTTCCCATTGACGCATCCGGGCCGATGGGGATCGATGAAGAGACTAGCATTGGGTAGAGCGCAGCAGGCGTAAATTCAGGGTAAACCGTATCTCGGAAGACCACCCTTAAATACCAGACTAGTGGCTATTTACCGGTGCCGGCAGCGACCTCCACTGCCTCTTTCAACACTCGGGCGATAATCCGCAGACAGAAACTTATACGAGCGAAGGAGGACAACTGACTGTGGCGGCGACCGTCGGAAGTTTTACCGATACGGTTACTGATGCCGTGACCGGCGTCACCATTCCGGACAACGACATTGCCGATCAACTCCTCACGCTTTATGCTAATGTAACTGTCCCCGGTTCGAGCTTTACGCCAGCAACTCCTCAACTTATGACTCAGGTTGCTTCAAGGGAAAGCAGTTATGAGCAGTTTACCGACGGAAATCTATACGATTTTGGTACGTTATGGCCACACGAGAGCGGCAAGCCGGGTGCGTATCGCGCAGGAAAACACATCGGCCTTACACAGGTCCCTGTCACGATGGGGGACGCTTGGGACTGGTTGCAAAATACTGACGACGGCGTTCTTATGCCCAGTCAGAATTCCTTTCAAGAAAAATTAGAGAATGCTTACTCACTTTCGGTCAGTATTTTAAAAAAATATCCGACTCCGGCGGGTGGCACGCCTTTGACTATAAGTTCGTGTCAGTTAGAGGAGATGGCATTGGAGCTGTATGGAGATCATCCCGGCGGAACGCATCTGGGAGCTCAATACTATATTCCACGATGCACCGGTGGCACAGGAACTAAATGTACGGGTGGTTCGTGGCAATGGCTTATCAACACACCAGGGAATTATTGCGGTGTTTGCTATGTATGGAAAGTACGCACTACAGCGCCGATCGGCGGAGGCTCTACGTCGTCGTGCCCCGCATCACCGCTTAATTCGGCGGACCCTCCGACTCTTTCTGGATGCGAAATCCATCACTGCCCCTCGCAATAAGGTGGAGAATATCATAATGAATAAGCTATCCGTTGCGACCGTATGCCTAACAGCTTGCTTGTTCACGTCGTTTGCGGCAGCGCAAACGACCCCTCTATCTCCGAATTTGGTAACCGCTGATTGGTCAGCAAAGCAGGTTAACATCCTAAACGCTGAACCCAAAGATGCCGTCTGGAAATTTATCAATAATTTGTGGGGCAGTAGTGATGACTTGAATGGTGGTTCGGGCGAGGTGTGTCATTTTCAATTCGTAAACCTACGCCACTCTCGGCGATTGTCGTTGGTGGTTTCCTATGATAATGGCGGCCTGGCAGATTGCAATATGGTCAATATTTTTGACAAGGCCCCAGCCGGCATCGAGAATTTTGACTTCAATAGTTCAACGCAAGTATATTTGGACAGTATTCAAGACATTAACAAAGACGGCCATTATGAAGTGGTCGTGGATAGCGATTTTGTCACAGGCATTCGCGACGAATGCACTGCAACATGGCCAGTGATTTACGCTTGGAGCGGCACTGGCTATGCGGACGTGAGCGGAAAGTTCAAGGGGTTTTATCGCCAAAGACTCGCCGAGTTGCAGCGTCAGATTACGCCGCCGTCAGCGCCGATCCTTGCACAAACCGAGACATACGCTAGCCATCCGACAGACGCTGGCGGACCTCAAGTAGAGGCGCAGTTTGGTAGATCCGAGCAGGCGGCTCCCACGCCTGTTCCGGCTGCCGGCAATACCGACTGCCTGAAAGCCGAGGCGGCGAAGATCGAGCGCTTCATAGGCCCATCCTCTGATGCTGGGATGAGCGATGCGATCAGATGGGCGGAGAGCGACGATCCCCGTGACCGTGAATTTGCGGCATCCATCCTGTTCGATATCGGGACCCCGGAAGCGATCGAAGATTTGCGTACCCTCAGCAACGACACAAATCAGAGTGTAGCTGCGGCAGGAAAAGAATTCCTGAAAGGTGCACCAAATGGGCAGACTGCGTATCCAACGATTCAGGGAAAGCTGATTCCTGTGAATACCGGCTATTGAATATGGACAGGGCTTGGAACTGGGTGACGAATACACAAGTTGGACAAAGAAGTGTTCGCTCATACAGTTTCCAATTTTATATTGCAGCTGTAAAAGGGCTGGAAACAATGCGAAAGTAGGCCGTTATACACTACCGCCGCTTACCCAAGCCCAATTCGAACAGATGGCTCTGCTACAATATGGCAGTTGGGTCCCGTATAAGTACTTGACTAATCCGAACTATCAGTACTACTCGCCTCAACTATCCAAGGGCACTTGACAATGGGTAATCAACATGAACAATGCCTGCGGCCTTTGCTACGTAATCAAAGGTCCGTTATGAAGTGCCAATCGGTGGGAAAATTGAATCCATGTGCGCAGCGACTCCAACGATCCCGATGGATCCTCCCACAAACTTCGGTGATCCAATTTTCGACTGCGGGACGTGCCCAATATGAACAAGCTGATCCTGGTCAGTTAAGGAGTTTAGTACTCTAAACTCCGAACCAAGGGCAGCCGTATGGAAATTCATAAACCATCTGTGGGGCAATAACACCCTAAGTCCCGAGGATGGCAAGCTGTGCTCCTTTCACTTTGCTGATCTACGCAGGTCAGGAGAGTTGTCGCTGGTAGTTTCCTACGACGATGGTGGCACCGCGGATTGCAACGATGTCGCTATGTTTGACAAGGTCTCAACCGGGATCGAGGATTACGACTTCGCATCGGTGGGCATGTACTGGTACGATAGTATCGAAGATTTAAACGGTGACGGCAGAAACGAGCTGATTGTAGATGGAATTCTGGCCGCGCCGTTAGGAGGCGGCCATTGTTGGGCAACTTGGCCTATTGTCTATACTTGGAACGGGACTGGTTACGCGGACGTAAGCGCGGAATTCCGAGGCTTCTATCGAAAAACCCTCACAAACCTACAGGGCCAAATTGCTCCCCCATCACCGTCGCCTAACCCCGAGCAGCACGTGTTCACAGAAGGCGAGCTGAATGGAGCCAATGGAGAGCGGCTGGGTGCACGGGTTATTCGACCCCAGCCTGTTGCCGCATCTACTCCGAGGATTGCACAAGATACCGACTGTCAGGCTGCCGAGGAGGCGAAGATCGAGCGCGTCGTCGGTATTTCGGGCGATGCCGGGATAGACGACGCTGTTAAGTGGTCCGAGAGCGATGATCCGATTGTGCGGAAATTCGGCGCCACTATACCTTCCGACATCGGGACCCGGGAAGCAATCGAGGATTTGCGAACACTCAGCAGTGATCAAGATCCGAATGTGGCAAGGTCTGGAAAAGCGGACCTTAAGTGCTTCAATACAAACACGGGACCCGTTGCGCGTCCGACGATTGAAGGGGAGTTAATTCCTTACCCACTGGCCAAATGACTGACCGCGTTGCTGCGCTGGCGTGCGGGTAATTAGCGAGGCGCGAAGATTTTCATTCTTGATCTCGGACGCCCAATGTGTGATTTCATCGTTCTTTATCCCTTTGGCAGGCGCCTCGAACAAGAGCACAATCGGTAGAACCTGAGGCTAAGTGACGGAACGTCGTGTCATCCGAGGGAACGCGACGCCACTCCGATGGAACGTCACGTCGACGGGCCGGAACACGACGCCAGTCGTTCGCGAGCGGCGTCGCCCACCCAGGGCGGCGGTTTGCATACCGCTGAGCGGGTAATCTTCGCCCCGATAGCTAATCGTAATGTTCCTTACAGCTCCTACTTCAATCTGGGAGAGCCGTGACCCCAAGTAGCATCAGGCGAAAGGTTGCGACGCACCGGCGGGCATTCCATAGCCCGCTTGTCTGAGTTGAAGACGGTGGTGCCCTGTGAAATCAGATAATCCGCCGCTCGAGCTGCCAGCGCCTGGATCGTCAGCCCCGGATTCGCGGACCCTTGGGTGGGCATGACGCTGCCATCGCAAATAAACAGATTGGCGATGTCGTGACTGCGGCCGTATTTGTCCACTACCGAAGTAGCGGGATCACTTCCCATGCGTGCCGCCCCCACCAGGTGGGCATAGCGCGCTTCCTGGACAACCTCTTTCGCGCCGGCTGCTTCCATGACTTCGATGACTTTGTTCTTGCCGAATTCAATCAGCATCTTGTCATTGTCGTGCAGACCGAACGTGACCTTCGCTACGGGGATTCCGTACCTGTCCGTTTCATCCGCCAACTCAACACGATTATCGACATGCGGAAGGATTTCACCTAAGAGTCCTAGCGGAGCCCAGTGATTAAAATCCATCATAACGCGCCGCAGTCCCCACCCCCACGCCCCTTGCGCACTCATCATCTGCTTGGCAAACGCGATAGGTAGCGGTCCGACGGTTTGAATTGCAAATCCACGGGCGAAGCCGCGTTTCGGATCCGTCTCGTAAAACTCCTCCGACAAAGCAATTGCGGGCGGGGCTTTGTACATGCGAACGAGTTCGTCAAAGTAGCCCATCACGACATTCCCTGCCTGGGCCATCAGATAGCGGCCGACCGTGTCGCTGGAGTTTGCGAGGCCGGTTTCGAAACCGGGACAGGCTGAATTCAACAGCAGTCGTGGAGTTTCGATAGAATAGCCAGAGACGACGACGGCCTTGGCTTTCTGGAAATGCTCGCGACCGTCCCGATCAAAGTATGTCACGCCGCTGACGCGCCTGCCCTTGCCAAGATTGATGCGGGAAACCATGGAGTGGGGACGAATTTCGGCACCGTGGGCAATAGCGTCAGGCACGTGGGTGATCAAAGTGCTGGCCTTTGCGCCGACCTTGCAGCCCTGAATGCAGAAGCCGCGGTAGATGCAATGTGGACGGTCGGCCCGAGAACCCTGCAAGATACCAACCGGTCCGCCTGCGCTTACGGGAATACCGAGCCTGGTACAGCCGCGGATCAGCACATTGCCGACGCCATTCATCGGATGGGGGCCGAAAGCGTAGCCGTGAGGGTCGCCCCAGGGAAAATATGCTGGTCCCGAAACCGGCAACTCGAGTTCCATCAATTCGTAATAGGGCTTGAGCTCGTCATAACCGAAGGGCCAATCTGCGCCGACGCCGTCTTGCGAATAGACGCGAAAGTCCGAAGGATGAAAGCGCGGAGTAAATGCCGCCCAGTGGACGGTGCTGCCGCCGACGCCTTTGCCGCAATTGTTGCTTCCGAGCGCGAGTGGATTGTCACCACCCGTGATTCGCAGATCTTCCCAATAAAGCTGATGCGAGCCGGCCTCGTCACTCACCCAATCTCGTTCGGTATCCCAAAACGGGCCGGCTTCAAGTCCGAGCACACGAAAACCAGCGCGCGCCAATCGTTGCAGAAGCACGCCGCCCCCGGCGCCAACCCCGACAATCAGATAGTCAACTTCCTCATTCTCGGCGAATCGAGACATCGGCATTTCGAGCCGTTGTAGCGCGCCGAGTTTATGCGGCTGACGGTCCCGCTCAGTGAACTCTCCGAGTATGGGCGCTTTCAAACGAGGCCTCGCTTACGGTGAGGAGCCGGATGCTCAATTGGACTCGGGATCGGTTCGCGGAGATCGGAAACAGCGGTGTCCGGCGCTTTCCATTGGTAGCGCCTTTCGTTCGACTCCCAAGGCTCCGGCGAGCCATTTTCCAGCCGGATATAGGCGCGTGGATAGGCGGGACCGCCAAAGCCGATCTCGTCCCACGCCCACGGATGAGCGTAGTAAGCCTCCACGCAATCCTGCACGAGCATCATCCAGAAGCGATGGACCGGCATACGCTTCCAGACCTCGTCCCCGGCAGCGGGCTTGCCGTCGTGCAGTGACTTCAAGATTCTGTCTTGTTCGAGCGACTGCAGCGTCACAAAGCTGCAGTCGTGAAGATGACGGGCGATTTGTTCGATACCCTGAAAACCTAGCCGAAAGGCCTCGGGGTCAGGCGGCATGTCCGCGAAACGATAGCCGTCATGGCGGTTTTCGTACAAGCGTTTATCGATCCAGGGAACGATTGGAATTCTATGCGCGGCGTCGCGATCATCCTGGGGAATGATGTGATCGCAAATGACCTCAATCAGAGTTGTCTCTGCGGGCGTGAAGAAACGGATGGGCGGGATGTTGTGCACGCGATCCAGAATCACTTCACGGGTTTTCGCGTCCCAGAACTTCTGCTGTGCCAGCGTGCTGAAGTCCGGATAATAGCCTGGCTGACGAAGTGGACCGATCGGTTTTTTTGTATGAGGATCATACGGATGGTTATAGTCGTCGCTCATCGCTTTTCTCTCCTCATCATGCTCGCCAGCAGGCCAATAAAACCCGCCGCCGCAAATAACAATGGAGCGAAAATCGGCGGTCCATGAATAATGTTATAGGCCAACAACCTGGATCCGCCCGACCGGCGCAGGATCCCGCGGGCGTGATAGCCGAATCCTACTGCCCCATTAAGCATTGCTACGCCCGAAACCGCAGGCAGCCAGGTTTGCGCCATGCGTTGGCTCTTCACCGCGCCCATTCCCGCAGCCGCCAGTAAGGGCGCAACCAATACCGGTGTCCACTGCGCCTTGTAGCGAAAATTGTTTTTGTAATGCGAATAGAAGGCTTCGAACCCGCTACAGCTAGCCGAGATGGCGGCCGCGATCGCCATGTGCTTCTGAAAGCGGCCTTCGCGCAGGTCTTGCTTCCAACTGATGCGGTCGTGCTGATGCGTGAGGAGCTTGGCCCAATGATCCGCATGCGCCGGGCGCGGAAGGCTCAGTTGGCCGGGACCGTCCTCGCGCTGAAGATAAGAGGCGATCATGCCAAGGTACGCACTGGTGCCGAACAACAACGGGCCGAATATTGGCGGGCCCATGATGATATTGGTCATCGGCAGTCGCCAACCCCCGGGTTTTCGCTGGATTCCACGGATGTGGAAGTAGGTGCCGATCGCGCAGTCGGCCAAGTTTAGCGCCGAAACGGTAGGCAGAACGGTTTTCGCAGCCTGCCGACTGCGAAAAGCCCAAATCCCCGCACCGAAAAGAGCGGCACTAAGGATCACCGGCGTGTACATCACGCGGCGGCTGTAGCTGCCGCGATAGTGCATATAAGCGACCTCGAATCCGCTTAAGCCGCTGGACAGGCCCGCCGCGAGCGCGAGCCAACGCTGGAATCGGCCTTCACGCACGCGCACGTCAATGGTTGTGACGCCTAGCCCGATGTGCTCTATAGCCCTGTCTACAACTTCCGGTGTGAGTACGCGCCCTAATACGTTTGCGGCCATTGATTATTCGCTCCCCAACCTCAAGGCTGCTTCCGATCCGGTGAAGCGCCTGGTGCGTCCATGACGGGAACGCCTGAGCCAGCAAGGTCGCTGCCTCCTTCATCCCCTGTGCGGCAGTACGCTCTCTATAAATTCCCGTGCAGCTTGTCGGATGATGCCGCCTTCATTGGGATCGCCATGAATCAATGTCGAGGTAAATTTCGCGGCGTCCGCGAGTGTGATGTGCGGTGGCAGCGGCGGTACGTCGGGGTCGGTAATAACTTCCAGAACGCACGGACGAGTTGCCGTCAGGGCCTCCTCCCAGGCGCGACCCAGGTCATCGGGCCGATCCACGCGGATACCCTTGAGTCCGAGTGACTCAGCATATTGCGCGTATGGAAAGTCGGGAATGTCCTGCGACGCCGCGAATTTGGGAACGCCGGTCATGACTCTGAGTTCCCAGGTCACCTGGTTGAGATCGTTGTTGTGGAGCACCAGTACAATCAACCGGGGGTTGCTCCACTCCTGCCAGTACTTAGAGATGGTGATCAGTCCATTGATGCCGTTCATTTGCATGGCGCCGTCGCCCACCATCGCGATTACGGCGCGTTCGGGAAAGCAAAATTTCGCGGCTATCGCATAGGGGACTCCGGGACCCATGGTGGCCAGATTGCCGGACAGCGAAGCCATCATGCCGGGTCTGATTTTCAAGTCGCGGGCGAACCAGTTGGCGGCCGAGCCGGAATCGGAACTGAGGATGCAGTTATCGGGGAGGCGCGGAGACAGCTCCCAAAAAACCCGTTGCGGGTTGATCGGCTTAGCTTCACTCATGGCTCTGGCCTCAAGGACCTTCCACCACTCTGCAATGTTTTTCTCAATTGTTTCGCGCCAACCGCGGTCCGTCTTACGCTCCAAAAGCGGGATCAGCAACCTTAGTGTCTCCTTGGTGTCGCCCTGCAGATTGACTTCGGTGGGGAATCTGAGACCCAACATGCGGCCGTCAAGATCGATTTGGACTCCGCGCGCGTGGCCTTCTTTGGGCAGGAACTCGGAATATGGAAAGCTGGTTCCGATCATCAGGAGAGTGTCGCAGTCCATCATCATGTCGTAGCTTGGCTTGGTGCCCAGCAGGCCTATGGAACCGGTAACAAAGGTGAGATCGTCGGGCAAAGCCGCCTTTCCAAGGAGGGCTTTGGCGACGCCAGCCCCAAGGAGATCGGCGACTTCCACCACTTCTTCCGGTGCGTGGAGCGCGCCTGCACCCACTAACATCGCGACCTTCTTGCCGTGGTTCAACAGGTCTGCGGCGCGTTGCAGATCAGCTTGTGCGGGAATGATGCGCGGGGTTGAATAACCGATGCCGGTGTGAATGGTCGCATGCGCCCGCTGGGGTTCTTCCGCGTCGAGTACTTGCAGATCGTTGGGCAGTATGATGCAGGTCACTGTGCGTTCCGATTTGGCTATGCGAATCGCGCGATCGACCAGATGACGTACTTGTGTGGGCACCGAAGCCATCTCAACGTACTCGTGCGCCACATCCTTGAATAAACTGATTAAATCAACTTCCTGCTGAAAGCGGCCGCCGATTGCCGAGCGTGCCGATTGGCCGACAATTGCGACGACTGGTTGATGATCCATTTTAGCATCGTAGAGACCGTTCAGGAGATGGATTGCGCCTGGGCCCGAAGTCGCCATACAGACGCCGACTTCTCCTGTGAATTTGGCGTGCGCGCAGGCCATGAAGGCCGCCAGTTCCTCATGTCGGACCTGAATGAACTTCGGTTTGCCTTCCGCGCGTTCCAGCGCTGCGAGGATGCCGTTGATACCATCGCCCGGAAACCCATAGATGCGCTTGACACCCCATTCACCCAGGCGTTTCAGAAGAAAATCTGCGACGGTTTCACTCATGACATTCTCCGCGGTGATCGTTGCGAAAGTTGACGTGGTCAGTCATCGCCGGCGTACGCGATCGTGCTTAACAAAGCATTTTCCGCCTGACGCGAATCGAGCCGGGTGTGCTGAACCACAATTGGTACGTCGGACGTAATCACACTCGAATAATCAGTGGCGCGAGGAATGGATGCGGGATCGTCAAGATCGTTGAATCTCACATGCATCGTCCGCCGCGCCGGCACTGTAATGCGGTAAGGGCCGAGCGGGTCGCGATTACTGAAAAAAATCGTGATCTCGACGTGCGCTTCATGCTCGGAAGCATTAAGAAGGCAAGCCGTTTCGTGGCTGGTGAATTGGGGTTCCGGACCATGGCTATAGGCAGGGATATAGCCTTCGGCAATCGCCCACACTTTACGTCCAATTGGGTTCATTAGTGTCATTATGGAGTAGCTCCAAGAAGGGGACACTGAGTTGAATCGGTCGTTGATTCGGTTAGGTCAAACGGAGCGGCCGATGGCGCTGAAATTTTGCAGCAGCCGCGAAGCCCAGAACTCCTGACAAGAGCAGCCCTGCCAACATACGGTGCCTGGTCAACCAAAATTGCGCGCTGCCATGCCAAGCTCGGGCATCGAAGCTGCCATGCGCGCCAAAGTCACCCTGTACCGGCTCGAACAGATTGTCGGAGCGATTGGGGTCCACCGGTTCGCTGGTCTGCTGCGAGGCAAAACCGGTGCGTGCGAGATATCGATCCAACAGGCCGGGAATGATTTTGTTTGCTTCGATTGCGATCAGGGTTGGAAGTCCCAGATAGATCTCGCGGCGGCGTTGATGGGCCGCCCAAACTATGGCACGAGCGGGGACACCGGGATCGAAGATTGGCGGCACGGGCTGGGGATCGCGCGGGAGATGTGAACGACACCAAGCGAACTGAGGAGTATTGATTGCCGGGAGTTGCACCATGGTGAGATGAATCTTGCTTTTAGTGTGCAGCAATTCGGTGCGGAGAGAGTCGGTGAAGCCCCTGATGGCGGCCTTTGCGCCGCAATAAGCCGATTGCAGCGGAATCGAGCGGTAAGCCAAGGCGGAGCCGACCTGAACAATGCATCCCTGGTTTCGCGGCAACATGCATTTCAGAGCAGCCATGGTACCCCAGACGGTGCCCAGGTAGGTGACTTCGGTGGCGCGCTTGAACTCGTCCGGAGTGACGTCGACGAACTGGGAAAAGACCGTCACCATCGCATCATTGACCCAGACGTCGATCGGGCCGAGCCTTTGCTCGACTTCGGCGGCAGCAGTTTGAACTTGCGCATGGTCCGACACGTCTGCCGGGAGCGCGAGCGCTTCGCCGCCCAGTCGTCTAATTTCGTCAGCCGCCTGCTCCAGACGATCCCTATCTCGGGCGATCAGTCCCACGGACGCGCCTCGTCGTCCAAATTCCACTGCGGTGGCACGACCGACGCCGGCTCCCGCGCCGGTTACTACCACAACTTCCCTCGGCCGCTTGCCGCTCTCTTCTCGCATATAAATTTTTCCTGGTTCGGTGTGTAATGAACGTCCGATTGTTACGGGCGAGTAATCGCTATCGCGGCGCGATTGCTAGCTGACAGAGCGTATCCGGATTGCTGGCTACCTTCGCAGAGGAAATCTCAATGCAAAGATTGATCCGCGCGTGATTGACGCCGCTCTCTCGACGGCGTAACCAAATCGCGAACGCTGCTCAGGCATCCTTTCGTGACGTATCGAACAGACACAACTATGCCGCCGCACGGATACAACGGCGTACGCAACTTCCGACCAGGCGGGGTGATGCGCCGGCTGGGTACAGGCTCAGGTTTTTACGACATGCAGTCGCGGCTGACGGGCAGGGAGGTCGCGAATGTACCTGACCTGATGCTTGTTGAGAAGATAGTAGAGGGTCTTTCGATCGACTCCGCCGGCTTTTGCGGCGGCCGAGACGTTGCCGTCGTGTCGCGTCAGCAGCTCGGATATGTATTCCATTTCAAACCGTGCCTTGGCGTGCTTGAATTTTGCAGACGACCATCCAGGAGGGTTTGATTCGGACTGAAGCTTTGACTGGCTTCGGCAATCGGACGGCAGATCGCTGTGGCTTATGATCTCGCCATCCGTCGTGGCACAGGCGTACTCGATAACATTTTGGAGTTCTCGAACATTGCCGGGCCAGGAATGCTCTTGCAGTATGCGGAGCGCGTCCGGTTCAAGACCGCGTACAGGGGGGTGTCGAGTGCCACCAAATTGTGCAAGAAAATGCAGCGCGAGAGCCGCCACGTCGTCCGGTCGTTTCCTTAGTGGCGACAGGAGGATCGGTAGCACGTGCAAGCGATAGAAGAGATCTTCGCGAAAGCGGCCTTCCGAAACGGAAGTTCGCAAATCACGATTGGTCGCAGAAATTACACGGATGTCGAAATTGATGATCCGCAGTCCGCCAAGGCGACGATGTTGCCGTTCCTGGAGTACGCGTAGCAGTTTGGGCTGGAGAGCCATCGATAACTCCCCGATTTCATCGAGAAACAGGGTGCCATGGTTCGCAGCTTCTATGAGGCCTAATTTCGCTTTTGATGCTCCGGTAAATGCTCCTTTTTCATAGCCGAACAACTCGGCTTCCATCAGGTTTTCCGGTAGCGAGGCACAATCAACGGGTACGAACGGATGGTCGGCCCGTGCGCTCTGAGCGTGGATCGAGCGTGCAACCAACTCCTTGCCGGTTCCGGACTCTCCAAAAAGAAAAACACTGGCTTCGCTTCGGGCAGCCTTCAATGCCAAGCTGAGCGTCTGCCGCATCTCACGGCTGGACCCGATCAGAACCCGGGAAGCGGGACTGGGTCGCGACGGTTGGTCTAATGAGGCATTGCCCGTGTGCAGCGCTAAGCTCTCGAAGGCTCGTTCCAGCGCCGCTTGTATCTGATCGCGTCTGAGCGGACGCACGAGATAGAGAAACGCACCCGACTGAACGGCTTTAGCCGCTCTCACGATGCTCGAAAGCTCGGTCAGAATGATGACGGGAGGTGCAGCGGCGCGGTCGCCGAGGATGTTCGAGAGCTCACCGGCTTCAGTGCGCCATGCGTCGAGGTCAGCGAGTACCGCGTCAAATCGGTGAGTTACGTTAAGCTTAAACGCTTCGATGGGGTCGGTCGCATGGAATGTTTCATAGCCCAGATAGGATAGTTCGGGGCGAAGTGCTGAAACACGGTCCAAATCCTGATCGATCACGAGGATTATCTGCGCCATTGCCCAAACACACCTCACGCGCGCAGCTAGGCCCTTATTTTCGCTAATTGACTGCTTCAGTTCCGCTGCTTTGAGGCCAAAGTTTTAAGATTGCGTGGTCTGATCATGGTTCGCGCTCGGGCGAAAGTCAAAGCCGGGAGCGTTGGAAATGTTCCGAAAAGAACAGAAATTTCGAGCTGCATGGGATGAGAGATTGTAGAGCTTTTGCCACAGTTGAGGGATTTTTAACTCCGAGACCCGCGGCGCTCTGGTGGTATGCAGTCCGGCCTACCGCCTCACAGTGTGGCGGATTTTCGAGGCGCAACGTTACGACGCGAGCGCAGAATTTCGCTTATGACAACCGCCTGATTGTGTTCCTCGTCCTTTGCGCTGTAAACGAGGGTCACCGTGCCATGGGCCGCGGCCTTGGATACCTCCTTTAACATCGCGCGCGCTTGGGGTCTTCTTAATTCGGCCTTGTAGCGCTTGCGGAACTCTTTCCAATGAGCCGGATCGTGGCCGAACGATTTGCGCAGTTCGGTGCTCGGGCCAAGTTCTTTCATCCACTTGACGATCTTCACCTGCTCTTTTTTCAAACCGCGCGGCCACAAACGGTCGACCAGGATACGTATCCCGTCGCTACGCGAAGTGGGTTCGTAGGCGCGCTTGATATGCACCATGTTCATCCTTCTTTTTTATCTTTATTAGTATGAATGTCGGATCGGAATCGTCGATTGTGAGCGCTGATTCGCTGGCGAATGCAGCGTCTGAAGGCGGTTAGAATAGCGCTCGCTGGTTTCACCAAAGGTGTGCCGGCTTTTCAGGCGCGGCTTGCTGCGGGTGGCCGGAACGAGAGAGCCCATCTCTCTTGTCCGATTTCCTGTGCGCGGTCGTCAACTCCAAAGAGCCGTTTGTCGCTCAGCTTGTTCTTCCGAGAACACTTTTGGTTCGGGTCCTCACCAGTCGCCTCGACGATCCGATCTGCCACGCGCCATACTGGATTGTCGAAGCTCGAATAGTCGAAATCCGCCCGGAGGGTTCAACAAATGGCAGAAGAAAAGAAACTGACCGGGCCCGACTTTGCGCTGGGAGTCTCTCTCTCGGAGCTTACCGACGGTGGCATGCTGCAGGGCCACGCCAAGGGCGAGCCGATCCTGGTGGCTCGGCGCGGCGATGCCTGCTTTGCTATAGGCGCTACCTGTACACATTATGGCGCCGCGCTCTCCGGAGGTATTTTGGTGGGCGATACCGTGCGTTGCCCATGGCACCACGCCTGCTTCAGTCTTCGCACCGGTGAGGCGCTGCGCGCGCCGGCGCTTGACCCGGTTATTTGCTGGAAGGTTGAAATACGCGAGGGCAAACTGTTCGTGCGCGAGCAGCAGCCCGAGAAGAAAGTCGAGAAGAAGCGGGCGACCGGTTCCACGAAGGCGCCAGAGAGCGTCGTCATCGTGGGAGGCGGCGGAGCAGGCAACGCTGCGGCGGAAATGCTGCGGCGTGAAGGACATTGCGGTGCCATCACGATGATGAGCATCGATGATACCGTTCCGTACGACCGGCCAAACCTGTCGAAGGACTTTCTTGCCGGCAGCGCGAGCGAGGAATCAATTCCGCTGCGCTCCACAGACTTCTATCGTGAGCATGAGATCGAACTGCTGCTGAATACGCGGGTCGCGGCAATAGATCCGCAGGACAAGAGTGTCCAGCTTGCCAATGGCATCCGGCGCAAATTTGATGCGCTGCTCCTGGCGACGGGCGCAGCGCCGGTGAGGCTCAAGATTCCTGGTGCGGATTTGCCGCATGTTTGCTACTTGCGCTCGCAGAGTGACTGCCGCGCAATTATTGGCAAGGCCGACAAGGCTAAGCGCGTCGTCCTGATAGGCGCGAGCTTCATCGCGCTGGAGGTTGCGGCTTCTCTGATTCAAAGAAAGCTCCAGGTCGACGTCGTTGCACCGGAGGCAGTGCCAATGGAGAAGATTCTCGGGCCGCAGGTCGGCGAATACCTGCGTAGCCTGCACGAACGCAGTGGCGTCGTCTTCCATCTGCAGCAGAGTGTTGTCGCGATTGACGAACGCAAGATCACGCTCACGGATGGCCATGTGATCGAGACTGACCTGGTAGTGATCGGGATCGGCGTCAAACCGCTGATCGATCTTGCCGAGCGCGCAGGGATCAAGACCGACCGGGGCGTGTCGGTGAACGAGTATCTCGAGACCAGCATTCCTCAGATCTTCGCGGCTGGGGACATCGCGCGCTGGCCTGATCCACTAACGGGCGAGCATATTCGCGTCGAGCACTGGGTGGTGGCCGAACGCCAGGGACAGACGGCGGCGCGGAATATACTCGGTAGGCGCGAGCGCTTCGATGCCGTGCCGTTCTTCTGGACGAGTCAGTACGATTTTGCTCTTAACTACGTCGGTCACGCCGAGAAGTGGGACAAGCTCGATTTGGAGGGCAGCATCGAAGATCAAAACTGCAAGCTGTCATTTCAGCGAGCCGGAAAGACATTGGCAGTGGCCACCATCGGACGCGACCGCGAGAGCCTCGAAAACGAACTCGCGATGGAGCTATCGAAAGGGAGAGTTTGAACGCCCGATCACGAGGCACGCATGACTGACAATCTTACAACGAGCCGCCAATGGCGCCGCACGGTAGAAAGTACGGGTCACTACTTTACGAGAGTTGCGTCGTGGACCGCCCGTGGCAGCGACGTAATCGGAGAGATGCAGGGATGTGTACGCTGCGGTCTTGTTCTTATCAATGATCGGCGTGGCGTACTGCTGATAGCACCCGGTGGTTTCAACCGCATGCATAAGCGCATCTTCCCATGCCAGGGTCCGCCTTTATGCCAGGGAGAGCCTTTTTCGCACGGGACTTCGCGGGATGGTGACGATCCGCTTATCGAAGTGCGGCGCCGGCTGGAGGAAAAGCATGATCCGCGCTTCAAAATCTCCAGCGCCTTTGTGCTTACGATTTTCGAAGCATGAAAAACGGCGGGCTTGCGGTGACCAAAACGTACTAACACGGGGATCGTGATCGGGGATCGGAGCCTGTAGAAGACTGGACATCCGCCAGCCAATTTCGGCGTTATTACCCACGGGCGGGCAGGAGGACCAGTGTCCTTCCGCCCGCCCGGTGTGAACCTCGAAGTGACTATTGGAAGTGACTACCAGGCGGTCGCGGCGAGCGGACCGCGGATCAGCTTACCTGGCAATGCGCCGCTGTGTTCGTTGTTGCGCATCAGGACCTCGCCGTTCACGATGGTCGCCTTGATCCCGACCGATTTCTGCTTGAGACGCCGTTCACCGGCTGGCAAATCGTATTCGAGCGTTGGCATCGTCGGCGAGATCGTTTCGGGATCGAAGATCGCGAAGTCGGCGAAGTTGCCCTCGCGGATCATCCCGCGCCCTTGCAAACCCCAGAAAGAGGCCAGCTCGAAGGTAATCTTGCGGATCGCATACTCGAGCGTCAGCGCCTGCCGCTCGCGCACCCAATGGCCAAGCAGATGGGTCTGGATCGACGAGTCCATAATCTGTGACACGTGCGCGCCCGAGTCCGAAAACGTCACCACCGATCGCGGATGGCGCATCATGCCGAGTACGAGGTCCTGGTCCTCGTTGACGATTGGCTGGATGAAAAACTGTTTCAGATGTTTTTCCAGTGCGAGGTCGATGATCACCTCGAGTGGATCTTTGTTCGCTTCCTTCGCGATCTGTGCGATAGATCGATAGGGCGGCAACGGCTTGTCGAACAAAAACAGGTAATCGAAATCGGGCTTGCGCGCCTCCGCTCCGATCGCGCGTTCCGGCTTCGTCATATACTCGCGGGCCGCTTCGAGCAGCGCCCGCCGCGAGTCGGGATTGCGCAACGCGGCCTCCTGCTCGGCCAGCGGCAGCTTGCGCATCTCCGACCATACCGGCGTCTTGTCAAAGGGCATCGCGGTCTCGAACGAGAGCAGCGAGCTGATCCACCGGCTGGTCCCCTGCGCGAGCATGCGGCCGCCGGCTGCCACCGTTTCATCGATCATCTGGAAATAGGGACGCCAGGTATGCGGCGCCTTACGCATCGACACCACGCCAAAAGTCGTCGGCACCCGGGTCTCCAAAGCGAGCCGTTGCAGGCGTGCGAGAAACTCGCGCATTTGCTCGGGGTCGCGTTCGTTAGACTCTTGCGCGAGTTCGAACACACCCGCGCCGAGATCGCCCATCACACCGACCAGTTCACGCACCTCATTCCAGTTGGCGAGACGGCTCGCGACCGGCCGACTGTCCGGAGTCTCATGATTGCGATTGCGCGACGTGCTGAAACCCGCCGCTCCCGCCTTGATCGCGCCGCGCAGCTCGCGCTTCATCGCCGCCAGGTCTTCCGAGGTCGCTTCCTCGGTGAACGCACGCTCGCCCATCACGTGGGTGCGCAGCGCCGAATGGCCCATGTAGGCGGTATAATTGATCCCTTTGGGCAGCCGATCGATCGCGTCGAGGTATTGCGGGAAGGTGTCCCACGACCACTTGATGCCGGCTTCCATCGCCTTGGGCGAGATGTCCTCGGCGCGCTCGAGATTGCGAATCACGCGCGCCTTGTCCTTCTCCGCACACGGCGCGAGCGAGAAGCCGCAGTTGCCCATCACCACCGTGGTCACGCCATGCCAGCACGAACAGGTGCCGAGCGCGTCCCAGAAAATCTGCGCGTCCATATGTGTATGGCCGTCGATGAAGCCCGGCGCCACGATATGCCCTTCGGCGTCGATCGTCTCTTTCGCCGACTCCTTGATTTTTCCGATCGCGGCGATCCGCCCCTGCGCGATCGCGACGTCGGCGCGATAACGCGGCAGCCCGGAGCCATCGACGACGGTGCCGTTACGAATAATCAGGTCGTATGACATTGTTCCTCCTCGGTCGGGTATTGCGCTCCTCTGCCGCGTCGCGCTGCCCGCCGCTTGAAATGTGCGTATCTCAGATCGATCTTATCCGCGATCTTCGTCCCAAAGTAAAAGACCGGGCCGTTTGCCCGAGCATCGCGAGCACCCATCATGACGATCTGTTAACGGGTGCCCCCGGGCATTTTTACGAACGGAAGAAACCTCGTGAGGTTTCAGAAACTATAAATTTTCAGTTTCTCAGCAGATAATATCCTCTTCGGTTAGCCGAGAGAGTCTCTCACTTCTTCGCGCCGGGCAGGTAGTCGTCGAGCGGAACGCCCATGCTGTTGAGCGCCCACGACACCAGATTGTACTGCCCAACGGTAAACACCGCGTCCATCATCTGCTCGGTATTGTAGCGTTCGGAAAGCGTCTTCCAGGTTTCGTCCGAAACCACGGAATTCTCGAACAAGTCGTCGGCCGCTTGCAGCAGTGCGGCGTCATGTTTGTTCCAACCCGCCTTCGGCCCTTTGCCGATCCGCTCGATTTCGTCATCGGTGAGACCCGCCGCTTTCCCGATGCGCACGTGCTGTTCCCATTCGTATGGCGCCTGGTTGAGCCATCCGATCCGCAATATCAAAATCTCGCGCTCGCGCGCCGCCAGCGTCTGCTGGTCCGACAGTATGTAGGTGGCGAACTTCGACCACGCCCGCGCCAGCTTGGGATGCTGCATCAGGGTCCTGAAGATGTTGACGACCTTGCCGTTGACCTGGGTTCGTTCGGCCAACTCGCGGTCCGCGGTGCTAAGCGTCGAAAAGTCGCGAAACTGTACTCGCTGTTTTCTCTCGGTCATTTCGATTTTCTCCAAGGTCTGGGCCGCCCGCGCAAACGCGACCTGCGTTCTGTCCTTGATCGCAGATTCCGATCGATTTTGCGATCACTTCGATACGGCGGCGGTTCTGGCGCGCGCAGGCTAGATCGAATAGACTAGGGCGGCTGGTCCGCGGCCGACGAGGTGCGAATTTCGGATGACGTCCTCGAAGGTCGTCGAATCCAGTATCGCCGCGATCGCATCGCGCACCTGCTTCATTAGAATCCTGACTCCGCAGCTCGCCTCGTCCGGGCAATCCTTGCAGCGCTCATACGCGATCTTGCTGACGCACGGCAGCGGAGCTATCGGCCCCTCAAGCGTGCGCATCACCTTGCCGACCGAAATCTGCGCGGGGGGCCGGCTCAGTTCGTAGCCGCCGCCCTTGCCCTTTTTACTGCGCAGAAACCCCTGCATCTTCAACTCAAGCAGAATTATCTCCAGGAAGCGCCGCGGGATTCCCTGACGCGTGGCGATCTCGGATATCAGCAGTGGCCCTTTGCCGTATTGCTCGCTGAGCGCAATCAGCGCCTTCAGGGCGTACTTCGACTTGTGTGACAACATCACCTAAAGTCTATCGATTGACTCGGCTGATTTTCAATGGCGCCCGCAGTGTACTACAACGACTGTCTGGAGTCCGTGAGGAAACGCGAGGACGCGGCGGCTATGTGAACCGTCACGCCGAGGGAGTATCCAAGCGTCTCAATGGCTCGCTCTGGAGCGTGATGGAAGGAATAACCGAGCCGCACGCCCGAGTGACGATTCGACGTAAGTAGCGGGTTGGCAGTACAGAGGGACAGCAATGAACAAGGAAATCAGACTCAACGCGTTCGATATGAATTGCGTTGTGCATCAATCGGCGGGTCTGTGGCGCCATCCGCGCGATCGTGCGGACAAGTATAACAGCCTCGACTACTGGATCGAGGTCGCCGAAATCCTCGAGCGCGGCAAATTCGACGCGCTATTCATCGCGGATGTGCTCGGCGTCTATGATGTGTATGGCGGCAACGTTGACGCCGCGCTCGAAGAAGCCACGCAGATTCCGCTGAACGATCCGGTCTTGCTGATCCCTCCGATGGCCCGCGCTACCAGGCACCTTGGCTTTGGCGTGACCTGCACGCTTTCGTTCGAGCCGCCGTATCCGTTCGCGCGCCGCATGTCCACGCTCGACCATCTGACCGGCGGACGAATTGGATGGAATATAGTCACTGGCTATTTGAACAGCGCCGCCAAGGGTGTCGGCCTCGATAGTCAGAATAGTCATGACTTAAGGTATCGAATCGCCGACGAGTACCTAGAAGTCATGTACAAGCTGTGGGAGGGCAGTTGGGAGGACGATGCGGTGGTTCGCGACAAAGCGAGCGGCATCTTCACCAGGGCCGACAAGGTACACAAAGTAGTACACGAAGGTGAGTACTATCGCGTGGATGCCATTCATCTGTCGGAACCGTCACCGCAGCGCACTCCGGTGCTCTACCAGGCCGGTGCTTCCAACGCGGGATCCGAGTTTGCGGCGAAACATGCGGAATGCGTATTCCTGCTCGGACCGTCCAGGCAGGTCGTGGCGCCGCGAGTCGCCGATATCCGCGCCCGCGCGCGACGTCAGGGACGAAATCCCGATGACATCAAGATCTTCACCTTGATGACGGTGATTACGGGCCGTACCGAAGCCGAGGCGCAGGCGAAATACGATGAGTACCGGTCGTACATCAGTCATCGGGGCGCATTGACGCTGCTGGCCGGATGGACCGGCATCGATTTCTCAAAATTCGCGCTCGACGAAGTCATTCAGTACATCAAAAATGACGCCATCAATTCCGCGGTCGAGGCCTTCACCGTCGCCGATCCAAATCGAAAATGGACGGTCGGGGAAATTGCGGAGTTCGTCGGTATCGGCGGCATGGGTGCGATCGTGGTTGGCTCGCCGGAGTCGGTCGCCGACCAACTAGAGGAATGGGTTTGCGATACCGGCGTCGATGGGTTCAACCTCGCTTACGCGGTAACTCCGGAGAGCTTCTCGGACTTCGTCGATCTGGTGGTGCCTGAGTTGCAGCGGCGCGGAGTCTATAAGCGCGACTACGCACCGGGCACTCTGCGCGAAAAGCTCTATGGGTCCGGTCGCTCGCGTTTACCGAATGATCATCCGGCCGCCGGCCATCGCAACCGCGGAGACCTTTCGCTCGACTCATGATGGCTGGGCGTGGCCGCCTCCCGGGCAATCATGTGACGTTTTCACAGGTCGAAGGCCCCATGTTGTCAAAGAGAAGTCTGAAACTCAGTGAGGTTTCAGTATCTGAAAAAATGCGCTCTTCAACTATCCTTGAACTTCACAAATTCATCATGACGATACGGTTTTCAGGAAACCCAACAACGCTTCGTTGGTAGGGGCGGGGCGTTCGGCCTGCACCCAATGACCGGCGCCTTCGATAATCACCTTGCCGCGCAGATTCGGCACCCATTGATCCATCGCGGCCAGCAGCCCACCGCCCGCAAACGTCAGCACGAGGTCCTTTTTACCCGCGATGAAAAATGCGGGCTGTTCGATTTTCGCATGTGCGAGTTGCGGCGTGATCGCGAGGTTGCGGTCGATATTGCGATACCAGTTGATCGGTCCGCGAAAGCCGCTCTGCGCGTATTGCGCGACGTAGTAATCGAGGTCCTCGGCGGTGAGCCACGAGGGCAGCACCGATGGATCAACCAGGCCGTCGAGGAATTTTGCCGACGCGGGTTTCTGGACGAACCAGATACCTTCGGGCGCGTCGCCGGAGATCGAGAAGTAGATCATGCGCAACGACTTGCGGAGGTCGGCTTCGAGTTCAGCCTCGGCGACGCCGGGTTTCTGGAAGTACACGATGTACCAGAAATTGTCGCCGAAATTTTCCTGCCGCGTCATCGCACCCTCGATACCGCGGACGTACGGCACGCTCATCCCGACCACCGCGCGCACGCGTTTGGGATGGAGCAGGGCGGTATGCCATGCGACCGGCGCGCCCCAATCATGACCGACGACGATGAAGCGTTCGTGGCCGAGGGCGGTCGCAATCCCGGCGACGTCGTTGCTCAGTTCGACAATATTATAGGCTTCAATTGCGGCCGGTTTGTCGCTGCCGCCGTAGCCGCGCTGGTCCGGTACGGCGACCTGGTAGCCAGCCGCGACAAGGGGGTCAATCTGATGGCGCCACAGATACCAGCATTGCGGGAAGCCGTGCAGCAAAACGACCAGCGGCCCGGTGCCCTCGACGACGGTGCGCAGGGTGACGCCGTTGGTTTTGATCATCTGGAAGTTGCGTTGTTTCAAGTTCTCCTCCTCCCCAATCGTGCGCGCAGAATAGCGGACGCACGCAGTCGCGGATCAGCGGGATCAGACTCGCACCGACATCACGAGGTTGCAATCATGAAGCGCGAGGCCGGAGCGCCGCGTGGAATCCCCGATAAAGCGGCAGGACATCGATTCTCGCCCGTACTCTTCAGGTTTCCGCGACGCGCAAGCGGGTCAATCTCAGGGTCTTGATCAACCATCGACCATCGGTCTTTTGGTAGGTTTCATGGTAATGGCCGAGGCCATGCAGGGTTTTGCGGCGCGATCCTTCGGGCCACCATATCGAATCTTCCATCGACCAGATTCCGTTTGCCGTCGTCGGTGAGGTCACCTCTATCTCCGGCATGTGGCCGTGATGGACGGTGATTGCCGGCGCCACGACATTCTTGACCAATGCGACAATATTAGCAGCGCCGGTGGCCGCCCAGTCTCCCTGCTTTCCACCTGGCGGCGTGTAGTCCGCGACCGCGTCAGCGGTAAACACCGCTTCGAAGCCAGTCCAATCCTTGGTATCCATGCAGCGGAAATAGCGCGCTTTGAGGTGATTGACCTCGTGTATTGCGAGCAAGCGTTCGACGTCCGTCATCGGAGATCCTCCGTCAATTCATTTCGGCTTATGAATACGACGAAACGAGGAAGCCGCAAAGCCCACGGCAGCGCGGGACAGATCACGACCCGGAATTAAATCTCATCAGTTACGGATTGAGATACGCGGCCCAAGGTGCGAGGCTTATTCCGTCAGCGACCGGTGACCGTTCGCCGTGTGATGCCCGTTCGAGCGGACCATCAGCGCCAGTTCCCGTGAGAGACCGGCAAGTTCCGAGGAGGTCTGGAGCATTTGCTTCGAACTCGTCTCGGTCTCATGCGCCGTTTGCACGAGACTCGAGGCACCCAGGCGGACCTGATCGACAGCGCTTGCCTGCTGTTTGGTACTCAATTCGATCTCACGCGCCGCCTCGCTGGCGGTACTCACCAGTGCGGCGATCTGCTTGAACGACACCGCGACTTCGGCGAACTCGCGCACGCCGGCGTCAACCAGCTTGGAACTGTCTTGGGTAGCCGAGATCGTAGCACTGGCTGACGCGCGGATATTGTCCAGCAGTTGACGGATCTCGCTCGATGAAACCCCTACACGATCGGCCAACTTGCGAATCTCGTCGGCTACCACGGCGAAGCGCTTACCCCATTCGCCGGCGCCGGCGGCTTCGATAGTTGCGTTGATCGCAAGTATGTTGGTTTGTTCCGCCAATTCGTTAATCATCTCGGTGATGCTGCCGATTTGTTGGGACTTTTTACCGAGTTCAAGCACGTGGACAACGACCGCATCGACCTTGGTCTTTATACCGGCGAAGGATTGAGTAGTACTTTGTCCCTTTTCATCGCCGCGACTCGCGGTCAATGACGTTTCGCGGGCGACTTCGGCGACGCGTTGTGCATTTTCCGCGATCAGGCGGGAGGTCGAAAGCAGTTCGCTGATGGTCGTGACGATTTCATTCATCGCGGTCGCCTGTTCGGTTGAACCGGAGACCTGTTGATTGGCGGCCGCCTGGAGCTCGCCTGAAGAGCTTTGCAAAAGCGCCGCCGCCGAACCGATCTGGCGCGTCAACGAACTTGCTATGTACCATCCGATCAGGCCCGCCAACAAAAGGGCAATCAGTGAGGCGATCACGATCGTTGTCTCTGAGAGACTAGTGCTGAAATCGACGCGCGCCTGCCGTTCGTGCAATAAATTTCTTTCCGCATTAGTCATTTCCGCAATTACCTGCCGCAGCTCGTCCATGGCGATCCTGCCCTGGTTGGTCTCGACCACCTTGAGCGCCGGGTCGAGGCCATCCTTGCGCCGCAGATCGATCGTCCGGCCGAGCTCCGCCATTTTTGACTGAATCAGGCTCACGGCCTGGTCGAGGTGTCGTACCTGATTCGGATTGTCGGCGGTCATGTCGCGCAGTTGATTGGTAACTTTGTAAATCGACGAAGTAGCAGCGGTATATGGTCCCAGATAGGTTTCGTCGCCGGTCAGCAGATAGCCGCGTTGACCGGTCTCCGCGTCCTTCATGGCGGACATCAAATACGACAGCCGATCAATTATTGCGTAGTTGTCCCGCAGTTCATTGGTGTTGTTCCACAGCCGCGCGATACTCACATAGCCGACGGTCTCGATGAGCAATAGCATGAGAAACAAGACCCCGAATCCAAGCGCGACTTTGATACCAAACGTGCGTGACCGAATCATCCTGCTCTCCGACGTGATAATGATTTTACTGCGGATTGTGCAGCATGAGTCGTGCCGCCGGAATGTAATACGGAACCGCGGATTATGTATGTCAATGCCGGGTTCGACGGCTGAAACGCGACATTTAATTGACGGTAGGCAGTAACTGGTCAACCGTTCAGAATCACATGCTTGTATATTATTTGTAGTCCGCCGATCGTCGCATGAGCCGCTTTTGATTTGCGCGATGTCTCATTATTGTTGATTCAATTGAAATATAGTCGTGCGAAACTCGATTGGTTGTCACGATCGGGCGCAACGCTCAGCGAAGTGCAAATCAAGCAGGACTACGAATACTCACTTGGACAGGCGGATGACGACGAGTTATCAAATGTTTCTAAACAGCCCACGTTATGAGACTGCTAGCAACATCAGCTCGCAAATACTCTATTCCGCCTTTGCGATGAGGTGCCCGGGTTGCGGCGCGGGAGCGATCCCTTGGGCTGGAGCGGATATTGCTCCTATCGGGCAGGAGCATCATGCCGTGAGTAATTGACGATGGCGATCGAAGAAACGTTGTTATCCGAGCGCTTATCGATGGTCGTAGTGAGGGCGGCAAACCGGCTCTGCGCGCTGCCGCTTGCCAGCGTGATCGAGACCCTGCGCTGTCCATTGTTCATCGCGGTTTCGGGCGCCCCGGCGTGCGTCGCCGGAGTCGCGATGATCCGCGGCGCAACAGTCGCCGTAGTTGACCTCGGGATACTGCTGGGAGCCGATTCCGCGGCCGGGCCGGCGGCGCGCCTGGTTACGTTGCGAGTCGGACAACGGACCGTTGGACTTGCCGTTCATTCGGTAATCGGGGTGCGCGAGTTTGACGGCGCCGAGCTGGCCGAAGTGCCGCCGATGCTGCGGCAGGCTCATCCGGACGTCCTCACGGCGGTCGGATCGCTCGACCGGGAGCTGTTGCTGGTGCTCGACGGATCGCGAATCCTGAGCGAAGAAACGATGGGCCGGTTAGAAGATTGACTCCTCCGACTGACGCGGGCCCTGGCGACGCAGATCTGCTGCGGTTCGCGGAGTTAATCGAAAAGCATCTCGGTCTTCAGTTCGACGGTCCAGCGCTCAAGGAGTTGAGAGTGATCCTGCACGAGCGCATGCGCGCCACGCGTTGCGCCAGGTTCGACGCCTATCTGCAACACGTCGAAGCGGCAGGTTCGATGCGTGCGGAGGTGCGCGAACTAGCCCGAAAACTTACGATTGGTGAGACCTACTTCTTCCGCAGCCCCGAGCAATTCACGGCGTTCTCCGAGGTTGCGATTCCAGCTCTGATGCGCACCGGCAGGGCTCGCCATCTCCAAATCCTGTCGGCCGGATGCTCGACTGGCGAGGAGCCATACACGCTCGCGATCACGCTGCGGGAACTGGGCGCCGCGGCGCCCGCCGAGGTCTCGATTCTGGGCGTCGATCTCAACCCCGAATCGATCGCGAAGGCGCGCCTTGGACGCTATTCCGCGTGGGCGATGCGCGCGACGCCCGCGGACTGTGTGCAGCGCTATTTCCGCTACGATCGGAACCAGTTCGTGCTCGATGAAGCCGTGCGCACGATGGTCCGGTTCGAAGAACGCAATCTCGCGATCGAAGACTACGCCTTCTGGCCACCCGGGCGGTTCGACGTAATCTTTTGCCGCAACATGATCATGTACCTGTCTGCGCGGGTGCTGATCGCAGTGTTGGCGCGGTTTGTCCGGGCCCTGAAACCCGACGGATTTCTCTTTCTGGGTCACGCCGAGCCGCTGCGCGGAGTTTCGCAGGCGTTTCACGTCCGGCACAGCAAGGGCGCGTTTTACTATGTGCTGCGCCGTGAGGAAGACCCCGCGCCGGCGCCGCATGAGGCCGCGGCGGGCTCAATTCTCGCCGCACTGGCGATTGGCGCGAGAACCGCTAATCCCTCATCCGGTCCCGCCGCGCTGGCTCCCGAAGCTGCCGAGGCTCCACTCGCTCAAGGAAGTTGCGCCGGACCGCGTGCGGGACTCGGACTCGGAGTTGCTCTCAAGGAAGCCGAGCGCTTCGACGAAGCGCTGCTGGCCCTGGAGGCGCTCGCGCCCGCC
>Ga0207695_10001354_pt1 | contig 41555 bp, 34 predicted proteins | sample KBSC54metaG_FD_184354 | JGI IMG/M metagenome (GOLD analysis project Ga0207695, IMG submission 184354) | Corn rhizosphere microbial communities from Kellogg Biological Station, Michigan, USA - KBS C5-4 metaG (SPAdes) (version 2) | ecosystem: Host-associated > Plants > Roots > Rhizosphere > Soil...
CGTTCAATGCGAAGATCAAAGCCTTCCGGGCTTCCGCCAGAGGCGTTCGTGACATTAACTTCTTCCTGTTCAGACTAGCTAAAATCTATGCCTAAAACCCCCAGCCCCCAAAAATTTGACTTGATCCGGATTCGTGCCAATTTTGGTGCACCGAATCCTCCGAAAAGGCTGTCAGGCCGTGGATTCCGAAGGATCGGCTGCTTTTGGCGACGGACGCAAAACCCGATTCGTTCAAAAAACAAGGTGGAAAAATGGAACATCGCATCAATGTCCTCTTCTATCCGAGGAAATCAAAAAAGACCAGTGAAGACCTGGTCCCGATTTACATGAGGATCACTGTAAATGGTCGTCGACTCGACCAAAGCATCCAACGTTATGTCGAACCCTCCCAATGGTCACCCGCGGCGGGGCGGTTGAAAGGAAACAATGACCAGGTCCGCCAAGTGAATTTGTATCTCGACACCCTCATGACCAAAGTTCTGCGGTTAGAGCGGGAGATGGTCATGGATGGTATCACTGTCAATCTTGAGAACTTCCGCGAAAAATGGCTTGGCTTGACCGAACGGCCCCGAATGCTGCTGGAGATATTTCAGCAGCACAACGAACAGCTTGCCGCCCTGGTGAAGGCCGGCAAGGATTATGTGCCGGCGACGCTCGACCGCTACATAACCACCCGTGACCATGTTTGCGCTTTTTTGCAATGGAAGTACGGAATTGACGATATCGACATTAAGAAGCTGAATTTCGAATTTGTCCATGATCTTGAATTTTGGTTCAAGACACAACGAAGATGCGCCCACAACACGACGATGAAATATATTGCCAATTTCAAGAAAATCGTGAACGGATGCATTCGGAAGGGTTGGCTACCGAAAGATCCCTTCCTGGGTTTCAAGATGACCAAACACGAGGTGGTCAAGGAAGCATTGACCGAACAGGAATTGACAGCCCTCGATACCAAACGCTTTGAAGTTGATCGCCTTAACTATGTCAAGGACATTTTCCTTTTCAGCTGCTATACCGGTCTGGCATATGCAGATGTCAAAAAATTGAAAAGATCGGAAATCGGACCGGGTATCGATGGAAACCACTGGATTTTCACCAACCGTCAAAAGACGGAAACAGCCTCCCGGATACCCATTCTGCCACCGGCCATGGCAATTATTGAAAAATACAAGGACTACCCCGGCTGCTTCGGTTCCGGCAATGTCTTGCCGGTTTTGAGCAATCAGAAAATGAACGCCTATTTGAAGGAGATCGCCGATCTCTGCGGAATTCACAAAAACCTGACTTTCCATATTGCCCGGCACACTTTTGCCACAACCATCACTTTAGGTAACGGCGTGCCCATCGAATCCGTCAGCAAGATGTTAGGCCATAAGAATCTAAAAACGACGCAGCACTACGCAAAGGTCCTCGATCGGAAGGTCAGCGATGATATGCAGCAGTTGCACAAAAAATTTCAAAAAAATCCTTCACAACAGAATCTCCATACTGAAAGGTCCGCCTCGGCCAATTCTAAATTTGAATAAAAAGCTATGGCAAAGCTCATATATGTACCCGATGACAAACAGGAGCCATCCGGGTCCCAATTGGTCACGCTCGACGACTTGGAGGCGTTCCGAGTAAAATTAAAGATGGATATCAAAATTATGTTGGAAGGCAATGCCATCAAACCCGCCAAGCGCTGGCTAAAATCCGTCGAAGTGCGAAAGCTGCTCAATATCTCCCTCGGGACCTTGCAAACCTTGCGAAACAATGGGAAGCTACCCTATAGCAAGATCGGTGGGCTAATCTATTATGATGCTCATGAAATAGATCGAGTACTTGGATCTCAAAATCATTAGATAACCATTGATCTCAGCCGCACATAGATTATGTATAATGGCTTAGTTTTTGTAAATTTACTGTAATGGCGATTCACAGTGACAAATCAAAGCTTATCAATAGGACGACCCCAAACTTCCATAAGCGGTTGTTCTGGGATTGGAACCTTTCCAAGATCGACTGGGACAAGCATTACCTTGCAGTTATTGATCGTATTATTGAGCGAGGCGATAAAAGCGATTGGAAAGAGTTGGTTCGATATTATGGCAAGCCTAAAGTAGTGGAGGCTTTGAAATCTGAAATTAAGTATTTGCCTGATTACATAGTAGATGATGTGTGCGGCTATTTTGACCTACAGAAGGAGGCCATAGCATGTTACGCACACAAACAGTCGAGAAGGGGACACTGGATCTGATCAAGCGATTCATGTCCGACGACAAATTCAACAATTTTAATTTAGTAGGGGGTACAGCCCTGGCTTTAAAGATCGGTCACCGGGTATCTGTGGATATCGATCTATTTTCGCAGACTCAGTTTAATACCGGAGATTTGGGCCATCATTTGGCAGAAGTCTATAGTGCTACGGATGTTCGCACTATGGGTAATAGCATCTTTTGCTTTGTTAATGATATAAAAATCGATCTTCTTCCCCACCAATACCCATTGGTAGAGGATATCAATATCCTTGAAGGGATTCGGATAGTTTCTTTACAGGACATAGGAGCAATGAAACTGAACGCCATTTTCAATTCGGGCCAGCGGTTTAAGGATTTTGTGGATATGTACAGTTTACTCGAAAAATTTCCCCTCTACGAACTACTCGATGCGTGCCAACGGAAATACCCCGACCTTAATATAAATATGGTGAAGAACTCCCTCATCCATTTTAACGATATCATTTTTTCACCCATCGAATTTATAGGCCGGGAGGTCAAATGGCCTATCATAGCGGAACGGTTGCAAATGGCATTTCACAATCCATATATTTCTTTTGGTTTGCCTGAAAGCACTAAGAAGCTACTTCAAAACAGACCATCGGAAACCAAAGGAAGAAGGAAGGGGCCTCGGTTATAATTTCGCAATTGCCCAATTAAGGTTTTCCGCGAAGGAGGCTACACGGGAGGGGCTGCCCTAGATGTGGTCCTCCCCTTTTTCGGGCTTTCTTCCAGGGCAGCTCGCGGGTTTAGGGCGCGTCTTGGCGCCCGGCAAGATGTACCAAAGTATACCTGACAACTTTTGGGGGTTCCGCTAATACCGAATTCCGGCCATGGAGGGCGCTTCTTGCGCGCCCGGCAAGATGTATAAATGTCCACGAAAATCAATTTAGAAAGGAGGTAAGTAACAGACCGGAAGTAGGCGGCCGCAGCCGATCAACAGGAGAATAAGACCCGGCTTCCGCTCCGGCTTTGGCGATTCGAAGTCGGTATATCATTGGCCGGGCTTTAGCTCCGCGGGGAGCTTTTAATCCATGGATCAGCCGGACAGCAACAATGACCTATCATCCCGCAATAGTATACCCCTTCGAATGTTGTTTCTTCTCTTCACCCGCTGAACAAAATGGGTCAAAGACTTTTAGTCAGAGTGTCTATTTCTCGTTTTTTCTATCCACTTCCATTTCAAGGGATGTTTTCTCTATTGTCATCAACAAATAGAAATATACTATTAACAAAAAAGGGTGAAAAAACGGTTGTATACATAAGTCTTTTCACTTATCTTCCTAAAAAAATCAGTATTTTATGTATATAGGTTAAGCTAAATACATACTGAAAAAACGAATTAGATCGTTGATATTTTGCTTGTCGTAAATCTGTCTACCTAAGCTATTTCCTTACTATGGACTACCAGGAGTTTAATGAAAGGATAATATCGTTTTACCTAGAAAGAGCAAAAACATCCTTTTGTACCTTTTCACTGGATCAAACAGAATTAAACTCCATAGTATCTATTGATCAAATTTACAATTTTGAAATACTTAAGACTGACTGGCATGCCCTCAGAATCACGAAACAGGGAATCCCACTTTACTTTGGCCTCATAGCCGTGCAATGCCTTGCCGCATCTTTGATGGAACAAGATGATGAAGAAAATATAACAGATATGGCCTATTTGGTTAGGCTCAAACAACTGCTAAATTTTCAGGGGAATATACAAAGTCTCTTCAGAGGTAAAGATGCCACGAACAGTATACAGGAAGCTATCTGGCACGAAGCGAAGGAGTACCTGCTGCGTCAGCACGGCCTTTTCGTGGAAATCCCTATTCAGAAATTCTATAGAGGCAGATTTGTCCAATATCCTTTATCTCAGCTGCTTCTAAAAACCGAGGATCTAAAACGACTAACGGCTTTTTTTGCAATATCTTTCCTTCCTAATGAGAATATTCCATATCCTCAATTCCGGGAGGCATTAATAAGTTGGTTACCACACAAGCTATCAACCCGAGTATGCAACTTATTGGAAAATCCTCAAAAAAGGGAAATCTGTTTTGCGCAGATTTTTAATTACTATTTGTCTTGGGAAGGACAGATACTAGTCTCGGACCTACCTGAGAAGTCTAAAAAGAAATATTCAACATCCTTCTCATCCACGCCCCAGCCCAAGATACTACTTCTATTTGAGCAAGGCGTGCCAAAATATTTTCTGGGCGACAATTCAATTTCTGCCAATAAATTACTGGAAGCATCTGCCATCCGACCCAATACAGGCATAATACTCTTTAACCCACTTCCTGGTTATGACAATGACTACGAGCAATCCAGGTACCTCCTACGAAACTATCCTACTTGGATTTTGGTCGACCGGGATAAAAGATGGCGGGAATTCCAGTTTCTTGAAAGGAACGCCGAAAACAAGATCATCCTCACAAGCAAGCTCGTCATGTTTCAATACACCGGAATGAAAACGAGGAAAGGACATCCTCTTCATGATTATTTCTATCATACAAATCCAATTGTGCTCCTGGGAGGCATTCGCCTGAGTCGCAATAATACTTATTTAAAAGGCTTCGGGCCGGCTATACAATACGATCACAATATAAAAGTATTATTCGAAGGAAAATCTGTCGACTATCAACCCGGAATAGCATTACCAGGTATTTATATCGTTAAGACTGAAGAATTCAGGGAATTGAAATTTAGCATAGAGGAGGTTAATAATACTGATATCGCAGTGCCTTCCTTGGATACAGGATGGAAGCTTGCAGATCTAAGCTGGGGAAATGGCCCGTCATTCGAAGGCGGGCTCCTTTATCCCAAACATGAACCTATTCAGGATCCAATTAGGATCTGGATAGACATCTTGCTCAACAAACCTGTCAAACAAGATAGTTACGACCAAAATATATTATTCAGAATACTTAAAAAATGTCAATCAACAAGCATCAAAAGGTAAAGGGCATTGTAGAAGCAAGAAAAGGAGATGCAAGTGCTCGAATTAAGGTCTTAGGATTTAAAAAAAATGGCCACTACACTTATCGACAGCAGGATATTGAGGCTGAGTTTCTTCCCGATGGACATGTCTTTGCCCCCAACTTATTTCTAAACGAAGACGTGGACCTGAACATGCTTCTCGAATTTTCAGTCCTTCCTAATGACTATAATTCAGGACCTGACATCATGATATTCGATTTGAAGGCCGGGTTCAGGAAACTTTACATCCCAGTGCAAGTCATTAACGACGAAATATTAAATCACCCAAAATCAATAAATCAACCACTCCTTAAAAGATACATCCCTCAAGCTAATGGGCAGTTCTACATATTAAATCTTGAGAGTCTATACGGGCCATTTTCTTACTCAAATGAAGAAGTCAGGCCCTATACTGGGAAGGAAGTCAACAAATACAAAAATATCCCCAAGGCGGTCGATATTGAGGGAAGAACATTCCTATTGGAAGAACCTAAAGAAATTGCAGAGAAAATCGATTGCATGACTAATCAGCAGTTGGCTGGTTGGTTCAGAGAGTTACTGAAGACTTTGCCACCTCTTTCAACACTTGACAAACTCCCGGAATTAATGGAAACAATAGACAAGAGCGACCTGAAATGGGCACGATTGTCAAGAGTTCTCGGTTTATCAAATGAAATAATGTTAACCCAGGAAGAGCTCGAAAAGTTGGCGACTACTTCCGAGCCATTAATGCAGATTTATCAGCAATCAATCGAGGCAATTAAGAACGAAATTTACACAAGCGAAATGGCCCCGCTTCAATCCCAAATAGACATTTTGTCTTCCCAATGTAAGCAGCTCCAACATCAAAAAGAAAAGCTGCAAAAAGAGTATAAGAAACAACAAATTCAAAAAGAAGAATTAGAGGCCGATGTCGAACACTTGAAAACTAATCGAGATATAATTATAAAAAATATTCGAATACAAAGTCTTCTGAACCAGAATACCCAGGTTCATGAATTAGGTAATAACTCAGCCTGCTTCACGTCCTTTGAATGCCAATCCTATCTCCATACCGAAAACCCCTTCGAAAATCTCTCTGACTTTCTATTATGTTATTCCGATCTCTTCCAATCAAACGAGAAGGTGAATCATAGATTGGCCCTCTTTCAACTTCGCACGTTTCGTACTATTCTATGCAGTGCCCCCAAACTTGTCCAGCAAATAGCGAAGTACTCCAATAATTGCAAACTCTATATTCAGCAAGTTGAGGCCGATTGGCTAAGGTTTGAATCACTCTATGATAACGGATTGAAACAGTCATGGGAATCTGCTAAATCCCAACCTGAAGTTCTTCATTTTTTTCTATTGGAAGACATTAACCTTGCAAGCATCGAATGCTACGCGAAACCCATATTAGACTTTCTCGAAGGGATCAGACTAAGCTTGCCAGGTCTTTCACCTGTCTGGCCGTCCAATCTTTGGATCTTCGGGTCTCCACTTCCCCCAATAGATGACCACAGCTTTGGACTTCCCTTGATCCCGAACAGCTTCAAAAACTGGGGAGCTATACCTAAATTTAATGTCACTGGTATTCAGCGGCCGCAGGACAACCGCTACTTAACAGTAAAATCATTGCTGGAACATGAAAATGAATTTATTATCAACCAAACGGAATATTTTATATGACCGACCTTTTATCTATCCAAAAAGGTTTACTCGACTGGTTCTGTTACGAGCCAGTTAAACTCCGGTCATATGAATCCATTAGGAAACTTTGTTTAGAGATTTACCCTATCAAAAACGCTCAAGATGACAATAAAAAGGCAATCTACCAGTTGCTTTACCCACTTTTAAGATCAGGACTAGTTGAATTTTATGGAAATAGTAATTTCAGGGTCTCCCCCACCGCTGGCCTTCTTCAGCAAGGAAAAGTATTGATCTATCATCCTCCCTTGTCTTTAACTGAACGATTTCACTCCATCCTGTCAGGGGCGGATATTCCTTGTGTCGCCTTATATCAATATACTCCGGAATTTATAGCTTGGTGCTTCCAAAATGGAATTAGCATACAAACATTTCATATCGGTAGATTACTGGCTAGCCTTCGTCCGATACACCAAATCATTGCAGACTGGGAGGATGACAAAATAGTAGATACTACTGGATATTTATATTTTAACAGTTATGGAAGGTGGGTGTCAAATTTATCACCGAATTCTCATAACGTCGTGGCAAAAAAAGGTAGTCGGCATTATGCGGCAAAATGCCTTCAATTAAGTGACGGACGCTGGAAATCCATACCAGGAAAAAAAAATCAACCAGATGCTTTTTCCCTTGCTGTTCTCTATTGCCAGATCCAGAATGAACAGGAATTAGCGATAACATATGACAGTCGACAGGGCCGCATTTCAGTCAGAACCCCCTTTTTTCCGCTTCCAATAGAAAGATTGTTATTTATCAACACACTATTCTCCCGGACAAATCCGGATATTTTTAGCAATCGTACCTATTTTCTCGATAACCGAGATTTCATTCTGTTAAACAAAACTTTCAACAGATCAATACAAAGCATATGAATAACCCTTTCGAAATCTGGCAGGAACTACGTAATATTTATCTAAAATATATTGATACAGGTATTCCGTTGAAATACAAAGAATTGGAGTTGGAAAGAAAGGAACTACTCAGCGAACCCGATGCGATTTGCAAAGAACCAATTATCGAGCTGGTACCGCGATACGAAGAAACTTATACCATGCAGGAAGCTTGCTCATCCTTAGGCCTCGAGTCTTTTTTTGCCGACTTTTCCCGAAAAGGGTTATTTCCGGATCGCAATGGAGCAGAGAGTAGAATGTACCGCCATCAATTCAAGGCACTTCAGGAGGCAGCCAAGAATAGGAAGCATATCGTGGCAACAACAGGTACAGGTTCAGGAAAGACTGAGTGCTTTCTTTTTCCTTTGCTTTACGACATTTTAAAGGAAAAATATCATAATAAAGGTGCCACCAAAAATGCAGTCCGTGGCTTGATATTATATCCACTAAATGCACTGGCGGAAGACCAGATGCGAAGGTTGAGAAAAAGTTTGAGCAGCGCAGCAGTTATAGACTTCTTTGACAAAGAAATTAATGGAAAACGTATTAGTTTCGGTAGGTACACGGGCGCCACTCCAATCAGCGGGAGAAAAACTGAATCTAAAATGACGCGCCTAAGATCAGAACTGAAGAAGCTTGAACAAGAGTGGAAAACTGCTCAAAAGCTGGCCATTAAAAATGCGGACCCTGAATATCTTTTCGACATACCCAATATGGATTCCCATGTACACGCAGAGTACTTGGATAGATGGGCTATGCAGGCGGCGCCTCCTGACATCCTAATAACTAACTATTCAATGCTGAATATTATGCTCATGCGCAAGCAGGAAGAATCGATTTTCCAGCAAACGCGAGAGTGGCTTGATTCCGATCCTTCGAACATATTTCATCTTGTAGTAGATGAACTCCACTCATACAGAGGAACTGCCGGAACAGAAGTAGCTTATCTAATAAAACTGCTATTATTACGTCTAGGACTAACTCCCGATTCTCAACAGGTACAGTTTCTTTGTTCCAGTGCTTCCATGCAGCCAACCGCCCGCACTACAAAATTTCTTACAGGATTCTTCGGGCTGCCGATTGGATCATTTGAGAAAAGGTTTTCTATAATAGCCGACGAACCTCAGATCACCCCAATTGCATACTCTAATCTGCCGGCAGAACCCTACAAAGCGTTAAAAGTAGGCTCCGTCTCTTCACAACAAATCAATGAATTAATGAATAAAGATCAGGTTATCCTTCGCCTGCAGCAACTTGTTCAAAGGGCCATGCCAAGCGGGGAAATTGCCATCAAATTGTTTGGCAACATTCCGGATAACTTGGAGGCTTTGGAAGGCCTCTTAATGGGTTTAAGTCAATATAAAAATAAGAGGTCGGAATGTATTCAGCCTATCCGGGCTCACTATTTTTTCCGTAACATAGAAGGGATTTGGGCCTGTACTAATCCCGGATGCAGTGAAGTACCGCCCCAATATCAGTATAGAGAAAGGCCTTTCGGCAAGCTCTACCGAAGCCCTAAATCCCTGTGTAAATGCGGTTCAATTATCTTAGAAATGCTTGTTTGCCGTCAATGCGGCGAGGTATACTTGGGAGGATGGGAAAAAAAGGAGGAAGGGATTCGACTATTGTCTATAGAAAAAGACATTTTTCAGGACAATAATAAATACTTTACAGTCTATCCCTTCCAAGAAACAGCAGATCAGGAATGGAAGGAGTGTTTGCTCGACAGACAGGACGGACGATTCAACATTTCGAAATCCGGAGAAATGTTAACCTACACTCCAAATCAAGGGTACGCTAACCAATATCCTCACTACTGTATCAACTGCGGTTTTAAGGAAAAGGAATCAAATAGCCTTACCCCTATTTACCGCCATTATACCGGGGTCCAAAAAGTCAACCAAGTGATCGCTGACTCTATCATGTATACCTTGAAAAAATATTCAGCCGATAGCGGATCCGCTAAGCTGATATTGTTCTCTGACAGTCGATCCTCTGCAGCTAAATTGGCAGCAGGTATTGAAATGGACCATTATCGAGATACATTGAGAGCTGTACTTCTCAGTAGCCTTGAATTCCGTTCGGAGGAGAAAGTTGTGCTAAGAAAGCGCTTTCTGAAAGAACCCATGACTGAAGAGGAAAATTCACAATTTAATGAAATTCGCAATGGAGGATCATATGTAGATATAATTAACAAGATTTCAGATTTTCATGTATTCAAAGACCCTCATGTGGAAGCGGAAATAACGAACTACCTAAATGCTAAAAATAAGGTCAATATCGAACGAATAGAATCTGATGTAATTAATCAACTCTTTGCGTTGGGCATAAATCCCGGAGGGCCAGCTCCTAGCATCAACGAAGGTTGGACAAAATGTTTCAATTTTGACAAACCAAAATTCCAGCTGCGCAACGAAGGCATAAATGAACAAATTTTACACCGCAAGATTATTGCATCTGCCAGGAAAGAGATTCTTATAACGTTATTTGCGCACAATAAAAGGTCGCTGGAGTCACTGATGCAGGGTAGAATTGAAGCCGCGGAAAGGCATCCCGACCCAGAAATGGCCCACTTGATAAATGCAACAATCCGGATTATGGGAGAAAGCTGGCGGATCGATGGTTATTATCGGAATTCTGCAGAGGGATTTCCCAATAAATTGTGGAAGTATGCTAGAAAGGTTCTGAATTTTAAGGGATGGAGAATTCCCCAAGACAAGAAAGAAGAAATGCTCGATTTTTTAGCGCGGCATCAGATAATTGTATCCAAATCCAACTTGCTGCTAACGGGTAAAGGGCTTGTCTTTGTCCCCGCAAAAGGGGGAGACCCAGTTTGGAGATGTGGGGTTTGTAGCACTATCCACCTGCAACTTGGACACGGTGTCTGCTGTAATTGCAATGCCGCATTGACTACTTCCGCCTCTCTCAATGAGAGCGAAATACAAAACCAGAACAATTACTTTATTTACCTTGCTAATCTCTCTAGGCAAATCAACCCGTTTCGTCTTCATTGTGAAGAATTGACTGGGCAAACGGATAAGGCAGATGCCCGCACAAGACAAAGGCTTTTCCAAGGAAGGATCACCGAGGAGGAAATAGAAAAGGTAGAAACAATCGACCTATTAAGTGTCACAACGACCATGGAAGCCGGAGTAGACATTGGTTCTCTATCTGCCGTTATGATGGGGAATATTCCTCCACAGCGATTTAATTATCAACAAAGAGTAGGACGAGCCGGAAGAAGGGGTAGATTCCTTTCTATGGCAATTAGCGTAGCCAGGGGAAATAGCCACGACCAGACTCATTATAGCCAATCGCATCGGATGGTAGCAAGTACTCCTCCGGACCCCTATCTTGAACTTGAGCGGCTTGAAATATTCACGCGGATGTTGAATAAGCAAATTCTCAAGAGCGCCTTTGAAAATATCACATTGGCGGAAGGAGATACCACTGATAATGTACACGGAGATTTTGGATGGGCTCATAGTTGGAAAAATTATAGTGCTATGGTTCAAAATTGGATTTGTGCACATGAGGATGACATATTGTTGGTAATCCGCCACTTAAAACAGGGAACAGCGGTAAAAGAGTTGGATCAAACTATATTTCAGGCACTAAAGCATAGTTTAGTACTAAATATCAGCGAAGTTGCGAAAAAAGATAATGAATATACCCAATTGGCACTAAGCGAAAGGCTGGCAAATGCAGGATACCTTCCCATGTTCGGATTTCCGACTAATCTGAGAGTACTTTATGAAAAAAGACCTGATAAGATTCCAGCCGAAGATGTAATTGATAGAGAGCTTGGATTGGCTATATCTGAATTTGCGCCCGGTAGTGAGGTGATAAAGGACAAAAAAGTCCTAGTCCCGGTAGGTGTTGTACACTATTTACCTGAAGGATATTCGAAGCCTGACGAAGTAGATGGGAGAGGTGTTCTGGAAAGTGGGCTGCATCAATGCTCTAACATAAATTGTAAAACTATCTATTCTACTGCAATAGATGACCAAAATTGTCGCATTTGCGGGTCTCCGCTTAATAAAATCCAGGCCTGTTCTCCTTTAGGTTTTTGTCTAGAATATGATAAGCCACCTGAAGATTTTGACGGAAGGTTTGAATGGATGCCTAAAACAGGGATCGTTAGCCTGGACCCGGATTCTCAATTATTGTTGGAATATCCAATGGGGAATTTGGCCATAAAATCTAATAAAGTACCTTCGGAAGGGATTGTTCACCAGATCAACGACAACCAAGGCAACTATTTCAGATTGGGCCAAATAAAAGACACCTATCGCTGGGTAGTTCGAGATTGCCTTTCCCAACCAATACCGTTATTGCACGAAGATGACTATGCATTTGTCGCCTCCCGTCATACGGGAGTCATTACTCTTTCAATTCAGCAGGAACCCGATCACCTGTTTTTGGATGCCCTAAACCCTTATCATAAAGCAGCCTTTTTATCATGGGCATTCTTAATCCGAAAAGCCATCTGCAGTATACTTGATATAGAAACAAATGAATTTGATGTAGGTTTCAGAATCGCGCCGGGAACGCTTAAACCGGAAGCTTATATCGTGGAGAGGGCTGAAAATGGGGCCGGCTACTGTAACTATCTGAACGGGCACACAGATCCTGATATTGCCAGAAAAGTATTCCTCGACTCATTGATGCCGAAAGGAGCAGTCTACAAGGAAATAATTATGAAAGAGGAACATTTTAATAGATGTAGCTCATCATGCTATGATTGTTTAAGGGACTATTACAATCAGCAATATCACAGTCAGCTTAATTGGAGAATTGCACTTGATCTTGCAGAGCTTGCGAACAATAGCAGTGCGGTGATAGACTTTGCTTCTGCGCATTGGGCAACATATTTAGACGAAATATTGTTAACGACATTGGAAAACAAGCTTGATGGGGAAAGGAGAATATTTTCTGGAGTTCATGGAATTGTTACGCCAAAATCAACTTATATTATAACGCATCCTTTATGGAAGGAAACAAAAATAGAAAGCATCAAGCGATATATCAATGGACCAGTGAAAGACCTGAACATTATGGATGCAATAGCGAAAACCAGATATTAATCTGCAATAACCAATAGCAGACTCGAAAGAAAAGCGGAGAGAATTTTCAAGGTTGCTAAAAGTTCACTTGGAAAATAAAGTAGCCTTCCTAAAAGCGTTATTCATCGGCCGATACCTCCTGTTCTCCTAGAAGAAATTTCTTTTGATGAAATCCATAGATAGTCCATGCCGCAATGAACGGACATCCCATTGCGTCTGAAATCCTTGTCCAAGGATGATCGATACATCGGTCGTCGGTTAGATCTGGGTCGGAATGTCTACAGATATTTAGAAGCTTGCAATCTATCTTTCCATTTGATAGAAAATGGATTAACTGCCAGCTGATTCTTAGATGTTGAGGATGTACTTGTGTAATCGCATCTTCCATACCAGCTGGCATCCTCATTGATCTTTCAAAATTTCTATTAATGCAATGTGGGCCGCCCAGATTGTGCCAAACATATGTAAATGTATTTCCAAGAGATTGATTATCGAGAAAAATGTCGAGGAAAAAATATGGATTTTCTCTTCGGATTGAATAGCCTCGTATGATGATGACCTTAAACCATTCCAATGTCTTTGCAAAGTGATCGTGGCCGTAAAGTTCCTGGATAACGTGAAGGGTTGACTCAATTGCCTTACTGACTTGTCCCGCAATATCCCAGCCCAGTTTGCCATATTCAATGTAGCCGAAGTCAATAAGCGTTTTTCCGGAATCCGGGACCAGCTCTTCCTCTTTCATACGGCGTAGAATGTATACAAAAGCCCAACCGGGCATGGGATGCATAAGGGAAATATCACATAATGAGAATAATAGTTCCGGGGAATCAGCAATTGCTGGGTGAATGAATTTAGCCAGATCCGAAGCTACAAGATAGGGATATTTTAAAGGTTTCGGAAGCAGGTAGAATTTGGACTCAATTAAATATACCATTCCTTCAGAGATGGCCCGCTCTCCGAACCGGTAATGTTTGTCTGGCAAATTGTCCTGGCGAAGAGTGAGATGCACGTGTTGGGCATTAAGACCAGGAATTAGCTCATTTATTGCAGGATCATCGACCAAATTGACATCGATGATCTCAAACTTGTCGTCAATCAAGTGGTTGATTACTTTTTGGCTACCGATAAGGGTTTGGATAAAATTAAGATAATGCTGCTGGCGTTGACTTTCTTCGTTATCTAGGGGAATATTTATCACGCCTGTTTGCTGCTGTACAGAGAATATAAATTGCCTCAACCGATCATACACATTCCAAGTCTTCATAATCCCAAAGGTTGTTGTCACATCTTGTATAAAATGACAATATTCATGATAGTAAAGTCCTTGGGTGAAAGGAGATAGCTCAGTCAAGCTATTAAGGTTTTCGCTGGTATCAATCACGATTTCAAAATAGGACGGGATGTAGTCTCCTGCAGCCATCAGTGAGTTATGTTTTAATGGATTATTCGAAAGAAGCCGTTGTTGTTCTTTGAAAGTATCAATTCTCCCTAAAATATTTTTCAAAATATCTCACAATTTCTTCCTTATGTTCCGCCGCCAAAGAATCCTTCCATTCTCCATTGTGATAGACTAGGGCTAATTTTAGAGAGTCAAGCTTGGCTTTATTGTGGTACAAAAATCGCTCTCTCTTTTCTCTGAATGGCTTATTACTATATTCCGAGTTGATGCTTCTGGAGACTAGCGCCAAGTTACCAAATCCATTTAGTTGTTTTTGGGAAACGATATCCTCCATGTAGTTTGGATTCTGGGGGGAGATATGTTCAACCGAATTCTTTGCCATCATCCTAAAATTCCTCCATAGTTGTTGATCGGCTGTTATCCTTGGGTCTTTTCTATCTTTTAGAAAGTACCATAACACGAATTCGGTCTTATAGAACCAATAATGTGGCATTGAAACTCCCTGGTCACTGTCTAATTGGGTACAACTATAATTGTCCTTCTCTTCTTCTATCTCTATCCGCATGGCATTCCAGGTTCTTTCTGGTAAGGTATTCTCTTTCTGAGTACAAAACAGGGCATTGTCCAATTTCCTCAAATAGGTATATAATTCTTCTTTATTTCGAGTATCATATGCTTTGTACAGAAGTGGAGTTAACCAATAGTGGGTGGTTATCTGCTGAGAGTGATACAGCATGCTTTGAAGCAGACTAAATCCGTCATTCTCTTGTATGTCTCGACGCCTTAGGTAGTATGTTTTTCCATATTTCTGATTGTACTTTTCAAGCGGTTTGACCAAATGGACCTCGTCCGCTTCGTTCTGTTTGACCCATTTTATAATATAGAGATCAAAACAGACCCTGATCTCCCACAATATGGAGATGAATGCTTTAACCTCTTTTTCGGTCTTAGTCTGAAAATGCTCCTTGAATATCGATAAGAGCTCCTTTTCGTTAATTCTTTGAATATCTGTTAAATCATTTTTAAACAAATAGATCCTAAGGGTGTGCAGTAGCAATTGTGCGAAGGTTAATATACTACGGACGTTTTGGAGCTCATCATCTTCAGGGTTTGGGTTTTCGTCTATGTATTCTTCCTCCTCTTCTTCTTCCGCGTCGAATTTCTTATCCAAGATACTATTCAGGGACAGGGTTCTGCTCACCGTGGACCTCTCTGTTGTCATGATCTCTAAAAGTTGTTTTAAATCAAATACCTGTCCCAAAGGATAATAGGCTGCTGACAGATTTTTTCCTGCTTCGATCTGCATCGATTTTTCAATATAGTTTTCCATGTCAGCGCAGGCGTTCCAGATCTTACCATAGCGTGCCCTTTCCTGTTTGTTCCGTATATGACTTAATAGTAGAGACTTTAATATTTCGTGGTGTTGTAATTGCTCGCCTCTATTATTGATCACTTCGAATAATTTATTTAGATCGGTGTCTTCTGGGACCTCACTGATGATGAGTCTTACCTTGTTCCTGATAAAAGCCGAAAGACTAGCTTTTTCGTTTGGTTTTGGTTCTAATTTGCGTAAGAAATTATATATTCTGCGCCTTGCTTTGTCTATCTTTATCAAACTTTCATTGTCAGTTTCCTCATCAATATCCATGGCTTCACCTTTTATTGCTTTTTCGAAATATATTGTCGCGTCCTCTCTGATCGAGAATCCGAGTCTTAGCCCTTCATTAACGACCGTAAATCCTTCCAATACACCTTTCAATTCCAATGCTATTAACCATAACGTTGTAAATCTTTGCTGACCATCGACCAGGTCGAATGTGTTTTTCAATTTCTCATGTTTGACAATCAAAACTCCTCCCAAATAGAATAGCTCTTTATTGGCTTTACATGCTTCATATAGGTCGTTGAGCAGTGTGTCGACTTGTTCGTCCTCCCAGACGTAAAGGCGTTGGTAACGAGGAATATTATACCTGTTGTGGCTTGTAATTAGTTCATCCACTGATACTAAGGTAGAAATTACGTCCTTTATTAATTCTTGCTCCATGATTTTCTATTGATCAGTGATTTATCTGTCTTGTTAAAATATGTAAGTACTCTATTCTTATATCTACCTCTTACGCCCTCATTGAGGACTATTTTTTCTTCTTCGTATACTTTGTCAACTTCGTCGATACTATAAATGAACTGAATGATCTCTTCTGGCAAAAACGCAGTAGTGATCACGTCCAAAAGGTTATTTGGATTCTCGGTCAAACATAAGCGAACAGCTTCTTTTTTTATTTGTTGCTTTTGTAGGCGCATACTGCCTATAAGATAATCAAAGGCATAAGCGGCCGAAAGGATATTAGTGCCACCAAACACATCATAATAGCCGATCAGGCAGACCTGCATAAAATGTCTAAGATATACTGAAGTGTCGAAGTTATAAACATCCTGATAGAACTTTCTCGTTTCAAGCAAATCTGGACTCGGATGCTTGGTAATCTTAAATAGTAGATTGTAAATCGACATATATCTGTCAGTATATCTAAAAAAATTTAGCCCCTTGTATAAGGGCTGGCGCAGAGAAAATGGGTATTCATGACCTTCATTCTGAATTGTCGAGGAAGGCTCTTGTACTAATTTTCCATCTTGTTCGAATCGGTGCATTACGATCTGTCGATTTAAACGATTGGGGTATACTGGGTACGAATGTGAGTCTTCCGACTTAATAGTGTTCTTCTGAAAGGTCTTTAAAATGGCATCTTTATTCTCAAATTGTATCTGATTGCCTTTCCAGTTCCTAGATCGCCATAATATCTTTTCAAATAGATGTGGCAACAGAGAGCCTTCTTTTGTTTTTGAGCTGGATTTTTCCCATAACCTAGCATTTACTTCTTGTAGTCCATCAGATTTGATCGCTCTTAAATGGTACGCCTTGAGGTAGTCGGTTGCCCCAAGTTTCACACCTCTATTATTCTGAGTATCAAAAAAGGTGAATGCATCATCTTCAGAATGGGTAATGATTAAAGTCAAACTAAGTTTTTTAAAAATATCTTTCTGCTGAAGCTTGGCCAGAATATCTTTATTCTTTTGAAAGTAAGCTTGGGCTTCTTTAATGTACTGAATAGATTGATGGGAATCAAAGGAAATATTCTGAACAGTTGAAAGTTTTTCATCTGTTACTATCCTTTGCATGATCAGTAAAGTGGTTATTCTTTGTTGGCCATCTATGATCTCATAGCGATCCTCTTTTTTGTTTAAGAAGTATAAAATCGTGCCAATGTAATAAGGCATGTTGGGACTGCCCATGATGAAATACTCTTCTAGGTCCTTCAAAAATTCTTCAGATTTCTCTTTACCCCATATATATGGACGTTGATATTCTGGTACAACTATATTCCTTCTATCATTAAATAATTCATTGAATTTTTTTAGGCTTACCTCGATTTTGTTCATTATTAATGTTTAGTTGTCATTTTTTACGCGGAAGATAGTCCATAAATTCTATGAATTACTAGGTGTTTTTCACGTTTTTTTGAGTGCGTTAACGGAGTATGAGAGTATTATCGGCGAGCGGGACAGTCAAAAAGAGGCCCTGCGTGTAACTTTTAATTTGCTTACAATCGAACATCACTTCGAATATTTCGTGTAGCCGTTTAAAGATCCAGAATTTGTTAGAACGTATACGGAAGAAGGCGGAATCGATAAATTCCATAATTTCATTAGAATGGTACAATGGTATGGGAATTTGATTCGATTTGCCTAACTTTAATCAGAATCGTTGCCGAAGAGCCAGGTGGAAAATCCGGTGCACCAGTCAGTCCATTCAAGGCCAACACATTGAAAATAAATCATATCGGAAGGTGAGTTCAACACCCTCCCTCTCCGCAAGACCAAACAGATGCCCCGCCTATTGGCGGGGCGTTGTTGTTTTCGGAGCGAACCGAGCTTGCTCAGGTGAGCGCAGAAAATGACAACGATAGTGAGCGAAGCGAACGGCATCTGTTCGGTCTTAAGCCTCCCCCGCTGGGATCAGCGAAGCCCCGCGATAGCGGGTGAGCTAATCCCTCCCTCTCTGCAAAAATTATAAAAGCCTTCAAGTACCTGGATTTGAAGGCTTTTTTGGTTCGAAGTTTTTATGTCATTTTCAACTCACTTTGTTAGTCATCTGGTTTTCAGGACGCTAAGGTGTTCGAAATCGGCTGCTTTGTCCATAAGGAAATTTGCTCGCATTCCAGGTGAGGCTGTCATACAACAAAAACAGCTAGCTGAATCCAAAAGTAAGTCGAACTCCAATGCTTAGAAACTTCTAAGGCCGAAAATTTATTTGCCTAACGAAGGCAACTTTCGGGAAGCTTACTTTTTAACCAGTTCTTTAACGGCATTCATCCAAACTGTGTCTCCGTTAGCTGCCTACTAAATGATCTGCATTCCTAATTTCAAATAGAGTCTGATAGCAGAAGTATTTGCTTCCTCAACTTTCAAGTCAACGGTTCTGGTTCCCCGATGATAAAAAACTGTATATGCGTGTAAAAGTAGCGATGCGCCAATCCCTTGGTTGCGTCTGCGCGGATGAACGACTAGGTCTTTCACAAATGCACTGGTCCAGCATAGCGCAACCCCAACAATACCTTTTTTATCCCGTGCCAAGAAGCAGAGAGAAGCATCGAATTCGGAATCAGATAAAAGATCTGACCACCAATTCGAAAATGGTGCTACCGATCCGCCACCATTTTGATACCCCAGGATAAGAAGATCATGAACCTCCCTTGCTATATCCGGGATTAGTTCCGTGAGATAAACATCCGCCGGCCAGGATGGAGGATCGAAAGGATTATTGAGCAGCTTTCGCATACGAAATACTTCAGTACCAGATGCAGGCATTTGAGGTTCTCCTTTTAGAGTAAAACAATCCCTGATTTCTCAGAGGTAAAAGTACTCATTTTTGAGAATCCTCAGGTACCTTCAAAATGAAGGCATTGACCGTATCGGTGGTTGAAAGCCGTACTTCCAAGTTGTCCCGTCCAGTCCGCTGAAATTCAGTATATGCCCTCAAGATGCTATCTTTGAGGGCATTCTTTATTCGAACTTTTCCAACCTTTTTACTCCGGATGAATGGAACAAGGCCATAAAAACAGAAAAACTCTAACCAAGAACTGTTTTCGGAATGGGGTATTGGATCTCATAGCCTACAATTGTTTGATCACGATGTTGCCGGCAACTAATTCAGGAATGAATAAACGCTTCCATTTAGCATCGTAGTAAAAATCAGCGGGACCATTCATTACAGGCCAGTTTAATTTGGTAGCTGTTTTAGTACCCAGGTCAATCTTTTCCACAAAACCTGCCGCGTGGTCCATTGCGCCCCAGTCAGAAACAATCAATGTATGATTGTCTAACAATGCGAGTCCGTCAAATGCGCCATGAATGTCACCGATTTTTTCATACACCGGTTTTTGCTGTTGCCAGCTTATTACGCCAATTTCACCGCCCTGCATGTTCTCGAAAATAAAGCTGCAGGCATACAGGTGGTTGGTAGCTTTATCATAATAAATACCATTGGCGCCTCTTACATCGGCAACGGGTTGGACCTGGCTGGTTTTCAGGTTAACTTCAAACACCTTTCCAACGTCAGTAGTCGAAACAAACAAGGTATGGTCATCTTTTACAGTGAGATCATTGGCAAATGAAGTACCGGTACTGGTCAGGCTTACCTCTGCAACTTTTTTTCCTGATGCCAGGTCAATGCCTACAATACGATCGATATCTGCTACATACAATACGCTTTTAATAAGGGCCGTACCTTTCGGACCATTCAGTTTTTCGGTAGTGATCGATGGTGTAACCATTTTTCCATCAAGTGACAGTTTACTAATAAAACCATCGCCATCTTTTTCGGCAGGTGCAAACGCTTTACCAATATTGGTTGCATACAAAAAATTGCCATCAGAGATTAAACTTTCAGGGTGAGCCGGGCCTGTGCTTTCCTGTGCCATGGCACTCACTGTCAACACGGCGCCTGTCAAAAGGGTGAATACTCTTTTCATCTGTTTAATTGATTTAAGTGATGCTAAACCAACTCAGCTGCTGTCGCGGGAGGATTAGCCGGGATAGGAGCTTACAGACGCACAAGCTTGCTCACAGTGGCTATAGAAAACAAAAAACGCTGGTGACCCTTAGGCCGCCAGCGGGCCCAAGAATGGGGTTTACGCCCCTCTCCTGAGAGATCAGCGCAGTGGCCGGAGCTAATCCCTTTCTCTCCTCAGTACGGCACAAGTCAGTTAAACGACTTTTAAGAGTCCAAGCTGCTGCAGAGCAGTGACTCCATCATCAAGGCCGATCTCCTCGATGATCTTACCATTTTCAATTTTAAGTACGGTAGTGCCTGTGAAATGCGGGAACCGGATTGCTGCCGGTGAGGCACGCCAGACGATTGACCGCCGCGACATTGTCCACTGACGGCAGGTTCAGAACACACTAGCCGGTGCGGATCATGTTTACCGTGGTCTTGGAGGCAGCATTCAAACCGAGGATGCAACGCCAGCCCAACCAGAATGCCGACGACATGGGGGCGAGATTGGCAGAGCCGTCCTCGTTTTCACTGCTGATCAGCACGACCGGCGTGCCGAAATACAAAATAGATGGTTCACTGACTCTGTGCATAAGGTCTTATTTTTAATTGAAGACCAAAATTCACACTTGCTCCGCGGGATAAAAACCCGATACTTGCTATTTTGAGCTCAGGCTATCCTCCGGGTAGGCGATGGCTATTGAAATAGCTTTCCACCAAGTATAACCTGAAAGATTAAATCGGATTATGAATTCGGCAATTTTTACTAAATCTTTCACAAAAAGGTTCGAAACTTGTCCCCTTCTCTCCGCAAGAGCAGCGTGAAAATGCCCTAATCTTTGACTAGGGCATTTTTTATTCCGGGTAGCAGGAGCGCTTACTCAGTTAAGCAGACCGGCATAAAAAAAGCCGCACGTAGTGCGGCACTGTTATACTTTCTTTTGACGCCCCTCTCGGGGATCACCGAAGGCAATCCCTTCCCTAGTCTTTTATCCTGAGATACGCTTTTACCGCAGCATAATTTGACCAGTCAGTTACAGTTATTTTGGAATTTCCTGGCACGATCATATACCGATATTGTTGGATCTTTTTACCTCCGGTAGATACTGTACTCATCTGCGCGTTGGAATATAATTCAATCTTCTGCGTATAAACATAGGCCTCGATGTAAAGTCCTGATGCACCATTATAAGGCAAGGAGTAAATGACTGGGTCACTCGCATCATTGGAGTTGATAAAGACCCTTACATCTGCAGTATTCAACATGGCCGCAGTCAGTTTTGCAGCCTCGATAATGGCATAATAACCAATCGTATCGATCTTACCCTGGGCGTTATGAATGGTATCGGCCTGATACGTCAGATCCAGCCAGTCCGAATAGTATACAGTTCCCGAAGCGGAATCGCCTTTGGGCCCGGCAGGACCGGCAGGACCAGTAGCTCCTTGCTTTCCGCAGGACATAATAAACATAACTAAAAAAAAGCCAGACAGCCTGACTAACGGAGATAAATAATCCCTTTTCATAATTGAGTTAGGTTTTAGTGGTGTTGATGGTTAATGATTAAACACTTAATGCGCGCAAAAGTACAGAAACCATTCTAAATCCTGACTGTCAATTATGCATATGCGAATCATGTTCCCCGGCTTTGCAGGGGCATTTTTATTTTGGAATAACCGAGCGTCCCCGAGCCATCGGCGAAGGTCTAAGCGAGGGCAGCTCCGCCGAAGTTATGGGCGAAGCAGCCCCAACGAAGTTCGCGCGCTTGCTCGGAGCGGACGACGAAGTTCGCGTGAGTGTGCCCCGCTTATCGCAGAAAATATGATGGCAAGTTGCTCTTCATATCAATGACTTTTCTGGTAAATAATGTGACCTTGTTTGATCGTCAATGCTACATGATAAAAAGCACTTTGATCCTTGGCGGGGTCACCATCCAGTACCAGGAGGTCTGCATCCATGCCCTGCCTGATGGTTCCGGTTGAGTTTGCAAATCCTAATCGTGTCGCAGGGATCGTGGTCAATGAAGCGAGTATCTGGGAGAAGGTCAGGCCGGCGCGTGCCAGATAGCCGAATTCCTTTGTCAGTGAGGGGTAATTCGGCAGAAATCCTATATCTGTGCCAAACATGATCTGACCGCCGATGTCCGAGTAACTTTTTACTTCTTTCAGTATCCCATCAAAATCCTTGTCCTGATCGAAAAGTGTCAAGGTAGGAATAAGGGTGACATTGGCAGCCTTCAACCGGCGAGCGACGGTGCTATCCCATTTTGATGGCTCTTCCGAGGCGTGTGCCAGAACGTCAACGTGGCCGGCAAGGACAAGCTCAACACCTTCCATATTCGTAGGATGTGCGAACACCAGTTTTCCTTTACGATGCGCCTCGGCCGTAGCGGCCTGGACGATGGGCAATGGCATTGGCTTAAATTGGAGCTGGCCGTTGGGGCGCATGATGCTGACCGCCATAATCTTGACAACGTCTGCGCCTTGCGCCAATTGTTCATCGACGATTCGAACGGCGTCGGCAGGCGTCGCTGCTTCACTCAGCCTGACTTTCGCCACCAGTTCCGGCGGCAAATAGTCCGTAACATAATAGGGAAGTCCGTCTTTTGGGAAAATGATCATCCCCGCTGTCAGGATTCGGGGCCCCTTCACTTCTCCGATGGTCACCCTACGCCGTAACGCAAGCGTGTTCTGCAGTTCGGAGCCGATATCCACTACAGAAGTAAAACCGTATTGCGTCAGCATATCCTGCAATTGGGCGGTGAGCTGCGCGGCGGGGAGGTTGGCTGCATTATTCCACTTGGGCTCCATAAAATGGACGTGAGCATTCCAAAAGCCGGCGACAAGCGTTTGTCCCGTGCAGTCGATAGTCTGAATATTTGGGGGAAGTGATATTTCTCCCTTCTTGCCGACGGCAATGATCTTACCGTGCCGGACAATGACCACCCCGTCGGGGATCGGCTGTTCTCCCGGCGCCGGATAGATCAGGGCGCCAGTTAGTGCGAATTCATCGGATACAGTAATTGGCTGCGCGGGAACTGAGATCTTGCACAGCATGAGGGTGGTAAGTAAGAGGGAATAGCCTACTATTTTGGTTAGCTTCATTGTTCTGCTTTAAACTTTGAGGGCGCTGTTGATCTTTTATTCCCGCTGCGGGGAACAAGCATCTTGCCCAATCAGTAAGTGTTTTATAATCAATTGATTGCGTTTTTGTTCTGCTGGAGGGTGTGTTCATAAACAGTACACTATGTGTTTGATTGCGGTACACAATTTTATATCGGCCAATGAGGTAAGGTCAAAAAGAGTGGGTATAGTAAAGCGAACTTCATGAACGAGCGGGGGCGTGACGAAGCCGCCCCGGCGAAGTTCCGGGCTTGCTCGGGTAAGCGGGCTGAAAATGCCCGGCCAGGACCGGGCATTTTTTTATTTCTGAAACGAGAAGCGCGTAACGCAAATTGTCCTGGCTGATAAGGCTAGATATTTCATTTGAGAATAAAGTTTACAAGAAATTTGATCACTAATATCAATATGCGCAATAGGAAGAATCCTGTATTTATTTACCTGGCCTGACCGGTAACGGGTAGCTGTGGATCGGGCGGCCGTCGGCCTCCTTTATATTTACCGGAAGGGACTTATATGTGACATCTTCTCCGGCGATGCGGCTTAGGTTCACCGGTAGCTCGTTCCTCAGCAGCTCGCTGCCGCCGATGCGGATGATATCTACTGCAATGGGGGCGCTCCGCCCGTTGTCTCTTGCGCTGGCGGAAGGCAGGAATCCGGTGACGGCAAGGGTGATCATGACGAGGCAGATGGCGATCACTGTGAGAACTGCATTGAGGTAGGTAAGGCGTTTCATGGTTTTTATTTTAAATCTACTAATATCCCAGGGCAGGTGTTGTGACCAGTTGATGGTATTTTATTCCGGAAAATGGTAAACCCGGGCCGATGGGAGGGGCCGGGGCCTACTTTGGAAAAAAAAAGTATTTAGGCACACGGGAAATCTTACATATTATGCTTAAATTCATATCTCTGCATCAATTATACTTCAAATAAATAGTTATGAAACCAAGACTTTACTCTTATCTAGCAATAGTACTTGCTTCTGCCGTACTTGTCTATTCCTGTAAGAAGGGTGATACTGGTCCTGCGGGGCCTGCCGGACCAGCTGGTGCCGCCGGGGCTGCCGGTGCTGCGGGACCCAAGGGCGATACCGGTACTGCCAATGTAATTTATTCGGCCTGGACGGATGTTACGTTCAATCCCGTTATAATAGATACCGGCACCCCTGCTAAGCCGGACACTCTTTATTATCTTGGGTCTATCGTTGCTCCCCGGCTTACAGCCAATGTAATTTCCAAGAGCGAAATTTCGACCTATTTAAACGTAGGTACAGCGGCTAACCCTGACGTTTTCCCACTACCCTATACGGATATCCTTTTCCAGGGTCTTACCGTACAGGTTGATTTTGTGCCGGATTCAATTTATTTTTCGGCGAATTTTAATGCGAGCACCCGAAACCAGGGTGGAGTGAAGTCTCTGCAGTACCGGTATGTCATCATACCAGGGTCGGTACCCGCCTCAGCCAACAAGAGCGATTATAATTCCATCAAGAACTACTTCAAGCTGCCCGATTAATTCGTGGGTAGTTGGAAAAAATAGATCCAAAAACCAGGATATGCTTATTGCGAAAATGCACATGGGCGTCCTGGTTTTTCTTTTGTTTGCGGTTCCTGGTCGCGCCCAGAAGAAGAATGCCGGATTCGAGCTGCATATCCACCGGGCGACGAGTCCGATCAGGATCGATGGGTTCATCAATGAGCCGGCCTGGCAGCAGGCGGAAAGGGCCGATAACTTCTATATGGTGCTTCCAATGGACACCAGCCATGCGAGTCTCCGAACGGAGGTGCGGATGACCTATGACGACAAGAACCTCTACCTTGTCGCCGAATGTTTTGATGCCGGTCCCGGTCCGGATATGGTAGAGTCACTTCACCGCGACTTCAGCTTTTTGAAGAACGACAATTTTATCTTCTTTATCGACCCATTCGAAGACCAGACCAGCGGTTTTACTTTTGGCACCAATGCGGCCGGAGGTCAGTGGGATGGGCTGATGTATGAGGGTGGCAGGGTCGATTTGAGCTGGGACAATAAATGGAGCTCGGTGGTGCGACGCTATAGCGATCGCTGGGTGCTGGAGATCGCAATACCGTTCAAGACGCTCCGATACCGCAATGGTCTTACGCACTGGGGCATCAATTTCAGCCGCAATGACCTGAAGACAACGGAGAAGTCAAGCTGGGCGCCTGTACCGCGGCAATTCCCTACGGCCTCGCTGGCTTATACTGGTGTGCTGGTATGGGATGTGCCGCCGCCCTCGCCGGGACCAAATATCTCCGTCATTCCTTATGTGTTGGGTGGAGTCCAAAAAGACTATACGACCAAGGGTTCCAATGTGTATAAGAAGGAGATCGGCGGGGATGCCAAGATTGCCATCACCTCTTCCTTAAATCTGGACCTGACGGTCAACCCTGATTTTTCTCAGGTGGACGTCGACAGGCAGGTGATCGATCTCAGCAGATACGAGCTGTTCTATCCCGAGAAAAGGCAGTTCTTTCTCGAGAATGCGGATCATTTCAATAACCTGGGCTATGCAGATATCCGTCCCTTCTTTTCCCGGCGTATAGGATTGGGCGTGCCTATTGAGTTTGGAGCCCGTCTGAGCGGCAAGCTGGATGCCAACTGGCGCGTGGGATTGATGAATATGCAAACGGGCGGGGTGGATTCGATCGGGCTGCCTGAGCAAAACTTCTCGATGGTAGCCATCCAGCGCAAGGTATTTGCGAGGTCCAATATCGGGTTTATCTTCATCAACAAACAATCGATCCACTATCAACCGGATAAGGATACGACCCATCCGGTATACTCCGCCTACAATCGCAATATGGGAATGGAGTTCAACCTGGCCTCTTCCGATAACTACTGGACGGGGAAGGTTCTGTTGCTGAAATCTTTTAGTCCCGGCCGGCGGGGCGATGACTATGTCCATGCTGGGAATCTCCAATATGCCGACCGGCACTGGCTGATAGGTGGCGCCTATGAATATACCGGCGCCCACTACAATGCGGAGGTAGGCTATGTTCCGCGGCAGGGGTATATCAAGCTGAATCCGCAGGTCTCCTATTTCTTCCTTCCCAGGGGCGGAGCGGTGCTGAGCCATGGCCCCCAGCTTACGTCCACTTACTTCTACGATGAATCCTTTCATCGGACCGACAACGAGACGATCTTTACCTGGTTGACCACTTTCCGCGACAAGAGCACGATTGCGGGGGTGCTTATGAATGACTATGTGCAGCTGCTGCAATCTTTCGACCCAACCAATACGGGCATCCATACTCTGGCCGTCGGGACGCAGCATCGGTGGAATACCCTGGGGGCGGATTATGTCAGCAAGCCGCAGGCCTTTTTCACCTACGATCTTTCTGTGCGGTATGGCGGGTACTATGCCGACGGCAACAAGCTGACAGTCGCTGGCGACGCCGGCTACCGGTGGCAGCCTTACGTCAATCTTACTGTGAGTGCGACCTATACGAGCTTGTGGCTGCCGCATCCCTGGGGCAGGGTAAGTTTTTGGCTGGTGGGCCCCCGGCTGGATATTACGATGACCAATACGCTCTTTCTTACGACCTATATTCAGTACAATCAGCAAACGCGGAATATGAATCTGAATACCCGGCTGCAGTGGAGGTACAAGCCGGCTTCGGACCTGTTCCTGGTCTATACCGATAATTACCTGACGACGCCGTTCGGGGTCAGGAGCCGGGCCTTCGTGCTGAAATTCAATTATTGGTGGAATCTTTGAGTAAAATCCGTATCTTCGCGGCTCGTTGGCCTCTCCGGTTAGTGAGAGTGTTGACTTTCGGGAAGTAGCGCAGGCCGGTAGCGCACCTGGTTTGGGACCAGGGGGTCGCAGGTTCGAATCCTGTCTTCCCGACTTTTTTGAAACCTGCTCTCAGAGCAGGTTTTTTTATTGGTGTCGCTTTTCACCTTAAAATTGTCGCAGCGACGGCTTTTCGTGCCCGGAAGAATGTTCTAGATTTGAAGAAAGTGACAATCAAATCTTTAAACACGATCATATGAGAAAGATAATCTACTCCATCAACCTTTCCGCGGATGGATGCTGCGACCATTCCAAATTCAATCCTGATGAACAAACGCTTGAGTTTTTTACGGACCTGCTGCGGCAAGGCGACACCTTCCTCTATGGACGCAAAACTTATGAATTGATGGTTCCCTATTGGCCCGATATTGCGAAAAATCCTACCGGGCAAACCAAGGATGATATTGAATTTGCCCAGACATTTGTCTCCGTCAAGCAAATTGTTGTTTTCTCGAGAACATTAGAGAAGGTTGAGGATGAAAAAACGCGGATCGTTCGTACTAATCTTAAGGACGAGATAATCAAATTAAAACAAGAGCCGGGGAAGGATATTTTGCTAGGTGGTGTGGATCTTCCTTCGCAGCTGATGGAGCTCGATCTGATCGATGAATATCTTTTTGTTATTCATCCCGTAATTGTAGGGGAAGGGAGGCGGTTGTCGGAAGGGGTGAACCTGCAAGAGAAATTGCGGTTAAAGCTGGTCGATTCAAAGATCTTTAAAGGAGGAGGTATTGCGCTTCGGTACGTGAGGAATTAGCTTCATATTGGGACTAACGCTTCCGTCGTCATTGATACAAATAAGGCCATCGCCGACACACAGAAAGTCTCCACTCTTTTCTGAGGTGTCAACAATGCCAAGCAATAAAGTATTTAAGATCTTTCCTCTTTCTCAACAAATTCCCGAAACGGAAATTCTTTCGCGATCTTCCGGAGTATCTTTCCGGTCAAAGTGGATGGGAAATAACTGTCTGTACGTGACAAGGTAATCTTCGCAGTGATTTATGTGATGCTCTCCTACGTGGAGTGTAGTGTAAATTTTCATCGTGGGATGTGAAAGATAGAAAATATTCGTCAAACGGCCGATGAAGTCGCGGCGGGAGTGATCGAAGCTGCTGCTATCCGCTCGTACAAGTTAATCATTTCATCTTTCACCTTTTGCTGATCAAACTCGCTGACCAGGCGGGAAGAGAGGGCTGTTGCCTCGCTATACAGATCGGGATCCGCGAATAACGCCCGGATATGATCGATAAACTCAGAAGTTGTACGGGCCTTCAGGTAGGTGGAGCGATATAGGGTAGCGTATTCCGGAATGTCCCTGAATATCACCGGTAGTCCGCAGGCGGCGGCTTCCAGCGGGGCGAGGGGGCAGTTCTCCTGGTAGGAAGGAAATAGGAAGAGGTCTGCCGCGGCATACATCGGCGGCATGGCTGCCAGATCCAGCAGACCGAGGAAGCGCACGTTGGCCGGCGCTTCTTTGATGCACCTGTCGATGCGCCCGATGCCCTCCGTGAACCGGCCCATGGGTCTGCCGCCGACCCAGACGAACTGGTATTCCGGCATCGCGGCGGCGACGTCTATAAAATCTTCCACCCCTTTGCGCTGCTGCAGCTGCCCGACGCCCAACACAAGCTTGTCTTTCTCCGTGAGGTTGAGCAATTTTCTGCCTTTTTCCCTGTTTTCGGAAGTTCGGGACCAGTTGGTCAGCAAAACGGGATTAGAGATACAAACGATCTCCGATCGCACGCGCATTTTTTTGAGCTCCTGTTCTACCGTAGGAGAGATCGCAACAACAAAATCGGCATAGTTATAGGCAGTCCTGAGATAGGCTCTTGTCAGGGGCATCAAAAATTTCCAGAAGGGTATCGTACCCCTGGTAGAATCGGGAATTACGTGTACCGTGAGTATCCGACGGCCCTTATAGCGCCGACCTTTCCAGAAATAGTACGGACCATAGGTATGAGAATGAAATACGTCACCGCCACCCTCATTATTTGTAATGACCTGTACCCGGGCATCCGTCCGCAACAGATGGACGAGCTCGACAAAGGCTGTATGCACGCCCTGGCCCTGCGTTACCCACTCCGTTTCAGATACCATATGTACTTTGATCATGAGCCAAGCTACCAAATAAAATCAGTTGTAAGAACGGCTTATTGCTGTACTGATGGTTTCCCTTTAGTATCGATGAAGGAGATCCGCCGGTTGTTGCCGCCCGCTGCTGTTGGGCCGGAGGATCAATTAGTTAGATAAGAGGTTGAGGGGAAGGAAAGATTTTTATATATTGAGAGCGGTTTGAAAGCCGGCAATATTGACAAATGAAAAAAAAGACATTTTTATTTTTGGCGCTTGCGGGATCATTTGGTTTTGGTTTCGCAGTCCATTCAATTTTCATTAATAAAACTAAAGAACAAGCAAAAATGAAACGCGTAACAGGAATTGGAGGCATTTTCTTCAAATGCCAGGACCCGGAGAAAATGAAAGAATGGTATAAGACCCATCTCGGTTTTGACATGAGCCCATATGGGGCAAAGTTTATTTGGCGGGAAGGAGCGGATTCGACGAAGGAAGGACTTACCCTTTGGACCCCTTTCCCCGAGAAGACCAAATATTTTGAGCCGTCGTCAAAGGACTTTATGATCAACTACCGGGTTGAGAACCTCGAAGCGCTCGTAGAAGAGTTAAATAAGGAAGGGGTGACAGTGTTGGATAAGATTGAATCATCTGACTATGGCAAGTTCGTCCACATTCTTGATGTAGAAGGCAACAAAATTGAGCTGTGGGAACCTAAGTAAGGTTCATACAGAGACCGGAGGACCGTCCTAAACCCTATCTAGTGTTCAGACCTGGACTTTTGCTGTCCTTATTTCTGCTGTGCAATTCGTTGAGTTTTGCCGGCAATTTTACTGTTACGACCAATGCGGATGCCGGCGCCGGATCGCTGCGGGAGGCGTTGCAATTGGCGGCGGCGAACGGCACTTCGACGCCTGATATTATTAGCTTTAATATCCCCTACGTCAATACGACTTCCATCACCATCCGGATCGCCGCTGCGCTGCCGGAAGTGAGCTCCAACGTGACCATTGACGGGACTACCCAGCCTTCGGCTGCATTAGGTGTCAGCGACGCAAGGATCATCATCGAACCTGTCGGCGCCAACAATTATACCGCGATGCTCGATTCCTGTCTCGTGATCCGCGACGCCGATAATGTGCAGATCTATGGTCTCTGTATCCGTTATTTTTATGAGTTTGCACAGGGAGGCAGCCTGCATCAGGGGATAGCCGTCTGGCTGATGAATGCCAACAACCTCGTCTTTGGTGCTCCCGGTAAAGGGAATGTTATCGCCGGCTGCTGCTATGGCGTTTTCAAGGCCTATTCTCCGGGCACGGTCAATAATGTCAAAATACAGAGCAACATTTTTGGGGTGGACGTGGATGGGCTCACCAGACTTGTCCCGACATTTGTATTCAGCAATGTCGGAGGTGTTGAGCTTACCCTGTCGAAAGACGCGGAGATCGGCGGCCCGACAGCTGCGGAGGGCAACCTGTTTAGCGGCAATGCCTTTGGTGTAGGGTTTATCGAAGAAAGCGGCACAATCGACATCGGCTATAATAAATTCGGCACCGACTATACCGGGAACAACGAGCTGGGCATTTACGGGGCAACGTCGGCTATGGGCGCAAGGGATGGCTCCGCCAACTTCTTCATCCACAATAATACTGTCTCCGGCGAATCGGATTTCAATCAAATGAGCGGAAGGTTCCTCGTGACCAATAATTATTTTGGCACCAACCCTTCGCGGACCGTTGAATTTACTTATGTGGGTGGTATCCTGGATTTTAACAACTGCACCGGATCGGCTCTGATCGGCGGGAACGACGCTTCCACCATGAATGTATTCGGCAACGGCGTGCTGGGTGTCGGCAACGACAATTCGACAAAGATCACCGTCCTCCACAATTCTTTTTATTGCCATGATGAGGACGGCATTTATATGAACTGGTATACCCGCCCGAACAAGCCCTTTATTACGATCAACAAGCTTACTGCCAGCCTTGCCGCCGGCACGGCCAGACCGAATTCCATCATCGAGCTGTACCAGACAGATGCCTGCCGCCACTGTGAGGGCAAGACCTTTATTGCGCGCCTGAATGCGGACGCCAGTGGCAACTGGAGCTATTCCGGCGCCCTACCTCCCAATGTCACAGGTACGGCGACAAACGTGGACGATAGTACCACCTCGGCCTTTGCACAGCCCGCTTTTGACTTCACCACCGCGGTTGTCACCAATGCCACCTGTAACAGGGCCAACGGGAAGATATCGGGTATCCGATTTGGCAGCGGCACCAGCTACACCTGGACGGATATCAATGGAAATGTGGTAGGGACTGACAGCACGCTGACGAACGTTGCCGCCGGTCAATACCAGTTGACGGTTGGGTTAGGCACAAATCCCTGCAAGTCCTCCTCGCAGTATATTACGATCAATAACACCCCTCCTCCTCAGCTCGACGCCACTGCTTTTACGGTGACCCAGCCGACGTGTGGGGGATTCAACGGTTCGGCGGTCTATAACGGCGCCTATTCACCAAATACCGCACTCTGGTTCGATCTTACCGGTGACACCGTCCAGAAGGGAGCCGCGCTGAACAAGGCGGGCGACGGGAGCTATTTATTCCGCGTCGTTCTGTCATCGGACAGCAGCTGCTACACGAATTATGGCCCCCTGACGCTGGTCAACCAATCCGGCCCTACCGTTAATACCAGCGCAATCCTGATCACGGGGGCTACTTGTGGCCAGCCCGACGGCAGCATCACCGGCGTAAAATTCAGCAATATCACGGGCGCCCCGGTTTATCGGTGGTATGATTCCCTCAACCGCCTGACAGGTACCGGGCCTGACCTGCTGAACGCAACGCCGGGCAGATACCTGCTTAAATTTAAAGATCAGAGCACATGTGACACCATCGTCACGAGACCTATGACGGTGACTAACGCCGGAGCGATCCAATTCAACACCGGCGCACAGACCATTAGTTCTCCAAAGTGTACCGGACAGGGGGGAAGCATCACGAATATATCGGTAACCAATGGTGTCGCTTATAAATGGATCGATATAAAGTCGAGAGCCGTCGTCTCCACGGATAAAGACCTGCTGAACGTCCCGCCCGGCGCCTATAAGCTGATCGCTACCAGCGGCCTCGGCTGTACAGACAGTACGGATGTATACAACCTGCCTTTGGCGACCCCCGCCCCCTCCATTAACTCCGGCTCCGCAGCTGTCTCGCCTGATATTTGTACGCAGCACACAGGATCGGTGAAGGGGGTAACTATTCAGGGAGCCTCTGCGCTTAGCTTTACCTGGTATGACAAGGTCAACTTGCCCGTCGCCCAGACCAGGGACCTGACGAACGTCGGACAGGGAGTTTATTATCTTGTCGTGACCGATGCCAGCAATTGCGTGGATACGAGCGCGAGCTACACCATTGATGATCTTGCGGAATCGATAGACCCGCCGGTGTACAACACCACCTATGTGCTAAAGGGCAAGCCGGCAAGCCTGATCGTTGCCCATGCGGCTCCCGGCGTTTATGAGCTGTATCCCGATGCGACCGCCCAGACGCCCGATCAGAAAAATACCACAGGCGACTTTATAACGGGCCCCATCTCCAGCGATACCACGGTATATGTCGTGCTGGAAGTGGGTACCTGCGCCAGCGTCATGTCCCCCGCGCCGATAAAGGCGTTGGAGACTGTCGATATTGTAATGCCCAATGCCTTTACTCCCAATAGCGACGGACAAGACGACCTGTTCAGGATAAAATATCCGGGTATTGTGAAGAGCGTGCAAATGGTCGTGTTCAACCGATGGGGACAAAAAGTATTTGAGAATGCCGACCCCTATAAGGGATGGGATGGCAACGCCAACGGCCAAGCACAGCCCATGGGCAGCTATGTATGGATGATCAGCTACACAGATATCCTTGGGAACAAGAAGGCGATCTCCGGAACAGTCCTGCTGATCCGATAGCATGGTGGCGGGATGGTTATCTGTCCAGGAACTGCAGCACCTTCTTCATCAGCGCCACCCGACGGTTGGTGAACGGGTGGTCTGTCGGCCAGACGGAATAGTCGAAATAAGTTTTGTTGGCCGATCGCAGGGTCTCGGCCAGGGCCTTGTTCCCGGAATGTTCGTCGAGCATGATGATCTGTTTTCCCGAGAGGACTTTCCCGTCTTTGTCGAGCCGGAAGAAATTCGGATTGGCGTTGACGTCGGCCAGCAGCTGGCTGCCCGGGCTGTTGAGAACAAAATAGGCGGGGCCTTTGTCGAGGTCTTTATGGTCCGTCCAGATATCCCAGGTAGACAAGGCAAACCCCTTTTTCACGCCCGGCAGGCGCTGCAGTGACTTCAGGCAGACCCAGCCCCCCATGCTGTGTCCGAACAGCACGATATTGGAGGTATCGATCCGCAGAGAGTCCTGGTATTTTTTGCAGAAGGCGACGACATTCACGACGTCTTCCACGCAGTGCCTGAAACTAAATTTGCCCTGGCTTCCCCACGAACCCCGATAGTCGAAATAGATGACATTCCAGCCGTGCGCTCTTACGACCTGGGCGAGGTCAAGGTTGCGTTCGTTGCCGGGAAAGCCATGCAGCAGCAGCAGGGTCGGATGTTTTTGGGCGCCGTTGGCCCGATAGATGAATCCGGGCAGCAGTGCATTGTTCGAAGGAATGAACAGTTCTGTCATTCCGGCCGGCGACTGCCGGTCCCAGGTGATATCCTTTAATACAATGCTGTCTGTCTGGGCGTTTCCGGTGTTGGATGCCAGGAACAGAAATGCCAGCAGGATCACGGCGGGGAACAGGCGCATGTTGTTGTGTATTAGGAATACGGAAGGTACAACAATTATGGCTTGCCGGACGGATCGTAGATAGCAGCGTATCTTTCTTCCAGCCCGGTAAATCGTTGCCAGAAATTGGGACGGGTCTCCCCCCGCAGATCGGCTATGAGGATATCGAGATGTGTGTGCCAGCCGCCGCTAACACCGATCAGGGTACCCTTATCAGTCGGCAGCTTCCTGTGCGTCAGGGTCAGCAATACTTTGTCTTCCTTCTTCTCCAGCTCGAAGGTGACTTCCGAGGTGCCTTCCCAGGTAAAGGATAGCAGGCGTGGAGGATCAATCTTTAGTATCTTCCCGGTAAAGCCTTTGCCTGACTCCATATCCCTGTATTTTTCGGGAGGAGGCCCGGGTATCGGGCTGAGGTCTTTGTGGAGGAAATTCAGGGTGACCGATCCACCCTCGCGCAATTCCATTTCTCCGGTGGCGAGCCATTTTCCGCGTTTTTCGGATTCGGTGAGATATGCCCATACTTTTTCAAGAGGGCCAGTCAACAACCGCTGAAACTGTAATACGCCTGGTTCGATAATTGTCTCGTTGTTTTGCATATGACTATTCATTTAAAAGGTCTTCTAAAATGTCCAGCCTGTCATTCCAGAACTTTTTGTACTGTTCTGCCCATCGGGTTACTTCCCGGAGCGCGTTGAGACGGGCGGTGCAGTGCCTTTCACGGCCCTTTTTAACAACCGCTACGAGTCCGCATTCGGTGAGGATGCGCATGTGCTTTGAGATGGCAGGCTGACTGATATTGAAATTTTCCGCTATGGTATTTAGTGTCAGCGTCTGTCCGGCCAGCAAGCCGATGATGGCCCGTCTGGTCGGATCTGCTATGGCCTGGAATACATCTCTGCGTGCCTTCATCTTAATATATAACCATTTGGTTAAGTAAATTTATTGTAAACATCCGAACCTGCAAAATCAAAGTTGTACCTTGCGGCCGTATGGAAGTTATTCATAATAAGGATCTCGGTACTAAGCAGAAAGCGCTCGCCATCAATCTCGATCCCCAGATCTACGGTTCATTCGCGGAGGTAGGGGCCGGGCAGGATGTGGCGGCGAATTTCTTCAAGGCGGGCGCTTCGTCGGGCACGATCGCCAAGACGATGTCCGCCTATGACATGACCTTTTCCGACGCCATCTACGGAGTGCAGGAAAGTCGTCGTTACGTCAGCGAGAGCCGCCTGATATCCATGCTTGAACACGAATACGGGCTATTGATCGAGCGGCTCGCTGAGAAACGGGGGAATACCACTACTTTTTTTGCTTTTTCGGATACTGTTGCTGCGCTCAACTACCACAAGACGAATGAGGGCCATGGCTGGATGGGGGTGCGATTCCAGCTGGCGCCGGGGGGAGGGTTCAATGACGTGGTGCTGCACTTCAAATTGCTGGATAATGAGAATGTATTGCAGCAGCAGGCAGTAGGAATACTTGGCGTAAATCTTATCTACGCCTGTTTTTATTATCATACGCATCCTCCTGTCTTCTTGCTCTCGCTGATGGACAACCTGTCCAAGGACGGCATCCAGATAGACATGATACGATTTGAAGGCCCTGATTTCAGCAAGGTCGACAACCGGCTGATGAGCCTGCACCTTGTGAAATACGGATTTTCGAATGCCGCGCTATTTGGACCTGACGGACAGAACCTGCAGCCTTCCGAGGTTCTGTATAAGAAACATATCGTGGTGATCCGTGGTCGTTTCCGGCCAGTCATTAATGTTCATATGGATATGCTGACACGGGGTGTCAAACAGTTCATGCAGGAGCCTGACGTAGACCAGGAAAATATCCGGGTCCTTACGGAGCTGACCCTGCAGGGGCTTGTGGAGAGGGATGCCGGCCTGTCCGCAGAGATCGACGAAAAGGATTTTCTGGACCGCGTGGACATCCTTTGTGCGCTGGGGCAGACGGTTCTGATCTCCAATTTTCACGAGTATTATAAGCTGGTAGCTTTCCTGTCGAAGATCACCAAGCTAAAGATGGGCGTGGTGCTGGGTTATCCCAACCTGGAATATATCTTCTCCGAGGAGCACTACCAGGACCTTCCGGGCGGTATCCTGGAATCTTTCGCCACCCTGTTCAGCCGGAAGGTAAAGCTCTTTATCTATCCCACGCTACGCAATGGCGTTATCTATAACTGTCTCCGTTTTAACCCGCCGGCGCATCTGGTAGACCTCTACCGGTATCTGATCGCCAATGATAAGATCGAGGACATCCGGCATTATAAGGAAAGCAATCTCCAGATAGACACGGATAAGGTCCTGCAGCTGATCAAACACGGTTCTGAGGGCTGGGAAGAATATGTTCCTGCCGAGGTCGCTGCCATCATCAAGGAGCGCTGTCTCTTCGGCTATGCCTGCGATACGGTGCCTAACCAAAAAGAAGGGGATGGGCTTGGCGCCCACCCTGTTAGCTGACAAGGCCGGCCTCCGCGCCGAAGGCGTGGTCGATGACTATCTTCCAGGACCCGTCGTCCTGTTGGCGCATTACTTCAATTCCTTTGGCGGTGACCTTTACTTCATCACCGTCAGTGATGCTCCATTCCGACCTGCCTACGGCAATATTTCCCGTCTGGAGGCAATAGACCGTCCGGATCTCCATCTGCCCTTTGATGGACAGGATAGCTTTTACCGCCTCTTCGAACCTGGTCTGACCGGATACCGGCTTTCCCGGTTCGGGTACGATGATGCCTGTGCTGTCGTACATGCGCATGACTGTTGAAATGTCTCCGGTGTTGAATGCCGCGGCAAGCGCCGCGTGTGCGTCTTCCGCTCTTTTGGGTAAATTCATGTTGTTGCGATTTTATTAGTGAATAGATGTTTGGTGAGGGTGTCTATCTGTTCGTAGGCTTTGCTGAAGAAGAACGGTCCCATGCTGAGGCGGTGGACACCGAGCGCGCCAAGCGTGCCGAGGTCAGGGAGTCCGGGAATATACATCACGTTCAGGGGTAGATGTGTATTGCTTATGGCATCGATTATGTCCTTTTCCTGCGCGATGCAGGGTATGAAAATGCCATCTGCTCCCGCGGTCTCGTAGAGATGGAGCCGCCGTCTTGTCTCTTCCTGCATGTTGTCGACGTCCAGGATATAAGTGTCGCAGCGGACGTTGATGAAGAGCTCTTTTGACCAAAGCATATTCCTGATCTGATCGAGGGTGTGGGCGAAGGACCTGGCGTCCTTCAGGGTTCGCCGCGAGCCGGTGATCATCGAGTCCTCGATGTTGATGCCTGCTACTCCCAGGTCGATCAGCTTCCGGATGTTCTCTGCGATCTCCTCTGCTGATGAGCCGTAGCCCATTTCCAGGTCTACTGAGAAAGGGATCCGGATAGAGGCCAGTATCCGTCTGATCACGAACAGGTATTCTTCGAAGGGCATGTTCTCTCCGTCGGTATATCCGAGGCTCTGCGCGACTGCGGCGCTGGAGGTGGCGACGGCGGGAAATCCCTGTTCCTGGAAGCATACCGCACTGTGGGCGTCCCAGGCATTTGGCAGCACCAATAGCTCGTCTGTATGGTGCAGGTGTTTGAATGTTTGATAGTTTGAAGACATAATATTTTGTTTTCCTGCCCCAAAATTAGAGGGGTGGGGAGTCTCCAAATTGTATAAAACGGAACAGATCAGCTATTGACGAGCGCTTGCGCTACCGGGTAGGATGCCGGTGAATAGGAGGAGGGCGTGATGCCTGCAAAATGTTTGAAGTCGCGGATGAAATGAGACTGGTCAAAATAGCCGCAGTCGTAGGCTATCGACGTGAGAGAGGACTGGTTCTCTGTAATCAGCCGAAGGCTCTGCTGAAATCTCCGGATCTTGTCATATAGTTTGGGCGTTACGCCTGTATACTGCAAGAAGAGCTTGCCGAGATAGCGGGAAGAGATATTATACTGGCCGGCGATGATCCTGATCGAGTTCGGGTCGGGATTTTGCTGCATCTCCCGGATGATCTTTCCGACCATTGTAATATTTACGACGCGTTTTTCCTTTGCGGCCAGTCTGCCCAGCAGGAAATCTTCGAGGAGCACCACTCTTCTATCCAGGTCCGATTCCTCTTTCAGCCTCTCGTGGAGGGTCCTGACCGGTTTGCCCAGCAGGTCTCTGAGATCGGCTATCTGGTCGTTGAACCCGCTGAGCTCTTCATTCAGGAACAAGGCAGCGGAATGGGCGTAGAATTTGATGCCCAGCATTTTGTTGATACCGATCGACCGGATAGGGAGGGGCTGCGTGATCTTACCCCACAGCTCTACAGGAGGGGTTGTGTGCCAGCTATCGTTGGTTGCCGATCTCCAAATGCCTTCTCCAAGGTTAAAGATGATCTCCATATGCCCGCCGGGGAATACGGTGTCATCGAGCTCGATGTTGGACTCCGATTCGAAAGAATAATAGCACTTTATATAGGGCCTAAGTCTTTCTCCCGGTATGATCTCTTTATACTTCATGGTTATGCGAATCACTTAGTCGACAACTTCGATGCCTTTCCAGAAGGCGATATAGCCCTTTATATGTATTGCCGCGTCCTTGGGCTCGGGATAGTACCATGCGGCGTCTTTGTTCAGCTGTCCACCAACCTCGACACTGTGATAAGAGGCCAGTCCCTTCCACGGGCAGACCGATTGCTTGTTCGAAAGTCGCAGATAGTCTTTATTAACTGAGTCGGCGGGGAAGTAATGGTTGTTTTCCACCACGATCGTCGCGGGGCTTTCTGCTATGATGACGTTATTCCAGATTGCTTTCATAGTATAAAAGTATGAATTATCTGAATGTGGTTGTATCACCTCGCAGGAACTAAAAAAAATCCCTATTTTAACTGAGTTAAAACTCCCGTATCGCTATGAAAAATTCATTGAGCCTTGCCGGCCATCAGAAGGACCTCCTGTCTGATATTGTATACAGCATCGAACAGGCCAGCAGCGGCAAGAGATTCGCCAACTATGTGATCGACCGGATAGCTTTCCTGCTCATTATCTTCCTTTCCGCCTTGTTCTTTCTGATCGTAGATGTGGATGATGCCAACAGTTGTTTCAACTATTATGCCGCCAGCCTAATCGGCTTCGGGTCCATATTCGGGAGCCTTTTTCACGGGCTGGCGCAGGGGGTCTTTATGGGCCTTATAGAGGGGGTCACCCGCGGCAAGTCGCTGGGTAAGCTGATCACCGGTACCCGTACCGTCAACGGAGATGGCACACGGATAAGCTTTAAGACGGCGATCCTGAGGGGGCTGAGCCGGGCGGTGCCGCTGGAAGTCTTTTCCGGCCTGGGCAGCGTGTCCTATCCCTGGCATGACAGTTGGACGGGGACGATCGTCATCGATGAGCGTCGTGTTTGTACCAACTTGTACCAACTTGAACCACAGGACCCGCAATAGTTCGGGATTAGTTTGCGAGCTTTAACGACACCAAAAACTCTCATATGTGGAACCTCGTTAAAGTCGGACGTTGGTTTTTTGCGATCTGTCTTCTGGGGCTGGCGGGCCAGCAGTTCTATTATTCGGATTTCAGGCCACTTTTCGTTCCACCCTGGCCGGGACATTTTCCCGGTGAGATTGTATTGGTATATCTCTTCAACATAGCCTTGATCGGCGGTGCTTTTGCCATTATACAGGAGCGTAGGGGCAGGAGCGTCATGTTATTACTGGGGGGCATTTTTCTTGCTCTTTTATTGTTCTGCCATATCCCTTATGAGCTGATCTCAGACCCCTACAGCAGGCATATCGGGGTCTGGACCAACGCCTTCAAGGACCTGGCTTTTGCCGGCGGAGCTTTTGCGGTGGCGGGGTCATTTCCTGACAACCCGCTGGCTATCCGCAGGAAGTCGGCGATGGTCAGGGTGCTGGAACTGCTGATCCCCCTGGGCAGTTTTTTCTTTTCGATCATGATAATCATTTTTGGGATAGATCATTTTCTGTATATAGAATATTCGGCGGCGATCGTTCCCGGCTGGATACCAGGTCATGTCTTTTGGGCCTATTTTGTCGGGGTGGCGCTTATCTGTGCGGGTGTGGGGATCATGTTCCGTGTCCGGTTGAAGGCTGCGGCTATATTGCTGGGCACTATCATCTTCATATGGGTTATCCTCCTTCATATCCCCCGCGCAGCCGTTGCATCTGTCTCGGATAAGGGGAATGAGCTGACGAGCGTTTTTGAGGCGTTGGGTTTCAGCGGAATGGCTTTTGTGATGGCCTACGGTTATACGCTGACGAGGGTTTTTCCCAGTGAGGTGGCGGTGTCGTGAGGTGACGTAAGCCGCCGGCTGGCCGGTGACCGTGACCTGATCTGCCGGCCGCGGGTGGCGCCGCGGGGCCGTTACTAAACAAACTCACGGTTATAGCGGTTCCTGTACTGCAGGGGTGAGAGGCCGGTCACTTTTTTGAAGATCACACGGAATGCCTTGGGGTCGGAATAGCCTACCTTGTCCATGGCCTCGTTGACGCCGAGTCTGGATGTTTCCAGACTTTTTTTGACCGCTTCCATTTTCACGCGCTGAATATATTCCATGATCGAGTTGCCGGTTGCTTTCTTGAAGCGGCGTTCGAGGTTGCGTCTGCCGAGGGCCAGCATGGAGGCCAGTTCGTCTACCGTGATCTTCGAGTGGACATTTTTTTCAATAAAATCCTGGGCTGTCCGGATAGCGAGGTCTTCGTGTCCCTTTTGTCCGCTGAAGATGATGAAGGGGGACTGGCTGTCGCGCTGGTAGTCGATCTGAAAGCCTTTTGCACAGAGGACGGCTATTTCGCGGCCCGCGTATTTTTCGACGAGGTAAAGAATAAGGTTGAGCCAGGAATAGGCCCCGCCGCTGGTATAGATATTATTCTCGTCGGTGATGATCTTGTCTTCGACCAGCCTGACGGCGGGAAACATCCGCTGAAATTCCGCGGTGAACTCCCAGTGCGTAGTACAGCTCTTTCCGTCGAGCAGGCCTGTGCCTGCCAGCACAAATGCCCCGATACACATCGAGGCTACGGCTGCCCCTGCCCGGTATTGCCGGGTGATCCAGGTCAGCATTGACGCATTTTCCTCGAGGATCTTCGCTTTGTCTCCGTGTACGGATGGGATGAGGATAAGGTCGGTGCGGTCTACTTCCTGTATCACCACGTCGGGATTTATACAGAACAGTCCGTTCTTCATCCGGGCTTCGCGGTGAAGCCCAACCACCTGGACATTGAACAGGGGTGAGCGGCCGGCCTCTTCCAGCCAGTCATTCACACGAAGAAGGATCTGGTAGGTGCCTTCGATGGTCGTGATGCTGCATTCGCCATCCGGCACCAGGATTGAAACGTGTTTCATCCGAAAATAATTTAGAGACATTAAAAAAGAATACGTTACAAATACAGCTAAGAATAGTAAAATTTCATCCGCGTGCTCAGGGCACAACCCTGTGTGCTTAGCTGTAATTGACCAGTTTC
>Ga0207695_10001359_pt1 | contig 41519 bp, 31 predicted proteins | sample KBSC54metaG_FD_184354 | JGI IMG/M metagenome (GOLD analysis project Ga0207695, IMG submission 184354) | Corn rhizosphere microbial communities from Kellogg Biological Station, Michigan, USA - KBS C5-4 metaG (SPAdes) (version 2) | ecosystem: Host-associated > Plants > Roots > Rhizosphere > Soil...
ACCCGTTCCGCGATGGCGGCGCTGGTTTCACCCGGCTGCTGGACGGCCAGTTCGGCGGGGCTCAGGGCGTTGACGTGCAGTTGCATGTCGATGCGGTCCAGCAGCGGGCCGGACAAGCGCGCCTGGTAGCGCTTGACCAGTTCCGGCGTGCAGCGGCAGCGGCCCTGGCTGTCGCCATACTGTCCGCACGGACAGGGATTCATGGCTTGTGCCGTCAAGTCCTTTAGCTGCTTTTTTGTTCCTGGCAAATGCTAGGTTGCTGAATTGACAAGTAAGGGCCAGAGCAAACGAACTCTTCTATTTATTTCAAGGGAGCAACTGCTCCGAGCAGATTTCAATTTAATTCAACACTAATACCAAGATTTGCACCACTGAACTATTGGTACTGTGTTGGCGGCTGGTGTTTTGTGCAGCAACCCGCCCGTGGGCCTGATCCTCTGTGCGGACAAGGGGTACGCTTTGGCGCGGTACGCGCTGGAAGGCTTGCCGTCCTAGGTGATGGCGGCGAACTACCGGATGGTGCTGCCGGATGCCGAGGTGTTGCAGAAGGAACTGGAGAACACGCGGCGGTTGATCGAATCTCGCGGAACGATCGTTTCCAAGAAGCGCAAGCGATAACCGGGCGTCCCGGCGTGCCTCCGTCGGGTTCGCGGGCTGCGCCCCGCGCTTCGTGCCGAATCGCGGCCATTCGGCGCTGACCCCTGACCCCTTCGGCCCGGCTCGTTGATCCTGGCCTGCGCGCTCCGCTTGCCCAAAGGCGGCCGCACGTAATTCAAAGCTTGCCCAGTTCTTCTTCCAACTGAGTGGCTTCAGGCACACCGAGCGCAACTAACGCTGCGACGACAGTGTCGACGGCAGGCCGAAGCAGGGCACTGTGACCAATGCTGGCCGGGCTGCGCTTCCGGATGGCCTCCACTAACAAGCACCAACGGCGACCGACACCATGGTCGATCCACAGCTGTCGAAAATCAGGATAGGCCTCGACCCACGCGCTTCCGGCCCCGACGAGCACATCCAGTTGCTCGGCTCGTGGCGCGACCTCAAGTAGGTTGAGCAGTACTAGGGCGACGAAGAGTGAAGGCCCTTTGCTGGCCAGTTGTCCCAGAATAGGGAGAAACGGACCGACTCGCTCCACGCCCTTCTCAAGCAGGTAGCATTTAGATCCCTGCCCGTACATGTAGTCGTTAAAGAACAAGACGGCGATTGCCGGGCCAATGTGCATTTCGATGGACAAGTCCTTGCTTCGGCTGAGACGTTCCCATCCACGCGTGGTCAGCATATGGTCGGCGAGTGCGCTCCGAATGTCTACGGCCACCTGCGTCGGAATGTTGTCGCCCTCGAAGTACAACCCGTCGATGCTGCGCAAGAAATCGACGAGCACGTCGTAGAAATTCCGGTCTGGAAGCACAACGGCGTGCCGCACGGCCAGTTCAGTCGCCTCGGGCGTTGACAGACCGACAACGCAGCGTGCAACCACTGCAAAGAACTTATCGTTCCACTCAGATGGCGGATGGTCCGTTTCATCTCCGTCGTCTAGGTTCGCCCCATTCACGAGGATCGTCCAAGGCATGTAGGCCTTCACGATTTCGCTGAGCCAAGGGCGTGTGTCATCCTGCGAAAGAGCGCTCACTTGGCGCAACCAGAGAGACGCAGCCTGATGATCTACATGCTCTGTTGGCGAAGGCGCCGACGCCTCTGGTGGTTCTGGTGTAGAAATACGGGTTCCAGGTATGCGTAATCGCCTTCTCGGCCGAGCTTGCTCTACCGGAAATGTCGGCCACGTTGGCTCCGGGAGTTCGCCGCCAAGCCATGCCATCTCTGCGGCAACGGCAGCCCGTGCCCGTTCATGACTGCGCGCTTTGCGAGCGCCGACCTCTTCCGTCGACGCATCCCAAGCTTGGTTCTCCACGACACTCGCGCTGAATGCACATCGGAGCACAGCCCTCGGTAGGCGACTATCGACGGCCGCTAGGACTGCGGCGGACGTTCCAAAGCCGTGTGCTGCAGCGTGGTTTCCTGTCGCCGCTACTGCAAGAAGCGACCGCACGTCTTCCGGCGTTGACCGATGTCGCAAGGCGTGGATCAAACCGGCATACGCGATTGCGGGCGGATTGAAGCGCAGGTCCCCTCGCAGCTGACGCCCAGGATCGCCGTCGAGCGTAGCAAGCGTAGTGTCCAGTTGCGACCGCGCCCATTCTCCGTGCTCGGCGCGCAAGGCATCATCGCCGTCCCGCATGACGATCATCGCGGCCGTCACAACCGCTTCCTCTTGCATCCGCCGTTCGCCGTCATCGTCGTCGGGTTCGATGTCTGTCGTAGCTCTTGCTGAACGCCGAGCCCAAGCCACCACCGCCGACCGATCCTCTGGCAGCAAACGAGCGGGGTCGTCGACCGCTAGGGTCAGCGCAGACCGCGTAGAGAAATCTGACTCTCGTTCAGTCGCGGCGTCTCGCAGAGCTTGTAGATGGGTCTGCTCTGCCGCTGGCGATGCATACTTGCGCGCAGTCGCGGATGACCCGTCCCTGAGCGTTACTTCGACTTCTTGCCAATTTTCGGCATCCGAGAGGTTCAGTGCGTACCGAACCATGAATTCCGGGTCGCCCAGATGCGCGCTCGCGACGGGTTCGCCCAGGTGTGCTGCCGCGTTCGCCAGCAGCGTCCTCAGTGTCGCGAGTTGATCCGGGGATGCCAGGAACGTGAAGTTGCCAATCAGTTCGTCGAGCGTTGTCCGTCGGGATGGCCGGCGCTTCAGGTCAGCGGAGGTCACGCTGCCGCGCGGTTCGCTACGCAAGGCGCCAAGCCCGAAGAAGTCCGGCATCTCGACGCGATCATGTACCTGACGCGTGTGATCGATGCACAGCAGTTCGGGGCAGCCGAGAAAGGCAGCCGCCACGTCAAGCGATTTGGGCCAATGCGAGATGATGAGGTCAACTGCCACCAGCAAGTAAGCAGCGCACGAGCCCTGCGGTCCGAGCACGTCTGTCAGGACAGCTTCAAATCCTTCGCCTGCCTCGATGCGGCGGTGCGCCCATGCTTCGAGTGCCATCAGCGCGGATGTGACGGCATAGAAGTTGCTGTTGCGTGACCAGAAGTAGGTCTGCGTCCACGGGAACGTGCGCGCACCTCCCGGCAAAGCCAAGTCGAACCCATTCGTTCCTGGGTCATCACCTCGGCTTCCGTGTGCAACTGCGTGTGCGACCAAGCGATGAACCAAGGCCAAACCGTCCTTGGGCGAGGTGGTCAACAAATCGAGGAATGGGCCTTGGGCCGGCGATGCCTGAAGAAACTCGTGATCGAGATAAGTAAAAGCCTCTTCGCGCGCCCGGGCGAAGTGGCGCTCGCGTCGCCGGGGCCTTGAGATCAACGCCTGCGCGGTCAGGTTTGCCAGCTCTGCCGGGGCTGCTTGCGCCAGCGTGCCGCGCATCTTCAGGATGCTGCGCACGATGTCTTCGTTGTGCTCGCTCTTTCCCACTGCCGTCAGGTATTCGGCGGCCAAATCCGGCGTTGTCCGCGCGAACATGACGAACGCATCGCGAAGGTCCGATTTCAGGGACTGGACCCCGTCGCGATCAAGGTGCGCCCAAAACACAGGACCCTCGCTCGGCGTCGGCACTGCATCTCTTGGCTCCATCAACCTCAGCCAATGGTAGATCTGCCGTGTCGTAAACGGCGTGATATCGGTGGTGCCAAGCGTGCCAACCGAGAATGCCGCGTATAGTTGAACGATCTCTGGAATGGCCTCGTTGGGAGCGTTATCTCCGGTACCCAAGAGCCAGATAATCAACGTCGTCCATGCCGGGCCGCGCGGGACGTTGATCGATGCGGGTATGAGTGTCGGGTCGACGCCCGCAGCCGCAAAGACCTTTGCGGCCGGAAGTACGTCGACAGCCATGACCGTCCGGATTAGTTCGCGCAGAAGTGCGGCACCATTGGCGAGAAGCTCGGGCGATGCGCGTTGGAGAAGCGCTTCCGCAGCTTCGGATCGAACTAGGGCGAGCAACGCGGCGCGGCGCCAAGAACGATGAACTCCCGCTTGGCTCAGCCGATCAACGAGCGCGTGCCACCTCACGCCATCAGTTGCCCGCTCGATTGCCATGCGCGCTGCCAGCTCAACGCCACGTGCAAACATCGCAGTTGCTGGCCGATCTAGTTGCAGCCTATCGACGAGTTCCGGATTGGCGTGCAAGGCACTCGCAATCGACCACTCGCGCAATACGTCATGACGAAACGCGACCCGGTCAATGCCCAAATCCCGCAGAGTGCCGCTAGACACCAGCGCATCGATCGGCGCCGCAGCTTGGCCTGCAACATCGAGGAAGTCAGCGCCGGACAAGGTCTGCGCTGCCGCGCCTTGCAGCAGCCGAGTCCGATCACGCCACCCGGCGTCGCGTGTGCCATCCGCAGTAATCCACCACTGCTCGGCCATATCGACTTCAGTGCGCGGTACGGGATCAGATGCTGGCTGACTCGCCAGCCGTGCGAGGCGAAACAGGTTTCTGGCGACCTGGCGTGCGGGATGGCTGTCCGTTAGAAGGGGCGCAAGCGAAGGATCAGTCACCTTCAGCTGCTCAATCTCCACCTTGCTCAGCTCACTTATTGTGATCGGATCGGTTTGGCCCAGGCGCGCCAGTGCATCGCTTGGCAGCCAGCTGGGCTCATCAATCCCAAATTCGGGCCGAGCTGTCGCGACCACGGCCACTCCCGGAACGACAGAGGCTTCCCCGACGACATCAACGACTGTGAGCCTCTCCTCTGAGCTGAAAGAGTCGAGGTTGTCGACAAAAATCGTGGCGCCGCCGTCATTCGCCAGTTCAACGAGCAATTCGCGAAGCGTTCCGTCGAAGCCGAGCTGTGCGCGCAACGCGGTCCACCCGCGCGGAACACATCGTCCTGGACTGAGAACGATGACCTGACCTTCGGCTTGCATGGCCTCGGCCATCTGTCGCAGGACACCCGATTTGCCGACGCCTGCATCACCACGGACCTCCACATAGCGTCCGCGATCCAACGCTTCACGCATAGCGGCAACGCGCTCCTGCCGTGCAAGTACGACGCTGCCCACGCGGTTACGAATGTCAGCAAGTGCCAAGCGGGATGACTCGGCTAGCGCGGCTCTGGCCGTCGCATGCCGACGTTCGCCTAGGAATCGATAGCCCAGCTGGGCGAGAGCTTGCAGTGCTGTCTCGCGGGTTCTGTCACCGCCGCTTTTCGCCACATCGATTGCTAACTCAATGAGGTTTGCCCAGAAGGCCTCGGCGCGAGATCCATCGTCGGTATGCAGTACACGGACAGCGCGCTCTAGCGCCAGGTCGTGCGACGCAGAGCCCGGGGCCGTGAAGTCGAAGGTCAGAATCTGCAACCGGCGCAGCAACAGCCAGACGGTCTCGTTGTCATCTGACGAGCCTTCGTCTCGCAGGTGGCTCTTGAACGTTTTGACGAAGGCGCGCATATCGTCGTTTGCCACGCCCGCCAGATCAATTTGGACAGCGAACGTAGCTGCGTTACCAATCTGCCGCGCGAGCGTGAGTACATCCTGATATGCTCCATCAATCTTGCGCGACCCCTTCGTCGTTGCAATTGCCAGTTCGTACCGCTGCGTCAGGAAGTCAGGCCGCTGCGACGCTTCGACGATTTGGCCTACGACTTTGCGAAAGACGGGATCGGCGGCGGCGAAGGTGATGGATCGCTTGACCTGAACCTCCAGCACCGCCGGCTTCCCGGACACGTTGTCGTGGGCGTGGATGACCACGTCGTCGAGCGGACGCCCCGCATTGGCCTGCTGCAGCGCGACTCGATCTATCGTGGCGCCGGGAAGGCCCCGGGCGGGTGCGCCGGCGAGCATAGCTAGCAAGTATGACGCACCGACCTGGGCCTCGAAATGGGTGCCCGCGGGCCCGCTGGCTAGCGTGCTCGTGCCTGGACTGCTATCAGCCGGAGGCTTTTCCTGCGCACTCATGCGTTCCCCTTACGAAGCTGGCGCTCTTCTCGTTCGATGCGTCGCTGCACCTTCACGAATTGCAGTTCAACCTTTGATGAGAGGCTGCCGAGAACACGAGACCAGATGATGCTGTCGGTGTTCGGATGAATCAAAAGAAGAGCCGTCGTGATTTGAGCCAGTGAAAGAGCCGCTAGCCGGCCGGCTTCTTGCAAGCCCACGTTACTGGCACCTGCCAGAATGCCGTCTTGGTCGCCGAGAACACCCAAGCGAAAGAATGTGCCTTTTGCGCCGGCATGTACCGTGTTGCTCGCCAGTTTGAAATATGGCCGCAGACGGTCGAGGTCGACCGCAGCCTCAATGCTGGCAAAGGTCGGGTTTGGATTCTTTAGTGTGTCCGCGGCCCAGCCGTAGTCATGGAGAAACGGCTTGCCGTACTTGCGCTCAAGATCGACTGCCAGGGCGTCCAGACGCTTCTGGTCGCGTGCGGAGATTGGCCGATGCTGCAGGACGGCGGCGAACCGCTGGTACTGACGAGCAGCTTTGATGGAGTCCGCGCCAACATGCGCGACGTAGCGCTCCGCTACAGCTGGACCGCGCTCGGCGATCAGCATCGCGGTAACCGTCAATTCGTGCATCGTTCGCCAGCGTGACATTGCCCCGTCAGCGAATCCGTTGCGCAACAAAGCTTGCACTTCCCCTGCAATCTGTACGGTCCGACCGTGCAGCCGTGTGACAACGTCCACTACTGCGATGTCCTTGGCCCTGCGGCGGCGCCTTCTAAGCCAGTCATTTCGCACCTCGCCTATCTCTTGGCAAAGAGCCACATGGATGTCGAGCAGCTTTAGAGGCTCGGCCCACGTCAGTTCGAGCCGCCGCATGAAAGCATCTCGTTCGTTCGTCAAGTGAAGCAGGCGGGCCGCAGGGTCCTTGAGGACGCCCTGCAAGGCAGTTTTGCTCAGCGAGCCGAGGATGTCCAGGGATGCGGCCTCAATGGCCTGCTCAAGGTCCGTGCCATCCAGATGAATACTGACGTTGCGACCACTTGTGATTTCGTCGTCAAGCACCAAGTCAAAGCTCGACTGCTCGGCGGCTGATGGCGCGGCCAACAGCCGCTCGGCGGCGCGTTCAATTGCGTCGAAGTGCTTTGAGCCATCGATCCCCTGTTCGCGGAGCTTCTTGATCAGAATATTGGCCAGCACGTGCGCTGGTTCTGTTTGACTTCGTAGAGCTGCCAGATATGCGTGATGGAACTCTGCTGCGGCGTGGGGTTGTTTGGTGGGCATACCGGGTCTGTCCTCAGTCCATGTCCCCTCGGTCGGCACGTTGCCAAGCCTCCAGGAACTCCTGGACTTCTGGGCTTTCGCCCACGGCGGCAAGGGCTTCGACGCGTGCTCGGAACGCTTCCAGGTCCATCAGACGAGCCATGCCCTGGGGACTGACGTGTGCCATGCGCTTCGCTACCGCATCGCCCAAGCCTCCGAAGCCCATCCCCTGAGTCCAGCCGTATGACGTGAATGCCTTGGCGAGCTGCCGAACGCCATCATCGGTGGCGAAAACCGTGGAGGTCCATGCGCGAACAGTGGAACTGTCCTCTCCCGTGAACTCCTTCCACCAATGCAACAGAAACGGCAGATCCCTGTGTCCGAGCAACGTGCCGTCCGCTGCAGCAGCTTCGATTCGTGACCGCAGAAGACCCCGGAGCGCTTCCGCATCTGCTTCCGTGGTCAGACATTTCTCCGGCGGCTCGCGTTCTTTGCCTTCCCTCGGGTGATAGTCGGTCCACGCTGATCGCGTGAAGTCGGCAAGCCAGCCCAGGGATGCTGTGTTGCATGCATTTCGGAAAAGGGCGGAGCGTTCATCGAGAGTCATGCGTTCCTTCGTCAGCGCTCGCAATAGCCAATGCAGACGAAGCTCATTGCTGCCCATGCTGAAGGCTTTTGTTTTATCCGCCTCAACATTGATTTCGTCGGCGATCTCAAATAGTGCGGTCAAGAGCGGCTGGACTTTGGTTCGATCAACACGCTCTGCGTGCGTATTCAACTCATTGAGCCACACTGCAGCTTTCGTGCCGCCTGACCGTCTAGCCACCGTCACGGCGTGGCGCAGCGTGGTCTTCACGTACTCGACGTCATCGGCACGCGCGAGCAATGCGTCCAGTTCGGTGCTTGTGAGCACCTCATCGCCGATCGCGAAGCGGAAGTAAGAATCGAAGTGGTCGGTTGAGCAAACTCGACGTTCCATCGCCCATTGGCGTGCGAACCCGTCTCCGTAGTTCATATTGGCCCAGATGGACTCCAGCACTGGAAACAGCCGCATTAGCAGTCGACGCATCGTGTCTCCCTTTGGCGGCGGCTCAGCGCCAAAGAATAGGTCGTCGATCCGTTCTGCTGCCGCTTCGCGGTCACGCTCTTCCCTGCGCCCTCTACCGACCAGTTGCTCCTTGCTCTGACGAATGGCTCGATAGATGGTCGGATGCAGCATCCGGAGCATCTCCAGCGCCAGAAAATCCGCGCGATCCACTTCTCCGGCGACGGCTGGCCAGGACACGCTCAATGAATTGGTGAAGCGCGTGACATCCCGCGGCGTACGCATCGCCGGCGAAATTCCTTCGTAGAAGATGTTCATGAAGCGGACGAGGTCTGCCTCCGCTGGCGCACCGCAGATCGATGCGATCAGCGACAGCAGATGCTGCTGAACATCGAGCGGAGATGGGTCAGGCAGCTCGAAAGTCGCCTGCACGATTTTTTCCAGATAGTGCGGGCCTTCCGAAGGGTAGCGTTCGCTGACGATCTTCTCGGCAAGCGGGCGATCATAGACCAGCAGATACATGACATTCGGCAAGCGACCGACGGACTTGACCAACCGGAAGATCAACAAGGCTTCGTCGGGCGCGAGGCGATCGATATCGTCGATGACGATCAGGAAGCGCTTCTTCTGTTCCCGCAAAGCCTTTGCCAGCTCGGCGTGAAGCGTCTCGACGCTTTCGTCTTGCTCTATCAGGCCCGCGAGCCATTCCATGCCCTTCTCCGCGATTCCGCCGGCGATCACTGCACCTGCGGCTTCCGCGACCTTCCCTACGAGCGCGCCGGCGCGGAGCAGGCGCGCCCCAAGCTTTGGCAGCTTTTTCCTGACCTTGTCGCCGAGGCTGGGCCCCAAACCTGCGTACAGCTCGCGGAAGAAGGCGAGCGCGAGCGCGTCCTCACCTCTGAACCACCAACAAGCGAAATCGATGACGACAACCTCGTCTGCCTTGATCGCATCGGCCAAGTGATGTTTGCAGAGGTTGACTGCGCTGCTCTTGCCAGAGCCCCATGGGCCATTGAGACCGATTACCGACCCCTGGGGTGATTGCATCTTGAGAATGCTCGCCGCGAGCGCGCGCGCAAAGGGGTCGACACCGAAGCGATCGTCGTCCGGTTTTTCGATTGGCTGGTCGTTGTAGGGCAGGTGCTCGCTCATGGTTTCATCGCTGCACGCAGGTCGGCCACAGTCACCACCAGCGTCATGGGGTCGAGCGGCGATTCTTCGAGGCCGAGCCGCAAGTAGAAGGCTTTGGCTTCTTCTGACAGCGTGTGTACGACCATCCCGCGGATACCTATGGCGTCGGCTGCATGGATGACACGCAGTGCGGCGTCCTGAAAGAGGTCTCGGCCGAGCCCTTGTCCGTGAAGGCTTGTTGCCACCGCCAGACGACCGAGCACGACGACCGGAATTGGGTCGGGCATGTTGCGGCGGAAACGACCGGATGCGGCGGCCGGAGCGATGGCGCTGGACGCCAGCGCATAGTAGCCGACGACCTTGTGATCTTCGCAGGCGACGAAGGTGCGCGAGGCGCCGCTGATCTGGTTTGCGGCCGCCCGGCGCTCAAGCCAATGGTTGAGCGACGCCACCCCGCAGTCGAAGCCGGCGATGTCGTGGTGGGAGGTGAACGGTTCCGGAGCGCGCAGCATACCGTTCAGGCCGTTTTCCAGCGCGCCTTGCTTTGCATCGTCTGTTTCAACCGATCATTGGGTTGGGCCGGGCGGTCGAGCCGCCTCATAAATTCATCGTAGGCCTCGGGGCTGACCACCATCAGTGCGCGATCCAGTAGCGTCTCTTCTGCAGCACGGCGCGCCGCCTCTAGGATGAAATCCGTGCGAGTCTTGCCCGCCGACTTGGCTGCACGGTCGATTAGGTTGCGCTCGGCTGCCGGGATACGCAGGTTGAGCGTGTCGCGGGGCACTTTTGTCGTGCTCACAGTCGTCATGGCTGGTCCTTAGGTATTTGGACATACTCTACCACACCGTAACGACAAAGTCATTACAAATATGCCAGCCCTCGCGGTTGGAAGTCGAGCAACACAGGAAGGACTTCGAGTAGTCCGTTGCCAGGCTTTCATGCTTCCCGGCGCACCGCCGTCGGGCTCGCGGGCTTCGCCCCAGGCCTCGCGCCGAATCCCGGCCATCCGGCTTTGCTCCCTTGACGACCGCACAGCGATGCGGCTGCGCGCTGAACTTCCCTCGTTCGTGCCCGCGTTGGCGGTGGATAGGGCGGTCTTGCCGCTCCCTTCATGGACACGCGCCACCGTCTGATCAAGTACGTGGACATGTTCCACGGCACTATCGACTCGGCCGAGGTGCATCCGCGCGAGGTGGTCAAGCAGGCGCTGCGGCTCAATGCGGCGGCGGTCATCATCAGCCACAACCATCCAAGCGGGAACCCGGAGCCAAGCGCGGCCGACCGGGTATTGACCCAGCGGCTCAAGCAGGCGCTGGCGCTGGTGGCCGTGCGCATGCTGGATCACGTCATCGTCGCAGGCGCCCCCGCTACATCGTTCGCAGAGCGCGGTCTGCTCTGACTTCGGGGGCTTCGGCCCCCTTTTTGCTGCGTCGGTTTGGCGCCCACCGAACCGGCTGTGCCGGCACGGTCGCATCGCGGCCGTCATACCCGAAAGACCGGATGCTGGACTTGCAGCGCCAGGCGCAGGTGGCCAGCGCCGCCACGCCGGTCGATACCGGCCTGTCGCAGGAGAAGATCCGTTTCCGCTACGCGGTGTCGGGAAGCAATCCGCCGTGGAAGCCGCTGCGCGCCTTCGATGACGGCGAGAAGGTCTATATCCAGTTCCCGGCGGGCATCGCTCAGGGCGAACTGCCGCCGCTGTTCGTCACCGGCGCGCAGGGCGACGGGCAAGAAGCTGCGGCTCGGGCCGATCCCCAAAACGGAGTCCCCGAAGCTGACCATTGTGTGCCCCGCCAGCCTAAAAAGGGACTTGGGCCGCCACGCATCGCTCCATACACAGACCTATGGTCAAGCCGTCGATGCGGCGACGCTGATCCCGCACATGCTTGAAGCGTTTATGGCCAGAGACCGGGGATTCAAAAGAGATCGTATATAGACGGAAGTAGCTCGTGACCTAGAAAATAACGGCTGCACTTGGCCAGAAGTCGCAGCCCGCTTCAGATTTTGGGTCGGCTGCTTCAGGCTGGAAACTGTCATTTTCCTCACACACTTCAAGTAACAAACTGTAAAATCTCCCCTGTTACGCGCTCGTTCACCTAAGAGCAACAACGAATTGCCTTCAACTGAGCTGCGGCGTCTGGGGAGGAGTGTTTTGACAATAGCTAAAGGCGCGGCGGAAGTCCTGCTGGTTGCCAACAAACCGGGCCTCACTGAGACAGGGGGCGGACACGGAGCTAAGGGCGTTGACTTTCAGCGATGGTGGGCCGTTCTCAGGATGCTGGAACTGGAGCAGTCCAATGCTCCAGACTTCCTGCTTCTTTTCGAGGCAGTTCAGGACGTCACCGAACTCGATTCAGTCAGCGTTCCAACCAAGGCTGCCATTTACCAGGTAAAGAAGAAGGACGATGGAACTTGGTCCTGGTCGATGTTAACCGGCATCTCAGCACCGAAGCGACCGAAGGCTGCCAAAAAGGTTAAGAGCGCTGCCAGCGCTCCCGCCGCACCGAAACCTACTGCCGCCCCAAGCTTCGACAAGGTCGGCGACAGCATCATAGGTAAGCTCCATCTAAGCTTGACGGCGTTCGAGAAGTTGCCGGTTGAGGGTATCTTCATCTCAAACGCTGGCTGCGACGTTCCACTCGCCTCCGGGGCGAATGCAGCGACATCGCTGCCGTGCGCTCTATCAGACTTGGCGACTGACCATGCGCAGATCCTGACCGACGCGCTCCACACTCTGGGGGCTGCGGGAGCTCCGATTCCAGACCTCAAGAGGGTGCGACTAGCCCGTGTGGCTATTCATCCTGACAATCCCTCGGCGCCGACAGTGACGAAAGCGTTGGAACTGCTTACGCAACGCAGTCCCGGACATGCTGCACAGGCTCAAGCATTCGTAGAGTCGCTCGTCATGAAGGTATCTGCGTTAGGTCGCCGCACGGCGACGTGCGCGACGTTCGCTGATCTGGTTAAAGAACGTGGATTTTCGAGGGCCGAGTTCCACTCGGCACTCAGCTCACTTGCAACCATCCCTGACCGAAACGCGCTCTTTGAGAGCTGGCTCACGAAGCTTCAACAGGAGGGTTTTGACTTTAGGGTGCTTACGACGATGCGAATGGCTGCGGCTAGAGCTGCGGCGGAACGACTCACCGGAGCATCGCCTGAAGCCTTCGAGATTGACGCGTTCTGTGACTCCTGGGCGCAGGCAAACGCATGTGGACCAGATCTAAAGCCCTACGTCGATGCTGCGCTGGTCGCGATGAAGGCTCGTTTCGGGCAGGTTAGGGACGAAGAGCTTTTGGCGCGCTTTGTCATGAGGGCAGTGACGATATGAATGGACCCGAGCTGAGACTTCTCGTTCGTAGCCTGAGAACCAAGACCTATGCATCGCTTTCGATTTCAAAACATCTGGCTGCTCTCACTGCGGGACAAGAAAGCTCGCCACGTGAAGTTCCACCCGAGGAAGAACCTCATCAGGGGCCGGAACCACATGGGCAAGACGACACTGATTCGGAGTCTGTTTGAGACCCTAGGTGCCACCCCCCAGGGAACTCTCGAGTCATGGGATAAGGATGCCGTTTCGCTCTTGGAATTCTCGTTCGACGAGAGGCACTTCTTTGTTCTTCATCAGAACGGTCGTCGAGCGCTGTTCAGTGCAGACCGTCAGCTGGTTGCCACAACTAGCAAGTTCGCCGAATGGACAAGAGTTTTCTGTGAAGTTACGAATTTCAATTTAGTATTCTCTGGTAAGAGCGAGTCGGACGTTGTTCCGGCAGACGCTGCCTGCTTCTTCTTGCCCTTTTATTTAAATCAAGACGGAAGCTGGCAGTCCGAGTGGAACACTTTCACTGGCCTCAAGCGCTTCGCAGCGCCATGGACTGCCATCCTCGAGTACTTCACCGGCGTTTGCCCGCCGGCGTACTACGAAGCGCGCGCAAAGAAAGGGCAGCAGTCGCGCGTACTCGATGAGTACCGTCGAGAGCTAAGGTTGCTTGAGCGAACATTGGACCGTTTCAGTCGCACTGTGCCGGTGCACGGGCCGAAGCTGAACGCTGCAAACTTCGAGGCTGAAATCGATCAGTTGACCCGTGAGGTCACCGACCTCAACGCTCGCCAAGAGAAGCTTCGGAGTGATGCCGTTCGCGAGCAGGAGCTGCTGACCAGCTTGGACCATCAGACTCGCTTGGCCGATGAGACACTAAAGGCTTACAACAATGACGCGGCATGGATTCGAACGGCAGGAAGTGAGCCGCTCATTTGCCCCACTTGTCACGCAGAGCACAAAAAGCCATTCCTAGATCTGTTGCAGTTTGCAGAGGATGCTCGTGTCCTGCGCGAACTAGCTGCGCGCCTTCGCGATGACGCGGCTGTTGTTCGCGCTCGGTACCAAAAGGCGTTTCGCGAACTAGCTACGCTCAACGAGAGCTACCTTCGGATATCTCGGCTGCTGGACACTAGAAAGGGCGAACTCAAGTTCCAAGATGTCGTCGGAGGTATCGGTGCCGAGGGTGCCTTCGCTGCCTTTGAGGCCGAACGAAAGCAGCTTCAGAGTGCCATTGATGAAGCTGTCTTGGCCGTCGACAAGCTGGATGAGACGATGAAGGAACTGCGGGCCATCAAGCGTACGAAAGCAATCCTTGCCGACTTCAGAGACTTTTACGCCGCAGGCCGGATTGCACTCAAGCTTCCTTCCATTGACGTATCCAAGATGAAGCTCGCGGGGCGGCCCGACCTTTCGGGAAGCGGAGGTCCACGCTCGATATTGGCCTACTACGCGGCGATTTGGCGCACGGCGCACGGCTCTGATGCCACATACGATATTCCAGTGGTCATCGATTCGCCCAACCAGCAGGCGCAAGATGACATCAATCTTCCCGCAGTACTCGAGTTCATCGCTAGGGACTTGCCGGACGATATCCAACTTATCGTAGGTCTTGAGACGACCTCAGAATTTCCATTCGATTATGAACTGCACCTCGAACGGAAGTACTCGGTCCTCATCGAGGAAGAATGGGATATTACCTACAGCACGGTTGAGCCCTTGCTACAAGCGATGTACGCCAACTTGCTGGCTCACTCGGATAAATCTACGCCTGAACCGCGTTCAACCGATGTCTGATTTGACGAGAGGTTCCAGCTATGAGCCGGTTCAAGCGTGTACCAGATGATGAAAGCGCCGATACGCAATGCCTAAGCAACCCCTTACTCCAGATGAACTTGGGGAAAAAGGCGAGAGCCATTTCAAGGCTTTATGTGCCGATGCCCAGCTGATATGCAATAAGGCAGATCGCGACAGAGCTGGATGGGACTTTGTCGTGGATTTTTTGTATCAGGACCAAAGTCCACTTTCTTTAGATAAGAGACGTGCGCCGCCATCATGTGTGATTCAAGTTAAGACTGCTTATCAAGGTGCACGAAGTGTTCGGCTAAAGCTAAATATGGCGGAACGATTGGCAAAAGAGCCGAAGCCATCCTTCGTGATTGTTATAACAGTATCTGCGAGTCTTGATGTCGCAGATATTTATGTAATTCATCTCGCGGATGATCGGCTCGCTGCAGTTTTGAAGAGGCTCCGTGAAGAAACAGCCAAGGGAACCTCTAGTACTCAGCTAAATAGGAAGTACATCAACTTTTCATTACGGGATAAAGAGCGCGTTGGGATCTCAGGACACGAGATCAGAGAATCGCTCCAGAACGCATGTGGAACTAATGTAGATAGCTATGTGGAGCGGAAGAGGACAGCTCTACACAATTTAGGCTACGACGAAAAGAGATACGTCGCGCATGTGACTTTTAGAGCAACATCCCAGAAAGAGCTTGTTGAGCTCTTTCTGGGAGTTCGAAAAGACCACCCAGTAGATAGATTCGAAACAATCGAGAATCGATTTGGAATAGGTCTACAAGATGTTGCACCCCAGGAGGCACTGATCTCCGTTAATCCGAATCCCGTTGATCACGGAAAGCTGCTTATTAAGGGAGTTGATGACCAGCCCCCTGCAGTCTTCGACATTGAGTTTTATGCACTGCCAAAATTTCTGCTGGATAACGACGAAAAACTTGTACACCTTAAAAGTCATCTCTTCAGGTTGGACCTGAAGATCACAAAAGAAGGCACTACACCTAGGTTTCACTTCGACACGCGTCACCAGAGTGCATCGTGCGAAGAATGGTGGAATTATTGGAGAGCGTTACAGGTTCTACATTCAAACAGCGGTTTCATAGAAATACGACGAGATAGCAAGAGTACTTTTGCTAGATACCAAATCAGGACTGCGGAGACGGTATCGGAGCATGATTACCGTTCCAATTTAGCCATCTGTCTGAAGTTAATTGACCTGTTCAAACAGTGTGGCTTGGGCACGCCGCCACTATTTGATTGGAATGCACTAGGAGAAGACCTCGATAATATAGATCTACTTCGAGAGCTAGTTCTTGGTATGGCACCCACATTCCGCTGTAATGCTGAACTTGACCACCAGTCTCTACTGAACCAATTCCATGAGGGGCGAACAATTGTTTCGAATCGGTTCTATATGGGCGAAAAAATCATCGCCTACTACGCCATCGCCGAAGTGAAAGTAAAAGTCGAAGAGAGAATTACCATTGAGTTCCACAATATGAAATTCGGGGCGGCGAGAATATTAGAACCAAATCAGGCAGATTTCGACGATTTTATTGATGGTGCGAGAGCTGCGGAGGGCATGCGGCTACGATTCAATATTCAATCCGAACTCTCGGTCGACTAATGATGATCGCAGTTTCCTGATCCAGTTCTATCGTTCTACGACCCGCTATGGCTACCCTCGTAGTATCAGTTCGGCGGCAGTCGGGACATCATCAGGGCCTATAACTTTTCCCGACAGCAAGCGTTGGACCTCTGGTAATAGATGATTGGGTATCACCATCAGCGATGCATTCAAGGACCATGCAAGAGCCTCGACTGTACTCAGTCTGGAGTCACGTTTGCCGGATAGCGTGTTGCTGATCACTGGAGCGGCTATGCCGGTCAATTGCTCAACATCTTTTAGCGTTTTTTTCTGGTTCAGACGCCTGTGTTGTAGTTGCTCGAGTAAAGTCATTAATGTACGAATTAAATTATTGGTAAAATTTAATATATAGATTAACTTTTCGCTGATACCAGTCTTTGCGAGGCTTTGACGAGATCTATACTGCAAACGCCAACGCAGAGGGTGACGTCATGACTGCTAAAAAGAACCATTCGAGTATTCACCTCGAGGAAGCGCTAAAAAATTTGGAGCATCTTCAGCAATCGGGTCGGGCTTTGAGCGCGCTATATTGATATTGGATTTCCACGGTCGTAAAAAAATCTGAAAATTTCCGGGCTCGGGCAGTAGCTGTCGAAATGAAGCTCGAAAGAATTATGGCTCTTACTGTCTCAGGTAGCTGAACCGCGCCATTTAAATAATCGGGCGGCTCACCATGTCACTAGCTCGACATTGAATTCAGCATGTCCTCAATGAGGATGCCACGAATTGTCTTAGCACGGCGTTATCGCAGTTATTTATATAAAAAATTCATTAGCCGCATCTGACTGCAGCTTACATTTCGGCACTATGCTGTAGGTCAAGACAGTCAATTCCAGCTCGCCATGCTCTACCTAAGCTCTCTAGGATCTTGACTCCAACCACCATTCTGCGAACTCAGCCAAATTCAGGTGTTGAGAGTCCGACAGTTGCAATTCGTAGCCAATGTTAGGACTTCTGAACGGATCACGAATAATTAATGCCGCATGGGTCTTTGCTGGTATGCCACGCATAAAGGGCAAGTAATCATCCACGAAGGCTACTGGTTCGATCTCCACCAGAGCATGAGCTTTGGGGCTAATTGGACCATCAGCCCCATTTGTACAAATTACCCGTTGAATAGGAAAACCCAATTCGCACAGGTTTCTTTCTCTGGCCCGTTGGAAGCGGGAATCGATAGCACTCACACAGACCAAGTCAAATCCCGCGGACTTCAAGCGGATACAGGCATCGATAGCACCCTCACAAGCAGGAAGTGAACTCCAAAATGCTTCGTCAAATTGTGACCGAAAGTGCTTCAATCGTGGGCCGGAAAGATACTCGACGCGCCACCGATCTATAGGCCAATACGCATTGGGATTCTGAAGGTCCGGAAATTTACCAAAAGCACGTTCCCAAGCAACGGCGTATGCCGCGTTATAGTTTAGAAGTACGCCATCTGCATCAATAGCAATAGTACTCATAGCCTACTTCGTACGTCGCGATAGGTGCGCAGCGTTATCTATTCCAGTGTTGCCGCTAATCTGCTGTCCACCGACATTTTCAGATTCAGAAAGATAGTGCTCTAGGTCACCCGACCACGTGTCGATGAGCAATTTTGCCCAGTGCGCGAACTGTTCTATTGGTTCACTCCCTCGCAGAGGAAGATTCCGATTATTTCGGTTCCCGGGTGCGCGGCGCCAATGGACCAACAAACTGCCATCGACCTTCATGGAGATGGTTTTAACTATCTTTGAGGTGCCACCGACTCCGATGTAAGTTGAAAGTGGTCGAATATCACAGATGTTCATTTTGACCCAGTAATCAGGCTGCGAATTTAAGCGAGAACAACAAGAAAGAAGGTTCGCTTTCTGTTGATCACCAAGGGAAAAGGAAGCCGATACTAAGTAAATCTTAGTACAACGTCAATAGCATCCTAAGACACTCTTAGGGTGAAATCGAAAAAAGATACTAATGACGTGTTTTCTAGGCGGCTTAAGTGCGCCAGGAAGGCTGCCGGTCTCACGCAGTTCAACTTGGGAGTGTTGGCAGGCATAGACGAATACTCTGCCAGCCCGAGGATCAACCAGTACGAACGAGGAGTGCACATTCCAGATCAGGGAACTGCTCGGCGATTAGCGGGCGCCTTGAATGTGCCGCTTAGCTATCTCTTTGAACCGAACGAACAATTAGCAGAATTTATCCGTTTAGCCGGGAAGCTAACGAAGGACGATTTGAGAAAATTGACTACGTATCTACGTGATGCTCTGGGAGAGGGAGCTGATCTGCGGTCTGACTGACGTCTCGAAGGCTATGATTCGCGCGGTGTCAAAGACATTCCCAAGTATGCGCAGCCCTATCCGTAGATGGGTGGCAACGTCCTGCCTATGCGCCGATATTCCTTAATATGCGTAGGTTTAAATTTCAAATTGATTACATTTCGGCTGATGCACTTCGAGGTCATCAGCCGTAACTGAAATTCATTTGTTGAAGTTATTCCTCAAAGCCGACGGCATCGGATAGAACGAAACGCTGGAGTACCCCAGCGAGCACTCATTTGAGTGCGGCGAGTAGTTTCTTAAGTCGATTATTTTCTGTCTGTAGCCGGGAAACCTTGTCCTTAAGCTCCACGACCTGTTTTTTCCGTTTGAAGGTTTCGGTGTTTTTGAAACGCCGCTGAAGATTTCTCAGGTACGCCTCTCTACTCTTGGAACTGGCGTGCCCCAGCTGGGACGCGCCGATAGCCGCAAGTGACTCTACGCTTGAGTCTCCGCCAATTTCCAAGCTCGCTTCATAATTTGCGCTATCGCTATCGTTGGCAAATTTCCTCCGCAATCCATGCAAACTTGAATCTTTAGGAAGTCCTAAGGCCCGGCGAGCCCTGCACATTGCGTTGGTCATAGCACCCGGTGTGAGAGGGGTACCATACTTGATATTTAGAAAAAGCTTATCGGAAGATGATTGGGTTCTCGTAACGACTTCGAGGCGCTCAGTTTCAATGTAATCGATGATGCGATCAACTAATGCCAGATCAAACTCGAAGTAGTTGTCGTAGTTCATCTTCTGTTCTTCAGGTAGAACGAGATATGGACGTCCTGAGTGCTCACAATCTTCCAACAACTCCCTGGTAAATTGGTCGATACGTAGGGAAAACAAAGAGCCACGACGTAAGCCCATTTCGTCGCCCACTTCGACAACTAAGATATTTCTCGCAGCAACGGATTGTGATTGTGTAGCTCGGAAGTATTCAACGATTCGATCCACATCAGAGTCAGATGGCACATAAGTTACTTTGTGCTTACTGGAACTCCCAGTGCCCTCGATCAGAAGGGGGTAGCAAGATTTTTTTGAATGCGCATTCTCATTCGGGTTCGAAAGAGCGCTCTTGATATTGCATCGATTCTCTCCCAATAGTCGTAGTTTGCAGCCATCACGGTGATATTCCTGAAGCCAGGCATAAAACTTGTAGATGTGAATCAGATTTTTGTTGATGGATCTAGCACGCGCGTAGCCATTTCCCTTTCGATTATTTGAGGTTCTCGAACTTAGTTCTAAGATGAAGTGACGAAGCGTATCGTCAGTGGCGGAAAATTGGTCAAGCCCACATTTATCGAGGAACCCGAACCACATGCGAAGACTGTACGCAATATTCTTTGCCTCATTCTCTTTCTCTCCCCCATTGAGTAGGTGATCGAAATAATCAAAAAATGTCAGGATGGACCTCCCTGTGCGATCATAAAGATGCCAGAAGGCCTTTTTGCTAGGAGTTTCATCTCTGTAAATCAGCAGACTTCCATCGTCGGCACGAAATTTCATGAAAGACTCCTTGATCGCGGTTCAAACAATGATGGTCGATGAAGATGGCGCTTTTCAAATACAGGTGAAGGGCTAAGGTACTCAGCTCCGGGACCAATGAAAACGACCTGAGAACAACTTATTGTGACGGCTTCAAGGACATATTCCCAATCCAAGTTTTCGAATGTGGACGACACAATGATTGCAACATCGACTGAACCTACGGAGGAACAATTCCTCGGCAGAGCGTAGCCTAGTTCTAGCGACATAATCTGAGCTAGTGAGACTTCATACGATCTTTCTCCACAGCGAAGAAGCGCATGCGTTCTCTCTAGCCGGCCGTCAGAATTGATGGAGGTAATAGCATGTGGATAAACTGCTTCAACATAACACATGGTGTGTGTAGGGACATTATGTGCCCAAAGACTGGATTGCCAGACCGGATCTCCCACATAGTATTTCCGGTCACCAAAGTCCCGGCCATTGGAAGGAGTGACAAGCTGAATAGCCTCCTGAACGCGAAGATTGATTTCCCCTCGGATGTCGTTGTCAGGACAAAATATCTGAACGGATAGTTTTTTTTGCTTGAGATGATGTGAGAGCCCTACTGCGGCATCACAGCATTTTGATACGGGCACGTCGATGGATGACACTTCCCCCTTACGCCCTGCTCGAAATGGTTCCGTAGAGAGTGGTTGCCGGGTCTCTATTGAGCTCCATATTTTAAAGAATGGACCTTCTTCCTCAGTGAATATCGCTTTGGGAGAGTAATGTGATCGGCTAGAAATTGACTCACAAATGTCGACCCAAGGGAGGCTGTTTGGAACCATTTTAGGTGCGGCGCCAATAAGCACGAGACGGAGATTTAATGGGATCGTGCCTAGAAGTTTCGCCCATTCAGCGATACTGTAGATGTGAGCTTCAGATAGCACTAATGCACCCGCCATTTCTTTATTTTTCCCAACGATGATTTCTTCCGGTAGGAAAATTCGTGCGGCTGCATTGGGATATTGTTTTTGCAGCCGAGCGGCGTGAATTGTGACCAGAGTGAGATGGTCAAGACTTGTCAGGTTGAGCGCTAACAGATCGGATATCGCATTTCCATACATCGCGATGGAAATGGCAGAGATGCCAGCGCCAGCGATAAGGTGGTTGGTAACATGATGCGCGGCGGCGGTTGACGTAATGACCTCCGTTAGATCCGCAGAATCCCACACGCGATCGTAAAGAGATGAAGCTACAGATCCCTCTATTAGAAGCACTCCCTTTCCTCTTACCCATTCTCCATCAATGCGGATGTCACCCCTTTCCTCAGCTTCATCTATTGTTTGCTTGGCGCACTGGTTATCAATTCTTAGTTGACTTTCGAGCATTGATTCGAGCGCCTCACGTTCAACTGTTCTTATTCTATTTATGTAAAGATTTGACAGTAGAGCGTTGATCGCAGCCTTTCGCCGAGCGGGATCATCCTCGGTTCTCGCCTTCTCGTCGTAAAGCGCTTGGTCTATCTTCGTGAAGTGGCCGAGGGCAAGAAGAATGTGTGGATTATCTGAAAACACGCGAGCTGCATTCAGGCGATAGAACGAAGCGATTCTGCGGGCCTCGGAGCGTAAAATTGGATTCGAAAAATTGTTTATCGCCGCAGTTTCATTCGCGTAGGCTCTCCAAGCAAATGAGGCGTCAATACAAAGTTGAAAGGGAATCTTTTTTGATCCGTCGGTGATGCGAGCAAGATAATCGTATCGCTCTTGTTGAAGGAACAGATAGATATCGCTTCCAAATTCGCACCATAGTACTTTGGCGTACCAGGTGTTCATGCCCGGGACGTTGTACTGAAGCCATAGCTGAACAGTGCCATCGCCGGGTAAAGAGAGCCGCGCAGATGAGATAACGAAATAGGCTCCATCATCTGTGTTGCTTTCCCATGTCCCCATGACGCTCCAATGCTCACCTATTTCAGGGGGGGCACCGAAAAGACCTAAATCTCCAATGGCACGGAATTGATCGGAGTCAGTGGAAAAGTTGATGGTGCAAAGGCGATCTGAAGAGACGAAGCTGGCTACTACGATCGCCCCAAGGTCCTGGATGTCGACGATCTCAGGAATCGGATCGGTAATCATGGTTTTACGATCCCGGCGCAATATAGCAACTGCATTTCCGCAATGAGGGAACGTAGTTCATCAATCTCGTTACGTTGATCGTCGATTTTTTGAAGAAGAGAGCCAATAACATCGCTTAGACGTTTTGGTTGATGCGATCGTTTTGGGGGCGCAGGCACTTTGGATGCCAACTCACCAAGTAATTTTCCCAGTTCTTGGTTGGTCCTAATTGTAGAAACCGGAACACCGATGATCTGGCAAATTTTGGTTTTATTGAGCTTCCCATGATGCTGTGGAATCAGAGGGTTGGTGTCAAGCCACGCCCGAAGCCGATTAACGGCAGCGATGGATTTATCTTTATTGCTTACCATGGTCATCGACCTTCTTCAACGGAGCAAGTACGCGCAGTTGCTGTATGAGTTCGGCAACTTGCATACTGAGCTGGGCAATTTCTACGTTTTTTTGTGCGATGGTTTCATTCAAATAATTCTTATCGTTCTCGTGGTCCTGTTGCATCGTGCGGAGATCCCTTTCCACTTTGAGGAAATCTATCCGTTGGGTTCTGAACTCCGATTGTCTGATCTTAAGAAGAGCCGCTTGGCTTTTAACTAGTGCTTCAAGACGCCTGAGCTCAGCGGGCCGGCAAGCTGCGCTTTGTTCCTCTGATCGATACTTGAGTGCAGTTATCGTGTCGAGGGCCTTCCGCTCAAGCGCTGGTCTCTTCGCTAACGTATCATTTCCGACCCTAGCGATTTTTGGAAGTGTGGCACGTACTGCGGCGCAGTTCTGTGATCCGTCCCACTCTTTGAACGATCTTAGGCTCGTAGGATAGAAATCTAATATCTTATTGTCCTTGGCATCTATGCGACCGCCGATTTCATCAACGAGAAAGGGAATGCCATTTGTGACCCAGGATAAAAGAATATTGAGCTTTCTCTCAATATTTTCGGTAGCTTCTTGTTTTAATCGCTCAGCTTGGGGAACGCACTTTTTCATGATGGCCCTCCTACTTTAAGCAGAGAAATCACCTTTCGATTTTCGGCTATCGTTTCACGATTCAACTGAATGATCCGCACTATGGTGTCGGCATCTTTCCGTGCATTGTGCTGTTGAAGAGGTGGAAGCATAAAATCGTCCGCATCTCTATTGAGCTCTACCAAAAGCTCTTCAAGATTCGAAATGTAAGCATCGTCAGAATAGTGGAACGGGCACTTGCGGCAAGTTACCGGGCCAGCATTCTCTCGCTTCAATTCACCATTTTCGTGGCAGATTGCACGCTCAATTTGTCGGCCTTTAGTATTCGCAAGACATTCGCCATGGAACATGGGAGTGATCCGATATCCTTTTTTGAAGACCAGATCAGTAATTTCTGTAACTTGTTCGGATTCTGGTGCGCTCGCGAATTCGATGTTTCCTAAGAGGTTTGAGTACAACTTTCGAATAAATCTGCTAAAGCCGCCGGCAGCACCTTGTTTCGAAATAAGAGTGTTTATGTGCTCTTGCAGCATTTCTTTAGCAACTGCGTCGAATTCAGGTTTCATACTGAGCATTTCCTGAAGAGCCTTAACTTCACGTGCATCTCGAGAACGATCAATATTTCTAGAGCCGATTTTGTCTTCTCCGCGACGCCCCGGTGGAACGTTGGGTTCGTCAAATGCGTATCCGACTGTATTGTCGATCCAGATGTGACCCAGGATGTGGGCAAGCACTCTTATTTTCGGATGTGAATAACGACGCATATACAGCTGCGCATGGAAACGCCGTAGCATCCTATGTTCGAAATTTGGCGCAATTTCTCTGTCCTTAAAGCAGAACGCGAGAAAGTTTGAGGAAGATCTTGCCGCATTGTGCTGCGGAACCATCGAAAAGTGAACGAGTGCGCCGTCATGGTCTCTTGATGGTCGATGTGATACAAACAGACTATCGCCATCCTCTAGTTTCATGGATCGATCAGGCAAAGAAAGGCATTTGATTTTTTCAAGGCAGCGACACGCATCTATTACTATTCTGGAGACATAGATCTCACGTCGCTCCTGGAATGATTTTCCGAAATGAATGTTCAGCCTAGCAATAGAGTCACCCTGAGTCTCAAGCGACAGATCGCCAACGCGCAATCCATTATGCCGTCCAGCAATTTCATCAGGACGATGAGCTGTTAGAGCACCGATAGCAACGGCACAAGCACTCTGGACGCAGCCAATAACGGTATCGACCGATAGCGAATGCACTTCTTCTCGCTCTTGAGGAGTACGTTTGCCCATTTGCGAAAATCTACGAAGTGGTAATTCGAAAATTTTCCCCAACTCCAGCGCCGAAGGTAGGGTGAGCAGATATTGCTGAAGATTCTTTTTCCCCATGTGAACTTGGGCACTTTGTAATCGTTCTAGAAGTTCATGAAGCAATGGCGCGACCTCATAGAGGGTAAAGACCGTCTTTTCCAGCATCAATACGGCGTCTTCGAGGGCAAGATTTTCAGTGACGTTTGTTCTACGTTTGGCGAGGTGGCGGGCGGTTGCTGCTGGGCGTTTAAACGGGCGAAAACTCAATCGGTCCACGTCATCGCTTAAATGAGAAAGACGATTGAGATCCGCCAATATTGATCGTAGAGATGTCTCAGTTGGCGGCTCTCCTGGATGGTCCTTGCGACGTCTCCAGGCAGCATCACCCTCACCCATCTTCGTTTCAATATGAGCCTTAGATTCCGGAGATAAGTAATGGTCCGCTCCCCAGCCAAGTTCTCTAGACCAGAATGGCGCTCTTAGTGCGGAATAAGTACCGCGCGTGGACGGATAGTAAAGCCCCTCTCTCAACTGATCTGCTGATAATCTCTTTAATGTTTCCGACATCCGTTGCTCGTAATTGAGCGCCGACATCCAGCCGCCATCGGCAACAGCCTTGGCTAAGGCCATAATGTGTTCGCGGCGCACGTCTGAAAGCCGGTAGACGCTATGATCTCGAATCCAATCGATAACACGGAGAAAAAAAGAACACTGCTTACGAATGTCTTCGGGGCCCGGACGCTTTGATCTTGTCGCGTCAATAAACTCGTCTAGCAAAGAAAGCAGACTCTCAATATAGATTGGATGATCAGAAAGTGCTGTTACATGTGGCTGGCCAGCGGTTGGTGGAAGATACCATTGCGACAAACGAATAATTTTCGTCTCATGTTCGCCTTGGTACGTTAGAGTTCCCGAATCATAAGAGAGCCAACGAGAACGCGGCTTGCGGAGAGCTTCCCGCTTAGGCGCCTTGGCTGGTGTCCGCTCTACTTTCTTGGGCAATGGAGTTTTCATGGCGTGGCAGGAGGCGCAAATTTCTTTATGGCCGCATCAAGCAATTTTGGGCGTTTCTCAGCCACGATCTTTAATAGAACGTGAATGAAGATGATTCTAGGCATGTGTAGTTTTCGAAACGCCGCCTCGTTACGCTGCAGCAGCAACTGCCACCGAGATCGATACATCTCTTTGGTTCGGACTGCCATTTCCAAAGTCGTGGCATCAACTTGCAATTTGTAATTGGGGCAACCACCATTGAGATGGCACCTTAACCCGTCGCAAATTTCACCTGGCTTGGATTGGTATGGCGGGGATTGCGGATCTTTGCAAGTGCCCCCATCACCAGTAGGATAGAGAAGCTGTGTATCCACAAATCGCTGCTCTAATTTCATTGAAACGAACGCTTGCTGCCCCCGACTTGCAAACATCAGAGTTGCTTCAATCGTTCGCTGGTACTGTAAAGCCTCTGCTTCGTTAAGATGAAACATCAATGTGCTCTCTAGGTAGTCTTTTGACATCGTTAGACTGCTATGCCCTAGCAGCACTTGAACCATCTTGAGATCTTGGGTTTCTAGGTAGGTATCTGCGGCATTGAGTGGCCGCAGCTCCGTAGGTGCAAAGTGTGGCAACTCATGTTTATCGCAAAATCTATGAATTGCGGCTTGGTGTACGTGATTCGTTATTTCACTATAGCCTTTACGCTGCCAACCAAACCATAGACGTGTTTCAGTTTTAGGCACGAGTTTTAGCTCGATCAAATACTGTAGATTCCTTTCTAGCATGACGATAACCATGCGAACCCATGTGTCGTCCCTGGAGACGTCATAGATTGGCGTGAAATCGTCCGTCTTCCCCTTGAATCCCTGAATTGAGAGGTCGCCACCAGATCGAACAATTCCGTCGGTAGTTAGATTTCCGAGACCGCCGGGATTCCAGCCTGTTCGTTCCAGTAAGAGAATAAACATCGCGGTCATCAGCCTGCCTGGGAGTCGATGGCGCGCGAAAAACCAAGGTTGATTGGATGACTGGAAATTGTAGTGATTGAACTCTAGTACGCCGGATAACGAGCGGGATGTGGGCAGCGTAAGATTGGCATAAACCCCGTTTTCGGTAACTGTAAGGGTAGTTGCCGAGTCGATGTGCTTGATCGCAACAGCGACGATCCATTCCGGTTCATAGTCATACCATCTTGAGTTCTTATGGGTCCCAACAGAGCACTCTCCGGTGATGATTTTCTGGAGGTGTTTGCGGGCTGACGAGGGGACATCCACGGCCAGACATTTTTCTTGATATGCGCATATATCAAGGTAGAGCTGTACCTCGTTTATGCATGCTGCTGCAATTGCATCCAGGCGTTCTCTGACGGCCTTACGTGCCTTTTCCCGCAATTCATGGGGGGATGCATGCGCAATGGTGGAAATTAAATCGTCGGAAAACGTCGCCTGAATTAGTCTCTTGTCTAAGGGAATTACACGACCCTGAGAGATAGATTTCAGTGGAGTGTGATAGCCGTCTAAGGTGTTAGCGACAGGTGTGCCGTCACCAAGGTGGAATGAGGCGTTGGCGAGGAAGCCTCGCCAACGCGAGGCAGCTTCAAATTTATGGCTGGGGCTCCATGTTTTTATTTCTCCGAGCTCAAGATCCATTTCTCGCAAAAGAAGCCGGAACGTCTGCCTAGTATAAAAGGCAGGGCTCCGCCTCAGCGATTCGCGAGATTCTTCGCTAAGACAGGCGAATGTACGCCTGATTCCATGAATTCTCGCTGCGCCTGCTGGCTTTAATCTAGATCGGTCGGCTTCGGCCGCTGCCGCGCGATACCAGACCGATTCTTTTGAAAATGTTGCCATATCGAAATCTACAAGCGATAAGGATTTCGACCCGGCAATAGATGCCTTGCAGCAAATAGTTATGAGTTTGCTCGCCATGTTCCCACCAGAAGAATCTACAGATGGATCCCGACATCCTGTGTAGGAGCATGATTGCAGCTAATCGTTCAGTCGGAACGTTTTTTTATAGTGGCACGGCAATCGCGCGATCAACTGGAATCGTGCCGGGAATTGCGCCTGCCGCGCCGCCCGCGAGATCACGATGTGGCCGGACTCCATCGGCTGGCGCAGCACATCCAGCACGCTGCGCGGATATTCGGCGATCTCGTCCAGGAACAGGACCCCATGATGTGCCAGCGAGATTTCACCCGGCCTGGGCGAACTGCCACCGCCGACCAGTGCCACGGCGGAGGCGGTGTGGTGCGGCGCCCGATAAGGCCGCTGCCGCCAGCGCGCGATGTCGAAACTGCCGCTCAAGGATTGCACTGCGGCGGATTCCAGCGCTTCGTCCTGCGTCATCGGCGGCAGGATCCCCGGAAAGCGGGTCGCCAGCATCGACTTGCCGGCACCGGGCGGGCCGACCAGCAGCAGGCTGTGCTGGCCCGCCGCGGCCACTTCCATGGCGCGCCGGGCCTGCAATTGCCCCTTGATATCGCTGAAATCCGGATAGGCCGCCCGCTTCCCGACCGGCTGCGGCTGGTGCCGCTGCAGCCGGGCGGCGGGATCGCGCGTGCTGAAGTGGGTGCAGACGTCCAGCAAGGAGGTCGCCGGGAGGATTTGCGCCTCGGGCAGCAGTGCGGCTTCGTCGGCATTGGCGGCCGGCAGGATGAAGCTGCGCCGGTGGCCATCCTGCTGCTGCTCGCGCTGCATGGCGCAGGTCATGGCCAGCGCGCCGCGAATGGGCAGCAGCTGGCCCGACAGCGACAGTTCGCCGGCATATTCGTGATCGTCCAGGCGATCCGCAGGCATCTGTTCGGAGGCGGCCAGGATGCCCAGAGCGATCGGCAGGTCGAAGCGCCCGGAGTCCTTGGGCAGGTCGGCCGGAGCCAGGTTGACGGTAATGCGGCGGGCGGGGAATTCAAACCGGGCGTTTTGCAGCGCCGCCCGGACGCGGTCCTTGGCTTCCTTCACCTCGGCCTCGGGGAGTCCGACGATGGTGAAGGCCGGCAAGCCATTGGCCAGATGCACCTCGACCGTCACCGGCGGGGCGCTCATGCCGGCCAGGGCGCGGCTGCGCAAAACTGCCAGGCTCATCGCGATGAACCCGGCAGCTGGTCAGCAGAAAGAAGGGAAGGGGGAGGGAAAGAGAAAAGTGTCCGGGCCAGGGTCATGGAGTCTGTTTTTGCTGAGCCTCAAGCTCGGCAACACGCGCTTCCAGCGCCTCCAGGCGGGCACGGGTCTTGGCCAGTACCTGGGCCTGGACGTCGAATTCCTCGCGCGTGACCAGGTCCAGCTTGGCAAAACCCTGACTCAGCATGGCCTTGACGTTCTTCTCGATGTCCTTGGCCGGAGAGTTCTCGATCGCCTTGTTGATCTTGGATTGCAGGTCTTCAAAAAATGGGGGCTTGTCCATGTCGGATCTCCTTGGCAGATAGCTGTGCTGCAAGTTTAGCGGTTTCCCGCCCATCCTCCTACCGGGATGTCCCGCTGAGACCGCATTTTTGCCAACAGGTGCCGGCAAGCGCTTCAAAACGGGCAGAAAACGCGCTGAAATGCAGTGAATTTTCCTGCAGGAAATGCTCCGACTTGGTGATCTTTGCTTCGCCCGCCACCCGCGCACCAAAATGTGTTCGCCGCGTTTGATGCAGGATTGATAAAAAACTATCAATATCGCACCAGCAGCGTGCATTTGGGTGGCGCATGCACTATTTTGAAGCTGATCTCGAAAAAAATCGTTGCAAATCTCTGGTTTCACGCAAAAAGACAAGTCTGCCTTGCCGAACGGACATGGCACGGCTCCTGCTAATGAGTCTGGGCAAAGACAAAAAAACCGACTTTATTGTTAAAACATAAACCAGAGGGAAAGTCATGAAGAAACTGATTCTTGCAACAGCCATCGCCGCATCCTTCGTTTCTACCGTGGCCCGCGCAGAAGACGCCAAGCCGGACAATGAACTGAGCTTCAACGCTGCCGTGGTGAGCGACTACCGCTATCGTGGCCTGACCCAGACCCGCTTTGATCCGGCCCTGCAGGTTGGCGCTGACTACACGCACAACCCGACCGGCCTCTACGCCGGGACCTGGCTGACCAACATCAAGTGGATCAAGGACGCCGGCACCCTGACCGGTACCGACACCAAGGGTGACGTCGAGTGGGACATCTACGGCGGCAAGCGCGGCGACATCGGCGGCGGCTTCACCTATGACGTCGGCGGCCTGTACTACTACTACCCGGGCAACACCCTGGCCAACAGCGGTGCCAAGAACGCCAACACCTTCGAACTGTATGGCCAGGTCGGCTACGGTCCGGCCTACTTCAAGTATTCGCAATCGCTGACCAACCTGTTCGGCGCCGTCAACAGCAAGTACAGCCAGTACTTCGACCTGGGTGCCAACATCGAGACCTACTACGGCGTGATGCTGGGTCTGCACGTCGGTCACCAGAGCGTGCGCGGCAACCCCAACGACTTCAGCTACACCGACTGGAAGATCGGCCTGTCCAAGACCTTCGACGAGGCAGCCGGCATCACCCTGGGCCTGGCCTACGTCGGTACCGACCTGAAGGACGGCGTGACCACCACCCCGGCATCGGATGGCGCCAAGAACGTCGGCAAGAACGGCTTCGTCTTCTCCATCAGCAAAACTTTCTAACAAGAGGTTCGTATGAAACTGATCACTGCGATCATCAAACCGTTCAAGCTGGATGAGGTGCGTGAAGCCCTCTCGGCCATCGGTGTGCAAGGCATCACCGTGACTGAAGTCAAGGGCTTCGGTCGTCAGAAAGGCCATACCGAGCTGTATCGCGGTGCCGAGTATGTGGTGGATTTCCTGCCCAAGACCAAGATCGAGGCCGCCGTGGACGACGCCATCGTCGAACGCGCCCTGGAAGCCATCGAGACCGCCGCCCGCACCGGCAAGATCGGCGACGGCAAGATCTTCGTCCAGGACTTGCTGGACGTGATCCGTATCCGTACCGGCGAGACCGGTAAAGACGCTCTGTAAAAAAGGGGAATTCTAATGAGCATGAAGAAAATGTTTTCCGGCGCGCTCGCCATTGGCGCGCTGTTGTTGGCGGTAGGTTTTACCGCTCCGGCCCAGGCGCAGGACGCGCCCAAGCCTGAAGCCGCAGCGGCCACCGCCGCTGCCCCGGCCGCTGCCGCTCCGGCTGCGCCCAAGGCTGAAGCAGCTGCCCCGGCTGCCGCTGCCCCTGCAGCGCCGGCCGCAGCCGCTGCTGCTCCGGCTCCGGTCCCCAACAAGGGCGACACTGCCTGGATGCTGGTGTGTACCGCTTTCGTCATCCTGATGACCCTGCCGGGCCTGGGCCTGTTCTACGGCGGCCTGGTGCGCAGCAAGAACATGCTGTCGGTGCTGATGCAGTGCTTCATGATCTTCTCGCTGATCTACATCCTGTGGTTCGTCTACGGCTACAGCATCGCGTTCACCGAGGGCAGCGCCTTCTTCGGCGGCTTTGATCGCCTGTTCCTGCACGGCCTGACCGGTGACTCCAACACCGCTACCTTCAGCAAGGGTGTGGTCATTCCGGAACTGGTCTTCGTCGCCTTCCAGGGTGCGTTTGCCGCCATCACCGTGGCGCTGATCATCGGTGCCTTCGCCGAGCGCGTGAAGTTCTCCGCCGTGATCCTGTTCTCGATCCTGTGGTTCACCTTCTCCTACCTGCCGATGGCCCACATGGTCTGGTTCTGGCCGGGTCCGGACGCCTTCACCGATACCGCCGCCGCTGAAAAGGCGACCGCCATCTCGGGCTGGCTGTTCCAGAAGGGCGCGCTGGATTACGCTGGTGGCACCGTGGTGCACATCAATGCCGCCATCGCCGGCCTGGTGGGTTCCTACGTGATCGGCAAGCGTATCGGTTTCGGCAAGGAAGCCTTCAAGCCGCATAGCCTGACCCTGACCATGGTCGGTGCCTCGCTGCTGTGGTTCGGCTGGTTCGGCTTCAACGCCGGCTCCGGTCTGGAAGCCAACGGCACTGCTGCCCTGGCCTTCGTCAACACCATCCTGGCCACTGCTGCCGCGGTCCTGTCCTGGAGCTTCGGCGAATGGATCGGCAAGGGCAAGCCTTCCATGCTGGGTGCTGCTTCGGGCGCCGTCGCCGGTCTGGTGGCGATCACCCCGGCGGCCGGCTTCGTGGGCGTCATCGGTGCCGTGGTCATGGGCCTGCTGGCCGGCCTGCTGTGCCTGTGGGGCGTGAGCGGCCTGAAGAAGATCCTGGGTTCGGACGATGCACTGGACGTCTTCGGCGTGCACGGCGTGGGCGGCATCCTGGGTGCCATCCTGACCGGCGTGTTCGCAGCGCCCAGCCTGGGCGGCACCGGCATCTACGACTACGTGGCCAACGCCGTTGCTCCGGATTACTCCATCGGCGGCCAGGTCTGGATCCAGTTCCAGGGCGTGCTGACCACCGTGATCCTGTCGGGTGTGGTTTCCTTCATCGCCTACAAGATCGTCGACGTCGTCATCGGCCTGCGTGTGACCGAGGAAGAAGAACGCGAAGGCCTGGACATCTCCAGCCACGGCGAATCGGCCTACCACTAAGCATTTGTCGTACTGAGTCTGCAGTATTCCTTCGGGGCTGGAAACGGCCTCTTTACAAGGCACCTTCGGGTGCCTTTTTTCATTTGCAGGCTTCACGACATGAAGAGGATGCAAGCTTGCCAGCGAGTCAAGCTGTCGTTTTTTTGCCATTTCCTTCAGGTAAAGCGGTTTCCTGATGCATTGCCGCGTCGCAGGGGGATAATTCCCGAGTATTTGAGTCGGACTCTTTAAAATGCCGCCATCATCGCCATGTGAACACTCCCAGCCACGCCTTTGCAGCGACCGTGGCCGGATCCCGGTTTTGCTGAAATGGCAACAGCGGCGTCTACTGCGTCGCAACACGGTTTCAGGAATCCGCTAAAATCGAAGCTCGCTGCCGGCATTTACATATTGTTAAGGTCTTTTATGGTCCCGCATCTCGTCACCGCTCTGAATGGTCCCCTGCTGGAGCTGGAGAAGAAAATCCTGGGTGCCACGCCGGCCATCGAACGCTGGTTCCGCATGGAGTGGCAGGAGCACACGCCGCCCTTCTATTGCTCGGTGGACCTGCGCAATGCCGGGTTCAAGCTGGCACCGGTCGATACCAACCTGTTCCCGGGCGGCTTCAACAACCTCTCGCCGGAAATGCTGCCGCTGGCGGTGCAAGCGGCCATGGCGGCCATCGAGAAATACTGCCCGGATGCGCGCAACCTGCTGCTGATCCCCGAAACCCAGCCCGGCAATACCTTCTACCTGCAGAACATCGGCCGCCTGATGCAGATCTTCCGCCAGACCGGGCTGAACGTGCGCCTGGGTACGCTGGCAGCGGGCGCGAGCAAGCCGCAGCAGATCGAACTGCCCGACGGCACCCACATTACGCTGGAACCGCTGGAGCGCTCGGCCAACGGCCGCCGGCTGGGCCTGAAGAACTTCGACCCCTGTACGGTGCTGCTCAACAATGACCTCTCCAGCGGCATTCCCTCGGTGCTGGAAGGGCTACATGAACAAAGCGTCCTGCCGCCGCTGCACGCGGGCTGGGCGCTGCGCCGCAAGAGCAACCACTTTGCCGCCTACGATGAAGTGGTGAAGAAGTTTTCCAAAATGGTCGAGGTCGACCCCTGGATGCTCAACCCGCTCTTCGCCAAGGTCAGCGACATCGACTTCCAGGAGAACACCGGCACCGACGCGCTGGCCGACAGCGTGTCCTCGCTGCTGTCGAAGATCCGCAAGAAGTACAAGGAATACGGCATCAAGGAACAGCCCTTCGTCTTCATCAAGGCCAATGCCGGCACCTATGGCATGGGCATCATGGCGGTCAAGGATGCCAGCGAGATCAAGGACCTCAACCGCAAGCAGCGCACCGGCATGCTGGCCGGCAAGGAAGGCCTGGAAGTCTCGGAAGTGATCGTGCAGGAAGGCGTGCACTCCTTCGAGCGCATCAACCAGGCCGTGGCCGAGCCGGTGGTCTACATGATCGACCGCTATGTGGTGGGCGGTTTCTACCGCGTGCACGCCGAACGTGGCGTGAACGAAAACCTGAACGCCCCCGGCGCGCATTTCGTGCCGCTGGCTTTCGCCCAGCAGCATGCCCTGCCTGACATGCATGCCAAGCCGGGCACGGCCGCGCCCAACCGTTTCTACATGTATGGCGTGGTGGCGCGACTGGCGCTGCTGGCCGCCTCGGTGGAGATGGAAAAGACCGACCCCAACCCGGAAGTTTATTAACATCGCGCCTTTGCCAGGCTCAACAGGACCCCAGCCTCATGAAAATCGCTTTCCTCGCCGATCCTCTGGATACGTTCAAGACGTACAAGGATTCCACCTTCGCCATGATGCGCGAGGCCGCACGCCGCGGACACAGCATCTACGCCTTCGAACAGGGCGACCTGGTGCTGGAAAACGGCCTGGTGACTGCCAATGCCTTCAAGATCACGCTGACCGGCGAGGCCGATGACTGGTACCGCGCCGACAAGCCGGCGTCGTCCTTCCTCTCCGAATTCGATGCGGTGATCGTGCGCAAGGATCCGCCCTTCGACATGGAGTACATCTACACGACGTACTTGCTGGAGCTGGCCGAGAAGCAGGGGGCGCGCGTATTCAACAAGCCGGCCGCCATTCGCAGCCACAACGAGAAACTGGCCATTGCCCAGTTCCCGCAGTACACCGCGCCGACCCTGGTCACGCGCGACGCCAAGCGCCTGCGCGCCTTCCACGACGAGCACCAGGACGTGATCCTGAAGCCGCTCGATGGCATGGGCGGCATGGGCATCTTCCGCGTCAAGGCCGATGGCATGAATCTGGGTTCCATCATCGAAACCCTGACCGACAACGGTCAACGCACGATCATGGCGCAGCGTTTCATTCCCCAGATCAGCGCAGGCGACAAGCGCATTCTCCTGATCGGCGGCAAGGTGGTGCCCAATGTGCTGGCACGCATTCCGCAGGGCAACGAGGTGCGCGGCAACCTGGCCGCCGGCGGTTTGGGCAAAGCCCAGCCGGCGTCGGCACGCGACATCGAGATCGGCGAGGCTCTGGGGCCGATCTTGTATCAACGTGGCCTGTTACTGGTAGGATTGGACGCTATCGGCGACTATCTCACCGAGATCAACGTCACCAGCCCGACCTGCTTCCAGGAAATTACCCAGCAGACCGGCTTTGATGTGGCGGCGATGTTCGTGGACGCGCTGGAGGCAGCCGCAGGGGCAGCAGAGGTTACAGGGTCGGTCGGATAATGGGATCGACAGAGCATGACGGGCTGCTCGGGGAAAAGCGCGTCGCAACAGATGGCAACAATTCCATGGTTGGTATTCTTCTCTTGACGCACGCCCCGCTGGGGCAAGCTTTCCTGGCCGCCGCCACGCACGTTTTCCGCGGCCGCCCCGAACGGATGGAGGCGATCGACGTGATCGCCGACCAGAACCCGGCGGAAGTGCAAAAACTGGCCATCGAGGCGGTCGGACGCCTCGATGATGGCAGCGGCGTACTGGTCATCACCGATGTGATGGGCGGCACGCCCTCCAACTGTACGGGCTTCCTGTGCGGCTTGGGCAACGTCCAGGTGATCGCCGGCATCAGCCTGCCCATGCTGCTGCGGGCGCTGACCTACCGTAACGATACGCTGGATGTGGTGGTGGAAATGGCGCTGGCAGGGGGCCAGAATGGTGCGGTGCGGATCGACAACCGCATCCGGGTGGCGGCCTCGGCCTGAACCTTGCTTGCCCGGCTGCATCAAACCGCGCCAATACGATAAAAACGAAAGCAGAACATGATTCAAAAAGAACTCGAAATCGTCAACAAGCTGGGCCTGCATGCACGCGCCTCGGCCAAGCTGACCCAACTGGCCGGCAAGTTCAAGAGCGAAGTCTGGCTGACCTTCAACAAGCGTCGCGTCAATGCCAAGTCCATCATGGGCGTGATGATGCTGGCCGCCGGCAAGGGCAGCATCGTCACCCTGGAAACCAACGGCGCCGATGAGCAGGAATGCTTCACCGCCCTGGAAGCCCTGATTGCCGACAAATTCGGCGAAGGCCAGTAAGCCCCTTCACCGCGCTGGCGGTATTGCGCCGCAGCATCGCGGCGCGGCTGGAATGCTTCTTGCGATATGTCAAGGCCCGCGCATTTCCTGTGCGGGCTGAAATAATGTTCATATACGCTGCCTGTCTATCTGTCTTTAGTGAGTCGCGCCCGGTCCTGATTGCCAAACCGTACATTGTTCGGTAACTTGCTTCAGCTACCGCGCGCAGGCAACACGGCGGACTATAAGAAAACAGGCAGGAGATACGCGATGGCTTCATTCAGCTTACATGGAATCGCGGTGTCGCAAGGCATCGCCATCGGACGCGCGCACTTGATGGCGCCGGCCGCACTGGACGTCAAACACTACCTGATCGCGCCCGACCAGGTCGAGGCCGAGATCGACCGCTTGCGCAGCGCGGTCAAGGCGGTGCACCAGGAACTTCATATCATCCGCTCCGAATTGCCCAAGGATGCGCCGCCCGAGCTGGGCGCCTTCATTGATGTGCATTCGCTGATCTTGTCGGACCCGATGCTGGCCGAAGTGCCGCAGGACATCATCCGGCACCGTTACTACAACGCCGAATGGGCGCTGGTGACCCAGATCGAGGAATTGTCGGCCCAGTTCGACGAGATCGAAGACCCTTACCTGCGCGAGCGCAAGGCCGACATCCAGCAGGTCGGCGAGCGCATCCTCAAGATCCTGACCGGCAGCGCCACCCACCTGCCGCCCACCGGCGAGGCCGCCGCCAACATCATCGTGGTGGCCCACGACATCTCGCCGGCCGACATGCTGCAGTTCCGCGAGAGCGCCTTTGCCGGCTTCGTCACCGACCTGGGCGGTCCCAATTCGCATACCGCCATCGTGGCGCGCAGCCTGGCCATTCCGGCGGCCGTCGGCATGCACAATGCGTCGGTGCTGGTGAAGCACGATGATGTGCTCATCATCGATGGCGACGCCGGTGTGGTCATCGTCGATCCTTCCCCGCTGGTACTGGCACAGTACCGCGCACGCCAGGAACGCCTGCTGCGCGAGCGGAAGAAACTTTCACGTCTCAAGAAAACCCCGGCCATCACCCAGGATGGCGAGCCGATCACGCTCCTGGCCAACATCGAGTTGCCCAACGATGCCGCCAACGCCTTCGAGGCGGGCGCGATGGGTATCGGGCTGTTCCGTTCGGAATTCCTGTTCATGGGACGGGCCGGGCATCTGGAGAAATTCCCCAGCGAGGATGAGCAGTTCGAATCCTACAAGCAGGCGGTCATTGCCATGAAGGGCAGGGTGGTCACCATCCGTACCCTGGATGTGGGCGCCGACAAGCCGCTGGACGAGGATGAGGAAACCGCCCTGAACCCGGCGCTGGGCTTGCGTGCGATCCGCTACTGCCTGTCCGAGCCGCAGATGTTCCTGACGCAGCTGCGGGCCATCCTGCGGGCCTCGGCCTATGGCCCGATCAAGCTGCTGGTGCCGATGATGGCGCATGCCTTCGAGATCGACCAGACGCTGTCCATGATCGAACAGGCCAAGCAGCAGCTGCGCGACCGCAAGCAGAAGTTCGACGAAGAGATCCCGGTCGGCGCCATGATCGAGATCCCGGCGGCCGCTTTGGCGCTGCCCTTGTTCATCAAGCGGCTGGACTTCCTCTCCATCGGCACCAACGACCTGATCCAGTACACCCTGGCCATTGACCGCGTGGACCATGAGGTGGCGCATCTCTACGATCCGCTGCATCCGGCGGTGCTGTTCCTGCTCTCGACCGTGATTTCACAAGGCCGCAAGGCGGGCATTCCGGTCTCGGTGTGCGGCGAAATGGCCGGTGACCTGAAATGGACGCGCCTGTTGCTGGGCATGGGGCTGCTGGAGTTCTCCATGCATCCCTCGCAGATCCTGTCGGTGAAGAACGAGATCCTCAACAGCGACCTGCGCCTGCTGGAACCGCAGGTCAAGAAGGTCCTGCGTGCCACCGAGCCCGCCGCCATCAGTGCGGCCATGGCGCAGTTGCAAGCCTTGCACGCCGAGCCGGCCGTGGCCGAAGCCAAGGTGGCGGCGCGCCGCCGTTGACCGCAAGGGAGCCGGGCAGGGCCGTTTGACGGGCCTGCCCGACTTGGGTATTCTTACGCCACTGCGCCGATTTGAACGGTTTGACCAACTTCAGCTTGCGGGCGCCGGGATCCTGATCCCATCTAAATGCGGCTAAAGCGAGCTTGGATCAGCTGTTCCTCCCAAGACTGCCCCGCCCCATCGATGAGTGAGCCCGCAAGCACTGCTTCCGGGCTTTTTTGTTGCCCGCGCACGAGACTGGCCACGCCGCCCGGCGAAGCGACCGCCAATGCCGCTCCCCGGAGCCGGCTGGCGCCGAGTCACTTACGCAGAACAATCATGTCGATCGGAATCGTATCGCCCCAGGTCATGCATTTCGCCGAGCCGCTGCCGCTGCAAAGCGGTGCCGCGCTGGCGGACTACTCGCTGACCTATGAAACCTACGGCACCTTGAATGCCGACAAATCCAATGCCGTGCTGGTCTGCCATGCGCTCAATGCTTCACATCACGTGGCCGGCGTCTACGCCGACGCCCCGGACAACGTGGGCTGGTGGGACAACATGGTCGGTCCCGGCAAATCGCTGGACACGGACCGCTTCTTTGTCATTGGCGTGAACAACCTGGGTTCCTGTTTTGGCTCGACCGGGCCGATGCATCCGAACCCGGCTACCGGCCAGCCCTATGGTGCAGACTTCCCGGTGGTGACGGTGGAAGACTGGGTCAACGCCCAGGCGCGCCTGGCCGACCGGCTCGGCATCGACTGCTTTGCCGCCGTCATGGGCGGCTCGCTGGGCGGCATGCAGGCGCTGGCCTGGAGCATGATGTATCCGGACCGCCTGCGCCACTGTCTGGTGATCGCCTCCACGCCCAAGCTGTCGGCGCAGAACATCGCCTTCAACGACGTCGCGCGCCAGGCCATCCTGACCGATCCCCAGTACCACGGTGGCGATTTCTATGCGCACGGCGTGGTGCCCAAGAATGGCCTGCGGGTGGCACGCATGGTGGGCCACATCACTTACCTGTCGGACGACGACATGGCCGAGAAATTCGGCCGTGACCTGCGCTCGGGCGAGTACCAGTTCGGCTATGGGGTGGATTTCGAGATCGAATCCTACCTGCGCTACCAGGGCGACAAGTTCTCAACCTACTTCGACGCCAACACCTATCTGCTGATCACCAAGGCGCTGGACTACTTCGACCCGGCGCGCGAATTCGGCGGCGACCTGGCGCGCGCCTTCGCCCGCACGAAGGCCAAATTCCTGCTGGTGTCCTTCACGACCGACTGGCGCTTCTCGCCCGAACGCAGCCGCGAGATGGTGCAGGCGCTGGTGGCCAACAAGCGCCGCGTGAGCTATGCCGAAATCGACGCCCCGCACGGGCATGACGCTTTCCTGCTGGACGACGCGCGCTACATGAAGGTGGTGCGCGAGTACTACGGAAGCATCTGGACTGAACTGCAGCAGGAGGGCCGCGCATGACTTTCGAACAATTGAGCGCGCTGCGCCCCGACCTGGCCTTCATCGCCCACTGGGTGCGCGAGAAGTCGCAGGTGCTGGATCTGGGCTGCGGCGATGGCGTGATGCTGGACTATTTGCAATCCGACAAGGGCTGCTCGGGTTATGGCGTGGAGATCGACGATGAGCAGATCCCCAAGTGCGTGGCGCGCAATGTCTCGGTAATCCAGCAGGACCTGAACGGTGGCCTGGCCATGTTCGAGGACAATGCCTTCGATACCGTGCTGTGCCTGTCGGCGCTGCAGATGGTCAAGGATGTGGAGGGGACCTTGCGCGAGATCGCCCGGGTCGGGCGCGAGGTGACGGTGTCCTTCCCCAACTTCGCCTACTGGCCGCACCGCGTGGCGCTGCTGCGCGGACGCATGCCGGTGTCCAGAAGCCTGCCCTACCAGTGGTACGATACGCCGAACCTGCGCTGCGCCACGATCAGGGACTTTGAGGCCCTGGCCAACGAGCTGGGCCTGGAAGTGCTGGAATGCGTGGCCCTGAAGGACGGCAAGCCGGTGCGCTACTTCCCGAACTGGCGCGGCAGCCTGGCGGTCTTCCGGCTGCGCAAGAAATAAGCTGAAATCGCATCGCCAGGTTTTTGCAAAAAGCTTCACTATGCCCCGCAGACGCCGGTCCGGCAGTGCCTATCGCTGGCGACCGGCGTTTTTTGTTTCATGTTTCGCGTTTTTCGAGCCGATCCGCCCATGACCGCACCCGCCGCTTCCTGGCAGCAATACCTGAACCGGCGCATGCTGATCTGCGTCTTCCTCGGATTCACTTCCGGCCTTCCGCTGTTCATCCTGTTGAGCCTGTTGCAGGCTTGGCTGGCCAAGTCCGGCTTGAACGTCAAGACACTCGGGCTGTTTGCGCTGGTGATGTTCCCCTACACCTGGAAGTTCGTCTGGTCGCCGCTGATGGACCGCTTCCACTTCGGCCGCATCGGTCGCCGGCGCGGCTGGATGGTGTTCACCCAGCTGCTGCTGTTCCTGGCTATCGGCGGCATGGGCATGCTCGATCCGCTCACTGACGTGAGCACGATTGCCTTCATGGCCTCGGTGGTGGCCTTCCTCTCGGCCAGCCAGGACATCGCCATCGATGCCTACCGGCGCGAGATCCTGCCCGAAGCCGAACTGGGCCTTGGCAGCGCCATCCACGTCAACGCCTACAAGCTCTCCGGCATGGTGCCGGGCGCGCTGTCGCTGGTGCTGGCCGACCAGATGCCATGGCCGACCGTGTTCTGGATCACCGCAGCCTTCATGCTGCCGGGCCTGCTGTGCTCGCTGGTGGTGAAGGAACCGAAGGTCTACGGGACGCCACCCAAGAGCCTGACCGAAGCCGTGGTGCTGCCTTTCCGCGAATTCATCGCCCGCGGCGGCTGGGGCAATGCGCTGTGGGTGCTGGGCTTCATCTTCCTCTACAAGCTGGGCGACAGCATGGCCACTGCGCTGGCCACCAAGTTCTACATCGACCTCGGCTTCTCGATGACGGAGATCGGCGTGGTCTCCAAGACCACCAGCCTGTGGGCCAGTGTGGCCGGCGGCATCATCGGCGGTATCTGGATGGTGCGGCTGGGCATCAATCGCGGGCTGTGGGTATTCGGAGTGTTGCAGGCAGTGCCCATCCTCGGGTTTGCCTGGCTGGCCCACGTCGGGGCCAGCCTGCCGGTGCTGGCGGTGGTGATCGGGCTGGAAGCCTTTGGTGTGGGCCTGGGGACCACGGCCTTCGTGGCCTACATCATGCGCGAGACCGATCCACGCTACACCGCCACGCAGTTTGCGTTGTTCACCAGTTTGATGGCCGTGCCTCGAACTTTTGTGAATTCTTCGGTGGGTTACATCGTCGCCGACACCGGCTGGTTAAATTTTTTTCTAATTTGTTTCGTTCTGGCCTTGCCTGGAATGCTGATGTTGCCTAGAATTGCGCCCTGGAATGAAAAGCCGGTTGAGTCGCAGACACAAAAAGCCTGAAGATTCGAAAAAACGTCGCGGGTCGTTCCTCTGAGCAATATCCGGCAGTTGATAAAATATTTTGCCTCGAAGCGAAAATTTAGTTGACAGTCCAGAGATGTTCCTCTATAGTTTTGAGTTCCCTGCACGGAGAGGTGGCCGAGTGGTTAATGGCAGCAGACTGTAAATCTGCCCTCTTACGAGTACGCTGGTTCGAATCCAGCCCTCTCCACCAATAGGCCGGGAGTCAAAGCAGTCTGCAGTACATACGCGATCGAAAGACGCGGCGGTTGTGAAGTGAACGTTGTTTCCTCGCGGGTGTAGCTCAATGGTAGAGCTGAAGCCTTCCAAGCTTAAGACGAGGGTTCGATTCCCTTCACCCGCTCCAAGTTTTGGTCCGGTTGCATGTTTGGTTGTTGTGCAGTCGGAAAAATGCCCTTGTAGCTCAGTGGTAGAGCACTCCCTTGGTAAGGGAGAGGCCACGTGTTCAATCCACGTCAAGGGCACCAGTTTCTCGTCGTATCGCTGACAAGTCAGTAATCAGTCGGGCGTGTTGCCTGGACATTCTCATCAAATTTAGGAGTCTAAGATGGCAAAAGGCAAGTTTGAACGGACCAAGCCGCACGTGAACGTCGGCACCATCGGTCACGTTGACCACGGCAAGACCACCCTGACCGCTGCAATCGCAACCGTTCTGTCGAAGAAGTTCGGCGGCG
>Ga0207695_10001360_pt1 | contig 41481 bp, 37 predicted proteins | sample KBSC54metaG_FD_184354 | JGI IMG/M metagenome (GOLD analysis project Ga0207695, IMG submission 184354) | Corn rhizosphere microbial communities from Kellogg Biological Station, Michigan, USA - KBS C5-4 metaG (SPAdes) (version 2) | ecosystem: Host-associated > Plants > Roots > Rhizosphere > Soil...
CGACCAGGTGCTGCCGCTCCTGATCCACGGCGACGCGGCCTTCGCGGGCCAGGGCGTCGTGATGGAGACGCTCGCACTCTCGCAGACGCGCGGCTACAAGACCGGCGGCACGGTCCACATCGTGGTGAACAACCAGATCGGCTTCACCACCTCGGACACGCGCGACGCCCGCTCCTCGCTCTACTGCACGGATCTCGCGAAGATGGTCGAGGCGCCCGTCTTCCACGTGAACGGGGACGATCCCGAGGCCTGCGTGATGGTGGCCGCGATCGCGCTCGAGTTCCGCCAGCGCTTCCGCAGGGACGTCGTGGTGGACCTGGTGTGCTTCCGCCGCCTGGGGCACAACGAGCAGGACGAGCCCTTCGTGACGCAGCCGCTCATGTACAAGAAGATCGCCCAGCACGCGGGCACCCGCAAGCTCTACGCGGACCGCCTCGAGCGCGAGGGGGTGATCGGGCCGGGGTACGCGGACGAGCTCGTGACGAGCGTGCGCGCGGCGCTGGACGCGGGGAAGGGCACCAACCCGAAGATCCTCTACGGACTGAAGCCCACCCTCGCGATCGACTGGGCGCCCTACATGAAGATCGACTGGCGGCATCCGGCCACGACCGCGGTGCCGCTCGCGAAGCTCAAGCACTACGCCGCGAGGCTCACCGACATCCCGCCCAACTTCAAGCTGCATCCGTCCGTGGAGCGCCTCCTCGCGTCGCGGCGGGAGATGGGCGAAGGGAAGGCCGCGCTCGACTGGGGAATGGCGGAGAACCTCGCCTACGCCTCCCTCGTGGACAACGGGCATCCCGTACGGCTCTCCGGCCAGGATTCCGGCCGCGGCACGTTCGCCCACCGCCATGCGGTGCTCCACGACCAGAACCGCGAGCGGTGGGATTCCGGCGTCTACATCCCGCTCCAGAACATCCGCGGCGGGCAGGCGAACTTCGTGGTGATCGACTCCGTCCTCTCGGAGGAGGCCGTCCTGGGCTTCGAGTACGGCTACGCGACCGCGCAGCCCTACGAGCTCGTGATCTGGGAAGCGCAGTTCGGCGACTTCGCGAACGGCGCGCAGGTCGTGATCGACCAGTTCATCGCCTCGGGCGAATCGAAGTGGGGGCGCCTGTGCGGCCTCACGATGTTCCTGCCGCACGGCTACGAGGGCCAGGGCCCGGAGCACTCGTCCGCGCGCCTCGAGCGCTACCTCCAGCTCTGCGCGGAGCACAACATCCAGGTGTGCGTGCCGTCGAACGCCGCCCAGTTCTTCCACATGATCCGACGGCAGGTGGAGCGGCCGATGAGGAAGCCCCTCATCGTGATGACGCCCAAGAGCCTGCTCCGGAAGAAGGAGGCGGCCTCGCCCCTCGCGGACCTCGCGAACGGCGGCTTCCAGGTGATCATCCCGGAGGTGGAGAAGATCGCGCCGAAGAAGGTGCGGCGCGTGGTCTTCTGCGCGGGCAAGGTCTACTACGACGTCGCGGCGGAGCGCGGGAAGCGCGGCGTGGACGACGTCGCGATCGTGCGGATCGAGCAGCTCTATCCGTTCCCGCACGACGAGTTCGCCGCGCAGATCGACCTCTACTCGGCCGCGAAGAGCGTCGTGTGGTGCCAGGAGGAGCCCGGGAACCAGGGCGCGTGGCACCGCATCCAGCACTACCTGCAGCGCCACCTGCGCGCGGACCAGGAGCTCACGTACGCCGGCCGCGCGTCCTCGGCCTCGCCGGCGGTGGGGTACCTCCAGCTGCACAACGAGCAGCAGAAGGCGCTCGTCGAGGCGGCGCTCGCGGTGGATGCCGGCTCCCGCAAGGAAGCCGCCTAGGGCCGACCACGGCCGGAAGGGATCCCGATGCAAGTCGAAGTGAAAGTCCCGCAGCTCTCCGAATCGGTCTCGGAGGCGACGCTCGTCGCCTGGCGCAAGAAGCCGGGCGAGGCCGTGAAGCGCGACGAGAACCTGATCGACATCGAGACGGACAAGGTGGTCCTGGAGATCCCGGCGCCCGCCGACGGCGTGCTCGCGAAGATCGTGAAGGCGGACGGCGAGAGCGTGGCGAGCGGCGACTTGATCGCGGTGATCGACACCGAGGCGAAGGCGACCGTTGCCGCGGCGCCGCCGGCGGCCAAGCCGGCGGAGGCCCCGCGCGCTCCCGCGCCGGCGGCAGCGCCCGCGCGGGCCGCCGCTCCCGCCGCCAAGGCCGCGTCCCCCTCCGCCGCGAAGATCGCCGCGGAGAAGAACGTCGACACGTCGTGGCTGCAGGGAAGCGGCCGCGACGGGCGCGTCACGAAGGGCGACGTGCTCGCCGCCAATCCGGCAACGGCCGCCGCACCTCCCGCCCCGGCCGCCACGGCGAAGCCGGCTCCGGCGATCCCGATGCCCGCGGGCGCCCGCACCGAGCAGCGCGTGCCGATGTCGCGCCTGCGCCAGCGCGTGGCCGAGCGGCTCGTCCAGTCGCAATCCACCGCGGCCATCCTCACCACGTTCAACGAGGCGAACATGGCGCCGGTGATGGAGCTGCGCGCGCGCTACAAGGACCGCTTCGAGAAGGAGCACGGCGTGAAGCTGGGCTTCATGTCCTTCTTCGTGAAGGCGGCGGTCCACGCCCTCCGGAAGTACCCGGTCGTGAACGCCTCGATCGACGGCACGGACATCGTCTACCACGGCTACTACGACATCGGCATCGCGGTGGGGAGCGAGCGCGGCCTCGTGGTCCCGATCCTCCGCAACGCCGACCTGATGTCGATCGCCGACATCGAGCAGGCGATCGCGGACTTCGGCCGGCGCGCGAAGGACGGCAAGATCACCATCGAGGAGTTGACCGGCGGCACGTTTTCGATCTCCAACGGCGGCGTCTTCGGCTCCATGCTCTCCACGCCGATCATCAATCCCCCGCAGAGCGCGATCCTCGGCGTGCACGCCACCAAGGAGCGCCCGGTGGCCGAGAACGGCCAGGTCGTGATCCGGCCCGTGAACTACCTCGCGCTCTCCTACGACCACCGCATCATCGACGGGCGCGAGGCGGTGCTGGCCCTCGTCGCGATGAAGGAAGCGCTCGAGGATCCGGCGCGGCTGATCCTGGACATCTGACGCGTGGCGCGCAGGAAGAAGAAGCTCACGGCCGGAGCGATCGCGTGGCGGATCTTCTTCTTCGTCGCGGGCTCGCTCCTCGTGGGCTTCCTCACCGTGTTCCTGGATGCCGAGCTGGGGATCTACCTCCCGCGGCACCTCGCGGTCTCCCTCGCGGTGGGGATCGCGGTGGCGGTCACTTTCTGGCTCCTGCGGCTCCTCAAGCACCCGCCGCTCCTCCTGCGTGACGTCCCGCCGCTCGCGGCGGGCCTTTGCGCCGGGCTGGGCGTCCACATCGCCCGCTTCTGGCTGAGGTAACGAGACCCATGGCACAGGCATTCGACGTCGTCGTGATCGGCGCGGGACCGGGCGGCTACATCGCCGCGATCCGCGCGGCGCAGCTGGGATTGAAGACCGCCTGCATCGAGGGCTGGCGCAATTCCCGCGGCGAGCTGGCCCTCGGGGGCACGTGCCTCAACGTGGGCTGCATCCCGTCCAAGGCGCTCCTCGCCTCCTCGGACGAGTTCGAGAAGGCGAGCCGCCACCTGGAGCCGCACGGGATCGCCGTCTCCGGCGTGAAGATCGACGTCGCCCGCATGCAGTCGCGCAAGGAGGCGATCGTGGGGAAGATGACGAAGGGGATCGAGTTCCTCTTCCGGAAGAACAAGGTCGCGTGGCTGCAGGGCTTCGGCCGCTTCAAGGGCCGGGAAGGCCAGGGCTACGCGATCGAGGTGGCGGGCGTGAACGCCGCCGAGACCATCCTCGCGAAGCATGTGATCGTCGCCACGGGGTCGAAGGCGCGGGAGCTCCCCGGCATCGCGGTCGACAACGAGACCGTCTGCGACAACGAGGGCGCGCTCGCCTTCCCGGACGTCCCGAAGCGGCTGGGCGTGATCGGCGCGGGCGTGATCGGCCTCGAGCTGGGCAGCGTCTGGCGCCGGCTGGGCGCGCAGGTGACGATCCTGGAGGCCCTCCCCACGTTCCTGGGTGCCTGCGACGAGGCGATCGCGAAGGAGGCCTGGAAGCAGCTCACCAAGGCGCAGGGCCTCGACATCCGGATGGGCGTCAGGATCGGGAAGGTCGCCGCGCGGAAGGGCGCCGTTTCCGTCGAGTACACGGACGACAAGGGCGCCGCCCAGAAGCTCGACTGCGACCGGCTCGTGGTCTCGGTCGGGCGCGTTCCCAACACCGACGGCCTCGACGCGGCCGCGATCGGGCTGAAGACGGATGCCCGCGGCTTCATCGAGGTGGACGACCATTGCCGCACGGGTGTGGCGAACGTCTACGCGATCGGGGACGTGGTGCGCGGGCCCATGCTCGCGCACAAGGCCGAGGACGAGGGCGTCATGGCGGCCGAGCTCATCGCGGGCCAGAAGCCGCACATCGACTACGCGTGCATCCCGTGGATCATCTACACGAACCCCGAGATCGCCTGGGTCGGCATGAGCGAGAAGCAGGCGAAGGAGCAGGGCATCTCCGTGAAGGCGGGCCAGTTCCCCTTCTCCGCGAACGGCCGCGCGCTGGGCCTGGAGGAGCCGGTGGGCTTCGCGAAGGTCGTGGCGGACGCCGCCACGGACCGGGTGCTGGGCGTGCACGTGATCCACGCCCGCGCCTCGGACGTGATCCAGGAGGGCGTCACCACGATGGAATTCGCGGGCGCCTCGGAGGACATCGCGCGCATCGTCCACGGCCATCCCACGCTCGCGGAGGTGGTGAAGGAAGCCGCGCTGAACGTGGATAAGCGCTCGCTCAACATGTAGCGGGCCAGGAAGAACGGGGAAACCACAGATGAACACAGATGAACACAGATGGGTTTCCCGATTTCGGAGCGGGCAGGTCGAGGGAAGCAGGCGAGTCCGTGACCGTTGCCGTCCATCGTTCGCGCTGATCATCTGTGTTCATCTGTGTTCATCTGTGGTTCCTTCGCCTTTCGCTTCCTGAATGCACGCAGCGACTGAAATTCCGGTCCCCGAGAACGGCCGCGACGAGGAGATCGACGCGGGCGACTTCTCCGGCCCGCTCGAGTGGTACTGGCACTTCAGCCAGCGGGGCGACTTCGAGACGGACGGCGAGCAGCTGAAGGTCCTGGACGAGCTGCAGCGCCTCTTCGAGCAGCTCGAGGACTACCGCCGGTACCGGCAGGGGAAGTTGAACCGCCTCGTGACCCATCTCGGCGCGGGGCGAAGGCCGCCGCGCGGCATCTACATCTGGGGCGGCGTCGGGCGCGGCAAGTCGCTCATGATGGACGCGTTCTTCAAGGTCTCGCGCCACCGCAGGAAGCGGCGCGTCCATTTCCACGAGTTCATGCGCGAGATCCACGCCCGCATGCGCGCGCTCGCCGGGCAGGAGGATCCGCTCGACACCATCTCCACGGAGATCGCGCGCGAGCTTCGCCTCCTCGCCTTCGACGAGTTCCACGTGAGCGACATCGCCGACGCCATGATCCTGGGGCGGCTCCTGGAGCTCCTGATCGCCAAGGGCGTGGTCCTGGTGATGACCTCGAACTACGACCCGGACCGTCTCTACCCGAACGGCCTGCAGCGCTCGCGGTTCCTCCCGGCGATCGAGGTCCTCAAGCGGGACCTCGACGTGGTCCATCTCGCGGGGGCCACGGACCACCGCCGCCGGCTCCTGGACGCCCTGAGCGTCTACTACACGCCGATCGACGCGGAGGCGGACGCGCACCTCGCGCGCTTCTTCGAGGCGATGACGAAGGCGAGCTACGCCGAGGACGGCGCGATCGAGGTGGGCGCGCGCCCGCTCGCCTTCCGGCGCCGCGCGAAGGGCGTGCTCTGGGTCGATTTCGACGAGCTCTGCGGAAAGCCGCGCTCGCAGGTGGACTACCTCGAGATCGCGGGCGCGTACCACACCGTCCTCGTCTCCGGCGTTCCGCGCCTGGGCCCGGCGGGGCTGGACGCCGCGCGCCGCTTCACCTGGCTCGTGGACGTCTTCTACGACCAGCGCGTGAAGCTGGTGCTCGCCGCCGCGGCGCAGCCCGAGGAGCTGCTGGGCGAGGCGGGCGAGGGCTCCGGAGCGCAGATCATGCTGCGCGCCGAGTTCGCGCGCACCGCGAGCCGCCTGCGCGAGATGCAGTCGCGCGACTACTTTGCACGCAAGCACGCATCGGCGGAAAATCCGGGCGTGATGCAGAAGAAGGGCGGCGGATCGAAATGAAAGCGATTCTCCTTTCGCGGGAAGCGGACCGGTTCCAGGCGCGCGTGGCGGAGGTGGGCGACAACGACCTGCCGGAAGGGGACGTGACCCTCGAGGTCGCGCACTCGACCGTCAACTACAAGGACGCCCTCGCGCTCACGGACAAGTCCCCCATCGTGCGGAAGTGGCCCATGGTCGCGGGCATCGATGCCGCGGGCACGGTGCTCGCGAGCGCGCACCCGTCGTGGAAACCGGGGGATCGCGCGATCCTCAACGGCTGGGGCGCGGGCGAGTCCCATTGGGGAGGCCTCGCGCAGAAGGCGCGGTTGAAGGGCGACTGGCTCGTGCGCCTCCCGGAAGGGATGACCACGCGGGAGGCGATGGCGATCGGCACCGCCGGGTACACGGCGATGCTCTGCGTGATGGCGCTCGAGCGCCTGGGGCTCGCGCGAGGCCGCGGCGACGTCCTCGTGACGGGTGCCACGGGCGGCGTGGGGAGCATCGCGGTCGCGCTCCTCGCGGCCCTGGGCTACCGCGTGGTCGCCTCGACCGGGAAAGTGGCGGAGAGGGCGTACCTCGAGTCGCTGGGCGCGGCCGAGGTCGTGGACCGCGCGGCGCTGGCCCAGCCCGGGAAGCCGCTGCAGAAGGAGCGCTGGGCCGCGGTCGTCGACTCGGTCGGCAGCCACACGCTCGCGAACGCCTGCGCGCAGACGATGGCCGAGGGCGCGGTCGCCGCGTGCGGCCTCGCCCAGGGCATGGATTTTCCCGCGACCGTGGCGCCTTTCATCCTGCGGGGCGTGACACTCGCGGGCGTGAACAGCGTGACGGCGCCCATGGACCGGCGGCTCGAAGCCTGGCGCCGGCTCGCGAAGGAGCTGGATCGCGGGAAGCTCGCTTCGACGATCACGGACATCGGCCTCGCGGATGCGATCGCGAAGGCGCCGGACGTGATCGCGGGCAAGGTGCGCGGGCGGCTCGTGGTGGACGTGAACCGGTAGGAGGGCTGGCGATGACGATCGACGAGGCGACGCGGACGTACCGCGAGTTCCACGAGCGCTCGATCCGCGATCCCGAGGGCTTCTGGGCCGAGCAGGCCCGCATGATCGACTGGCACAAGCCCTTCCGGAAGGTGCTCGACTACGCGAAGCCGCCGTTCCGCTCGTGGTTCGTGGGCGGCGAGACGAACCTCTGCCACAACGCGGTCGACCGGCACCTCGCGAAGCGCGCGTCGCAGGCGGCGCTGGTCTGGATCTCCACCGAGGTCGACCAGACCCGCACGTTCACGTACGGGGAGCTCCACGACGAGGTGAGCCGGTTCGCCGGGATCCTGCGCTCGATGGGCGTGGGCAAGGGCGACCGCGTCCTGATCTACATGCCGATGGTCCCCGAGGCCGTCTTCGCGATGCTCGCCACGGTCCGCCTGGGCGCGATCCACTCCGTGGTCTTCGGCGGCTTCGCCGCCGCGAGCCTCGCCGCGCGCATCGACGACGCCCGGCCGAAGGTGATGGTCACGAGCGACGCCGGCATGCGGATGGGCCGCATGATCCCGCTCAAGCCCCTCGTGGACGACTCGCTGCGGCTCTCGAAGTCGCCCCCCGCGAAGGTGCTCATCGTCGACCGCGGGCTCGACAAGGCGATGACCCGCGTCCCGGGCCGCGACGTGGACTACGCCGAGGCTCGCGAGCGGCAGGGCGCGGTGCAGGTGCCCGTCACCTGGGTCGAGTCGAACGAGCCCTCGTACATCCTCTATACGAGCGGGACGACCGGCCAGCCCAAGGGGGTCCAGCGCGACACGGGCGGCCACGCGGTCGCGCTCGCGGCGTCCATGAAGCACATCTTCTGCGCCCGGCCGGGCGAGGCGTATTTCTCGACCTCGGACATCGGCTGGGTGGTGGGCCACTCGTACATCGTCTACGGGCCGCTCATCAACGGCTCGACCACGATCATGTACGAGGGCGTGCCGGTCAGGCCGGACCCCGGCGTGTGGTGGCGCATCGTCCAGGACTACCGCGTGACCTCGATGTTCACCTCGCCCACGGCGATCCGCGTGCTGAAGAAGCAGGATCCGGCGTGGATGAAGAAGTACGACACGTCGACGCTGCGCTACCTCTTCCTCGCCGGGGAGCCGCTGGACGAGCCCACGGCGCGCTGGGTGGCGGATTCCCTCGGCTGCGAGGTGGTGGACAACTACTGGCAGACCGAGTCCGGCTGGCCGATCCTCACCGCCTGCCCGGGCGTGGAGGACACGCCGCGCAAGTTCGGCTCGCCGTCCTTCGCCGCGTACGGCTACCGCGTGAAGCTCAAGCACGAGGAGACGGGGAAGGAAGTCGGCGCCGACGAGAAGGGCGTGCTCTGCATCGTGCCGCCGCTTCCGCCGGGCGCGATGACCACCATCTGGGGCGACGACGCGCGCTACGTGCAGACCTACTACAAGTCCTTCCCGGACGAGATGGTCTACACGACCTTCGACTGGGCGACGCGCGACAAGGACGGCTACTACTTCGTCCTCGGCCGCACGGACGACGTGATCAACGTGGCCGGCCACCGGCTGGGCACGCGCGAGATCGAGGAGGCGGTGCAGTCGCACCCGAACGTCGCGGAGGTCGCGGTGGTGGGGGTCGCGGATTCGCTCAAGGGCCAGGTGCCGGTCGCCTTCGCGGTCCTCAAGGACGCGTCGCACGCCGCGACAAGGGAGCTCGCGCAGGCCGAGGAGAAGAGGGTGCTCGCGGCGGTCGACAAGGCGCTGGGCGCCATCGCCCGGCCGTCGAAGGTCTGCTTCGTGACCGCGCTCCCGAAGACCCGGTCGGGAAAGCTCCTGCGCCGCTCGATCCAGGCGATCTGCGAGGGCCGCGACCCGGGCGACCTCACGACGATCGAGGATCCCTCGGCGCTCGAGCAGATCCGCGGCGCGCTGAAGTGAACCCCGGCTATTTCGTGCAGGCTCCCAGGTACCGCGCCTGCATGTGTTGCGTCATGTTCATCGGCTGGCCGCGCTGGTTCATGGCCATCTTCATGTCCATGGTGTAGCCGTCGTTCTGGAAGGTCACGCGGCTCTCGGCTTCCATCGGGCGCTCTCCCGTGCACACCGTCCGGTAGCTCGCGGTGTTGCCGGACATCTTGAAGTCCTTCACCTCGCAGTTCCTGGGCATGTTGTCGCGGCCGCCCTTGCCGACCTCGCCGCGGTTGATGTCCTCGGCGGTCACGCAGTGCTGGAACGTGTGGCTCTGCTTGCCCATGCCGGGCGGCATGCCGGGAATCTGGCCCATGTCCATGTCCATCTTGTACTCGTACATCCCTTCCTTGATCCGGCCCTTGAACGCCGAGAACGGCGAGTCGGCCGCCGCGGCGGCGAGGGCGACCGAGCCGGCGCAGGCGAGGGCGATCAGCGGGATTTTCTTCATCGGGAGCAACCTCCGTGGGAAAAAAGGCGAGGATAACCGATCCCCGCGGGGCCGGGGTGGGCGGCGGGCACTAGAATAGCGTCATGAACGCGAACCCCGTCTCCCAGGCCAAGGCGGCGCTCCGCCGCGAGATGATCGCGCGGCGCGACGCCATGCCGGCCGCCGAGCGCGAGTCCATCGCGGCCGCGCTCGCCCACACCCTCGCCGGCCTGCCGGCCTACGCCCGCGCCCGCACCGTCCTCGCGACCATGGCGATCGGCAGCGAATGGAACACCCGGCTTTTCCTCGATCGCGCCCGCGCGGACGGGAAGGCGATCGTGCTGCCCCGGATCACGCCTCCGCCGCGCCACCTCGAGCTCCACCTGGTTCCGGACCTCGACCACGACCTCGTTCCGGGGATCTGGAACATCCCGGAGCCCGATCCCGCCCGCTGCACGCGCGTGGAGATCGTCGACGTGGACTTCGCCGCGGTCCCGGCGCTTTGCGTGGACTACGACGGATACCGGATCGGCTACGGCGCCGGCTACTTCGACCGCCTGCTCGCCCCGCGGACCGCGAAGACTTTCTGCGCGGCCGCGGTCCCCGCGGCTTTCGTGGTGGAGAGCCTCCCCCACGAGGCGCACGACCAGGTGCTCGACCTCATCGTGGACGAGCGGGGCACGCGGCGCACGCGGCGCGCGAAGTCGTGACGGCGCGCCTCATCGACGGGAGGGCGATCGCGGCCGGCCACCGCGCCGAGCTCGCCCTCCGGGTCGCCCGCCTGCGCGAAGGCGGCGTCGTCCCGGGGCTCGCCGTGGTGATCGTGGGAGACGACCCGGCGAGCAAGGTCTACGTGCGGAACAAGTCCTTCGCGTGCGAGGCGATCGGGATGCGCTCCGTCGTCCATGCCCTCGCGCGGGAGACCACGCAGGCGCAGCTCATCTCCTTCGTGCGGCGCCTGAACGACGACGACGCCGTGCACGGCATCCTAGTGCAGATGCCGCTTCCCAGGCCGCTCGACAAGCACTCGGTGATCGAGGCGATCGCGCCGGAAAAGGACGTGGACGGCTTCCACTACGAGAACGTGGGAAAGCTCGTCGCGGGCGACCCGGCGTTCTACCCGTGCACGCCCTGGGGAATCATGAAGATCCTCGAGCACGAGGCGGTCCCGATCCAGGGTGCGCACGCCGTGGTCGTGGGCCGCTCCAACGTCGTGGGGAAGCCCATGGCGATGATGCTGCTCAACGCGGGTGCCACCGTGACGGTCTGCCACACGCAAACCCGGGACCTCGCGGAGATGACGCGCCAGGGCGAGATCCTCGTGGTCGCGGTCGGGCGGCCCGCCGTCGTGACGGGCGGGATGGTGCGCCCCGGCGCCGTGGTGGTCGACGTGGGCGTGAACCGGCTCCCCGACGGGCGCCTCGCCGGGGACGTGGATTTCGAGAGCGTGGTACCCCTCGCATCCGCCATCACGCCGGTGCCGGGCGGCGTGGGGCCCATGACGATCGCGATGCTGCTCGCGAACACGGTGCGCTCGGCGGAGCGCGTGGTCGGCATCGCGTCGCACCTGGAAACGCGCATCGCCTGAAGGGAGGGAGATGGGCTCGAACATGTACGCGCAGGGCCTCGACCGGAACCGGGCGAACTACACGGCGCTCACCCCCGTGTCGTTCCTCGCCAAGGCGGCGGCGGTGTATCCGGACCGGGTCGCCGTGATCCATGGAGACGCTCGACGCACGTGGCGCGAGACCTACGAGCGCTCCCGTCGGCTCGCCTCGGCGCTCGCGCGGCGGGGCATCGGGCGCGGGGACACCGTCGCGGCGATGCTTCCCAACGTCCCCGCGATGGTCGAGCTCCATTTCGGGCCGGCGATGGTGGGCGCCGTCCTCAACACGCTCAACACCCGTCTCGACCCCGAGGCGATCGCCTTCATGCTCGACCACGGCCAGGCGAAGGCGCTCTTCACGGACCGCGAGTTCTCGGCCACCATCGCCCGGGCGCTGCAGCTCGCGAAATCCCGGCCGCTGGTGGTCGACGTGGACGACGCGCTCTTCACGGGCGGCGAGACCGTGGGAACGCTCGAATACGAGGCGCTCCTCGCGGAGGGCGACCCGGATTTCGCGTGGGAGCTCCCGCCGGACGAGTGGGATGCGATCGCACTCAACTACACCTCGGGCACGACGGGGAACCCGAAGGGCGTCGTCTATCATTACCGGGGCGCGTACCTGAACGCCGTGAACAACATCCTCGACTGGTCGATGCCGAAGCATCCGGTGTATCTCTGGACGCTTCCGATGTTCCACTGCAACGGCTGGTGCTTCAACTGGACCGTCGCCGCGGCCGCGGGGACGAACGTGTGCCTGCGCCGCGTCGAGGCGAAGGCCATCCTGGAGCTCATCCGAGAGCACCGGGTCACGCACTACTGCGGAGCGCCGATCGTGCACTCGATGCTCCTCAACGCACCCGCGGAGATGAAGGCGGGCATCGAGCACGAGGTCCACTGCCTGGTCGCGGCGGCGCCGCCGCCCGCGGCGGTGATCGAAGGCATGGGACGGATGGGATTCGACATCACGCACGTGTACGGCCTCACGGAGACCTACGGACCCGCGGCGGTGTGCGCGAAGCATCCCGAGTGGAGCGCGCTCCCGCTCGAGGAGCAGGTGCGGCGGAACGGCCGCCAGGGCGTGGCCTACCTCCTGCAGGAAGGCATGACCGTGATGGACCCGGAGACGATGCGTGAGGTGCCCGCGGACGGCGAGACCATGGGCGAGATCATGTTCCGCGGCAACATCACGATGAAGGGCTATCTCGGGAACCCGGCGGCGACGGAGGAAGCCTTCCGCGGCGGGTGGTTCCACTCGGGCGATCTCGCGGTGAGGCACCCGGACGGCTACATCAAGATCCGCGACCGCTCGAAGGACGTGATCATCTCCGGCGGCGAGAACATCTCGTCCCAGGAGGTCGAGGACGTGCTCCACGGCCATCCCGCGGTGATGCTGGCGGCGGTGGTCGCGCAGCCGGACCCGAAATGGGGCGAGACGCCGTGCGCGTTCGTGGAGCTGAAGGAGGGCGCCTCGGCCACGGCGAAGGAGCTGATCGACTTCTGCCGGGCGCGGATGGCGCGGTTCAAGGCGCCGAAGTCGGTCATCTTCGGGACGCTCCCCAAGACCTCGACGGGGAAGATCCAGAAATTCCTGCTGCGGGAGAAGGCGAAGAGCACCGCCGCGATAGAGTGATGCCGTCAGGACAAGGGAACCACAGATGAACACAGATGAACACGGATGAGCGGTGAACGTGTGTGCTGTGTCGTCGCATCTGACGTCTGATTTTTCTGCGGTAGCGCTGATTTTTCGGGAGAGCCATCTGTGTTCATCTGTGTTCATCTGTGGTTGTCAGACCTTTTCGCAGCATGAGCGCGATGCGCGAAGGATCCGTGCTGTGCCTGGATCCCCACGGGTTCCACCGCATGCGCTACACCGAGTGGGGAGACCCGCGGAACCCGCGCGTGCTCCTCTGCGTCCACGGCCTCACGCGGAACGGCCGCGACTTCGACTACCTCGCCGAGCGGCTCGCGGACGCCTATCGCGTGGTCTGCCCGGACGTCGTGGGCCGCGGGAAGAGCGAGTGGCTGCGCGAGCCCCGCGATTACACGTACACCGCCTACTGCAACGACATGACGACGCTCATGGCGGCTCTCCACGCCGAGACGCTCGACTGGCTGGGCACCTCCATGGGCGGCATCCTCGGGATGATCCTCGCGAGCGTCCCCGGCTCGCCCATCCGGAAGCTCGTGATGAACGACGTGGGCTCGGTCGTCCCGAAGGCCGCGCTCGAGCGCCTTGCGCAGTACGTCGGCAAGGAGCCTTCGTTCGCCACACTCGAGGAGTTCGAGGCCTCCATGCGCGCGTTCTCGCCCTTCGGCGAGCTCACCGCCGAGCAATGGCGCCATCTCGCGATCAACGTCGCGAAGCAGGACGAGACGGGGCGCTGGCGGCCGCGCTACGACCCGGGCATCGGCATCAACTTCGGCGACGCGATCGCCGCGGACGTGGACCTGCGTTCGTACTGGCACGGAGTCCATGGCCCGGTGCTCGTGATCCGCGGCGAGGAGTCGGACCTCCTGCTGCAGGAGACGCTCGAGGAGATGCGCCGGCGGCCCCACACGGAGACGTACGTGATCCCGCACACGGGGCACGCGCCGATGCTGATGGACGACACGCAGGTCCACGCCCTGCGGCGTTTCCTCCTCGGCTGAAGCCCGTGCCCGCGACCGGCGTCCGCTATGACGCGGTGGTGGTCGGCGCCGGGCACAACGGCCTCGTCTGCGCCTGCTACCTCGCCGCGCGCGGGCTGAAGGTCTGCATGCTCGAGCGGCGGGCGGTCGCGGGCGGCGCCGCGGTGACCGAGGAGTTCCATCCGGGCTTCCGGAACTCGACGGCGAGCTATACGGTGAGCCTCCTCCATCCCAAGGTGATCCGGGACCTCCGCCTCGCGGAGCACGGCTTGCGGATCGTCGAGCGGCCGTTCGCGAATTTCCTTCCGCTCCCGGACGGTGCGTATCTCAAGGTGGGCGGCGGCCTCGAGGCCACGCAGCGCGAGGTCGCGCGCTTCTCGCGCCGCGATGCGGAAAGGCTCCCCGAGTACTACCGGCGCCTGGACGTCGTGGCGGACGTGCTGCGCGAGTTGCTGCTGGAAACGCCGCCCAACGCCGGTGGCGGCATCTCGGAGCTCCTCCCGGCGTGGAAATCGGCGCGCGCGCTCCGGCGGCTTCCCGTGGCGGCCCAGCGCGACGTGCTGGACCTCTTCACGATCTCCGCCGCCGAATGGCTCGACCGCTGGTTCGAATCCGATCCCATCAAGGCGGGTTTCGGCTTCGACAGCGTCGTGGGCAATTTCGCGAGCCCGTACGCGCCCGGAACGGCCTACGTGCTGCTGCACCACGTCTTCGGCGAGGTGAACGGGAAGAAGGGCGCCTGGGGCCACGCGATCGGGGGCATGGGGGCCATCACCGGCGCGATGCGGCGCGAGGCCGAGGCGCGGGGCGTCGAGATCCGCACGGGCGTCGCGGTCGGGCGCATCGTGGTCGCCGCGGGGCGCGCGAGCGGCGTCGTGCTCGCGGACGGTACGCAGATCGCGGCGAAGCACGTGGTCTCCAATGCCCACCCGCGCTGGCTCCTCGAGGCGCTCCCGGACGTCGCGGGCGAATGGCGCGAGGCGTTCGGGAATTACCGCTCGGAGTCGGCGACGTTCCGGATGAACGTGGCGCTGGCAGAGCTCCCGGATTTCGCGAGCCTGCCCGGGCGCGAGGCGGCCGACCATCATCGCTCGGGCATCATCATGGCGCCGTCGCTCGCCTTCATGGACCGGGCGTGGGCGAGTGCCAACGCCCGCGGCTGGTCGGAAGAGCCGATCGTCGAGATGATGATTCCCAGCACGGTCGACGACTCGCTCGCGCCGCCCGGGAAGCACGTGGCGAGCCTCTTCTGCCAGCATTTCCGGTACGCGCTTCCGGACGGACGCACGTGGGACGCGGAGCGCGAGCGGGCGGCCGAAGCCGTGGTGGAGCAGGTCACGCGCTTCGCGCCCAACTTCAAGGGGTCCGTGCTCGGCCGGCGCGTCCTCTCGCCGCTCGACCTCGAGCGCGAGTTCGGGCTCGTGGGCGGCGACATCTTCCACGGGAAGCTCTCCCTCAACCAGCTCTTCAGCGCGCGGCCGGTCCTGGGGTTCGCCGACTACCGCATGCCGGTGAAGGGCCTGTACCTCTGCGGCTCCGGCGCGCATCCGGGCGGGGGCGTGACCGGGGTCCCCGGACATAACGCGGCGCGGGAGATTCTTCGCGATCTTTAGTGGTCTTCCGGCCGGGCTGGGCGAACCTCAGCCGATTGACCGCCGATTCCGCGGGATGGAGAATGGCGTGCATTCTCGGGCCGAACCCCTATCTCGAGGTGGAGGTGCGCCAAATGTCCCAGACAACGTGCCCGTCATGCGCCTTCGCCTTCGACAATGACCGCAAAGCCGGCTCCAACGCGCTGCGCGGCCGGTTGTTGTTCGGCCCCGAGCGCCTCGTCTCGAAGCCGCGGGCCGATTCCACCGCCTACGATCTTTGCCCGAGCTGCGGCAAGCGGTTCCTGTCGAGCGAGTTCGAGTCGATGCGGGCGCTTTCCCGAAAGAAGCTGGGCGTCATGGGAGCCGTCTACGGCGTTGTCGCGCTGTTGATTGCGGGCCTCGGGGCGGTGGTTTGGCTCGCGAGGTAATGTCACAGAGCGGAGGTTCGAGATGAAGCCATTTACCCTGATAGCGATTGTCGTCTTCTCGCTGGTCTCGATACTGCACCTGGTGCGCCTCATCCTGGGGTGGGGAATCCTGATCAACGGTGTCATCATCCCGCTTTGGCTCAGTGCAGTAGGTTTCGTCATCGCCGGTGGGCTCGCTGCAATGCTCTGGCGGGAGACTCGTGCGTGAGCAACCGGGGTCAGGTCATCCGAAGAGGTCCGAAAGGCCATAGCGGCGCCGCTCGCGCGGTTCAACGAATCCCGGGCGCGACCAAGCGGAAACCGTCCACTGATCATCCAGAGCGCTATTTCATGCGCAAGGAGCTGCCGCGAGCCGGTGAAGGCTGACGGCGTGTTGGAGCAAACCATGGGTCATCGGGAGCATCGCGGGCCGCGTCCCGGCGCGCGCGATGAAGGCCCCCTGGGATGGCGGGCGGTCGCCGAGCTGATGACGCGTCCGCAGCCGGTGACCATTTCGATGGTCGCGCTCTTCGCGATCATTCCGGTGTATCTCTACATTGGGGTATTGGTGCACGGCGGGATCGTGCACGTACCGGAGCTGGCGTTGGACCGTGCGATACCCGTGCAACCCCTGTGGAAGGTGGACGGAGAAGGCTTTTTCGCCTGGGCGCTGCAGGGAATCTATTCGTCCGACGTGCGCTACAACTGCCTTCCATCGCTCCACGTCGCGCAATGCTTCCTCGCGGCGCTCACCTGCTATCGCGTGCATCGCGGGGTCGGCGCCGCGGCCGGCGTCTGGGCCTTCCTCGTGGGGCTCTCGACCTTGTACACGAAGCAGCATTATGTGCTGGACGTTATCGCCGGCATGTTCCTCGCGTTTGCGGCTTATACGGTGTTTTTGCGGAATTATCCCCGTGAGAGAACTCCAGAGCGCGAGCGTCGCCTGGCCCCGGTGCTCGCGCTTGGGGCGTTCGGGATCTATGCGCTCATGGTCGCCGGCCTTTGGCTCGTCTTCGCGGCTTCGGGACCTTTCCCTGCCGCTCGACTCGGTCGCTAGCCAGCAACCGCGCCGGAGCCGCGGCGAGTTACAGCTTCCAGTCCGGCGGCCGCTTCTGCAGGAACGCATCCACACCTTCCCGCGCGTAGTCCGTGTCCATGTTGCAGGAGATGGTCCGCGTGGCGTCGTCGTACGCCTGGGTGAGGCCGACTTCGAGCTGGCGGTAGAAGAGCGCCTTGCCGAGCGCCAGCGCCGCGCGCGGCTTGGACTTGAGGCTCGCCGCGATCTCGAGGACCGCGTCCATCACGCCCCCGGGGGGCGCCAGGCGGTTCACGAGCCCCCATTCGAGCGCCTTCTGCGCGTCGATGAAGCCGCCGGTGAAGAGCATCTCGGCCGCGCGCTTGCGCCCGAGGTTGCGGGACAACGCCACCGCTGGAGTCGAGCAGAAGAGCCCCAGGTTCACGCCGGAGACGGCGAACCTGGCCTCGGTCGACGCCACCGCGAGATCGCATTGGGCGACGAGCTGGCAGCCCGCCGCGGTGGCGAGCCCGTTCACGACCGCGATCACGGGCACCGGGAGGGCCACGATCTTGCGCATCATGTCGCTGCAGGACCGGAAGAGCGCCTCGGTCTCGGCCTGCGAGCCCAGGGCGCGCATTTCCTTCAGGTCGTGGCCCGCGCAAAAGGCCGGTCCGGCGCCCGTAATCGTCACCACGCGGACATTCTCGTCGCCGGCGACGGCGTCGAGCGCCTCGTGGAGCGCCTGGAGGAGCGTGCGGGAGAGGGCGTTGTACTGGCGCGGCCGGTTGAGGACCAGCGCGGCCACGCCGTCGCGCACCTCGCGCCGCAGCACCGGTTCTGCGGGGGCGAGGGCGGCTTCGCCCAGACGGTCGTTCATGGCGGTCCTCCACACGGGGGCGCGATGTCCGATTATGGCATCCCCGGAGGGCGGTCGCCTTGCCCGGGCGCCCCATGCGCGGTAGCATGCGCGGACGATCCCCAGGAGAAAAGCCCAGCGCACGGCAGAGGCGCACGGGCCGTCTTCGACTCCGATGACCGGCGACACCATCCTCGAAACGCGCGGGCTCACGAAGGAGTTCAAGGGCTTCGTCGCCGTGGACAACGTGAGCCTCAAGGTGCGGCGCGGCGCCATCCACGCCCTGATCGGCCCCAACGGCGCCGGCAAGACGACCACCTTCAACCTGCTCACGAAGTTCCTCTCGCCCTCGGCGGGAACGATCCTCTTCAAGGGCGATGACATCACGGGCGAGCGGCCGGCGGACGTCGCGCGGCGCGGGATCATCCGCTCCTTCCAGATCTCGGCCGTCTTCCCGAACCTCACGGTGCTCGAGAACGTGCGCATCGCGCTGCAGCGCTCGATCGGAACGAGCTTCCACTTCTGGAAACGCGAGAAGACGCTCGAGGTGCTGAACGACCGTGCCATGGCGCTCCTCGAGCGGGTGCACCTCGCCAAGCTCGCGCGCGTGCACGCGGGCGACCTCGCCTACGGGCGCAAGCGCACGCTCGAGATCGCGACCACCCTCGCGATGGAGCCGGAGCTCATGCTCCTGGACGAGCCCACCTCCGGAATGGGGCACGAAGACGTGGGCCACGTCCGCGCCCTCATCAAGGAGGTGGCCGCCGGGCGCACGGTGCTCATGGTCGAGCACAACATGAGCGTGGTCTCCGGGATCTGCGACACGATCACGGTCATGGCGCGCGGCGCGATCCTGGCCGAGGGCCCGTACGCCGAGATCTCGCGCAACCCGCAGGTGATCGAGGCGTACATGGGATCGGCGGAGGCGGCCCATGGCTGACGAAGTCCTCGCGGTGCGGGACCTCCACGCGTGGTACGGCGAATCCCACGTGCTGCACGGGATGGACTTCAGCGTGCGCAAGGCGGAGGTCGTGACGCTCCTGGGGAGGAACGGCGCCGGCCGCACCTCCACGCTCAAGGCCATCCTGGGCCTCGTGGGGAAGCGCTCGGGCTCGATCCTCGTGAACGGCGTGGAGACGATTAGGCTTCCGACCTACCGGATCTCGCACCTGGGCGTGGGCTATTGCCCGGAGGAGCGCGGCATCTTCTCCAGCCTCTCGGTCGAGGAGAACCTGGTCCTCCCGCCGGAGATCGCGAAGGGCGGGATGTCGGTGGCGGAGATCTACGAGATGTTCCCGAACCTGCGCGAGCGGCGCGCGACCGCCCAGGGCACGAAGCTCTCCGGCGGCGAGCAGCAGATGCTCGCGATGGCGCGGATCCTTCGGACCGGCGCGCACCTGCTGCTCCTGGACGAGATCACCGAGGGCCTGGCACCCGTGATCGTGCAGGCGCTGGCGCGCGTCATCGTGAAGCTGAAGGAGCGCGGATTCACGATCGTGCTGGTGGAGCAGAATTTCCGGTTCGCGGCCCCGCTCGCGGACCGTCATTACGTGGTGGAGCACGGCAAGGTCGCGGAAACGTTCACGGCCTCCGAGCTCCCGGCGAGGACCGGTATGCTGCACGAATACCTGGGGGTTTGAGGTGCATGAAGGACAACAGAGGAGAACGGCAATGAAATGGAAGCTTCTGGCCGCCGCGGCGGCCGTGGCGCTCGCGACCGGCACGGCGCAGGCGCAGATTTCCGGCAACACGGTGAAGATCGGCGTCCTGAGCGACATGTCGAGCCTTTACGCCGACATCGGGGGGCCGGGCTCGGTCGTCGCGGCCAAGATGGCGGTGGAGGACTTCGAGAAAGCCCATCATCCCAAGTTCAAGATCGAGGTGGTGAGCGGCGATCACCTGAACAAGCCGGATGTGGGCTCGCAGATCGTGCGCAAGTGGTACGACGAGGAGGGCGTGGACGTGGTCGTCGACACGCCGAACTCGGGCGTGGCGCTCGCCGTGAGCGAGATCACGAAAGAGAAGAACAAGGTGTTCCTGGGCTCCGGTCCCGGCACCTCGGACCTGACCGGCGCCAAGTGCTCGCCCAATACGATCCACTGGACGTACGACACGTGGATGCTCGCGAACGGGACCGGCACCGCGCTCGTGAAGCACGGGGGCGACACGTGGTTCTTCATCACCGCGGACTACGCCTTCGGCCAGGCGCTCGAGCGCGATACCACGAACGCCGTGAAGAAGGCGGGCGGCAAGGTGCTGGGGGGCGTGCGGGTGCCCCTCAACAACCAGGACTTCTCCTCGTTCCTGCTGCAGGCGCAGGCCTCGAAGGCGAAGATCATCGGGCTCGCGAACGCGGGCGGCGACACGATCAACTCGATCAAGCAGGCCTCGGAGTTCGGGATCGTGAAGGGCGGCCAGAACCTGGCGGGACTCCTCGTGTTCCTGAGCGACATCCACGGCATCGGCCTCGAGAAGGCGCAGGGGCTCATCCTCACGGCGACCTTCTACTGGGACATGAACGACAAGACCCGCGCCTGGAGCAAGCGCTTCGCCGCGCTGGACAACAACAAGATGCCGACGATGGTGCAGGCGGGCGTGTACACGAGCGTCCTCGAGTACCTGGCCGCGGTCTCGGCCATCAACAGCGACGACGGCAGGAAGGTGGTCGCGCAGATGAAGAAGAAGCCCTTCGACGACCCGCTCTTCGGCAGGAGCTACGTGCGCGAGGACGGCCGCAACGTCCACGCGGCGTACCTCTTCCAGGTGAAGACGCCGGCCGAGTCGAAGGGGCCGTACGACTATTACAAGACCCTCGCCACGATCCCGGCCGACGAAGCGTTCCGGCCGCTCAAGGACGGCGGCTGCTCGCTGGTCAAATGACGCACCGGGCGTAGGACGATGTCGATCTCGGTCCCGGCCCTCATGGGCCAGCTCCTGATCGGGCTCATCAACGGCTCGTTCTACGCCCTCCTTTCCCTGGGGCTCGCGGTGATCTTCGGGCTCCTCAACATCATCAACTTCGCGCACGGGGCCCAGTACATGCTGGGCGCCTTCGTCGCGTGGTTCCTGCTCGACAAGGCGGGTCTTGACTATTGGTGGGCGCTCCTCATCGTGCCCGTCGTGCTCGCGGCCTTCGGCGCGGTCATCGAGCGGCTGATGCTGAAGCACCTGTACAAGCTGGACCATCTGTACGGGCTCCTCCTCACCTTCGGGCTCGCGCTCATCCTCGAGGGCGTGTTCACCAACCAGTTCGGCTCCGCGGGCCTTCCGTATTCGATGCCCGACAAGCTCACCGGAGGCTACAACCTCGGCTTCATGTTCCTGCCCACGTACCGGGCGTGGGTGATCGTCGCCTCGCTCGTGATCTGCGTCGCGACGTGGTTCGTGATCGAGCGCACCAAGCTGGGCTCGTACCTGCGCGCGGCGACCGAGAATCCCTCGCTCGTGCAGGCCTTCGGCGTCAACGTGCCGCGGATGATCACGCTCACCTACGGCTTCGGCGCCGGGCTGGCGGGGCTCGCCGGCGTGTTCGCCGCCCCCATCTACCAGGTGAGCCCGCAGATGGGCTCCTCGCTCATCATCGTCGTCTTCGCCGTCGTGGTGATCGGCGGGATGGGCTCCATCATGGGCTCGATCCTCACCGGCTTCGGGCTGGGGATCATCGAGGGGCTCACCAAGTACTTCTACCCCGAGGCGTCGAGCACCGTGATCTTCGTGATCATGGCGATCGTCCTCGTCGTGCGGCCCCAGGGCCTCTTCGGGCAGCGCTAGCGATGGCGATCGAGGGGAACCGACCGCCGGAGGACGCCGCGCCGATCCTCGCCTCCCGCGACGAGGCCTGGGAGGCGCGCTACCAGCGGATCGGCTCGATCGTCCTCTTCGCGGTGCTGCTGGTGCTGCCGGCGGCCGTCTACCCGGTGTTCCTCATGAAGGCCCTGTGCTTCGCGCTCTTCGCGTGCGCCTTCAACCTCCTGATCGGCTATGGCGGGCTCCTCTCGTTCGGCCACGCGATGTTCCTCGGCATGGCGGGGTACCTCTCCGCGTACGGGGCGAAGGCGTGGGGCCTCACGCCCGAGCTCGCGATCGCGTGCGGCACGGCGGCGGCGACGCTCCTGGGCGTCGTCGCGGGAATGATCGCGATCCGGCGCCAAGGCATCTATTTCGCGATGATCACGCTCGCGCTGGCACAGATGGTGTACTTCTTCTGCGTGCAGGCGCCGTTCACGGGCGGCGAGGACGGCATCCAGGCGGTCCCGCGGGGAAACCTCTTCGGCGTGCTGCCGCTCTCGAACCCGCTCGCCATGTACTACACCGTCCTCGCCATCTTCGCGGGCGGCTTCTTCCTCATCCACCGCATCGTGCACTCGCCGTTCGGCCAGGTGCTGAAGGCGATCCGCGACAACGAGCCGCGGGCGATCTCGCTGGGATACCGCACGGAGCGCTACAAGCTCGCCGCGTTCGTGATGTCGGCGGCGCTGGCCGGGCTCGCCGGGGCCACGAAGGCGATCGTGTTCCAGCTGGCTTCGCTCACCGACGTGCACTGGGGGATGTCGGGCGAGGTGGTCCTCATGACACTCGTGGGCGGCCTGGGCACGGTCTTCGGCCCGGTCGCGGGCGCGTTCGTCCTGGTCGCGATGGAGAGCTACCTCGCGCAGCTCGGCGCCTGGGTCACCATCGTGCAAGGCATCATCTTCGTGGTCTGCGTGCTCGCGTTCCGCCGCGGGATCGTGGGTGAGCTCGAGGCATGGCTGCGGCGCAGGAAGGGCTGACACGTGAACTACCGGGGGAGCTGCCATTGCGGGAAGATCGCCTACGAGGTGGAGGGCGAGATCGGCGCGGTCATCGACTGCAACTGCTCCATCTGCTCGCGGAAGGGCGCGCTCCTCTGGTTCGTCCCGCGCACGAGCATGCGCCTCCTCACCCCCGAGGCAGACGCGTCCGAGTACCTCTTCAACAAGCACCACATCCACCATCGCTTCTGCCCGACGTGCGGCATCCACCCCTACGCCGTGGGGACGGACGGGAAGGGAAACGCGATGGCCGCCATCAACGTGCGCTGCCTCGAAGGTGTCGACCTCTCGAAATTGCAGGTCAAGCCGTTCGACGGCCGGGCCCTGTAGCGGCGGGCCCGCCGAATGGGTGACCCGCCCCCCGACCATCCGTTCGTCGCGAGCCTCGGGCGCAACCGTGCGAACCACGCGGCGCTGACACCGCTCGATTTCCTGCGGCGCTCCGCGGACGTCCATCCGCAAAAGACCGCCGTGATCCACGGCGATCGCGCTTATTCCTATCGCGAATTCGAGGCGAGGTGCCGCCGCTTCGCGAGCGTGCTGGCCGCCCGCGGCGTGGGCCGGGGTGACACGGTCGCGGTGATGGCGCCCAACGTCCCCGCGCTTCTCGAGGCGCATTACGCGGTCCCGGGCCTGGGCGCCGTGCTGAACGCGCTCAACTACCGGCTGGATCCCGCGACCATCGCCTTCTGCCTCGAACACGGCGAGGCGAAGGTGCTCGTGACCGACCGCGAGCTCTCGCCCGTGATCTCCAAGGCCCTCGCCCTCGTGAAACGCGAGCTCTTCGTGGTGGATATCGACGACCCGCTCGCCTCGGGAGGCGAGCTCTTGGGCGCCGCGACCTACGAGGACTGGATCGCGCAGGGCGATCCTGCGTTCGAGATGCCGGGACCCGTCGACGAATGGGATTCGTGCTCGCTCCTCTACACGTCCGGCACGACGGGCGATCCCAAGGGCGTGGTCTATCACCATCGCGGCGCGTACCTGAACGCCCTGGGCAATGCGCTTGCGTTCGGCCTGGGTCCCGAGTCCGTCTACCTCTGGACGCTCCCGATGTTCCACTGCAATGGGTGGACGTATACCTGGGCGGTGACCGCCGTCGGCGCCACGCACGTGTGCCTGCGCAAGGTCGATCCCGCGCTCGTGTTCCCCGCGATCGAGCGCCATCGCGTGACGCATCTCTGCGGGGCACCCATCGTCCTCAACATGCTGGTGCACGCGCCGGCGTCGGTGAAGCGGCGCTTCGAGCACCGCGTCGAGGTGGCCACCGGGGGTGCCGCGCCGCCCTCCGCGGTGATCGAGGCGATGGAGTCCATGGGCTTTCGGGTGACGCATCTCTACGGGCTCACCGAGAGCTACGGCCCGGCCACGCTCTGCGAATGGCAGGAGGAATGGAACGAGCTCGACCTCGCCGCCCGCTCCCGGCTGATGGCGCGGCAGGGCGTGCGCTATCCCACCCTCACCGGGATGCAGGTGGCCGATCCCCGGACCCACGTGCCCGTGCCCAGGGACGGCGCCACGCTGGGCGAGGTGATGCTCCGCGGCAACACGATCATGAAGGGCTACCTCAAGAACGCGCGCGCGACGGCCGAGGCCTTCCGCGAGGGCTGGTACCACACGGGAGATCTCGGGGTCTGGCACCCGGACGGCTACGTCGAGGTGAAGGACCGGTCCAAGGACATCATCATCTCGGGCGGCGAGAACATCTCCTCGCTCGAGGTGGAGGAGTGCCTCTACCGCCACCCGGAGGTGATGGAGGCGGCGGTGGTCGCGCGCCCGGACGAGAAGTGGGGCGAATCGCCCTGCGCGTTCGTGGTCTTGAAGCCCGGCGCGGCACCCGTCACGGCGGAGGACATCGTCGCCTGGTGCCGCGAGCACCTCGCAGGATTCAAGGTGCCGCGGACGGTGGTCTTCGGGGAGCTTCCGAAGACCTCGACCGGGAAGATCCAGAAGTTCGTGCTGCGCGAGCGCGCGCGCTCCTTGCGGTGAGACGAATGTCGAGCGTCAGCCGGCCGCTTCGATCTCTCCCACCGTGTACATCGCGGGATCGCGCCGGACGTCGCCCAGCGCGAAGGATTCGGGGCGGTCCGGAAGGATGCGCGGTGCGCGCTCCCGCCCCTCCTCGAAGCGCTCGGTGACGCTCGCCAGCTCGAGCGTGAGCCCGTCGGGATCGTAGAAGTAGAGGAACCGGTTGCGGCTCGGCGCATGGACGCCCGGCCCGCTCGCGATGCGCACGCCGGCGGCGGAAAAGTCCCGCGCGATCGCCTCCAGGTCGCTCGCTTCGTGCACCCTGAAATTGAGGTGGTGGAACATTCGCCGCTCTCCCTTCGCGAGGCCCAGCGAATGGTGCAGCGGATTCGGAAAGCAGCGCAGGAGCGAGATCCTCCCCTCGATCTCGTCGGAGAGGCGAAAGCCGAGGACGTCGCGCCAGAAAGCGACCGCTTCCGGATAGCGGGGCGTGCGAAGCACCACGTGCCCGAAGCCCTCGATCGCGCCGGCGATCGGCGGATGCCCGGCTGGCACGGGGATGCCGAAGTCGACCTGCGCGCCGGTGTGGGGCTCGACCAGCCGGATTCCCGCCGCGACCTCCGTCCAGGGCAGGCCGTACCGCGAAAGCACTCGGCAGAGCCGGTCGAGCGATCGGGCGCTCTCCATCTGGAAGCCGATGCCTCGAAGGCCGGGCCGGGCGGATTGCGCAAGCTCGAGCGTGCTCGAGCCGTCGCCCACGTGAAACCGGACGATCCCGCTCGCCCCGCCCGGGGCCGGCTGCAATCCCGGGAGGCGTGCATAGAAGCCGCGAGCCCGCTCGAGGTCGCTCACCCCGAGGACCACCGTCCCCAGCTGGCGATAGCGCAGCACGCTCAGGATCCCGGCGCGATGTGGGCGCGCGCGATCACGTCCGCCCATCGCTGGACGTCCCTGCGGATGAACGCGTCGAACTGCTCGGGCGTGGAGGTGAGCGTCTGGACGCCGAAGCGCGCGAAGAGCGCCTGGATCTCCGGCGAGCGCACCGCCTCGACGATGTCCGCATTGAGGCGCGCGACGAGGGCCCGGGGCGTGCCGCGCGGGACGACGAGCCCGTTCCAGCCCACCACCGCATCGCGCGGAAGGAGGCCCGAGAGGAGCGGCAGGCCCGGCTCGCCCGGCACCGGCTCGTCGCTCACGACGGCGATGAGCTTCATGCGGCCGGCGCGCACGAGCGGCAGCGCGCTCGGGAGCGTGTCGAAAATGACGGGTATGCGCCCGGACATGAGGTCGGGATACGCCTGGCTCGTGCCTTTGTAGGGGACGTGCTGCATGTCCAGGTCATAGTGGAGCCGGAAGAGCTCGCCCAGGAGCTGCGGTCCGGTCGCGATGCCGGGCGACGCGTAGCTCACGACGTGGCCCTGGGCCCGGATCCAGCGCACCAGCTCGTCCACCGTCGAAGCCGGGACGTTCGGGCCCACCACGATGGCGGCCTTGAGCTGGTAGAGGAGGGTCACGCCGGAGAAGTCGGCGGCCGTGTCGTAGGGCAGGTGCGGCTGCAGCGTCGCGTTGATCGCGTGCGCCGTGATGACCCAGCCCAGCGTATGGCCGTCCGGCGGCGCCTTCGCGACGCTGTCGGTCGCGACGATGGTCCCGCCGCCGGGGCGGTTCTCGATGACGACCGGCTGGCCCCAGCGCGCGGCGAGCTTTTCGGCGAGGCCCCGTGCCATGGCGTCCGCGGAGGTGCCGGCCGGAGCGGGGAGGACGATCTTCACCGGGCGCTCCGGCCAGGCGGCGAGGAGGGGGGCGGCGGCGAGCGCGGCGAGGAAGGCGAGGGCGGGGGCGAGGCGCTTCATGGGGCGGCTTTCGGGGAATGACGATGCAGCGTACGTCCGCCGCAGCGCATGCCGCAAATGAATTGATGGCATGATGGACATTCACGCCATCGATGGCTCGCCCCGGAGGGAGACCATGAAGCAGCAGGTAAGCGCGCTGGGCCGCCGGGTGGATCTCAACCTCATGGTCGTCTTCGAGGCGATCTACCGGACCCGGAACCTCACCGCCGCCGGGCAGAGCCTGGGACTCAGCCAGCCCGCGATGAGCCATGCGCTCTCGCGCTTGCGCTGGACTTTCGACGACCCGCTCTTCCTGCGCCTCCCCCGGGGCCTCCAGCCGACCGTCCTCGCCGACGAGATCGCGCCCTACGTGACGCAGGGCATCGCCACCATCCGCCAGGGCTTCGAGCGCAAGGCGTTCGACCCGGCCACGTCGACCCGGCTCTTCACGGTCGCGATGTCGGACATCGGGGAGGTCGCGCACCTGCCGCCGTTGATCGCCGCTCTGGGCGCGGCGCCCGGCGTGCGAGTGCGAACGGTGGAGCTCCCGCCCGCCGAGGCGCGTGCGGCGCTCGCCGAGGGCCGCGTCGACCTCGCGCTCGCGGTGAACCTGCGCGAGGCGGCGACCTTCCGCGATGCCCTGGTCGCCGAGCACGGCTACGCCACGGTCGCGCGCGTGGGCCATCCCGCGATCCGCAGCCGCCTCACGCTCGCGCAATTCCGCAAGGCGCGGCACCTGCTCGTGATGCCCGCCGGACCGGTCCTGCACGGCGAGGTGATCGAGCGGGCGCTGCGCAGCCGCGGCGTGGACGCGCAGGTCGCGGTGCAGGTCGCCCATTTCCATCCGGTGGCCGCGATCGTGAGCCGCAGCGACCTCATCGCGACGGTCCCTCGCGGGCTCGCGGAAACGATGCCGCGGGATTCCATCCGCGTCTTCGAGCCGCCGATCGCGCTTCCCCGGGTGCGCATCTCGCTCTATTGGCACGAGCGCTACGACAGCGATCCGGGCAATGCCTGGCTGCGCGGCCTGTACCTGCGGACGACCCGCCCGGTCCACGCGAGGCCCGGCCGCAAGGAGGCCTCGAGGCGAGCCGAGGTATAATTCAAACGCCTGTTTGAACCCCTTTCGCCATGAAGATCCTCGTTCCCGTGAAGCGCGTCGTCGACTTCAACGTGAAGGTCCGCGTGAAGGCGGATCAATCCGGCGTCGAGCTTGCCAACGTGAAGATGTCGATGAATCCCTTCGACGAGATCGCCGTCGAGGAGGCCCTGAAGCTCAAGGAGGCCGGGAAGGCGACGGAGGTGATCGTCGTCTCGGCGGGCCCCCTGGCGTGCCAGGAGACGCTGCGCACGGCGCTCGCGATGGGCGCGGACCGCGCGATCCTCGTGGAGACGGACGCGGAGCTCCAGCCGCTCGCGGTGGCGAAGCTCCTCAAGGCCCTCGTGCAGAAGGAATCCGCGGGGCTCGCCATCCTGGGCAAGCAGGCGATCGACGACGACGCGAACCAGACAGGACAGATGCTGGCGGCGCTCCTCGATTGGCCCCAGGCGACCTTCGCGAGCAAGGTCGAGATCGGCGAGGGGAGCGCCCGCGTGACGCGCGAGATCGACGGGGGCCTCGAGACGATCGAGGTGAAGCTTCCCGCCGTCGTGACGACGGACTTGCGCTTGAACACGCCGCGCTACGCGACGCTCCCCAACATCATGAAGGCGAAGAAGAAGCCGCTCGACGTGGTGAAGCCGGCGGACCTGGGCGTCGACCCCGCACCGCGCCTGAAGACGCTCAAGGTGGCCGAGCCCGGCAAGCGGAAGGCCGGCGTGCTCGTGAAGGACGTGGCGGAGCTCGTCGCCAAGCTCCGGAACGAAGCGAAAGTGATCCCATGACCGCCCTGGTGATCGCGGAGCACGACGGGAAGTCGCTGAAGGGCGGCACCGCGAACGCGGTCGCCGCGGCGGCCAAGATGGGGTCGGACGTGCACGTCCTCGTCGCGGGCTCGGACGCGCAAGGCGCCGCGCAGGCCGCGGCGAAGCTCGCGGGCGTCTCGAAGGTGCTGCACGCGGCCGCCGCGCATTACGACGGGGGCTCGCCGGAGAACTACGCCGCACTGGTCGTAGCGCTCGCGAAGGGCTACTCGCACATCGTCGCCGGCGCCACCGCGTTCGGCAAGGGCGTGGCGCCCCGGATTGCGGCGCTCCTCGACGTGGCGCAGGTCTCGGAGATCACCTCGGTGGAGTCCCCGGACCGGTTCGTGCGCCCGATCTATGCCGGCAATGCGTTCGCCACCGTCCAGTCCGCGGACCCCGTGAAAGTCGTCACCGTGCGCGCGACGGGGTTCGACCCCGCGCCGGCGACAGGATCCGCCCCGGTGGAGTCGCTCGCGGCCGGCCCCGACAAGGGCCAATCGAAGGTGCTTTCGCGCGAGCTCACGAGCTCCGCGCGGCCGGAGCTCGCCGGTGCCCGGCGCGTGGTCTCGGGAGGCCGCGGGCTCGGGAGCGCGGAGAATTTCCGCATGCTCGAGGCCCTCGCGGACAAGCTCGGTGCCGCGATCGGCGCCTCGCGCGCGGCGGTCGATTCGGGATACGTGCCCAACGACTGCCAGGTCGGCCAGACGGGCAAGATCGTGGCGCCGGAGCTCTACATCGCGGTGGGCATCTCGGGCGCGATCCAGCACCTGGCCGGAATGAAGGACAGCAAGGTCATCGTCGCGATCAACAAGGATTCCGAGGCGCCCATCTTCCAGGTGGCGGACTACGGGCTTGTGGGCGATCTCTTCCAGCTGGTGCCGGAGCTCACGGCGAAGATCTAACCGTCATACCCGCGAAGGCGGGTACCCAGGGTGGATTCCCGCCTTCGCGGGAATGACGAAGGAGAAGAACATGGCCGAATACATCGCCCCGTTGAAGGACATGCGGTTCGTGCTGAAGCGCGTGGTCGGTCTCGACCAGGTGAACACGCTTCCGGGCTGGGAGGACGTCACCGAGGACGTCGTGGACGCGATCCTCGAGGAGGCGGGAAAGCTCGCCTCCGAGGTGCTCTCGCCGCTCAACGCCACGGGCGACCGCCAGGGCGCGACGTGCGAGGACGGCAAGGTCTCGATGCCCGCCGGTTTCCGCGACGCCTACTGGCAATGGGTGAAGGCGGGCTGGGGCAACGTGATGGCGCCGGCGGATTTCGGCGGGCAAGGCCTCCCGCACCTGGTCGCGACCCCCGTCGAGGAGATGTGGGGCTCCGCCAACCTCGCGTTCAAGCTCTGCCCGATGCTCACCCAGGGCGCGGTCGAGGCCCTCCACATGGTCGGATCGGCGGACCTGCAGAAGCGCTTCCTCCCGAAGATGGTCTCCGGCGAGTGGACCGGCACCATGAACCTCACCGAGCCGCAGGCCGGAAGCGACCTCTCGCTCGTGCGCACCAAGGCGGTCCCGCAGAAGGACGGCACCTACCGGCTCTTCGGCCAGAAGATCTTCATCACCTACGGCGAGCACGACTACACGGACAACATCGTGCACATGGTGCTCGCGCGCATGGAGGGCGCGCCGGAAGGCGTGAAGGGCATCTCCCTCTTCCTCGTGCCGAAGGTGATGGTGGGCGCGGACGGAAGCCTCGGCGCGCGGAACGACGTCAAGTGCGCCTCCATCGAGCACAAGCTGGGCATCCACGCGAGCCCCACCGCCGTGATGGTCTACGGCGAGAAGGACGGCGCCGTGGGCTACCTCATCGGGGAAGCCAACCGCGGGCTCGAATACATGTTCATCATGATGAACGCGGCGCGGCTCTCGGTGGGCCTCGAGGGCGTGGCGATCGGCGAGCGCGCCTACCAGCGGGCGCTCGCCTGGTCGCGCGAGCGCCTGCAGGGGAAGCCCGTGGGCGTCCAGGGGGCGAAGACCGCGCCCATCGTGCAGCACCCGGACGTGAAGCGGATGCTCCTCACGATGAAGTCGGTCACCGAGGCCATGCGCGCGCTCGCCTACTGGACGTCGGCGGTGCTCGACCGCGCCCGCCGCCATCCGGACGCGGAGGAGCGCAAGCGCTGCCAGGCGATGGTCGACCTCCTGGTGCCCGTGGTGAAGGGATGGTCCACCGAGAACGGCATCGACGTGGCTTCGCTCGGCATCCAGGTGCACGGCGGGATGGGATTCATCGAGGAGACGGGGGCCGCGCAGCACCTGCGCGACGCGCGGATCACGACGATCTACGAGGGGACGACCGGCATCCAGGCGAACGACCTCGTGGGCCGGAAGGTCGGCCGCGAGGGCGGACGCACCGCGTTCATCGTGGTGGCGGAGATGGAGAAGCTCGCCGGCGAGCTCGCGCGCACGAAGAACGTCCACCTCAAGGAGACGGCGGACCGGTTCAGCTCCGCGACCGCGCGGCTGAAGGAGGCGACGCAGTGGATCGCGGCCACCTACGCCGCGAACCCGGCGGCGGTCGCGGCGGGCTCGGTCTACTACCTGAAGCTCATGGGCATCGTCTGCGGCGGCTGGATGATGGCGCGCTCGGCGCTCCTCGCGGCGCAGGACCTGGAGGCCGGCACGGGAGATCCCGTGTTCCTGCGGGGGAAGCTCCTCACCGCGCGCTTCTACGCCGACCACATCCTGCCGCAGTCGCTCTCGCTCGCGGCGATCGCGATGCGCGGCGCCGACAGCGTGCTCGCGATGGAGGAAGCGCTCCTCTAGAGCCGCGCTCAGCCGGCGGCGAGCGCCGGCCGCGGCATGTCGAGCTCGCTCCGGTGGCAGGTGTGCGAGGCGCCGTCCGCCTGGACCAGGGTCTTCGCCGCGTCGACGGCATGGGCGGCGTCCGCGAGGAGCCCGGCCGATCCCTCGCCGAAGCGGTACTCCGCCACCCCGCACGCGATCCGCACGGCGACCTCGACGCCGGGCGCCACCTCGCAGGGGCTCGACTCGACCGCCGCCACGAGGCGCCCCACGACGCTCTTCAGCGCCTGGCTGCGGTGCAGCCCCACGACGAACTCGCCGCCGCCCCAGCGCGCGAGCCAGTCGCCCTGGCGGACGTTCGACTGCAGGACCGCGGCCACGTGCGCGATGCACGCGTCGCCCGCTCCCCGCCCGTGCCGCCCGGCCACGGCTTCGAGCCCCGCGACCTCCAGGAGCGCCAGCTGGAAGCCCTGCAGGTCGCGCTCGGCGCGGGCGACCTCCTCGGCCAGCCGCTTCTCGCCCGCGCGGCGGTTGTAGAGGCCGGTGAGCTCGTCGGTGTCCGAGACTCCCTCCAGGCGGTGGATCGCCTCGTCCAGCTGCCGGAGCGTGTACTGCGTGTCCTCCATGAGCGTGCCCGCGGCGTCCGGGAAGCCCTCCGGCAGGTCGGGAAGCCGCCGGCGATCGATGTAGTCGCGCAGCGCCCGTGCCGTGAGCTCCACGGGCACCAGCAGCTCGCGGATGAGCCAGAGGAGCGCCAGGAACCCGCCGATCCCCGCGAAGAGGAGCATCGCGAGGGCCGGGTACGCGCCGACCGGGCCGGACCGGAACGCGAGCCACGCGGCGAAGACCGCGATCGGGAGGAAGACGCCCGCGAACGCGGCCGCGGCGAGCTTCGCGGCGAGGCTCGTGCGCAGGGGCGCGAATCGAGCGAAGAGCCGGTAGACGGCCATCCGCCCGAGCACCGCCGTGCCCGGCTGGACCTTGCTCACCATGCCGCGAATACCCCCCGGGCCATTCTACTTCCCGATCGGGTTTCGCAGCGTGCCGATGCCCTCGATCTCGGTCTCGAGGAGGTCGCCCGGCTTCATGAACTCGGGCGGCGTGCGCGCGAAGCCCACGCCTTCCGGCGTGCCCGTGGAGATGACGTCGCCCGCCTCGAGGGTCTGCCCCATCGAGAGGTCGACGATGAGGCGCGGCAGCTTGAAGTACAGGAACTTCGTGTTCGAGTCCTGCTTCGTGACGCCGTTCACGCGGCACGCGACCCGCAGGTTGTCGGGCTCGATCGCGTCCGCCGTGACGATCCAGGGACCCATCGGGCACGTGCCGTCCAGGCTCTTCCCCTTGTGCCACTGGCCGCCATGGCGGCGCTGGAGGTCGCGCCAGGAGACGTCGTTGATCACCGTGTAGCCGAAGACGTGGCGCATGGCGTCGCCCTCGGCGATGTCCTTGCCCGTGGTGCCGATGATCATGCCCAGCTCCACCTCCCAGTCGAGCGAGGTCGAGATCTTCGCGTCGAAGGGCACGGTGTCGAACGGGCCCGTGACCGCCGTGGTCGCCTTGCTGAAGAAGACCGGCCACTTCGGAAGCTCGCGATTGTCCTGAAGCTTCTTCGCGCCCTCCTCGAAGTGCTCGAGGTAGTTCCAGCCCACGCAGAACACGTTCTTCGCGGGGCGCGGGATCGGCGCGTGCAGCTTCACGTCCGCGAGGGCGAGCGTGGAGGCGGGCGGCTTGCCGGCCAGCGTGCGCAGGCGCGCGAGCATCGGCGCGCCGGCGCGGATGATGCCGAGCATGGTCGCGGTGTCCGCGTCGGCGCCGAGCGCGGCGGGGATGTCCACGATCCGCTTGTCGTCGATGACGAGGCCGGGGCGCGGCTCGCCGGAGGGCAGGGGGGAGAATGTCGCGAGCTTCATCGTTTCCTCTTCTAGGGGAGGGAGACCAGGGGATGCTGCGCCGCGCTCCAGCGCGGAGCGAAGAACTTGCGGACGACGGCGGGATCGACCTCGCCCAGCCGCTCGGGACGCCAGCGCGGCCGGTTGTCCTTCTCGACGATCACCGCGCGCACGCCTTCCAGGAAGTCGCCGTGCTCGAGCGCGCCGTGGACGAGGTTCAGCTCCATGCGGAAGCATTCGGCGAGCGAGAGCTTGGCGCCGCGCCGGAGCTGCTCGAGCGTGACGACGAGCATCGTGGGCGAGCGCTTGTGCAGCGCCTGGAGCGTGCGCCCGGCCCATTCGCGGCATTCCGGCCGCTCCTCGGACTCGAGCGAGCCCAGGATCGCGGCCACCGAATCGTGGGCGAAATGGCGGTCGATCGCGGGGCGGAGCGCCGCAAGCTCGGGCTCCGGAAGCCGCGCGCCCACATGGACGTCCGCGAGCCCGCAATAGATCGCGTCCGCGGCACCGATCGTGGGGCCTGCGAGCCCCAGGTACGTGCCGACTTCGCCCGGGACCCGCGAGAGGAACCAGCTCCCGCCCACGTCCGGAAAGAGGCCGATCGCCGTCTCCGGCATCGCCATGCGCGTGCGGTCGGTCACGATCCGCAGGCTCGCCCCCTGCGCCAAGCCCATGCCGCCGCCCATCACGATGCCGTCCATCACCGCGACGATGGGCTTCGGATAGGTGTGGATGCGATAGTCGAGCGCGTACTCGACCGCGAAGTACCGGCGCTGCAGGTCGTCCCCCGTGCGCATGCCCTCGTGGAAGGTGCGCAGGTCCCCGCCGGCGCAGAAGGCCTTGCCGCCCGCCCCGCGCAGCACGATGGTGCGGACCCGGTCGTCGCGCTCCCACGCATCGAGCCGCTCGCGCAGGCCTTCGAGCATCCCGTAGGAGAGGGCGTTCAGCCGCGCCGGGCGGTTCAGCGTGATCGTCGCGACCGTGCCGCGATGCTCGACCAGGAGCTCGGGGCCCGCGTCCTCCCGGCCGTCCGCGGCCGCGGCGCTCAATCGTTCTTCCATGCCGGCCTGCGCTTCTCCAGGAAGGCGGCCACGCCCTCGGCCTGGTCGCCGTGGTCGAAGAGGTCCATGAACCGCTCGCGCTCGAGTGCCAGGCCCGCGCGGCGCGGGATGCCGTTCCGGGCGTTGTGGATGAGGCTCTTGCACGAGGCCACCGCGCGCGGCGAAAGCGTGGCGACCCGTTCGGCCATGGCGGCGGCGGCGGCGAGGGCGGCGCCCTTGTCGACCACTTCCTGCACGAGGCCGATCCGCAGCGCCGTGGCGGCGTCGACGCGCTCGTTGGTGAGGATCATCCGCTTGGCCCAGCCCTCGCCCACGAGCCACGGGAGGTTCTGCGTGCCGCAGCCCGCGGGAAGGAGACCCACGGACGGCTCCGGGAGGCCCATCTGCGCCTGGCTCTCCGCGATCCGCACGTCGCACGAGAGCGCCCACTCGAGGCCGCCGCCCATGGCGTAGCCGTTGATCGCGGCGATCGTCACGAAGCGTGCCTCCATGAGCGCCCCGAAGGCGGCGCCGAAGCGCGCGATGAAGTGGCGTGCGAGCACCTTGTCCGCGTGGAAGCTCTTGAGGTCCGCGCCCGCGGAGAAGAACTTTTCGCCCGCCCCGGTGAGGACCGCCGCGTAGACCGCGCGGTCGGCCTCCAGCGCGTGCACGAGCGCTTCCAGCGCGCCCAGGTCCGCGGGCGTCCACGTGTTCGCGGGCGGGTTCTCGAGCGTGACGAACGCCGTGTGGCCTTCGATGCGGCGATGGATCACGGCTTCAGGTACTGCAGGATCACGCTGGAGAAATCCTGGGCGCCGTGGCCGTCCGCCGAATGCTTCTGGTAGAGCTGCTGCGCGAGGGCACCCAGCAGCACGGGCACCCGCGCCGACCTGGCGGCATCGGTCACGAGGGTGAGGTCCTTCAGCATGAGGTCCGCGGCGAAGCCGCCGGAGTACCCGCGCGAGGACGGCACGCCCTCGAGCACGCCGGGATAGGGATTGTAGGTGTCCGAGCTCCAGCAGCGCCCGCTCGACGTGTTCACGATCGACGCGAACACTTTCGGGTCCATGCCCAGCTTCGCGGCGAGGGTCATGCCTTCCGAGGTGGCGATCATCTCGATCGCGAGCATGAGGTTGTTGCAGATCTTCGCGACCTGGCCGTTTCCCGCGGCGCCGCAGTGCACGACGTTCTTGCCCATGCATTGCAGGATCGGTTTCGCCGCCTCGAAGTCGCGCGCCTCGCCGCCCACCATGAAAGTGAGCGTGCCCGCCTCGGCGCCGGCCACGCCGCCCGAGACCGGGGCGTCGATCATCGGGCAGCCGCGCGCCTTCGCGTCCATGGCGACGTCGCGCGCGGTGAGGGGGTCGATGGTCGAGCAGTCGATGAGGAGCGTCCCGGGCTTCACTTCGGCGAGGATGCCGTACGTGCCGCCGTAGGCCGTGCGCACGTGCGGCGACGAGGGAAGCATCGTCACCAGCGCGTCCACGCCCTTCGCGCAATCCGGGGCGGACGAGGCCGACTCGCAGCCCGCCTCCGAGTGCGGGCGGACGAGCGCCGGGACCAGGTCGTAGACCCGGAGTGCGTGCCCCTGCCGCAGGAGGTTGCGGCACATGGGCGCGCCCATGTTGCCCAGGCCCACGAACCCGATCTTCACGCGGCTCGTCCCGGGCCGCGCCGCGCGCGCGAGGCGGTCACTTCAGCGAGATCGTGGTGTGGATCCCCGGGGAGACGGCCGCGTCCTCGAACCAGCGCGCCGTGACGGTCTTCACCGACGTGTAGAACTGGATCGCCTGCTTGCCGTAGGGGCCCAGGTCGCCCAGGCGCGAGCCGCGCGAGCCGCTGAAGCTGAAGTAGGGGACCGGCACCGGGATCGGCACGTTGATCCCGACCTGGCCCACGTCGATCTCGTTCTGGAACTTGCGGGCGGCGGCGCCGGACTGCGTGAAGATGCCCGTGCCGTTGCCGTACGGATTCGCGTTGATGAGCGCGATGGCCTCGCCCAGGGTGTCGGCCGTCATCACGCAGAGGACCGGCCCGAAGATCTCGGTCGTGTAGATCTTGTGCTGCGGCTTCACGCCCGAGAAGATCGTGGGCCCCACGAAGTTGCCCTTGTCGTAGCCGGGGACCTGGGGCTTGCGGCCGTCGAGCTCCAGCTTCGCGCCTTCGCGCACGCCCTGCTCGATCAACCCCTCCACCCGTTCCCGCGCCTGCTTCGAGATGAGCGGACCCAGGTCCGCGCCCTTCTCGTGGCCGGCGCTCACCTTGAGCGTCTTCGCCCTGGCGACGATGTCCGGGATCCACTTCCCGGCCTCGCCCACGAGGACCGCGACGCTCACCGCCATGCAGCGCTGCCCCGCGGCGCCGAAGCCCGCGCCCACGAGCGAGTTGAGCGACGGGTCCTTGTTCGCGTCCGGCATGATGACCGCGTGGTTCTTGGCGCCCATCATGCACTGCGCGCGCTTGCCGTGGCCGCTCGCGAGCTGGTAGACGTGCTCGCCCACGGCGCAGGAGCCCACGAACGAGACGGCCTTCACGGTCGGATGGGTGCAGAGCGCGTCCACGGCCTCTTTCCCGCCCTGCACGACGTTGAGCACTCCCGGAGGCACGCCGGCCTCGATCGCCAACTCGACCAGCATCATCGTGGTCATGGGGTCCTGCTCCGAAGGCTTCAGGACGAACGTGTTGCCGCACACGATCGCCATCGGGAACATCCAGAGCGGGATCATGGCCGGGAAGTTGAACGGGGTGATGCCCGCGCAGACGCCCAGCGGCTGGCGCAGGAAGTACGTGTCGACGTTGCCCGCCACGTTCTCGGCGAACTCGCCCAGCGTGAGGGTGCCGATGGAGCACGCGTGCTCGACCACTTCGAGGCCGCGGAAGATGTCGCCCTCGGCGTCCGGGAGCGTCTTTCCCTGCTCGCGCGTGAGGACCTCGGCGATCTTCTTCATGTCGCGGCGGATGAGCTCCTGCAGCCTCAGCATGAGGCGGGCGCGCGCCGCGATCGGGACGTTGCGCCACGTCTTGAAGGCCTCTGCCGCCGCGCGGACCGCGGCGTCGACCTCATCCGCGCCGCACATCGGCACGCGGGCGAGCACCTCCTGGGTGGCGGGATTCACGAGGTCGCGCCATTCGCGCGCCTTCGATTCGACCATCTGGCCGTTCACGAGGAGCTTCACGGTGGGCACGGGCTGGGAGGTGGCTTTGGGATTGGCGGCCATGAAAGGTTCCTTGAGTTGTGCTCCCCGGTCGGCCGTTGAGCGGCGCCTTGGGCGTCCGCTCCAACGGCCATTAACCGGATCGCCAATTATAATCCCCTGCTTCCCCGCTTCCTTCCCCCCCGGATACAAGGCTCCATGGCCCGAAATACGCAAGTCGCCGCCGACCCGAACGCCCCTCCCGTCACCCGGATCCTCGCGAAGTTCGTGGCGACCCACCCGTCCCGCGGCTGGAGCGAGGCGGTCGAGCACGAGGCGCACCGGACCTTCCTCAACTGGGTGGGATGCGCGGTGGGCGCCGCCCGTCACGAGTCGGCCGAGGCCGCGCTGGGGGCGGTGCGCATGCTCCAGCCCGCGCCGCAGTCGAGCATCCTCGGCCGCACCGACAAGGTCGACATGGCGAGCGCCGCGCTCGTGAACGGCATCACGTCGCACACCTTCGATTTCGACGACACGCACCTGAAGACGGTGATCCACCCCGCGGGACCGGTCGCGTCCGCCATCCTCGCGCTCGCCGAAGTGACGGGCGCCACCGGCCGCGAGCTCATGGACGCGCTCGTCCTCGGCGTGGACGTCGAGTGCCGGATCGGCAACATGATGTATCCGGAGCACTACGATCGCGGCTGGCACATCACGGGATCCACGGGCGTCTTCGGCGGCGCGGCCGCCTGCGCGCGGGTCCTGAAGCTGGACGAGCTCCACACGGCCTGGGCGCTCGGGATCGCCGCTTCCCAGCCGATCGGCATGCGCGAGCAGTTCGGCACGATGACCAAGCCCTTCCATCCGGGCGCCGCGGCGCGCGCGGGGCTCACGTCGGCGCTTCTCGCGAAGAACGGGTTCACGGCGAGCGAGAGGGCCATCGAGGCGCCGCGCGGCTACGCGCAGGTGGTCTCCACGAAGTGCGACTGGACCGAGATCACGCAGGGCCTGGGCGAGCGCTTCGAGATCTCGCTCAACACGTACAAGCCGTTCGCGTGCGGGATCGTGATCCATCCCACGATCGACGCGGCGATCCAGCTCCGGGCGCTGGGGGTGAAGGCGGAGGACGTCGAGCGGGTCGAGCTCGAGGTCCACCCGCTGGTCCTCGAGCTCACCGGCAAGAAGGAGCCGCAGGACGGGCTGCAAGGCAAGTTCAGCGTCTACCAGGGCTTCGCCCTGGGCCTCGCCTTCGGCCGCGCGGGCGAGTCCGAGTACACCGATGCCATCGTGCGGCGCGACGACATCGTGGCGCTGCGCCGCAAGGTCGTGGCGACTCCCCGGGCCGGCATCGACGAAGCGGCTGCGAAAGTGACGGTCACCCTCAAGGACGGGCGCACGCTCCACGCGGCCGTCGAACACGCCATCGGATCCCTGGAGAAACCCATGAGCGACGCGGACCTCGAAGCGAAGTTCCACGGCCTGGCCGACCCGGTGATCGGCGCCGGGAAGGCCGCGGCCCTCATCGATGCGTGCTGGAAGCTCGCGGCGGCGAAGGACGTTCGCGCGGTCTGCGAAGGAGCCCGCCCGTGAGCGCGCGCCCGAAGGTCGTGGTCCTCGACGACTACGAGCAGTCGATCCGCCGCACCGCGGACTGGAGCGCCGTCGATGCCCGGGCCGACGTGAAGGTGCACCACGAGCGGCTGCGCGGCGCGGCGCTCCTGGACGCGATCCGCGACGCGGACGCGATCGTCGTCGTCCGGGACAGGACGCCCTTCAAGGCGGAGCTCCTCGCGCAGCTCCCGAAGCTGAAGCTCTTCATGTTCACGGGCGCCCGCAACACGCAATACGACGCCGCGGCCCTCAAGGCGCGGAACATTCCCGTGGGGCACACGGAGATGGGAGATTCCAAGGCGAGCACCACGGAGATCACCTGGACCCTCATCCTTGCCGCCGCCAAGCGCCTCGAGGCGTACCTGGGCCTCGTCCGCAAGGGCCGGTGGCGCGACGGCAAGGGGCTTCCCGCGACGCTCGCCGGAGAGCGCCTGGGCGTGATCGGGCTGGGGAGCATCGGCGCCCGCGTGGGCCAGGTGGGCAAGGCCTTCGGCATGGAGCTCGTGACCTGGAGCCCGCACATGACGGCGGAGCGCGCGGAGAAGGGCGGTGCGAAATCCGTTTCCCTGGAGGAGCTCCTCGCCACCTCGCGCGTGGTGACGCTCCACCTCGTCCCGGCGCCGGAGACGCGGAAGCTTCTCGATGCGCGGCGCCTGGCGACGATGCGCCCGGATTCCATCCTGGTGAACACGGCGCGCTCGGCGTTGATCGACATGGCGGCCCTGGGGGCGGCCCTGGACGCGGGCCGGCCGGCCGTGGCCGCGCTGGACGTCTACGACGACGAGCCGCTTCCGGCGGGCGATCCGTTGGCCACGCGGGAGAACGTGGTCCTCACGCCGCACCTGGGATTCGTGAACGACCCGGTCTTCAACAAGTTCGGCCCGGGCGTGGTGGCGAACCTCCTCGCGTGGCTGGACGGCAAGCCGCTCGCGAAGGAAGTGAAGGACGCGAAGGACTAGCGGGCGGCGCTATTCGCGGAAGGAGACGAGCACGGCGTCCGCCGGCACGAGGTCGTTCTCGCGGAAGGCCACGCGCTCGATCACGCCCGCGCGCGGGCTCACGATCGTGTGCTCCATCTTCATGGCCTCGAGGATCATGAGCGCCTCGCCCTTCTTCACGGTGGCGCCGGCCGCGGCGAGCACCTTCACGACGCGTCCCGGCATGAGGGACGTGAGGCGCGCGTCCGGGAGCGTATCCGCCGGCTCGTAGTGGAAGGGATCGACCAGGTTCATCTCGTGGCGGCCCTTTGGCGTCACCGCCGAGAGCCGGTCGCCGTGCCGCGCGACGCGTGCCACGTAGGTCTCGCCGTCCAGCGCGATCTTGAGCCGCCCGTCCGCCCCCTCCGGGCCCAGGCGGACTTCATGGCTTCGTCCGCCGAGCGTCACGACCGCGCGGTCGCCCCGGCGCTCCGCCTCGATCGCGGTCGTGCTGCCGTCCGCCGCGCGGAACTCCATGCGCCGGGCCTCGGGTTGGTTGAGGCGCCACCCCGTGGTGTCGTTCCAGGGCGAGGGGCGCGCGAGCGCCGCCGCGCGAAGCTCGTCCACGAAGACGCGCGCCGCGCACGCGATCACGGCCTCGGCGGGCGCGCCGGCGGCGGGCGGCACGAGCTCCCGGCGATGCCGCTCGATGAAGCCCGTATCCGTGTCCCCCGCGAGGAAGGCGGGATGCGCCACCACGCGCTCGAGGAAGGCGAGGTTGGTGCGCACGCCCAGGATTTCCGTCTCGGCGAGCGCCGAGGCCATGCGCCGCGCGGCGTCCGGGCGATCGTCGCCCCACGCGACCAGCTTCGCGATCATGGGATCGTAGAACACGGTCACTTCGTCGCCCTCGCGCACACCCGTCTCCAGCCGGACATCGTCGGCCGGCGCCGGCGCGCGGAAGACGGCGAGGCGGCCCGTCTCGGGCAGGAACTGGTTCGCCGGATTCTCGGCGCAGATCCTCACCTCGATCGCGTGGCCCGCCGCGTGGATCTCTCCCTGCGCGAGGGGGAGCGGCTCGCCCGCCGCGACGCGCAGCTGCCATTCCACCAGGTCCTCGCCCGTGATCATCTCGGTCACCGGGTGCTCGACCTGCAGCCGCGTGTTCATCTCCATGAAGTGGAAGCGGCGGTCCGCGCCCACGATGAACTCGATCGTCCCCGCGCCGCGGTAGGCGATCGCGCGCGCGGCGGCGACCGCGGCCTGCCCCATGCGCAACCGCAGGGCATCGTCCAGGAAGGGGGAAGGCGTCTCCTCCAGCACCTTCTGGTGGCGGCGCTGGATCGAGCACTCGCGCTCGAAAAGATGCACGTAGTGCCCGTGCGTGTCGCCGAAGACCTGGAATTCGACGTGGTGCGGCCCCTCGACGAAGCGCTCGAGGAGGACCCGGTCGTCGCCGAAGGCCCCCTTCGCCTCGCGGCGCGCGCCGGCGAGCTCGCCTCCGAAGTCCGCGGCGCGCGTGACGAGCCGCATCCCCTTGCCCCCGCCGCCCGCCACGGCCTTCACGAGGAGGGGATAGCCGATCTTCGCGGCTTCCGCCTCCAGGAAGGCATCGTCCTGCCGCTCGCCGTGGTAGCCGGGGACGACCGGGACGCCGGCCTTGTCCATGATCGCCTTGGCGCGATCCTTGAGCCCCATCTTCTCGATCGCCTCGGGCGTGGGGCCGATGAAGACGATGCCCGCCGCCTCCACCGCGCGCGCGAAGCCCGCGTTCTCGGAGAGGAATCCGTAACCGGGATGGATCGCCTCGGCGCCGGAGGCTTTCGCGATCACGATGATCGCCTCGCCCCGCAGGTACGACTCGGACGGGCGCGGGCCGCCGGCGAGATACGCTTCGTCCGCCCGGTCCACGTGGAGCGCGTGCGCGTCGATGGACGAATGGATCGCGACGGTGCGGA
>Ga0207695_10001361_pt1 | contig 41480 bp, 39 predicted proteins | sample KBSC54metaG_FD_184354 | JGI IMG/M metagenome (GOLD analysis project Ga0207695, IMG submission 184354) | Corn rhizosphere microbial communities from Kellogg Biological Station, Michigan, USA - KBS C5-4 metaG (SPAdes) (version 2) | ecosystem: Host-associated > Plants > Roots > Rhizosphere > Soil...
GCCTCCCACGAAAAGGTTAGTCAAGTGGTGGTTTTGCTTGTTCGTTGGCCGAGTTGATCCTGTCGCCACTCTTCCATCCGCACTCATCGAGAAGCGATTGTCGCTCGGTGCTCGGTGCCGGGTGGGGAGTCCTCGTTGCACCCTCTGTTTATCGACCTGTGGTTCCATCATCCCGATGGAAGTTGGGCCGGTCGACTAACGCAGTCATCGGGTCCGAGATGTCTATGCTCAGCCCGAAGCTACTCGACGCGCTCAGCGTCTGACTGGGGTGGACTTCGGCGCAAGCCCACCGACTGCGGTTTCCCGGCAGTTGATGACAGACGGCAAGTCATCAAGCCTACTTGCTGGCCGAAACATTCCTCGGCGAGTGCTCAGTCAGAGTGGAGAGCAGGAGTGAAGCCTCTGCAGGCGTGGGCACTGCACCCCTGACGATGATGTCCTCGGCACTGACCTCCTTTCCGTAGAGATTCTCGTTTGCGCCTCCATCGGGCTTGAGGGTTGATCCTTCGAGCGACACTCCGCCGAACACGCCACGCGAGCGGGAATAAGACAACATTTCGGCTTGCATTGATGCGGTCGTCGCGGCGGATGCGTCCCGGCCCTTGGGTCCGGCGGCGACACTTGCATCAGCACCCAGTTTCACCTTGCTATGCATCATGTTTCGGGCACCACGAGGATTCACCACCAGGATCACGAAGTCTGTCGCCTGTCCGCCAATCTGAAGCCCAAAATTCCCGCCCGTGGACTCCATCATCGTGGGGGTGCTCCACGGACCATCGAAGTCCGCTCCTCCCCGGCACGTCATGACTCCACGTCCGTAGCTGCCTCCAATACCCACGGCAACTTTTTTTACGGAAGGAAGCACAATCACGCACTCCGCCTTGTTTAGTAGATTCTGAGGAATGTCCTCCGGAGTGCTTAGAATCTCTTTCATGACCTGTCCCGATTCCTTTAGGCGGTCACGCTCTTGGTCTCCGGTTGCGGCGGCCAGGCGTGGACAAAGAGAAAGCCATAGTGACGTCAGCAGCAAGGCTTTGGCCATCACGAGAAGAAATGTGCTTAGCGTTCTGAGATTGTTCACGAAGAGTCTCCTTTGTTGTGGTTTCACTGATGTGGTCCGGACTTATTCACAACATGAAGCGGGTCCGGACGAAGTGACGACAGAAGAAGGATTACGGTAGGGTCGGATGAAAGGTCGTCATACCGTCAAAAGTGACAGCCAATCGTTTTCAAATGCAGAGGAGTCCGCGCAGTTCGCTGAAACCGGCGACCTGCCTCGATGTTCTCATCGATGTAGAACTGGGGATCTCGGCGTCTCGGCAAAACTCGTCAGGGGAGTCGCCGATGGCCAGAATGCGAACTCCGCGGCCCGTCGTCAAGGCATCACAGGCGAAGTCCACTCCTGGTTCGAGCGCAACAACAGCCGTCCCTCATATTTGTTCTTGGTTTTTCTGTCCCTGCTGTTGAGCTTTGCACGAATCGTCTTTCTGTGAGGCTCGCCTGCTGCTCCCTTCTTGTGCCTCTGCGGTTCCTGGCCGGCGCACGTGTAAGCGTGCCCCACGAGGCGAATGCGCAAATGTTTTTTATCGCCCGACTACAAGAACTCCAGTGCCGCACAGACGAGTGCTGTGCCAAGGTATGGACAGTAACCGCGGATAATTTAAACAGCCAGCCAGTACCATCAAATAAACGATTGCGAACGCGCCATCAGACTCTTGAAAGTGTCCAATGCTGATAAAGAAAACCTCATGACCGACATTATTCGTGATGACGCCACCCAGTGGCGGCAACTCTGCCAGATTGCCTATTTTGAGCTTGAACCTGTCACACTACTTCAACGTGTAGTTGAGGCACGCAGTGCGGTTCTCGACAGGATCGAGGATATCGTTTCCAGGCCAATCACATTCGAACAGGACGAACTGCGCAGCGCATTAAAAACGTTGAGCGTTCTGCAAGAGCTCGCGGAGTGCGATATCGCCGAATTAAAGAAAAGAGCTAGAACACATTCAGCAGGCTAAGCTGTCCCGTCATGTGGGCCCCCATGAATGCGTCTAACTCCACCGAATCTGCGCGATTCTAATCGAAACAACGGTGGGCTTCAGATGATCGGGAAATCAGGCTGTCGCGTTTTGAGGGAACAATGTCGCGTATTAGAGATGGCAGGTTGGTCCCGGAGGACAAAGTGGGGGCAGCAACTGCCGAATGATAGGTGCCTTGCCCGGTTGGCAGGCGGCGTGTCCCCAGGGCACCGAACCCCGGTGATGGGTTCACTTCAGGAAGTCTTGCACGTGCGACCCCGACACATTGGGCTGTCTCCTCCCGGGAGGCAGCGCCGCCTATTTGAGACTCTTGATCCACTCAGCAACTGCCTTGGCTTGCTCGTCATTCAGCCCCGGGATGCCCTTGTTATGCGGCGCCTTACTTCCTGACTCGCCTTTGGTTAGGTGCTCCGCGATTTGATTTACCTCAAGGCTTGTTCCCTTCAGCGCTGGGGCCTTTATGGCGGGTTTGCCCTCCCCGTTCGCCCCGTGGCAACCTGCACACTTCTTCTTGTAAAGAGCTGCCCCATCGTCCGCGGCCCCGGAAGTCAAAGACGCAACGAGTAACATCGCAGCCAAACTGGCCACAAAAGTGCGGTTCATAATTCGCTCCTGAATCACGTTGATTTATAGATCTCTGATACTTGTTGCAACCCGGCAGGTCACTGCTTCCGCACTTTCGAGATCTGGTCCGCGATTCCAAGACGGACCGGACTCCAACTTGCGCTCCTGGCTAGTCCCGCGTCGTCAGCAAAGTGAGGGCTACTTCTCAAATTCGATCGCCGCTGTAGGGGTTGCCGTGGGCGTCGACCTATGATTCATCGAATAACACCGGTGAACGATGTGGGTCCGCAGTGCGCTCGCTTGCCACCGCGTGACATCACCCTTCCGCGCGCGAGGGAGGCGAGCGACTGCATCTGGGTGGCCCGGATTTCGGGGCACATCATGGTCGAACAAACGTCCGTTGCGAAAGACAAGGCTTGGGGGAAGGCCAGACGGCAGAATATGCATGAAACACAATTCTGTCTTTGCGCCAGCGCAACTAAGACAGAAAATATAGTTCACATGGAGGAAAGGCTGATAAACCGCCTCCTGCTAACCAATCATGAGCGCTTCGGGTGCACGGAGAAGGACGCGACCGCGCCCCTTGGAGACAACTCCTGCGTGGACCCAACTATTTAGCACGCGGCTGGCGGTAAACGGGCTGATATCGGCCAACGCGCCGAGTTCGTCGTTGGTAGCACGTATTTCGATCCCTTCGGGACGAAACTGGCCAGATTGATCACTGAGCCTAACTAGGGTCTCTGCCAATCTTTCCTGTGCAGTCTTGGTAACCAGTCCAGCATGGCGGCCGATGAAGCTTCGCAGGTGGCGAAGAGCGATGCGAAAGGCATTTTCTGCGAGCAGCGGGTGCAAGGAAATGAGCTTGCGGATGACGGAGTGCTCCCAGGCCAGGACCTCACAGTCGGAAGTTGCTTCTGCGGTTGCCATGTAGCGAGGCGGACTTTTCAGAATGGTCACCAACCCGATGACGTCTCCCGGTACCAACCACGCCAGCAGAACTATGTCGCCTTGTTTGGTGAGGTGGTAAAAGCGTGCCCGGCCGCTTTGAACTACGAACAAACGAGTAGCCCGATCGCCCTCGGTACTGATGTTGTTCCTGGCAGAGATTTTCTGGATCCTGGACGCTGCAAGAATCGCGTGCGTCGCAGGTCGCTCAAGACCCACCAGAAGGCCAGAGGCCAAGGTGGCAATCGTTGCTGAACGAGAATTGACCATGTCCTTGCCATGGGGGGCCGGACACAAAACGGAGCGCAATCAAGCACGACGAGAACAGCGCATCCCAAAAATTCAACTCTACAGGCTTGATTCTCCCTCGTAAGGTTAGGTCACATGCCAGAGACCCGTAACTGTCAATACGTGCAGGTCCACGGGCGAGTGTCGAAGGGGAGTCTTTCGTTGAGGCGGCTCAGGTTTCATACCTGTTGAAGCAAATAACGAAATGGTCACGGGAGAAACTGCTTCGCACCGGCAATGTATGACACAGCGAATTTCAGCGTGCGCGTCGAACGACAATTCAACAACTTACAAGTGCACTTTTGACGGTGAAACACCCCAGAAGGAGTTTTTCAACACCGATGCCTACTGACATCAATCATGGATTGGCCGCACCCGCTGCCCCCGGCATGTCCCAAACACATCGGAGGTGGCACCTAGCACAACTGCTAGCTGACTAGGCAGGGTGGAGCATGTATTCTGTACCCAGTTCCGAACCGCAATGCGGCCATGGGTTAGTGGCGGGAAACCGACGTTCGGACCCTCACGATCGCATTGCTTCAACTGTGATAACGCGCGTTTCAGGCCGGACCCACGCGGGTCCGGCTTTTTTGCGCACAGCACCCCTCGCCGTGGACGCAAGACCGAGCCTGACGCCCACCGTGACATACCCCAAAAGCGCAGCGCCTAGGGAGCCCTCCATATCGACACTGGCGTCCATTGCAGTGTTCCAGTCAGATCGCTTCTAATAAAAGTTATGGACCCCTTGATCATCAGCGTATTCAGCCCCATCAAGTTCAGGTTCCCACCTGCATCGAATGACACCGTTCCTCCCAACGTGAAGAAAGTAACCATCTCTCCCGGTCCAAGCGAACTCTGAATTGTGGCAATGGGTGTTGTAGATGGATTCAGACCGACCGAATGGACGCCGCCGATATTGATCGAAGCGGCGGGAGCAAGTTGGGTTGTAATACCAGATGTGGGCGGAACATTCGACGCCCCCGAGTACTGGTTGTCTTGATATATCACCTGCGCCAGATTTGTCCCGCTTACCACCCAGTCGGGACTTCCGTAAATCTGGTTATGGGTAAACACAATTCCGGATGCCAAGGTGGTCGCAACGTTGAGGAGATAGCCGGAACCGCCGTTGAGTCCAACATCGCCCTCGAATGCGGTGTCGGCAATGGTCACGCCTTTGGTCCCGATTCCCATGTGGTTGCTTATCTGGTATACGCCCCAGAGCTTTTCATGGTGAGACTCGTGGAACACGATAGAGTTGGCGCCGTCGATCTGCACGGCTGTCGCGGCCGCCTGGCTCACCAACCCCTGAAACGTGATGTTGAGGGGAAACCCGGTGGTACCTCCGGCCAGACCACCGATGTAAATATTGGTCCCATCTCCGGCATTCTGTCCGTCGAATTCGCAATCGGTGAAACGCATCTCAAAGTTGGCGCCCTCAATCCGCAGGGCATTCCCGCCGCCGGCGTTTCGAAACACGACCACTTTATTAAACTCGAGCCACTGGTTCAGCGCCCCAAAGCCGCTATTCGAGCCCCGCAGATGGATGCCGATTCCCGCAAAGCCTTGTAGATAAATGTCATTTAACGTCGCGTACCACAAGCCAGAGTTGAACAGTGAGCTAGTGTCCAGGAAGAATCCGTCTTGACTGGTGTTTCCGGGCGAGCCCAGCACACGGAACCCGGAGAGCAGCACGTTGGAAGCCGGAGCGTGGTTTGCTTGCGGAATCACAAAAACGGGATTGTTTCCGTTTGCCGACTGGAGTGTGGTACCACTGCAGGGTACCGGGCAGGTTGCGGACCCCACCTCTCCGCCCGACGCTCCCATTCCTATGATCTTCAGGGCCTTGCGCAGAGTAACCTGCTTCACGTTGTAAGTGTATGGCCCAAGATAGATGGTAATCGCTTTGCTACCCGGATCAATGCTTCCCAGGTTGCGACTTACCTTGGGGGAAACGGCGTAGATTACGCATCCGGCATCGGGACATGCCTCGATCGCAGAGGGAACGCCGCCGGAAAATTGCTCGGCGAACAGAACATTTGCCAGATTCTTCATGCCGACGACCCCGTTGGAATCTGTGATCTGGGAGCTTACAAGCGACAGACTGGCGGAAAACTTCGCGATCGAATTGGCTTTTGCTCCCTGCGGGACCACGGTTTGGTTGCCACGCGCACGGGGATCCACGTCCGCGTCTACCACGCTTGTTCCGGCTGGTACGGCTACAGTAGTGGTCCTGGATCCAGTAACGTTCGGGGCGGGAGTGTTAGTCACGCGCACAAACGCGGACGAGGGCAGACCCCCCAGGGTCTCGGCATCCGCCGCTTTAAGAGCATATGGAACGCTCACTAACAGCACTCTGGGCTGTTCCTCTTCGCCTGGCAACTGTGGTTGCACCCCTAGCCAGCGTGGTTCTCCTGAAACGAACAGATCTAATGGCATCCCCTCGCTTGCCGCCCCAAGCATAGCCTCATAGTGTCCTTGCTGGTCCAAATGCACGTTTTGGGTTTCTTGCCACAAGCGCTCTCCACCACTGGACTCGTTGTAAATGGCAAAGGTAATTCCCACAGTTTTGGTCCTTAGCTCTCCGCCGGCATTTTGTATTACTCCATTAAATTTCATCAGTCGAGGTATTTTGGAGGAACAGGGATGCCCTTCTTCCACGCACTGGCCGCCTGCCGTAGGAGTAATGAAAGCCAGCAATGACAATCCCCAGACGATCCTGGAGGCGAAAATAACGTATTTCATTTCCAGCAGCCTGTTTCCTTGACGAGTCATTGGTTCAATCATGCCGCGAACACCTGGCGATTCATTATTGCCAGATACTCCTTCAAGCCTTCCTGCCAAGGGCGAAACACGTTCATTCCTATTGCTTTCAGTCCTCTATTTTCGAGCACTGAGTAGCGCGGCCGTGGCACCTTGCCGGGGAATTCCGACGCATTTGCAACTCTAAGACTGGCCTTCGTCCCGGTCAGGTTGAAAATCTCGCGTGCAAACTCATACCAGGAACAGCTTCCCTCTGCTGTAGCGTGATAGAGCCCGAAGGAGTCGCAACGGCTCAGGTTGACGATCAGGCGCGCCAGGTCGATCGTGGGTGTGGGCGTCACAAACTCTCTGTCTACAACCTTGATTTCCTTCCGCTCCTCGGCGAGCTTGCCCATCAGTTCCACGAAGTTCAACCCACCACCCTTGGCTCGACAAGGGTGTTTACCATAAAGTGCGGAGGTTCGAAGCACAAAATGCCGAGGCGACCAGGTGCGCACAAAGTACTCGCCGGCAAGCTTGGAATTGCCATACGCGTTGAGCGGACGCGGCAAGTCACTCTCGATATACGGAGCATCCTTGGCGCCATCGAACACGTAATCAGTGCTGATATGAATGACAACGGCGTTCAGGCTTGCGCTTGCTTTGGCGACGTTGGCGGCACCACATGCATTGATCGCAAATGCCTTTGCTGGGTGTACCTCGCATTGTTCAACGTGGTGAAATGCCGCGGTGTTTACGACCACCTCCGGCTGGATTTGGGAAAGCGCAGCCAGCACCGAATCCACCGACGCAATCTCAAGCTCCGCGTGGTTCAAGCCGTAAACCTCATCCCCATGCCGTCCAAATTCCGCGCAGACATCCCTCCCCGCCTGACCTTCTGCTCCAATAACAACAATCCTCATGTGGTTTCGCCTCACGCAGCGACTGCTTGCTCTAGTCCGCGAGCTTCCAAAGCCTTGAACGTGACGATGTTGTAATAAAGAGGATTGTCCCAATCTGAGAACTTATCCATGTTGTGAATCAGGTTGCGTACGATGCTCCGAACACAGTGGTGGGGATGAAAGCTGAGGACATTCCGCGCTTTCTCGAAGCTGACTTTGTAGTTCCTGGCGTCATTAAGGTGATTGATTTCGAGTTTGACGTGTTGACCCAGCTGTTCTTCGATTTCGGTCTTCACCTGGTCGGCCGCTTCTCCCACGGTGTAATTGCCCGAGGCTACGTTGAAGATGCCGGAAATTCGGTCATTCGCCTCGATCGCCCTTATGTAAGCGGAGGCTGCGTCCTCGATGCTGATAATCGGACGCCAAATCGAAGGGTTATGCACAGTAATTTGGCCGTCACGCATAGCGCAGGTAAACATCGTGTTGATAATGAGGTCCAACCGCATGCGCGGGCTGTATCCCGAGGCAGTTCCCTTGCGCAACGATATGACGGAGAACTTCTCATCGACCAGGTTCATTACCGCCTGTTCTCCCTGAAGTTTGGAGATCCCGTACGGATACACGGAAGACACAGGCTTGGCTTCGTCGTAGAGTTCGTTCTCCGTGTAGCCGTACACGGAACAGGAGCTGGCATACACGAAGCGCCTGGCGCCGGCCCTCTTGGCCACGTATGCCAGGAACGCGGGAGCCGCAGCGTTGAAGACGAAGTTCTTGCTGGGCGAGTATTCCGCCATGGGGTCGTTAGATAGACCCGCCAGAAAGACTACCTGGTCGTAGCCGGCGAGGTCGGAGACCTGCAGGGAGAAAATATCCGCATTCAGAACTCCCGTTTCGGGTGGAAGGTGGTTTCCAAACCAGAACAGGTCGACGACGTCTACGGTGTATTGGCGTTCGAGCAACCTCGGTATCAGGGCGGACCCGAGGTATCCCGCTCCACCAGCTATGAGTAGTTTCATTGTCTGTGGCCTTTCCGAATGATTCTTGTCTGAAGAATTTCCGCGGTAGAGTGGCGCGAGGGGGTGTTTACCGGCTAAGAACGGCCTGGGGTTCATAAGCAATGTGCTCTGCATCTGGTGAGGTCAACCAGGCCCTCAGACTGTGAGCGTTCCGATCCTTGTCGGAGAGTCGAACCTCCTTCAGAGGCCATTCGACGCCAACGTCGGGGTCATCCCAGCGGATGGCCGACTCCGCGCGGTCGTTGTAGATGCCAGTGCACTTGTACTGAACCTCCACCTCATCGGTGAGAGCGCAAAATCCCCGGGCGAAACCGGCAGGGGCCCACACTTGCTTCATGTTTTCAGCAGAGGCTTCCAGTCCAAACCACTGGCCCAGAGTGGGCGACCCTTTGCGAATATCTACTGCTACCAGAAAAGCGGTTCCCCGGGTCACCCGCATCAGCTTCCCCATGGGCGGCTCCCATTGAAAGTGAAGCCCGCGAACAACACCTTTGCGGGAGAAGGAATGATTATCCTGCACAAACTCGCTGGGGAGCCCAAGGTCCCTGAACTGATCCGCGCGATACACTTCCATGAAGAACCCGCGATCATCACGGTGCGCTTTGGGCACGATGACAACGATGTCCTCCAGATGTCTTGATTCGACCATGAATCCCATAGGATTTCACCTGTCTGTTCGTGAGATTGAAAAGGGAACTACCCACTCGAAGCCAGAACGGATTACGATGCTCTAGTCAGAATGCCAGCAGCTGCGCCTACGCTTTTCGTAGGAACGTACATGCCGAGTTTACAGTCCAGAGCCGGTTTTTCTCCCGCAACTAGGCGGCGGAAATAGTCCTCGTATTGGTCCGTAATGTGATCCCACGTGTACTCTTCCAGAATTCTTTGCGCGGCGTGCCTGCGGTACCTCTCCGCTACAAGTGGTTCGTCTTCCACGAACTGAAGCTTGCAAGCAAGATCGTTTGGATCGTTCTTGAAAAGGATGCCGTGCTTCTCCATGACTTGCCGGTTGAAAGACGTGTCCAGCGCCAGGACCAAATTGCCATATCCCAATGCCTTCAGGAGGGCTGGATTTGTGCCTCCGACACTGTGTCCGTGAATATACCCGTAGCAGTTACAGTGAAGCTCTTTCACGTGTTCACTGTCGCTGACATGACCGAGGAAGCGAACTCGCGGATCGCGAGTCTTCTTTAACGCCTCCACGAAAGAACTGCGATAGTTTGCGCCTCCCGCGATGGCCAAAACCCGGTTACTGCGAAGGCGCTCGAAGCCTCGTACGATCAGGTCGGCGTTATTTTCGGGCACCAGCCGGCTGGCAATCAGGTAATACCCGAACGGCTCCAGGCCATATTGACGAACAGCCTCTGGATTCGTCGAAGTTTCAATGTTCGCGCCGTAAGCGATGCAGGCGGACCGAGTCCCGAATTGTTCCAGGTAAATGCGCTGCATCTGGATGGCGTCGGTGATGATTCCGTCGGAGCAAATCTTGCCTGCAAGGCGCGCGTTCCAACGAAAGTAACGGCGACCGAGCGGTCCCCACTTCGATCGCTGCCACTCTACGCCATCCACGTTGAGCGCAACCTTCTTGCCAGCCAGTCGCGGCACTGCACAAAGCAAGGCATTTGAAACGTTCGAGACCAGCATCACGTCCACTTCGCGGAACACAACATCGCAGACACAAGCCAGAGTGTGTGTAAACGTGCCCAAGTGTTTTGTTTCAATGCTGGGAAGATAGATGAGTCGCACACCACGGTAACTGGCGGGCTTCTCACGGAACAGGCTGCGCCGGCAGTACACGATCACGTCGTGACCCCGGGCAGCCAACCGTGGCGCTAGTTCGCCAAAGAATGTCTCAGTGCCGCTGTAGGTATGGGGTATGCCGCGTGAGCCAAAAAGAGCAATTCGCAAGAGCTGATCCCTCCACAGAGTCAGATAGGAAATATCGATTGCCGCCCCGTCCTTGACCGCACTTTGCGGGGGTCAGAGTCAGCCTTCGAGCATCTCAGGCCGAAACACAATTGAAAACTAGAGGCTCTCGTAGACATCCATGGTCTGCCGGGCTGTTTTCTCGAAGTTAAACAACCTGCTCCTGATTAGCCCCGCCTCGCACATCCGGAGCCTCAGGGCGGAATCCTCAAGGATCCTTTGTAAGGCGCTAGCGATCGACGACTCGCTGAGAGGATCTACCAACAATGCGGCATCGCCGGCCACTTCCTCGAGCGAAGAACCCTGTGAAGTGATCACTGGAACTCCGCAAGCCATTGCTTCAACAACCGGAAGGCCAAATCCCTCGTACAGGGAGGGATAGAGGAACACTTCCGCGGCATTGTAGAAGAGTGGTACGTCTTCAGCGGGAAGAAACCCGGGCAGCAGAACGTCGTTCTTCATCTGCAGGTCGCAAATGCGAGCCAGTACAGGTTCGAAAAGAGAATCCTGCCTTCCAGCCAAAACAAGCTTGTAAGGCAATCCTGCCCGCCGAACCTTTGCGAATGCCTCGACAACTCTTGTCAGATTTTTCCGCGCCTGCAATCTTCCAAGATAGAGGACGAATTGCCCAGCAATCCCATACCTTCGAGCAACTTCTTCCCTGGCTTTCCTTTTGTCACCGGGTCGGAACTCCTGGCCGGCGGCTTCATAGGTGACGGTAACCTTGTCCTCTGGAACGCCGTAAGTTTGAACGATGTCGCGCTTCGAGTATTCCGAAACCGTAATGATGTGATTGGCCCGGTTAGCGGAATCCCGAATGAGACTTTTCAGCCAGGCGCGTTCACGACGGGGAAACGCTTCCGGAAAGTGTTCGTAGGCAATATCTGGAATCGTAGTGACGGTCTTGCATTTGAGAAACGGTGGAACGATATGCTGCGCATGGAATACATCCAGCCGGTCTTCCCGGGTGCGCCAGGGAACTGTCAACGGAATTCGCAACAGTGGGTACCGCGGCCGGAGCCGCTTCAGGGTGACGCGGCCGTCGCCGCTGAACCGCTCCCGAGCCGCCATGTTTGTGTAGTACAGGACCCACTCGTGCGCACACGGGAGTTCGATCAGATTCCTGGTCAGCTCTTGAAAGTAGGTTTCATTGCCGCCCTGCTGACTCCCGACACTGTGGATGTCGATTCCAATCCGCAGCCTTGAATCCTTCGGGCATGCTGACTGAAAGAGTGATCGCGGATTCTCGCGATCCGTAACCGACACAGGTGTTCCCACAGAGTGAGTCGCCATTATCGGCCCGACACCAGCGACGGTGCTACGGAGACTGGAGTGATTGCCTCCTCTTTTCTAGTCTTGATGACGCGCCCCGGGACGCCCGCTACCACTGAATATGCGGGAATCTCGCCCCTGACAATCGTTCCCGCCGCAATCACGCAACCTCGACCCACGCGGACTCCGTCCAGGAAGGTCACGTTGGAGCCTACCCAACAGTCATCTTCGATGACAATGCCTTTTCTCGTGATTCCCTGTTCCCTGATGGGGACATCGAGTCGGTCATACTGATGATTCTCGGCGTGAAAGCTCACGTGCTGCCCCATGATCACACAGTCGCCGATGAAGACCCCACCGCCGGCACCGATATAAGAGTAGGCATCCATTGCCGAGCGCTTCCCGATCCGGACACCTTCGCCTAGACGAGTCAGCATGCTGGCCCGGATCACGGAGTACGGTCCGATCACGACGTCATCGCCAATCTCCACCCCTTGACGCGACAGACCATCCACAATGACCCCGCGTTCGAGAGTGATTCCGTGTCCGAACCGGATCATTCTTGCGTTGCGCCATGTAACACCCGGCGCTACGAAAACACCGCACAGTCGTTGCCGCAGGAGCATACTCTTGAGGTTGCCGCGTACAAGCCACAGCAATCGCCGCAGCGCCACCGACACCAGTGGACCCAGAGGAATCTCCGGATCAAACGAGTATTCACGTCCTTTTATTCTGCTAATCAGCCTCTCAAGCGAGCGCCTCAGCAGGTAGCGCTTTCTCGTGACGGGCAAATCCTGTTTCAATCTCTTGCGCCCCCAAACTCGCCAAGTTCGGTCTCGTCACACCAGAGGCTGCTCGGACTCCGTGTTTGAAGCTGGCTGGGTCGCTGTTCGCAGGGCAGCAGGCAGAACCGACCGTTCCGGATGCAACAGCATCTCCCAAAAAGCCGTAACCCCATGCAACATGGCCCAGCAAGAACGGAGATCTCCGCGCAGGGCGAACCGAAGCGCCATCTTGGGGAGATAGTAGCCGGCGAAAATCGGCCAAAACGTCAGCCAATGATGCATTCTCGCATGCTTGTGCATTACCCAGAGCAGGTTACGAACCAGGGTGAAACTGCGGACGTGCTCTCCCACATTCTTTTGATAATCGACCCCCTCCCGGTGCCAGACGTTGGCCATCGGCGCGTAGCGCACGACGTATCCCAGCTTACGCATGCGGAGAGACAGGTCCAGATCCTCGCCATTGCCAAAGAACTGCTCATCAAACATCCCTGCCGCTCGCAAGGCCTCACTGCTCAGCATCATGACGCAGCCTGTAGCCCAGTCCAGATCGCGCGGGACGTCGTGCTTTCCGGTGTCTTTGCGTTTGAGGTCGATGTGCCTGGCCAGTCCAGTCCGGAGGCTGTAGGTGCCGCCTACCCACCAGATCGCGTCGGCGGGGTCGAAATAATAGATCTTCGGAGAAACGATACCGGTCTTGTGATTTCGCTGCGCTTCCGCCAGCAGTTCACGAAGAAGGCTGGGATCAACAATGGTGTCATTGTTTACCAGCAGCACATAATCCACGCCGTCGGTTAGCCCTTGCCTGATCCCAATATTGCAACCGGCGGCAAACCCGACATTCCGGGAAATGGCGATCACTCGGATCTGGGGAAAACGGCTGCGAAGGTATTCCACCGAACCATCCCGGGAACCATTGTCTACTGCAGTGATCGAGAACGAGTCGCCTTCCATCGCCAGCAGGCTATGAATACACTGCTCGGTCATCTCGCGACTGTTCCAGTTAAGTACCACAATCAAGGTCTTCAAGGTTCACTCTCGCCGGAAACGCGTGTGATGGGTTCGGGGCTGGCTCTGAATACAGCTGGCGAGTCTTGCTCGGCTAGACGAGGCTGGAGGATTCGACACCGGCAATCCGTCGCGCCCAGGTAGTAAGAGGCGATTTCACGGTGTAGCCAAGACAACTGCCGTAATATCCCCGATCGGTTGGATAGAGGCCGATACCGCTTCCTCCACCAACCAAACCCGGAGGGGCACAATTCAGCTCTTCATACCACCATTCCTGATCGTTAAATATCGAGAAAACCTCCCGCTGGATAGCCTCGTGAGTAAACAGTATTCCGCCATGCACAAGTCGAGGCCAGAGCCACTTGAGGCAGGTTCGGAGAGAATCGGCCAGATCGACGTCGCAGAAAGCGAGGGCAACGGGTTCATGCAGATGGGGAAGTGTCTTCTCAAAGTAGCCCGGTACAAACGAGCAGCGGTCGATCGCGCCGTATCGTGTGATATTGCCTCGCACTTCTGCGAGCGTGCCGCGCCACCATCCTGCTTCGTAGTCATCCGTCATGCCGTCAATGGTGGAATGAGTCCGGTCTTGCTCGCTCGGTCTGGGAAGGCCGGCGAAGGAATCGCAGATCACGAGTCGCCGATTAACCAGTTCGCAGGCCAGCGAAAAATTGACAGCACTCCCGCCCTTGTAGGTTCCGCACTCCACCATCACACCCGGCACCTCGAGATTGAGCAACCGGGTCACGATAAACAGTTGCTCGAGAAACCCGCTGGCGGAGGTTACTGCCCGCAAGTTGCGGCGCATGTTGCCCATGAGACGCACTTTCTCCAGAGGCGTACCATGCTTGGCCCGAAAGAAACTACGAACCGGCAGAATAGATGCTGGTAGGAGCTGCATAGATCGCAAATGAGATGATCAGACAACACCTTGAGTCTTGCAGAAATTCATGCCACTCTGGTCTCTCCGGTCTATGCGGAGCAACAAGGCTCCGATGGCGCTGGAATCCATAGCCGCGAGCCTTTGGCCTCAAACCCTCCGCTCCCGCTCTGCAAGCATAATGATGTCCATTGCCAGGCTTGGAAATACGTCGCCGGTGATTGCCAGCCAAGGTACGTCGATATCGTTGACAAAGTGTTGCGGAATGAAAGGCACCCAATTCCCCTTGTGCAAAACTATTCGAAACCCGTGACCCCGCAATTGTTTCTTCAAAGCGCCAGGCGTATAGGCTCGTACATGTCCACTGCCCGCGAGGTTGTAGTTGACCCATATGGGATAAATGCCTAGAACGATGCGTAGCCGGTTCTCGAAAGATGTCAGATTGGGGGTCGTAATTAGCAATGATCCCCCAGAGCGCACGCAGCGGTTTAACTCCTTGAGAAAGGCATCCGTGTCTATCAGATGTTCGATCACTTCGCCTGCGAAAACCAGATCAAAGCTTTGGTCTTCAAATGGCAGAGGATCTCGGTTGAGGTCGCAATACTTGGCGTCAATGCCGCGATCGCAGGCAACCTCAACATGCGCACGGTCTATATCAACACCCGCACATTGCCATCCCTTGCTTTGCCAGTGTGCAGCCCAGTCTCCCGTGGAGCATCCGATATCGAGCATGCGGCCAACGGGGAGTAGATCTATGATCCGGGCGCATTTCTTCAGCCGACTCTCGCGCAGTTCACAGGTGAAACTTGTGGCGCTGTTGTACTCGCTTATTGTTCGGGGTGTACTAGTGGTGACCATTAAACTTTAACCTCTATCCCTTGCTCTATTAGAGCGACCCAATTGACGTTAGGGGACAAAGCCTTGGCATCTAGGTGGGTTGCGATGCCCGGAACCGGAACCCATAGCTTGAGTCTTCGGCCGAACAATATCTGGTGCCAGCCGTACAGCCATGCCTTAACCAGTACCTTCCAATAAAAGACGCCTTGGAAAACATAGCGAACCAGAACAATAGGATCGAACACCCTGCACTTTGTGAGGCTCAACCATAACGCACAATCATCATTGCCTCGTACATAGCTGCGGAACACGGACTCATGCGCTGCTAACGCTTCCTTGCGCGCCAGGAATGTGAGACAGGTGGAAGCCGCTGTCCGCCAGTGGTGGGAACCGTGCGTCCGCAGCCATTTCGGGCCGCGATGCAAGTCGAGCCTGTAGCAATCCGGGTGATCATGCGGCGAGACAAAGTCGACGTCGTCCTGAGTGATAAGGAAATCCAACATCTCATGAAATTGACCGGGGAGATAGAAATAGTCATCCTCTGCAAAATAGACAACGTCCGCATCGCATTGCTCGAGCAAGATATCGATTTGCCGGGCGAAGGTGGCGCGGTTGCCCGCCTTCTCGAGTCGCACCATGACCAAATCTTCCGGATCAAGATACCTGCGAAACAACCCTTCATATTGGGGAGGGCAACTGTCCAGCAGCACCCATACTTTCGCGCGGAGTGTACCGAGGGAGTTCTTGAACGATCTAAAGCACACTTCAGAAAGCAGGTATTTGTCTTCGCCGAGAGGCAGGCTCTGGGCCGGTTTTGAAACCTCCGGATAGACACGGTAGGCAATCGCCAAATCGTACTGCGGCTTCATCGTCGAACTCATGCGGATGCACACGCATCAAGATCTGACGGTTCTTCCTGGAGAATAGAGGCGGCGGCTGCAAGGAGACCAACGTGAATCCATGTGAACGCCAGCATTGTCGCCTCGGTAGCCTGAAATGTAATCGCGTAGAGTGCGCTGCCGGCAAGAAGAGCGGTCAGGAGTCCCGCAGTTTGTCCGCTAGCTCTTCTTACTGATGCGCGGACGGCAACTAAGAGAAATGCCAGAAATAGCAGAAAGCAAACTAGGCCAATCACGCCGGTATCGTGCAGAATACGAAGCGGTGTATTGCTTATCCAGCCAGGTTTATCCGCATCTCCTGCAAAGCCTTCCGGAAAATCGTCCGGATCGTAGAACAGATGGAAACTCGCCGTCCCGGTTCCAAGTAGAGGATGCGCTTGTACGTCCTCGACTGCTACGGCCATTTGTGCCAGTCGCTCCCAAGTCGTGTTGTCGGACGAGATGTCGCTGAGGTAGATTGTTCTGAACCGCTCCGGAATCAGGTCGACGACCAAGGGGCTGACCGCTAGAAGCAGTACGCTGAGACCAACGAAAAGAGGCACAACTCCTCGCAGCCGGAGCCGGCCCTTCTTCTGGGCGATCCACAACACCAGTAGGCCGGCAATCGGCAAAGCTACAAATACTGAACGCGACAGACTGATCACCGCTCCCAGGGAAGTGATCGCGAATCCCCAGTTGTACTGGCCCCGTCGGGAATCGTTCATCAGGAAGAGTGCCAGAAACATGATCGCGCAACAGGCTGTGTAGCTGCCGAAGAGATTGGTTTCATACTGCGTTCCGTAGACCCCGGGAATGAATCCGTATTGCTCGACTTCGATTCCGAAAGTCGTACTCAAAATATGATTTGACAAGAAGCAAATCACCCCGTACGCGGCTTCTGCAGCTCCAACCCATAGCATGATATCGAGTGCTTTGAATAGCATTTCTTCGCTTCTTACGAGGATCCGTACGAGAAAATACGGGCCCATAGCGAACGCGCTCAACGCAGCCCAACGCAGTGTCATTCGCGGCTCCGGAGATGTTACCGCCGAAGCCACACAATTCAGAGCAATGTAGGCAATCAGAAAATAGTCGAAGGTCCTCGGTTCAAACGACAGCCGGAGGCGATTCCGGCCTGCTATGACCGCGACTACCAGCGCCACCAGACCAATAGCAACGTGCTCAGCGCGCACGTGAAGACCCAGCAGAGTCCCTGCGAAGCGCGGCATCGCAGCGCTGACGACCATGACCCACAACGCTCCGAGCGGAAATCTGCTTGAGGCGACCGTCAGCAGGGTAATGGCTCCGATTACGCCGAGGAGGGAGAGGCCAACCCGACTCAGATCCTCGGTTGCCAACAGCCAGCCCAGCAGGAGCACCTCACCCGAGACCAGGAACGTGTTCAGCCAACGAGTCTGCACCCTGCTGCTCATTTCAACGTTGGTTTCCAATCAAGGAACCTTAGTCCCGGCGCGGCAGAGGATCGAAGCGGGCACAACTTGAATGAAATGGACAATCCATCGCACTTGGTCGCGATAAAACAGCGCCAGCGGGCCGGCGGTCAGTACCCAGTAGCACACAGTTCGAGTCGCGCAGTGAGCACTCAAGGAGAAGGCCAATCGAAGGGAGGTGGCTGACCAAGCGAATATCAACAACACGCCGGCGAAGTCACGCCATGATTCGCCCGTGATAGCACTGAGTCTCCCGGCATTTAACAGCCACCAGGCTCCCACAACCACGACCTGCATGGCGGCCACGAGTCGAAGCGACCGGAAGACAAGAACGGCCATTGCTACCAGGCCCAGGCTGATCGCGAAAGCGAGAATCGCGTACAAGAGGAAGTACTTCTGCTTTCCATATAGGTTGAAGACGCTGCCGTGAAGAATTTGAATCACCGCAAGGAACAATGCTCCCAAAAGAAGTATCCCTGCGACCGGGAGAATGCCAACATAGTGTGGAAGGAAGTGCCGAACGAATAGGTCGACGACGAAGTAGTATGGCAGCAATATGCTCCAGGCCATCACGATCAAACCCGATGCTTTTCCGTATATCTCCGGGTGGCGTTTCCTCTCGGCCGCTGCCAGGTGAGGAAAGAAGACACGTGCGATCGCAGCGATGAGGGTCACCGGAACCATCATCGTGCTGGCCGCGAGACTGTACTGCGCAAATTCGTAGATTGAAGCCGTCGAGCTGAGGACGATGCGGTCAGACGATTGCACCAGACCGAAGGCGGCGCTCGCTAGTGTGACGGGCCAGCCAATCGCAATGTACCGCCTTCCAATCGTCCAGGCGGAGGTTGTAGAGGCAACCTGGAAGGGATGAGTTTTAGCCAACATGATTCCTAATACGATGACCCACGCCAGGAAATAGCAGCAGATGAGCACTCGATAATCGGGCTGAGCCCACCATGCCGCAAGGGATACGAACGCGAGAAACAGTCCGGCGGGCGCAGCCGTGGCGATGGCGACCGGCACAAAGTGGCGAGCCGCCTGCAAGGCGCACTGCAGCACCACGGCGACGTTCTGCAACAGTGCGAATGCGAGCACAGCGAAGGCGACGAACCTAACCCTGGGCGGCAGCACAGCGGCGGCGATGATGCCGACAGGAACGAGCAATAGCAGATGTTGTCCGATCATAAACTGCAAGGAAGGGCGAAGTTCCTGTTGCAACTGGCCCAGCGGCCTCCCGGCCCACGCAAGCAACGCTCCTTCTCCCAAACCGAGATGGAAGAATCCGACATAGCTGGCATAGAGAACGAACAGGCGCCAGTACCCGAAATCCTCGATCGGGGTGATTCTCGGGATCACGAAGACCACAAGCGCCCCGAAAACGGCCGCCAGAAATGACCCGATCGCCAGAGTAGCAACGTCCCGAGCGATCTTGTGCACCGCGGCGGCGCCTGTCCGCGGCGTCTCTTTCGGTTCGATCAGCGTGGTGGCATTCATAGGCCCTGAACTAGATGGTGTCGCGCACGTGCAGGCCACGTCACGTGCCGTTCCGGTCGGCGACGACCAGATATTGTCGGGCGAGAAAGGGACCTGCCAGGCCGACGGTGGCGAGCCACGCCATTTGCACCCGAACTGTTGTGCTCAGCAAAGGGGATATCTCGTGCGGTGTGAACCCGGTCGAAACAAACAGATCACGAATGCTGCTCTTTGTAAAAAAGCGCAGGTGAGTCCTGTCCATGATCCCGTATGGCGCGTACTCCCAGCGCCCACCTATCAGGTTAACTAGAACACTCCAATGCTGAACGTTTGGAATGCTGGCTACAACTGTCCCAGCATCTCGCAAGAGCTTTCTGACCCGGCGCAACATCGTCCAAGGGTCGACGAGATGCTCCAGCACATCGGCAAAGATGACACAGTCGAAATAATCCTCGTATTCCAACTCGACTTGCTCGGCATTCCCTATAAGCAGGCGGTCAACAACATCAGCGGCGTTCGCTCCTGCAGACTCGCACGCTTCGACGGCCACGATCTCCAGCTTGCAGCCGGGGCGTGCGGCTCGTAACGTCCTGGCGAAACCGCCTTCTCCACACCCTACTTCCAGGATTCGCGTCGCGTTCGGCGGCACATGTGGCAGGAGTTCCGGCCGCGTGCAGGAGAAATACCCTTCGGGTTGCGCGCTAGTGCGCGGCGCTGCTGCACCGCCCAGCACGGAATTATTCAATATTTGCCTGGTTACGTTGCGACGCAAAGTCGTGGCCTACTCGTCCGACTGCGGTTGGAAGCGCTTCAAGGAAGCATTAACGCGTTGCAGATGCAGCCAGCTGGCCGCACATCGCATCGAGTGTACACCGCGGCCCCATACCCTGATTGCCAATCGCTTCCGGGGATCCAGGGGGTCCACGTCTTGCCAACGAGCAGATGCGATCGCACAGATCGCGGTGGCTACCACTGCCAACGTCGTCAGTGCGAGGATGATCAAAAGACGCGGCGGAAATGACTTCTTTTCGGGAACATTGGCGGGATCGATGACGTTGACCGTTGGGATTTCCTTCGCTTCCTGAATTCGCGCCAGCTCATGCTGCTGGGTCAGCAAGTCGAACACCGTTTCCTGCACTTTCATGCGCCGGTACAGGTCGGCCCATCGCACGCCGAGGAGCGGCAACTGGCGGATCGAGGGATAGAGTTCAGTCGAAGAGGTTGCATCGGAAACGAGGGACGAATCTGTGCCGCCCAATTGTTGCAGTTGCCGCTTGAGCTCGTCGACTCTTGCACGGAGCGCTCGAACTCGAACGTTGCTGCCCGTATAGATCTGTTCCAGGCTTTGCAGTTCGGATTGTGCCGCGATCATCTGGCCTTGCAGTACAGACGCCGATTCGACCATCGCCCGGGTTTGCTCTTTGATGTCTAAGGCAGCATTCTTACTCGCAAAGACACTGAACTGTTTCTCTGCGTCTTCCAGGTCGGCTTGGACCGTCGTGAGGCGCTGCTCGATGAACATCCGCTCCCGTCGCGCAGAGGACGTGCTCACTTGCGAGACCAGCCGGTCCAGTTCTTCGACATATCCCTGGGCGACGTCGCGGGCGCGTTGTGGGCTGCCCTCGGCCACGGTCACGGAAATAACCCCACTCTTTCGGTCCTCGGTGACGTCGGTGTGGGCGTTGAGGGTCTTGCGGGCATCCTGCTTGTAATGCGTCCAGTAGACGCGCTGCAGATCGAATCTATCGACGATGCGATCCTGCACCGTCCGACTGCGGAGCAGGTCCACGAACAGCGCGCCCGTGCTCTTTGCCCCGAGAATGTTGCCGGCCATCGCTCCCAGGCCAGGCGAACCTTTCCCCGCCAGGGCGGCCAACATAAGGCCATTGTCTCCCATCCCGTCTTTGGGTGGCATGATGCTCACAGTGGATTCGAACTGGCGCGGGATCAGGAAGGCAACCACAGTGCTGATCAGAAGAGCGCGTAACGCCACCCAGTAAACCAATCGGCGGCTTTCCCAAATCACTTCCAGAGTAGACAAGGCTCTTGAGGCAGGCAGGTCGGCGATCAGCGCTGGGCTCTCTCGCACCGGAGAAAATGGGCGCTCTGGACCCAATTCAACCTCGGAAATTGCCGTATGGCGTCTCAGACCTTCCACAATCAGCTCTCAGACGATCGATGCAACAGACTAGCGTCACGACGAAGTTCAAATCCCACGCATAGCGAACACGCACGTGTGCAGCAGGATTGCCAGGTCCATGAAGAAATTCCGGTGCTGGATGTAGTAGAGGTCGTACTCGACATTCTCGTGAATGAGGAATGCGCGGTCTCCACTCAACTGCCACAAGCCTGTGAGTCCTGGTTTCACTTGCAGCCTCTGCCGGTGTCGCTCCGAGTACTGCTGTACGATGAAAGGCATCTCCGGGCGGGGCCCTACCAGTGACATTGTTCCCTGTATTACATTTATCAGCTGGGGCAACTCATCCAGGCTGGTTCGGCGAAGAAATCTCCCGATGCGAGTGATTCTGGGATCGTCGGCAGCCCGCGGCGAATAGTCGTAGGGCGCCGCTTCCATTCGCATCGTGCGAAATTTGAACATCTGGAACATTCGTCCATTCTGTCCGACTCGTTCCTGCCTGAACCAAACGGGGCCTGGCGAGTCTATCTTGATGAGCACGGCCACCAAGAGGAAGAGCGGCGCTCCGAGCACCAGCAGGGCAAACGATCCTGCGACGTCGCAGAGTCGCTTGGGCAGTTCGTAGGTGATTCTTCGTGTTGATCTCTCGAACGACGCCAACAGGACGCCGTCGATATCCTGATAGTCCACCCACCGGTCGGGCACAAAATGGTTGGGCACGAAAGAAACGCGCGCGTTGGCCTTGAATGCTTCTTCGACGGTATGAAGAAAGGCGTCGCGGCCAATTGATGGAATCGCGACGATAATCAGGTCCGCCCAATTGCTACGGATCAAGTCGGCAATCACAGGTCCCCTCAATATCCGCGCCGAGCGCTTCCGCCCATATCCCATCTCGAAAACGGTTCCTCCGGCTTTGACCGGTTGGTCATCGACGAACCCTATCGGCTCAAGGCCCAGCTTGGGAGATCTTGCCAGCACCGAGAATACGCGCCGCCCCGTTCCACCCGAGCCATAGATCAACACCCTCTCGATTCCGAGTCCTCGAGAGTGGAGAGCACGTACGAGTAGGTACATCAGACTTTTCTCAATGAACAGCGCCAGAGGCACAATCGTCAGACACAGCGCCAAGACCCAGCGCGAGAAAAGAACACTGCTGACAAATGAGATCGCAAGGGCAATCAGGAATGCCTGCGCTGAGACTTGCAGCACTTGCTCGGTTTCCCGCACTCGCAGCAAGCTGTTGGCCCGACGGTAGGCTCCTACCCGATCGAGCATTAGAATCATGACTACAGCAAACGCGATCGCAAGGACCAACACTGCCTGAGTGGGATAATGAAGCCGTCTGCCCAACGATAGGTAGGAATAGACCGCGTAGCTCAACAGTACCGAAACAACAATGGTCACAAGATCAGCCAACACTTCGAATGCAACGACGGCCCCTCGGAAGTGTCCCGTGGCGCCGCTTCGCCCCCTCGCCTGCACCAGGCGGAGGTCGGACGCCAGCTCTCTTGCAAGGTGAGGTGGTGCCTGGCCTATGCCCACCGAAGAATGCATATTGGCTTCCTCTTGACCGTGCTCATCTGCGTGAGCCGGAAATCATCGGGTTGGGTGACGAGAAACATTTCATTCCAGGTCAGCGGCGTCTACTTCAACCGCGACCGAACGCATGATGAGATCGATGGAAAGTACAACTCGGAGCTTTTCTTTTGTTCGCACCAGAATTCCTTCGATTCCCGCCAGCGGGCCGTACTTCACGTGCACCTTGCGGCCTACCTGCCGATATGGATATGGTTTCACACGTGCACTGTTCGCGATCCCACTCCGCAGGGATTCAATTTCACCGTCGTCCAACGCGGCCGGATATCCGCTGAAACACACGAAACGCACGACGCTTGGGGTCTGCAAGACCCGCAAGCGTTCTTCCGGACCGATATGAACAAAGACGTACCCCGGAAACAAGGCGAGTTCCAGTTCCTTTTGTCGATCCTTCCAGCGCCGGACGCTGCGATACAGTGGCAGGAAGCAGCTGATGCCTCTTTCCTCAAGTTGTTTCCTCACATGTTTTTCATGACGCGCACATGTGTATGTCGCGTACCAGCGGGCCAGTGGAGAGATACTCGAGCCGCCGGCCGAAAGCGCCGTATTCTCACGCGGTGTCATTTCGCAAGTCATCTCGTCGTGTCTCAGCGCTTGTTGCCAATCACAGCTTCGCCGCCTCACTTACAGGGTTTTCGTGAGCTAACCCGTTCAGCAGTAACCAGATACGTACAAAATCGGGCGACTATCTGTTCAGCAACCCTTCGACGGCGTGTCTGCTCATGGCCGCCTGCCAATCCCCGGTGTTTCACCGTTCACGCCGGGGCGGAACAGTTTTTGCGGCTGAAGTTGAATCTCTATGGTGGCGCTCACATTCCGGGCTGCTTTGGGCTGAATCACCGGAAACAGCCAATGCTCGTATTGCAAGGAGGTGGAGAGGCCCAGGCTGGGACGCAGCCAATAATCGTTGCGTACTCCCACGTCAGTGAGGGTTCCGCCGCCTGGGATAAACTGCCAACTCACTTTCTGGTGCCGGTAGTTGAGCTGCAGACGATTTCGCCCACTGAACCAGTAGTTGGTCCAAGCTTGTGCGCCCTGTCCTTGGCGACCTATCCAACTGCCCAGCAGCTGACCCTGGTTCGTGTAGCCGTTGAGGTATCGGTCGTTAAAGTAGAAAAAACCATGGCTCAGTCGGCCACCGGCCGGCAAGTCCGTGTACACACCCTCGATGCGCAGGTCGAGTCTTGGCAGACGTGGTAGTCGAGAAAAATATAGGCCTCCACGGATTGCCGAACGATCGAAATAGGCTATGGGAGTTTTCTCGTCGTCAACGAAAGCGTCCCCATAAAACGTCACCCAGTCGCGGAATTTAGGCACCCGATACGACCAGTCCAATCCCGATCGCCGGTCTCCCGGATCCGCCGGTCCGCCTTGGACCCCGTTCGAGGTACTAAGACTGAACATGCTGTTTTTAAACGACCGCAAAGTGAACGGCACTTCCTCGCCCGCAAATATCACAGTGCGGGAAAAGCCAAATTCGAAATTCTGCGTCGGCTTGAAAGTGAACCTCTCGCCGTGAATCATGGGTTGGCGGCGGAGTGGCTGCCCGAAAGTGCCAAAGGCGCCATTGACGGCCATGAATTCCTGTCCGCTGAGTTGGCCCAGAAAGAACTCCAGCCGCATTGGTCCTAACCAACCCAGAACGCTGGGCAACTTGAACGGCGTCGTACGGTTAATGCGGAACATGTTAAGCGGTATGGCGTTGTCGCTGAGCATGATGGCGCCGCCGTCACCCGGTCCCCACCAGAGGCTTTGCCGCCCGAAAGAGATCTGCCAGTTTGAAAACATGAGCCCCACATAAGCATCCAGCACCTGGTAATGGCTTACTGCGGCCTGGCCTGTGCCCGGCGGCGTCTGTGGAAGATGGTCGACTTGCTGAATGGTTTCGCGAGCCGTCAGGGGCAATGCCGGCAAACCGGAGGAACTCTGCCATTCGCCACGGAAATAGCCCATCCAGCGGCCTCCTGTGGCAAACGCCGAAAACCCCGTTATGTTATTCCAGCCTTCGCCATACGGACGTCCAAAATCGTTGATCTGCGTTTGCGCAAAATGATAGCCGTCCCGGATGGGAATGCCCGAAACGTAACCAGTGCGGCTATACACAGACTCCACACGGAACCCTCCTCCCCCGCCGTCGTCAGCTCCCTCCATCTCCGGACGAAACTCGCGTTCGAGCGCGGCGACAATTCCCGCCGCCTCATTTCCATGCGCCTCGTATGCCGGGTGATTTTCCGCTTCACTCAACAACCGCGCGCATTCCCGCCGTGTCCAGGGACGCATCCCGGCAAACGCGCTGTCAATCAGTCCAAACCCAGCCAGGCGATCCAGCGCCGGGTACACCCAGCTATCCTGCGGCACATAAGGCGATCCTTGATTCTGTGGTGACGACTGTCCATCGCCGCGGAGCACGTCGCCGACGTAGCGCCACGCATCGCCGCCGAGTTCTGGATCATGATGATGGCTGTAAACTTGCTGGGCGATAAGGCTCCCTACAACGCTGCCGACAAAAACGTCCGCGGGAAAGTGTTGCTCGGCCCGGACGCGAGAGTAGGTCACTAACGAAGCCAGGCCATAACCCAGCAACTTCGGCACCGGGCCGGGATATTCATGTCCGATGACGCCTGCTATAGCCCATGCCGCGGCGGCGTGCTCCGAGGGAAGGGAGGTTCCTCCTTGAAAGAAGTGCCCTGCGCCGTCTCCCTGGAGTGGCCGCTCCCGGCCCAGCGAGTACTTCAACGCCTCAACCGCAACCAGGGTGTGGAGCGCAGCTTGCCCCGCGAGCAAGCCAGTTTCGCGCCAGTGTTGATTGCGGGATGGATAGCTCAGGAGCCACATTCCAGCTGCACCGCCGACTAAAGCCCCCATCCCGGCATTAGAAAGATTGTTGTAGTGGCTGAGGGTCGCAGGCTTGTGAGACAAATGGAGACTGACATCCCGATCGGTCACCAGCAGCCCTGTGGTGATTCCGGCAAAAGGAACCAGCCACTCGGTGTCGGAGAATCGGAGTCGCATGGGACTGGTCCAGATTTGCTTTTGGTCTTGCAAAAAACTCCTCCGCAGATCGTGGAACCGCAGCGGCGATGCCGAAACCTGCCACTCTTCGAAATCTGCCGGACTGCCTCCCGCTTTCGTCTTGCCTTGATCTCCTTGGTTGGCCGCCACCGACGCTTGCGCGTCAGCTTGCCTCTCAACTTGTGGTGGTTGCGGCGTCTGTGCCGTGCATACACCCGGTTGCGCGACGATCACACTCATTGCTCCCCAACCACATGCCATTAACACCGCCCTCACGCACATTTCAAACTTCCGTTGTTACGGCTTGAAATAAGCAATCGTCAGCGCCACAGAAGTCGCTAGCTGCGCCGCCTGGAGGGCTGTTGCCCAATTCCGGGTTCCGATTTTGGGCGCCTTCTCCGGTACCACGACCGAATCCCCCGGCCTCAATTCCGAATTGAGAGGATCACCTGACCACCATCCGGAGTTGTTTTGCGATGAGAGCACCGACCCATCAGCCCGAACTACAAAGACAGCTTTCTTGTCTGCCATTTGGCTGAGTCCTCCTGCCTGGTTGAGATACCACTTCGCGCTGCGGCCTGGCCGGTAACTGATCGCGGTGGGATTAAATACCTGTCCTGACACCAACACGTAATTTGCTTTCTTGGGAACTACCAGAACATCGCCGTCGCGTAAGGCAATATCCGCCGAGGTATTGCGCCACTGCTGGACATCCGGCTGAATGTGAACCACTACGCGGCCAATGGGTGCGTTGGCTTCGAGTTGATTGAGAGCAGTTTCGGTTTGTGCAACCGCTGTGAGTTTTGCATTCTTTTGGTCCTGGTCACCGTCCGGTAGCGCTTTAAGGTTGATTGCCTCAGCTTTCATTCGCTGCACCAAGGCGAGGTAGGATTGCATCTGCAGCTCTCGAACCTCTTGCCGCATCAGGACAGCGCCGTAGGGATAAGCTTCCTGCGAGAATCCGCCGGCTCGCTCCACGAGCGAACTGAGCCGCTCGCCCGTACGAATACCGTACGATCCAGCATGCTGAACTTCACCACGAACCGTGACCGAGGCGCCAATGTCGTTCCACCCCGGCGCTTGCCTGATTGTCAGCACGTCTCCGTCGCGTAGTTGCAGGTTGTCGTTTCCAACGCCACTCAACGCCGCTGCGAGCTCAATGGGTACGCTTTCGCTTGCAGTTCCCGGCAAACTTCCTATCGCGTAGTGCGTCAAGTCCGCCTTGTTCGGGTCGGCGCTTCTTTTGAGTCCGCCCGCTGTACGAACCAGGTCTTCAACGTGCATGTTGGTGGTCAGAGGATAGCGGCCAGGCTTGGCCACCTCCCCTTTCACATACACGGTGGGCGGATCAACTCGCGCGGAGTTGCGATGAACCAGGACACGGTCACGAGGTTCGAGCAGCAGGTTATCCACGGGATTTCCCGCCAGCGCTCGTCCCAGGTTCACACTGAAGATCTTCATCGTTCCGTCGGACTGGGTCCGGAAAAGTTGCGCCGACTCCAGACCGGCGTCGGGAGAGATTCCCCCCGCCAGCTAGATCGCGTCACGCAGATGCGCTTGCCCAGAAGTACGGAACTGTCCCGGTGTCCGGACCTCACCGCCGACCCAGACAGTGGGCGCCGGTTCAAAATCGAACCGGCTGAATACGCGGACGGTATCGAGGGGCTCCAACTTTGGGGACGCCGCCGGATTGGCCAGCGCGGCTGCCAGATCGAAGCTCTCGACGCTGGGCCGGAAGTCCGGTGCATTCAGGCGGACGATTTCGGCGTAGTGTCCCGCCGGCTCGGGCAGAAGATCGTGGTACGACGCCAACAGATCCGTGAGCCGCATCCCGTCGTGATAAGAGTAGCGGCCCGGACGAAGTACATGGCCCTGAAGATAAATCGCCTGCTCGTTGTATGAGGCAATCGGGAAGATATGAATCTGGTCTCCGTCCCGGACCTTGAAGGAGCTCAACTGCTCAGCAACCGCAGTGGAATTGCTGTCAGGCGAAAGGTTGAGCGTCAACATCGTGCGCTTCTCGTGTGCCTCAAGCCGTTGCACCTCGATGTGGCGCAACGCCGCCGCGGGGAGAATTCCGCCTGCCAGATCGAGAACTTCAGCCAACGACTCTTCGCCATGCAATTCGTAGATCGCAGGCCGCCGCACCATTCCGCCCACCATGACTTGCGGGCCAACCGGCGGCACCAGCAAAGAGTCGCCGTTTTCCAGTCTCTGGACCTGGGAGCTGACACCGTGCAGGAGCAGTTCGTAAGCGTCCACTTCTTCGATCAGCTGTTTGCCACGGTAGTGCTTCAGGCCGCGCAGCGACCCACGCTGGCTGATTCCTCCAGCCGCGAACAGGGCATTGAGTGGTGTGGAAAGCGAACTGATGTCGTAAGCTCCGGGCTCCGCCACTTCTCCGACGACGTACACCCGAACGGTTCGCAGACGCGAAAGCGAGACATCGGCCGAAACGTCCCGGAATTGTGTGCGCAGAACCTTCTGCACCGAGTCCTGAACTTCTCCCAGGGTCCGCCCGCTTACCAGCAGCGGTCCGGATTCAGGCAAATTGATTCTGCCTTCACGGTCCACGGATCGAACCAGTCTCTCTGAAACAGCTCCCCAAAGATTGATAGCCAGGCCGTCACCCGGGCCCACCACATAGTCGGGGCCGACTGGCAGATCCATCGGGATGGCGTCCGGTTGACGAATCCCGTTGCGGAAGATCTCCATGCCGAACCGTTCCGGTTCGCGATCCCGGGGAGCAGCCTGCACATACATGTCATACAGCGATGGAATGTCAGCGTAAGGATTGCTCTTGTGAACCATGGTCACTGGCGCAAGTTTCGCGCTGGACAGCGGCCCAGTTTCGCTCGAAAGCCGGTAGGCTCGATTCGCTTCTGCTCTCGTCGAAGGCGTCGACTCCGGGGCACTACCCATTGTGAGAGGTGGAACATCGTCTAAGCTGCGTTGTCGCAGGAGGCCGTCGACATCATCCGGGCCGGTACTAGCCATGCCGAGAGAAATGCTTCGGAAAGCTAAGGGCGACTGCCGCGAAGCATCTGGAGCCAGACTCAGATTTACACTGCCATCTTCTGTAGCTCCTTGCACCTCCCGGCCGCTGGACGTCCAAAGCGTGCGGATCGGATCAATCGGCGACCTCCGGTCGGGCAAGATCGGCGCCGACGGTTCAGCTGCTGGAGCGTTAAGTGAACCTCCCGGAGGTCCACGCTTTGAGGTAGCTTGGCCGCAATCCGATTTGGTTAATTGATCGCACGCAGTGTGCTCTGTGCGTGGCTCCCACGCTTGCTGATACCCGTCGCCTTGTCGAGCTGTAGCGGCTCCCGAGTCTCCCTGTTCCTCCAACTGCACCAGGCGACGAGCACGCTGCTTGAGGAGAAGATCCTGCTCCTTGGCTACTTCCGAGTCCGGGTTCAAAATCGGCAGCAGGTAACCGTAGCGCTGCACCAACTGGGTAGCAATGGAACGAAATTTCACGTCGTGATCCAAGCGGTCGAGGATGGCCTGACCGGTCAGGGCACTGTCTTCTACGATCTGTCCATTGTCGGTCGCTTCCTTGGCCACCCACAGCTTCAGCTCTACTAGGATTCCTGGGTCTCTCACCAAGACAGCCTGAAGTTGCGAGGCGGATGCAGCTACACGCGCCAGGTTCTCTTTGGCAAGATCGGAAACCTCGGAGGAGCGCGCCGGCGGGGCAGCGTATTGGGCATCGTGCCGGGTGTTTTCTTCCTGCGCCGACATGCCTGCATAAAACATGCAGGCGACAAGCGGAATAAGAAGCAGAAATCTGGTGCTGCCTAACTTCATCCTGCCCTCGTTTTCAATTCACACCGCTGCGATGGCGAACCCTCTCGGCAACGCTTCGCAAGGCATTAATAAAGCCCGCTTCCGAAGTCTCGATATCGTCTGAGTGGATCTCCACCGAAGCCCAATAGAACACGCTGTAGTCTTGGTGGGGCGCGACGGCAATGATGCGTAGTTCCGGGTGCTCCCGCAGCAAAGCGTCGCAGAGACCGGGCCTTTTGCCCGGCTCATCCACGGCCATCACGAGCAGATCGGGCACCGTTCTGTCCACAAAGTCAGGAATATCAGCGTCATTGGAAACCTCTCCGATAACTTCGATCCAAGACCGGTCGGAAAGCAAATCCAGAAGCGCTTCGCGCATGACCTTCGGCCGATTGGCCACCAGGATGCGAATCGGCTTATTCATCAGCCACTCCTGAGCAAAAACACGAATATTCGGCGAGTTCCCCTTGTAAGAGTTCCTGCCCGCCTCGATTTTCTTAGAACGCGGTTAGCGCGAAACGGGCTGATATCAGCTGTTTGGGTCCCTCCAGATAAGAAGACAGCCTTTCTGCTGCTTGATTCTTCCTTAATGAGGCTAGATGAGGCTAGGTCACTTGAGCGAGTCCGGTAACTGTCAATACGTGCAGGTCACCGAGGGGTTGTCGGATGACCAAAGCCCAGAAACTGGCACAGAGGAGCAGAGGTAAGTGAGGCAAGAGTCCGGGAGAGAAGACCAAGACGATGCTGAGAATGGCCACACGGAAGAGCAGGCCTCCATGCTTTCTTTTGAGCTCGCTCATAGTCATCGCCAATAGCTTCTATTCAGAATGAGGCGCAATAACGCGGAAATGCCTTTAGGTTAGTCCGCATTGACGACGCGATCGACGGGCTTCTGAAAACTCTTTTGATCCAAGTCGGCGCAGGGATAGTACAAATCACCTGATGACGGCCTGAAGCTGAGCGATCTTGTGGTCGAGTTTCTGGCACTTGACCAGGCAACGAGCGAGGTCTTGCTTGACCTCGAAGGTGCGGTGATAGTTAGGTCTGACAGATACGCCGCCGAGGCCTGTCACTTTTGCTAGTGGCTGGAATCCTTCTTGTCTGGCTAACCTTGGTCAACTGAGACTACCGCTGAAGTCCCCGCGGTTTCCTTCCAATCCAATCCTGTTCCGGTGGGGGTTTTCTTTAGGCCGCAGATAAGGAATGCGCGGCAGCGTTTGCTATGCGAACAGAGCAGCCGTGATCTTACTTTCCAGTGCCATAGCCCTTGTTTGGGCGAACTGGTTGTTCTGACACTTTTTCTCCCTAAGAATCATCCGTAGATTGCCTCCGTTGAGGCACGCTGGTGTAGCGCTCACACTCGTTTGTCACGCGATGAGAACACCAGGCAGGGGTGCGACAGCCCAGGAAGGGAACTGTGTTTATGAAGAGCCAGAGCGTTTGTACTGAGCTCGTGAAACGCGCCCAGCGAGGTGACTCGGAAGCCTTTGCTGCCCTGTTCCACGCTCACAAGAAGCAGATCTACTCCATCTGCCAGCGCATGACCGACAGTACAGCACAAGCTGAGGACCTCACCCAGGATGCGTTTTTGCAGGTGTTCCGTAAGCTCTCGACGTTTCGTGGAGACTCGGCACTATCCACCTGGTTGCACCGGATCGCGGTGAACACCGTGCTATTGCATTTCCGCAAGAAAGCTCTGAAGCAGGTCTCATTGGACGACATATTGAACCAGGACTCATCCAGCCAAAACTCAACTCCGCTGCACCTGGAACCTGGCGGCCGAGACAACAGGCTAGCCAATACGGTAGAACGCATCACGCTAGCCCGGGCCATTAGGGATTTGCCGGCTGGTTGCAGAACCATTTTCCTGTTGCACGAGGTCGAAGGGTATGACCACGAGGAAATTGCCCAGATTATGGACTGCTCCGTGGGAAACTCCAAGTCGCAACTGTACAAAGCCAGGCGCCGCATCCGGGAGTTTCTGAGCCTAGCCCCGGCCGAAGTGACCGTTGACCGCATGTAAGAGCACCTTGAGATTCGATCGGGAACGCCGTGGGCCTGCCAACCAAGCTTGAAATAAAATAAAGGATCGGTGGCCGGCAGAGTCGATTGTCGGCCACTCGAATTTAGCAACTTCAGTACAAGTGAATCCTTTTTAGGCGGCGATCCGCTGGCCCAGGAAATCCTTGGCTTTTTCTTTTTCGGCGTCCCACTTCTTCAACTGTTCGGGACTAAGGAAGCTGACGACGCGCTGACGAATCGCGTCGCGATTTGAAACAACCTTGCTGATGACGTCGGCATTGGTCGTGTTGGGATTCTGTTCCATGTACTCTGCGATTTGTTCTCTCGCTTCCGTAAGAGCGGCATGAAGTTTCTCCTTTTGATCGTCGGTGAGATTTAGGTCACTAGCAAAGCGTTTCAATTCGGTCGCCACTTCCTCGCGTTCTACAGTACTGAGATTCATGTCATTTCTCCTTGATCGTTTAGTAAGTGTGCGGTTTAGGACACCACTCAGCTGTCTCGTGATGTTAGCTCCCAATTAGTTGCGGGTAGCTAACCCGAATTAGAGCAGGGTCCCTCAACAAAGGGAAGTAGCACAATTAGTGGGAACAGCGGAAACCTCTACTAGATGGTGACCTGTCGCAATATGCCAGGTCGCCCCAGTTCGCCAAGGGACAGATGTTCCGCTCAATCCGCGTCTGGTGGTGGAGGACATCGAACCTTTTAGGAAGTCCGCTCTTTCGCCCTGCAAGAAGAGCCGGGTTGACTGTTGTAAACAGATGAGATGAGAACGCCGGTCTCCGACGGGATACCCTACTTTCCCAAGTGGTCCGCCGCCCGGGCTATACCTTCCGTTGTGATGCTTATCTACGTCAGCCCGACTACCTTCCGACTGTCATTTAGGACTGTCACTGGAACCAGGCAAAAGACCGCGTGGGTCTGTTACCTCTCGCCTGACCGGTCGAAAGTTAAGAATCCTCTCAGGATGGGTGGAATAGGTTAGTTCCCCGTGCATGCCCTCTAACAACACAAGGCCCGCCCCAGGAGTCCACACTTCAATCAGCTGGCCGTCGTCCGTCTTGTACTTGACGGCGTAGTGCAGCTCGATCAGTGGTAAGTTTAGTTGGTGAACGGAGATAATCGTGCCGGGTCCGACAGTGAAAACCGTACAGGGGTTTCGGCCTAATGGAACTTTCATTGTGGCTTTACCCCATGCCGGATTCAGTAAGGGGAGCAAGAAAGCTACGCGCAGAATTTGTTTTATCATTGTAGCTCCCAACGACACCATGTGATGTGAAAAGTGTCTCTCCTCCAGAGTCCATTTGCATCTGTCGCTTTTGCCAGCACTCCAGGGCTTTTCCAGGGGGCTGAACCCGATCATTTGGGCGCGCCTAGATGGGAAATTGCCCTTCCGAAGGAGACCGAGCCAGCCCCCTCCCTGTCACAATTGACACTGTTTCTCGTTACGCTCACGTCATAGAATTCGGGGTGTCAGGGAGGCTCCCCAATGAGCATGAAGACCCGTATCCGGCAGGCTAATGGCGTCACCATCGTGGATTGCCGCGGGCGCATCGTTCTTGGCGAGGAATGCGCGGTTCTAAGGGACGCAGTTCGCGAACTGCTCTCTAAGGGGCAAACAAAGATCCTGCTCAATCTCGGGGACGTAAACTATATCGATAGCTCCGGGATTGGCGAGCTGGTCAGTGCCTTCACGACCGTACGCAACCAGGGGGGCGAACTCAAATTGCTTAACCTGACCAAGAAAGTCCACGATGTCCTGCAGATCACCAAGCTGTATACCGTCTTTGATGTGAAGGACGACGAAGCGGGCGCAATCAAATCGTTTAGCGCCGAAGCAGCTGCCGACGCGGCCTAGTTGACTGAGCCCATAATAAATAATTGATGGGGCGCGCACTCCAGAGTCTCTTGATGGAGCCTCTGGAGTGCGCGAAATCCGCGTCAATCGAGGAGAAAAGGACTTACACTGCCCCAAACCTCTAATCTCGTTTGTGACAGAAAATGGGAGCGGTCCAAGGTTCAAGAAAGTCTCACTATCCGTGGACTAAAAATGGGGGCAGGTCAGGTTCTCTACCTGTTATTACTGCCAGTTTCCAGGCTTCGCTTCGTGCCTGATAGGTGGTGTTTTGCATCCTTCAGGGTGTTAAATGACCGAACCAAGAATCTACATCCCTAAGTCAGTCGCGTTCCAGCGCGCGGCAAAGTTGGCGTCTTCAGCGTCGCGGCAGATCGACAACGGCGTTCCGCTGAACGAAGCCCATGTAGTCGCGCTGCTCGAGTACTTCGAATTTCTCGCGCCTGAGCAGTTTACCTCTATCGTAGGCCCGGGTTTGGCCGCCGAGTTCAGCGCTGTGACCGAACATGAATTTCCGCTGGGCTTACTGAAGGAACGGGCGCCGCTCCTCCAGTTGCTCTTGGATCACACATCGATGTTCGCCGGCGCATTCTTACATGATGGCGAAGACGACCCGCGCTGTTATCGTGAGTGGAAGCGTATGCGCCAGGAAGGTCTTCCATCTGGACGCTTTAGCAGTTATGACTGCTTGGCTTCTAACATCACGATGGCCATGACACTCGGGCAATCGCCAACATTCGCCGACTCCAAGGTCCAACTGCTAAAGCACCGCATTCTTAGACGCACGGCCGAGATACTTCTCGCAGGCGGTTATAAGTCAGAAGAACACTTGCGGCAGATTCTCCCAGCACAGGGACCTGATTCCGCTCAGCTTCTGGCAATACAAGTGTTTGTGTTGTCGAGGCGGGGCCCGGACGATCTGATGAGGCTGTGCGGCAAGATTAACGGGTCGTCAGAAGCAACATTGGTATATTGGGCATCCAAAGACCCACTAGTACGCTATCTGCTGAAGACTTGGCAATGGCTTGAGCCGATTCGGTACGACGAGTCGAAATTGAGTCCAGATGTGCTCAAGGAGCGCGGAGGTATGCTTTACAGCGCGTGGAGAAGTGGTTTGGGTGCTCCCGCAGGCCTGGCCCAGCGAGAATTGCCCGGAAGTGGCGCGGGCAGCGAGGACCGTTTCCCGTGCGTACTGAGCGCAGGCCAAAGGCAGCGATTCTCGCCCGTACCTGTGTTGCTTGTCGGTGGGCCGGGGGTAGGCAAGACTGCATTCCTTCGCGCGCTTGCTCGGCACCTGGACCACGCCGCCGGCGGCACCCTAGGGAAAGGACTTCACCTAGAGCCCGGCGAGCCGCATGGATTCTGGAATTCAACCAGCGATCTTTGGGAACCACGCACGCATGCCATCGAGGCTGAGCCGAGTGGATATCACCTTCGCATTCGCGACGATCAGGACCCACAAGTGGCCCGATGGATGCGACTGACCTTGATGGACCATGACAGTGAACATTTCGCACGACCGGAATTGCGTCCGGAGTTTCTGAAGGGGCTGCGTGCCGCCAAGGCGCTTTTGTTCTTTGTCGACGGCTGCTGTTTCCCCGATCGAGTTTCGAAAGATGTCCTGGGTGGCAGCCACCCGATGGAGGAATGGCCCAAGGACGCTGTGGGCCTGGCGGCATCGTACACCCGTATCCTACAAGCGTTTTATGATGTGAATACTGATGCAATTCATCTGCCGGTTGGACTAGTTGTGAGCAAAGCGGACTTGCTTCTGGGAGGGTCACACTTGCCGCCGCCGGACCCGGCGTTCCTGATCACGGAGGAAGTGAAGATGGAACTGGTGCATGCAGGGCTGAAGTACCCAGGCGAACCTGATGACCCATTCGGCAGGCTGCGGTACTGCATACGTAATACCCTGAGCAACAGCAAGGATATGAACCAGCAGGCTTTCATCTTTGAGTTTCTGGAACGGTTCCGGGGATTCATTGCGGCGGCGCTGGGGCAGACGTATCGCTTTCAGATTTTTCTTACCTCGTCATTGCCACCAAATTCCGAAAACAAGGAACACCATCGCTATGGGATATGGGAGGTTGCACGGTGGGTCGTCAATCAGTTGGAACCCGCGTATCGAGTTCAAGCAACACATCAGTTGGAACAGGACCGTGCGGAGTTGGAGCAGCTGAAGAAGGACCTGGAAGAAGCTCTTGTACGCGACAGGGAGGCGTACGCCGATTTCGAAGCGGCCTGCAAACAAAAGGAAGACCGCCTCAATGCCAAGGTGCATGTAGCGGTCCTCGATAACCTTCTTCGGAGAAGCCCGGAGGCCTCTGGCAAGCGAATTGACTCTTCGAAGGAAAGGATGCGGACGGCATTGGAGGAGGCGTTAAGTCTCGCTGACCTCGCGCCCGTAACCAACGAAGTGGATCCCGTCCCATTCACCACGCGCCGTCGGACGGTCCAGCAAGCACTGCGGCGGCTGGAAGAGCAGATCGCGTATTTGACCGAATGGCGTCAACACTTGTCGCCGATCAAGCTCCAGCCTGCAGTACTTCCGGCGCAAAGCAAGAAGGCACCCACGAATTACATCAGAAGCACCATGAAACGGTGGGCAAGCTAGCGGTGTCAAAACTCATCTTGTGACACGGGCGGAGCCAGGCTGGCCTCCTCGTAGTCAATTGTGCAGCCATCGTACCGCCGTTGAGCTGGGATTGGTGTTGTAAGGTTGTCCCGATTTGTGACAGTTGTGGCGCTCGACCTGACATTTCATACAGTTGACCTGCCCATCACACTCTCTATCCTATCTCCAAAGAAATACAAAATAGAAAGAAGACTGGAATGACCATGAATGCAAAAACGACCTTCGTTTCCACGCTGCTGTGCTTCATTCTTCTGCTTCCGGCTGCTTCCGCTCAAAATGTTGAAATCACAGGCCACGTGGGCGGCCAATTTAATGGCGGGCTTGACCTGTCGACTTCGTTGTTTCGCAGAATCGAGGTCGGAAACAGCACGAACTATGGCGTCACGGCAGGTTACCTGCTTGGTGAGCACTACGGCATAGAGTTCCAATGGAATCACACAAAAGCAGACACCGTTGCCCAGCCCGTAGGCGGCGGCAGCGACGTGAACGTATTCAAGTTGAAGCAGGATCAGTACATGGGCAACTTTCTTTTCCACCTCACAGACCGCGAATCGAAGCTGAGGCCTTTTGGATTCTTCGGCTTGGGGGCGAGTGACTTGTCACCCGACCGTAGTGGCGTCAGCGGCGTCACTCGTTTTGCCTTTGCTCTTGGTGCTGGCGCGAAATACAACGTCAGCAAGCATTTAGGTTTTCGCGGTCAGGCCAAGTGGTCTCCCACATACCTCACTACCACGGACGCCGGATATTGGTGCGATCCTTTCTGGGGCGGATGCTGGGTTGTGGGTAATAACCACTACTTACACGAGTTCGATTTTACTGGTGGAATTACTTTGCGGTTCTGACAGGAACTCATTCTGGGGTCGGACCTACAAGAACTTCCAGTTTTTCCGTCCGCAGCAGCAGGAAGGTCAAGACCGCGTTGCCTTGTTTCCCCGAGCTAAACCGCTCCGTCCTTCCGATGATCAGCACGAGGACCAGTGCGGTCAGGTGACCGACCCCGGGATGGTCAAATTGGTGGCCAAGTTAAGCAACCGCTGAGCAGTTTTCCAGCCTGAAGGACGTGCCACATTCCGAAGGTTGTGTCACTTGGGAAACGGTGAGGCACATTCACACAAGTGCTCTCAAGACATGGCAGCATTGGAGCGGACGGGCGGAAGAAAGCGAGCGGAGAATTCCAGAGGTCCTCGCCACCGAGTGTCGGATCTCCAAAGCGTAGTGAGTCTAATGACGCGGCTGACATTGTTAGCGATGGCGATTGTGCGCTATCCATTCTCAGCAGGTTTGCTAAAGCTGATCGGGGACAAGAATGTTCACAAACCCAAATTCTTCCCTCCGGGCTCTCTTGATCGCAATTGTGTGTGCTCTGTTGCTGATTGCCTGTGACAAAAAAGACGCTACGCTGCAAGTCGGTACCGACCGGACCAAGCATGGAGCGGCTGCCCCCAGTCCGACATCGTCCACCGCAACAAAAGCTCTATTGTTACCGCTTCACTTCGAACAACACACCGGTGATCTCGAAGAAATGGTGAAGCGACACAACATCCGTGCTCTTGTCATTCTCAATCCGATCGGCTTCTTTTATGACAAGGGACGGCCCCGAGGCGCAATCTATGAATCGCTGGAAGAGTTCCAGAGGTTTGCCAACAGGAGGCTTAAGACTGGGCGCGTACAGCTAAAAGTCACATACCTGCCGGTCGCTCAGCCTCAAGCGGAAGCCGCCCTCAGCGAAGGAATGGGTGACTTCGTCGCGAACGCCATTGCTGTTACTCCTGACCGTCAGAATCGGGTTGCCTTTTCCGTCCCTATTCAGACCAATGTAACCCGGATCGTAGTTAGCGGACCCGGGTTCGGCTCGTTTTCCGCCCTCGACGAACTCGCAGGGAAAGAAATCTATGTCAATCCGCTCACGATCGCCTACCAGGAACTGCAGAAGTTGAACGACTCGCTGCAGAAAGCAGGCGACACGCCCATACACGTTCGGGAAGCTGACAAGAATCTCACCGACGACGATCTGATCCAGATGGTCAACGCCGGCCTGATCCCCGCCACCATCACCACGCGGGAGCGCGCCGAACTGTGGTCAAAGGTCTTCGATAACTTGAGGGTGCATCCCGACGTGCCGATCGTCATCGAGGGACAAACCGCGCTGGTTATGCGCAAGAACAATCCCCAGCTCAAACAGCTTCTGGATGAATTCGTCGCCAGCCATGGAGTTGGTACGTCTTTCGGAAACACGATCCTGCGTCGCTACCTGAAGAATACCAAGTGGGTGAAAAATTCCACCTCCGGCAAAGAGATGGAAAAGTTTCGCGCCACCATTACGCTGTTTCAGAAATATGCCGCGCAATACGATTTTGATTACCTGATGCTGGCCGCACAAGGCTACCAGGAATCCATGTTGAACCAGAGGTTGCGCAGCCCGCGGGGTGCGGTGGGCATCATGCAGGTCATGCCCAGATACGCCGCCGCCTCACCCATCAACATCGCCAACGTGGGCGTAGCCGACGCCAACATTCACGCCGGGGTTAAGATGCTGCGCAACATCGCCGACACCTATTTCAACGATCCCAAGCTGAATCCTGTCGACCGCACGATGTTCGTCTTTGCCAGCTACAATGCCGGCCCAACCCGCGTCTCCCGCCTGCGGAAGCAGGCCGCAGAAAGCGGACTCAATCCTGATGTCTGGTTCGATAACGTAGAACTGACTGCCGCCCAGGACATCGGGCAGGAAACCGTCACCTACGTCCGAAACATTTACAAATATTACGTAGCCTACAAGCTGGCGGTTGAACAGACAGGGTTACGGCAGAAGGCGGCGAAGGGCCAATGAAGCCCGGGTTCCTCGCCCGGTACGACGCCACGACCGATGTCTATAGAGAGTTGTTAACCAATTACACGCAATATAAAAAGGCGTCCACTTTTGCGCTAGGTTGACACCTAGCCGAGGATCTTCATGATGAGCGACGTTTTCATACTAGCGCTACGACGTGCGATCTTCCCAGTCGATCCACTCGACAGGATAAGTCGCCCGGTAAGCGCTCACCGCTTCGCCGAGGGTCGCAAAAAAGGTTTGTTCGCCGAAGCGCGTGAAGAGTCCGAAGCGCTTCAACTTGTCCTTGACTGGATCCTTCATCTCGGCGAAACACAACTCGATGCCGGCGCCGCGCAGGATGTCGTCGAGCTCGCAGACCGCATCGGCTGCGGTGACGTCAACGCTGGTGACCGGCTCCGCCGCGACCACGAGCCAACGGACGGGCGGCGGTGAGTTGGCAATGGCATCGAGGACGCGTTCGTGGAACAACTCGGCATTCGCGAAGAAGAGCGGCGCATCCCAACGGAACAGGACGAGGCCCGGGATCAAGCGCGCCTCGGGATAGCGGGTAATGTCATGATAGCCCTTGACGCATTCGACGCGGCCGAGCACGGCCGAATGCGGGCGCCAACCGTCCCAGAGGAACTCAATCACAGCAATCACAATCGCGAGACCAATGCCCGGAATGGCGCCGAAGGCGGCGACCCCTGCGAAGCAGGCCATCGAAAGCCAGAACTCCCAGCGCTGGATGCGATAGATGCGGCGCAGGTTGGAAACCTCGACCAGGCCAATAGCCGAGGCAATGACGACGGCAGCCAGGGCGGTGTGGGGCAGATGCTGGAGCAGATTAGGCGCGAGCACCAGCAGCAGTGCGATGGCGAGGGCGCCCACCACTCCCGTCAGCTGGGTCTTTGCGCCAGCCGCCTCTGCCACTGGGGTGCGCGATGAGCTGCTGCTGATGGGGAAGCCCTGAAAAAAGGCGGCGGCGAGATTGGCGACGCCGAGGGCTACCATCTCCTGGTTTGGGTCGACCGGTGTGCGCAGACGCGCCGCGTAGGTTCGAGAAAGCACGCTCGTGTCCGCGAATGAGACGAGTGCAACCGCAACGCCACCCATGAGGATCGGTACCAGATCGTCGACGTGGACAAGGGGTAGACGAGGTGAGGGCAAACCTTGCGGCAGAAGGCCGAGCACGGACACGCCGCCTCTTGCCAGGCCGAAGGCCGCGACTACACCCGTGGCGGCGACCACGGCGATCAAAATGCCTGGTACGCGCGGCCAGCGCTTCAGTAACAGTATTAGAGCGAGCGTGCTGGCGCCGATCGCGAGCGCCATGAGGTTCGTGTTCCCTTGGAGCACCTTGCCGACGATTCCCCACGCTTGGCGCACTGGGCCGTTCGCGGTGGCGGAGAACCCCAAAAGCTTTGGGACCTGGCTCAGCAGCACCGTCAGGGCAATGCCGTTCATGTAGCCATAGCGGATCGGCTTCGAGAGCAGTTCGGTGATGAAGCCCAGACGTGCCAGGCCCGCGGCAACGCAGACGACGCCGGAGACAATTGCCATCATTCCAGCCAGTGCCACCGCACGTCGCGGCTCACCCGCTGAAAGCGGCAGCACGACCGTGAGGATCACGGACGCGAGCGCCGAGTCCGGGCCCAGGACGAGAATGCGGCTCGGACCGAACAGGGCGTACGCGAGCAGCGGCACGATGGTTGCGTAGAGGCCGTTGATACCCGGCACCCCGGATGCCTCGGCGTACGCGATGCCGACCGGCACGAGCATGGTCGTCATGACGAGACCGGCCACAAGGTCGTGCCGCAGCCAGGACGACTCGTACTGGCGCAGGTTGTTCAACCCGGGAAGCCAGCGTTTCCAGCCGGTTTGATTCGCCTTCATTGCATGGCGAGCAATGCGGCCAGGTTCTGTGGTGTGGGAGGAGAGCGACTCAGTCATGGTTGTTCCTGAGCATCGCTGACGAGTTTGGTTGAACTCCTTGCCGGGCGGACACGCCGCGTCAGGGGGTTCGCCAAAAGTTCCGATGCCCCCGCTCGGCTTCATCGTTTCCTGCAAATTGTTTGCGGTGTCCGCGGATTCCGGCACGACTGCCTCCAATGCCTGAAGGCATGTCCCTGGACATACAAACCCTGTCGAGTGGGTAGACGATGTTCGCGGTAAGCGGGGCCTAATACCACTGTAACAACTGTCAGTAGACGATACCCCGAGTTCTTCGACGCATCAGTCTCGAACCTGGTCAACTGGCGAAAACCGATGGGATGAGAAGGCTGGTCTGCCCGCGCTTGCCCAACCAAGCCGGGGGAAGGCGACCTAGCACAATTACTAGATGAGGGCAGGTACTCTGTGTCCAGTTCTGAACCGCAATGTGGTCATGGGTTAGTGCCGGGAAACCGAGGTTCGGACCATCAGGACCGCATCGCTTCACTGTGCTACAGACACAACGTTCAAAGGTTCTTTGGGAACACCGATCCTGTACCGTCCATTTGCAGACATGATTGCCTTCGATACAAGAGAATCGCGAGTTTTACTCGCTTAATTCCGCTGGTGATTCCGAAGCGCAGAAATAATCGGTTAAAATGCATTTTCACGGTTCGCCGGGCCATTTTGAGC